>Ga0070671_100002297_pt1 | contig 14761 bp, 11 predicted proteins | sample KBSS73metaG_FD_65341 | JGI IMG/M metagenome (GOLD analysis project Ga0070671, IMG submission 65341) | Switchgrass rhizosphere microbial communities from Kellogg Biological Station, Michigan, USA - KBS S7-3 metaG | ecosystem: Host-associated > Plants > Roots > Rhizosphere > Soil ...
GAGAGGCCCCTCAAACTCACCCAGCAGTATCTTGAGATCGTCGGTGACATCGTCTTCGACAATCCTGGGCACCGCGCCAGCAACGTTAAGTTGCGTGGAAGTGTGCTCGATAGATTCCGGGTTGTCCTGAGTTTCGTTATCCACTAATTCCCTGCTCCGGTCAGGCCAACGTTATTGAAGGCTTGGCGTAAAGTGCTCGCCGCAATGGCTGCCGCTTTATCGCGGCCAGCACTTAGAATTTCATTAAGTCGATCGTCAGTGATCTCATTCACTCGCTTTTGGATTGGTGCTAAAAACTCGATGGTCGCTTCCGCTAATTGACTCTTTAATTGGGCGTAACCTTTTCCCGCAAAGTTATCTTCAACTTCCTGCTGAGTTTTGCCGGTAAGGAGGTGATAGATCTCCAACAAGTTGTTTATCGCCGGACGCGACTCGTCAAATTTAATATCCGCTCCTGAGTCAGTTACGGCCCGTTTGAACTTACGTTGAATCGTGTCGGCATCATCCATCAGCATCACACAGCCATTGGGATCGTCATCTGACTTTGACATCTTTTTGGTCGGATCCGAGAGCGACATGATTCGAGCCCCGACCTTGGGAATGTAAGGATCAGGCACCTTAAAAGTTTCACCAAAATCGCGATTAAATCTGATTGCCAGATCTCGCGTCAGTTCAAGATGCTGCTTCTGATCATCACCAACGGGCACGAGATCAGTTTGATATAGCAGGATGTCCGACGCCATTAGAACTGGATAGTCAAACAAACCCACAGTCACATTCTCTTCCTGACGTCGAGCTTTATCTTTGTACTGAGTCATTCGCTCGAGTTCCGAAACTCTGGCAACGCAATTCAGAACCCAGGTTAGCTCGGCGTGGTGCGGAACGTCGGACTGAATGAAGATCGTCGAGACCTCTGGATCGATTCCGACTGCAAGATAGATCCGAGCCAAATCGCGTGTCTTCGCAGCGAGTTGCTTCGGATCCTGCGAGATAGTGATCGCATGAAGATTGACGATGCAGTAGAAAGCTTCGTATTCGCGTTGTAGCGCGACCCAATTACGCAGCGCACCAAGATAATTACCCAGGTGGACGTTCCCAGTTGGTTGAGCACCGCTGAAAATTCGTTTGGCCATTTAACTCGAGCGTGGATTACAGTGAAAGTAAAATCAACAAGACCCACCTGACCGGCGTGAAAATGAGATCAAGCAGTCCAGCCTGCATCGCAATCAGCAATATTATGAAACCAAAGCGTTCCAATGCTTCCAGCGCAGGCTTCATGCTGTCTGGCAGAATCGTCCAGAGAACTTTACTTCCATCCAACGGGGGAAATGGAAGTAAATTAAAAACTGCCAGCGACACATTCAAAAGAAGCGCTTGCGTTAGAAACATCCACACAGGCTCGAATATTCCCGCCAGAGAAGTTCCCGGAGCGAAAAGATTGGTGTGCTGAACGATCTTGATTAGGACCAATGCAAACAAACCAATCGTCAAGTTCGCCAGGATGCCGGCAATCGAAACCATGATGTTGGCGACATTCTTGTTACGCCAACGTAGTGGATTCACGGGTGTAGGTTTGCCCCAACCGATTAACGGTATAGCCGCTGCGACGCCACCCATGTGGCCAAGCACAAAGCCCGCGATGGGTATGAGAAGCGTACCAATGGGATCTGTATGAGCTATCGGATTGAGTGTAACTCGGCCTAATAGGCGTGCTGTGTCGTCACCAAATTTGTCTGACATCCACGCATGCGCTGCCTCGTGGGCGGATATTGCGAAGAGCAACACCGCCATATAAATCACGAGTTGTGGGATTAGTTGTTCTGGGTTCACTCAGATCTCGGGTAATTAGCGATTGCAGTCTTAAATAGAGGGGTCAAGTTAGCATTCTGAAAAGTGCCTGTCAAAAGACGATTCATTTAAAAAGCCTTTATTTACTTGGCTAAAAGTGTCCCTTGAATCTGGGTGGGTAGACTGAAAACAGAGTCAATTGATGCAATCGCCATTTCACCGCTTGCGCTGAACGCCAGTCCTATTAGATTTACGCCCGCGACCACGATCTGGGCGAGCATCCCGTCACTTGAAATTCGCACAATACCGCGACGGCCACGGTATGAAGCGGCCACGTAAAGATTTCCGTTAACATCAAACGCGAGTCCCTGCGGGCGCCCTAATCCCTTGAAGAAAACGTCAACGTTTCCATCCTGGTTCACTCGCCAAATGCAATCAGAGCTGGTAACCGTTGGTCCAGTAACAAACAGGGAGCCGTCCGGTCCGAACGCCAGGTGATAAGCAGAGACGGATGGTTCGATCTGTGTCCACGACTTCTCTTCACCAATACCGTTCACTTCGAAAATGGATCCGGTGCGATCCCCGACGTACATGACGCCATTTCTGCCAAACGCGATCCCGGTCGCAACTCCGAGATTTTTCGCAAACGGCACGGCTTCTTTGAAAGGCGTTACTCGATATACGACGCCATCGAGTCGACTCGTTACAAACATCTCACCTTCACTATTGAAAGCGATGCCAGTCGGGTTAGCTATATCGCCGGAGAATTCAGTGACTTCACCATCAACACCGATGCGAAATAGCGTGACTGGAAGTTCCTCACCGCGTGAACCAGAGCGCGTAACGAACAACGCACCGTCGTCGGGGTCAAACGCGGGATTGGCGACTGGATGAACGTCGCCAAGCAATTTCTTAGCGACATAAAACTTCACAGGTTCGCTGAGCTGATCAGGTGATTGAAGTCGAACCTCAACTTCTCCACTCGAGCCGCCCTCCGGAACAATCGCGAGAATGCGGCGCGGGCTCAACGCAACTATAGGCGCTACGTCGTCGCCAAAGAGCACGGTGCAATTTGCCGGGTCGCCAATATCAAAGTAATCGCATTCGATGGTGACTTCGCCACCCGGTACTCCATAGATTGGTTCGATTCGAGTAATCCTGCTTACTTTTGCCATCGCTCCCTTAGTGGTGAATCTGTAGTCGTTGCAAAATGTTGATGATAGCAGTGCTGAACAACGAGGGATAGCGACGCCATACTGTTGCAGCCAAACCCAAGTGCGGAAGGGATGCGCCTTTCTCGTTCACGGTCCTCAGGAGTCAATGCCCGTGTTCTCCTTATCGCCTATGGTATAATCCCGCCCGTAGTTAGGTTAGTGCGGACTCACCATTGCCAGTATCCTGGCGTTGAAAACAGGAAGTTGCGCACAATAGAAATCTCGATGTTTAAGCGACTCAGCGACCCGGTGTCGCCGAGGAAAACAGCCCAACCCTTCCAGCGTACGACGTACACCGCCCGCAACACTCGACCTGTAATTTCTGAGTACCAGTCGATTCAACCTCGGAAGCTTCCGAAAGATCTGCAAGGAGGAAACGAACTATCACTAGTCCGTTAGGCAATACTCTGGGGTTAAAACCTAATCAAGTTCGCCGTATAGAAAAACTCTACACGCGCCGAATACCACCAAATCAAATTGTGACACCGGAGTTCGCACGACAGTTGGGCGAACTTTCGCATGAAACTCGTAGACAGATTGGCGTTCTGATCGACCGCAAAGGACACGTGCAATACGTGATGGTGGGCGATAATAAGGGCATCGAATTACCCGACTTCAAACGCGTGCGTGTAGCCTCAGGTCGCTTCCGCGGACTGCGCTGTGTCCATACACATTTGCGTGGCGAGCAATTGACACAAGACGACCTTACTGACCTTGCACTTTTGCGTCTTGACCTGATGGCGGCCATTGATGTCGATTCAACAACTGGCCTACCAGGTCTCGTGCATGCTGCCCATTTATTACCTCTCCATTCAGGCGAACTAAACGACGCCGGAACTCCGGAGACATATGGTTTTCTCGAGCCGCGAATGACGTCGCAAATGGATCTCGACTTTCTCGCGCTTATCAATTCGCTTGAAGAGGAGATGGCGAGAAATCGACGAACGGTGCGATTGGCTGAGATCAAAGACCGCACTATTCTGGTTGGTGTTGCTACGGGACCACTGAGCGATGCAGAAGAATCAATGGCGGAACTCGCTGAACTAGCAGCGTCTGCTGGCGTTGTGGTGCAAGACAAAATTATTCAAAGACGATCAGCAATTGATCCACGGACAGTCTTAGGTAAGGGTAAGTTGGATGAATTGATCATTCGCGCCCTTCAGCTCGGCGCCGACATGTTAGTTTTCGATAGTGAACTATCACCCGCGCAGGTCCGCTCGCTATCCGAAACCACGGATCTAAAGATCATCGATCGGTCGCAACTGATACTCGATATTTTTGCGCAACGAGCGCAGTCAAAAGAAGGGAAAATCCAAGTCGAGCTTGCGCAGCTGAAATACTTGTTGCCGCGACTCATCGCGGGACAAGATTCAGCGTTTTCGCGACTAGCGGGCGGGATAGGTGGACGAGGCCCCGGCGAAACTAAACTGGAAACAGATCGACGCCGCGTGAGAGACCGCATCAATCGGCTGGAAAAAGAGATCGAAGAACAACGACAACGACGTCAGGAACGGCGAAAGGCTCGAGCCCGACAAGGGCTGCCGATCATATCAATCGTTGGGTATACGAACGCGGGCAAGTCGACCCTGCTAAATGCGCTCACAAAGAGCGACGTCCATGCAGAGCAGAGAATGTTCGCAACCCTCGACCCAACATCAAGAAGATTACGACTGCCTCGCGAACAGGAAGTAATCATTAACGACACAGTTGGATTCATTCGAGCGCTACCTCCTGATTTGCTGTCGGCCTTTCGAGCCACGTTAGAAGAAATCAGTGGCAGCAGCCTGTTGATTCATGCCGTAGACGTGTCGAATGCACGTTGGCCTCAACAGATTCAATCCGTGAACAGAATTCTCACGGAACTCAAATTATCCGAAATCCCTATCATTCTCGCCCTCAATAAGTCGGACTTACTTGATAGTGACGCTCTCGATGCTGCGCTGAGACAAGCGCGTTCTGAAGCAGGCGAGGTAGTAACGATGTCTGCAATCCAACCTGACAGTCTTGCTCCGCTTTTGGACAAGGCCGGTGCGGTGTTGGCCAGAAATCTTGCAGCCCAGTCGAGTGAAGATGAGCGATACAAAGCAGCTGTATCGCGTATCGCATAATGGGTCTTAGACCACGATTCAAAACGCCTTTTAGTCAGGCTCGCGACAAAGTCGTGAGTTACGCGATTCGTCCCTTTATGATGTTCGAACCGCGGACCCGCTTTCTTATCCTTTTTGCACTACTTGTTCTGGTCACCGCCCTCCTTCTTCTGAGCAGCCCCGCAGCTAGCTTTAATGACAACTACAAAGAAGGCGAGGTACTCAACCGCGCAATAATCTCGCCGGCTGACATCACAACCGTAGATTTGTCAGAGACGGAGCAGAAGCGAGCCGCAGCACGCAAAGCGACGCGTCCTATATTCAATTTTGATTCAAGTCGAGCTGAAACTTCAGTGCAGAGTTTTCGAGCTGGGTGGGAGGAACTTAAGCGTCAAAATAGCAGCGGTCAAAACAAGCCACTAGTCTGGAACGGCGAAGGCGGACTAGCGGTTGCCCCCGCAATCAAGGCTCACAATTTTGATGAAAATGAATTGGATCGACTGACTTCGATTGTCCGCGAAATCGGCACCGGTTTTATCTACGACGATAACGACGCCGATCGACTGCAACAGGAAATTGTGCTGAACGACGTTCGAAACCCATCAGCACAAGTCATAATGCCGGCACCCCGTACACGGATGCTCAGCGTTTCAGCAGCGCGAAGAAATCTGGAGCTTCGCATACTCAACCTTTCAAATTGGAACCCAGAACAAAAGTCAGCACTCGCTTTGGCGCTTGTGCCACTCATCCGACCAAACGTCGTCCTTGATCAGGCCGCAACTGCGTCAGCTCGCGAAAATGAAGCGAATAAGATCGCGCCCGTGGTGATCTCGTTGAAACGCAACCAGGTGCTCGCGCGCGAAGGCGACACTGTTACAGCCAACACACTGGCCCAAATTGCTGCGATCAGGAACACGGGACATATCGGACGACCGATTCAGAATCTTATCGGGCTTTTGCTAGTTGTTATTGCCGTCTATTGGGCAGCATGGAAATTCATCCAACATCGGAACGTCGGAAGTGCAGTTACGCTGACTCAACACAAAGCATTTGCTCTAGTGGGTTCAGCTGTTCTCATCCAAACAGCATTGATGAAAGTGGGCTTTGTTTTCGGAGACAGCATAGCCGCGCAACGGACAAATGCCCCCTTCAATGATCCGACCATCTGGAATTTTGCCATTCCGTTTGCCGCTGCCTCACTTCTGGTTGCAATGCTTGTCGATACTCAACTTGCTTTTCTGACCGCCATCATCACAGCTTTGTTTGCGGGGATGCTGGCTCCAGGCGGAATGCTAAAGGCGTTGTTTGCAATGGCGTCGTCTGCGTCCGCTATTTATGGGATAGGTCGATATCGGGAGCGTCAGTCTGTAACTCTTGCCGGACTTTTTGTCGGTGCTGCAAATAGCGTGATGGCGCTGGCGATCATGGCTTACGCGGAACAGCCGCTAACTCTAAACGCGGTCTTACTCGCACTTGGTTGTGGGATAACGGGCGGTCTGCTGACTGCGGTTTTCACGGCGGGTGGTTTACCAATAAATGAGACTCTCTTTGGAGTACTCACAGACGTAAAACTACTCGAACTATCAAATGCCGATCTGCCTGTCCTCGGACAATTAGCATTGCGTGCACCGGGAACAAATCAGCACTCGCATGCGGTGGGCCAACTGGCCGAAGATGCGTGTCGGGCAATCGGTGCCAATCCGCTGCTTGCTAGAATCGGCGCGTTATATCACGACATCGGCAAGCTCGCCGCGCCAGAGTATTTTGTCGAGAATCAGCAAGGCGTTAATCCTCACGATCGGCTCCGTCCTCAGCAGAGTGCCAAGATCATAACCAGTCACGTTACGTACGGTGTTCGGTTAGCGAAAGAGATCGGACTGCCTGAAAAGATCGCCGACTTCATTCCACAACATCACGGCACCAGGACGCTTCATTACTTCTTGCGCAAGGCACAGGCACAAGCGAAACCAGGTGAAGTGATTGATGAAGCGGAATTCCGTTACCCAGGACCAAAGCCTCAATTCAAAGAGGCCGCGATCATGATGTTGGCGGATTCATGTGAAGCAGCTGCACGATCACTGGCGCGGCCAGATCCAGAGAACATCCGCGCGATCGTACTGAAGATTGTGGATGCGATTATCAGCGACGGACAACTCGATCAGTGTGACATTACACTGGAAGAAATAACAACGATAAGAGAGGCGATGATTAGTGCCCTCACCGCAATCTATCACGCGCGAATTGATTATCCGGGATTCAATCCTCCGCACATATCAGGTCCGATACCAACGTTGCCTGCAGAGGATCTCGACAGCGAGGAACGAGGCGTGAGTTATTCAAAACCTTCTCAGGTTCCCATTAGCCTTGGCGGCGAAGTTGAAGACGAAGCAGTGACGCGCACAGTGAGCAAGCGCTAAATTTCCCCTTAAAACTTATCTCGTATTTTAGAGTACGTAGTTTCGAGACTCTCAGGAATAACACGGGACTCAGCAATGCTAGTCATGAAGTTCGTGTCACCGGCCCATCGCGGAAGTAAATGCAGGTGAATGTGATCGACTATTCCAGCACCAGCCGCAGCACCTAGATTCATGCCCAGGTTGAAACCGGCTGGCGAGTAAACTGTGCGCAAGATAGTCTGGCACTGCTTGGTGAGGTCCATAATCTCATCTGTTGTTTCTTTGTTGGCTGAATCCAGTTCACCAAGATGCTGGTACGGAATTATTAGCAAGTGTCCTGTGATGTAGGGATAGAGATTCAGTGCGACGAAGTTGTGCACGCCTCGATGAACGACGAGATTGGCCTCATCATTGTCTTTCTCTTCTGCCATCCTGCAAAACGTACACGAGCCTGCTTGAGCGTCGACACCTGAGGCAATGTATTTCGCACGCCACGGGCTCCACAATCGTTCCAAGGTTCAGACCTCGATGTCTCGCAGATTAAAGGACTGGCGGTTGACGGCCATCGCTGGGAAGAGTTGAAGCATTACCAGTTGAGGATGGCGTGTTCGGAGTGTCGTCGTTAATAAGTTCTTTGAGTTCTTTTCCAGGTTTGAAATAAGGCACACGCTTGGCAGGAATACTCACTGGGTCACCAGTCTTTGGATTTCGTCCACGTCGGGCACCGCGCTCACGAACACGAAAACTACCAAAGCCACGAAGCTCGATCTTTTCACCCTGATTGAGGGTTTCAATGATGCTTTCAAAGACAATTTCGACTAAACGCTCAGCATCTTTCTTAGTGAGTTCCGCCGCTCGAGCTACGTCTTCGACGAGTTCTGCTTTTGTCATGCATCACCTCGATGGCTCAAATGATGGTCTAAGCTAACTAAATAATTCCGAAATAAGATATTTATTAACTTCTTGATAGCGGCGAGATAAGCTGGTCGTAACACTATCAGAAAAGGATCTAGTCGGGCAAGACTGTCACGAGCGCGACAATCTGGAAGTAAAGACATCTCAAGCGCACTAAAGAGCCCCGCTTCAAACCAACTTAATGAGGTTTGAAGCAGGGCTTTTTGAAATAACTTTAACTATTCCTCGTCCGTTTCCGGTTTGCTAAGTCCGAAATCGGCAAGCTCACCAAGCGAGGCCATTCCGCCTCCTGCCTCTGATGAGTAGATCTTAGTATCAACGATCGGCTCATCCTTACCGACGGCACGAGCCGAGAGGCCAATCTTCTTCGTTTCAGGATCGATGCGGAGAATTTTAAAATCCATCTCCTGGCCCAATTGGACCACGTCTTCAGGCTTGTTTACGCGCTCCTCTGACAACTCAGAGATATGGCAGAGACCTTCAAGATTGTCGTCGAGTTCGATAAATGCACCGAAGTTTGCAAACCGGGCGACCTTCCCATGTACGACGTCACCTGGCTTATGTTCGTTGGTGAATTTCTCCCACGCGTTGGGCTCGAGATCTTTAATCGACAAGGATAATCTGCGATTCTCGCTATCGATACTCGTAATAACAGCATCGATCTCCTGCCCCTTCTTCAACACTTCGCTGGGATGCTTGATTCGGCGCGACCACGAGATATCTGAGACGTGAACTAGACCGTCAACACCATCTTCAATCTCAATAAAGGCTCCAAAATCAGTCAAGTTGCGCACGCGACCATGAACACGTGTTCCCACCTGATATCGTTCATGCAACGTCTGCCACGGATTTTCTTGTACCTGCTTCATGCCGAGACTGATTCGTCGAGCTTTGGGATCTACACTCAACACCTCGACCTCAACAGAATCGCCAGGATTCACCACCTTACTCGGGTGCTTAACGCGCTTGGACCAGCTCATCTCTGAAACATGGACCAATCCTTCAACACCATTTTCGAGTTCGACGAAGGCCCCGTAGTCAGCCACGCTTGCAACTTTCCCATTGACTCGAGTGCCTACAGGAAAACGTTCCTCAACGCTCGACCATGGATCAGGAAGCAACTGCTTGTAACCAAGCGAAACGCGCTCGCGGTCACGATCAAACTTCAGCACCTTGACCTGAATGTTATCGCCGACATGAAATAGCTCGTTCGGATTTTGCAAACGGCCCCAGGACATGTCGGTCACGTGCAACAAACCATCAACGCCACCGAGATCAACGAAAGCACCATAGTCGGTTAAATTTTTGATCTGTCCTTCAACGACTATGTCTTCCTCGATCTGCTGGAGCGTTTGATCTTTTCTGCCGGTGTTCTCTTGTTCAATGACGGCTTTACGAGAAAGCACTACATTGGACCGCTTACGATTGAGCTTGATAACTTTCGCTTCAATGATCTGATTGCGCAGAGTATCGAGGTTTCGGACTGGTCTGACGTCAACTTGTGAGCCAGGGAGAAACGCAGCAATGCCATCAATGTCGACGCGCAGTCCGCCTTTAATGCGATCAATCACACGACCGTGAACGGTGCTGTTCTCATGATAAGCTTTGTCCAGATCATCCCAAGCTTTCATGCGCACAGCGTCAGCACGCGAAAGCACCGGTAAGCCATCAGCGGTCTCCATGCTCTTAACGAGCACTTCTACTTCATCGCCAGCCTTTACAGTGAGTTCTCCGTTTTCAGTAAACTCAGCGGGATTAACAATGCCTTCGGATTTGTATCCGAAGTCGATGACAACACCGCGTTCACTTAGACCAACGACAGTTCCGCGAACAACTTCTCCTTCCTGGAGAGTCGCTTGCTCCTGTTCAAACTGATCAAGAAGTTGACCAAAGTCGACGTCACCACTTGCACGAGCATCATCGGCGTCGTCAAGCTCCATTGCCGAAGCGGCTGCGGATGGTTGAGTAGTAACGTCGGAAGGTTGCGGCTTAGTCTCTGACTCGCCGGATGATGGTTTATTTTCGGCCTCGCTGTTATTCAGCTTGGGTTGTTCACTAGACATGCAGACTCCTGTAGCTCCCGATAACTTTAGCGCGTTTCAAGATCATATCGCGCATAGCTGACTGGGACAATCATCGTTATATATGTATGTATCGATGACAGCCAGACAGTATTGCAGCGGCCTCTTCTGTGTTTGACCTTGGCGTTGTCGGGGTTTGGAGCTGGCGAGGATGCGAGCCGTTAGATTTGGAAGTGTCGAGCTAATTTGTTTCGATTACCGCCCTGCCGTAGTCACCCGCTTGGTCCGACAAACACCCGCCGCTTTTACCGGGTAGGGCGGCAATGTACACGCGGGCATAAGGGCATGTCAAGGCGACACAATGGTTAGACACACAAGTAACAAGGCTATAAAAGAAAATAGCGCCGCGAATTAAAACCCGCAGCGCTAACATCAACGAAGTTGATCAACCATCATTGACTTGATGAAAGATTTTCGGGGGTACGAGGTACAACATAGACACCTGCGGAGTGAGAGCCCACGAAGAGTACGTTTTGATCCTGCGCGTCGAACGCCAAAGCCCAGATTCGCTGACTCGGTAAGCGTCGCTGCTTGGGATCGATGCGAGCCCATGTTACTCCGCCGTTCATTGTCCGATAGACTCCGCCACCGATCTCGGTGGTTTGATACGCATTCCCGGTGAAGATCTCATCTCCGTTCCGAGGATTGATCAGAATACTAGTGAAATCACCGAATGGCAGGTTGCCGCCCCGTCTTGTAAACGTGGCGCCGCCGTCGCGAGACATATAGAAAGCCTGCTTTGTGCCAACGTACACGTAATCAGATCGTTGTGGGTCCTGAGCAATGGTGTTGACAGGAAAGTCACGCGGAATTCCGTCCGCTTGATGCCAACTATTTCCGCCGTCCTTTGTCACTAGTACTCCTGAAGCGGGAGTGCCAACCCAGATCGTTTCGGGATTACGAAGGTTTGTCGAGATACAAGAAGTTCGAGGATCTATTCCAGCACCATACGACAGTTTTTGCCAACCCTTGTTTACATCGAAGCTGCGATATAGTCCCGCATTTGTGGCCGCTAAAAATCCAGGCTTCTGAGTTTCGCTATCGACGGTATGCACCAACGCATTTACTGCGTCAGCGAGGATCACGTCTGTCATTTCAGCATCGCTCGATCCATCTGTCTTGGAAACGCCTAACGCTGACAAAGTTATGTCGTCGAATTTTCCCGTGACCGGTAAGTGCCGATCTGCCTGGAATTTCTTAAGTGCTGCAAGAGTAATTGGTCCACCTTTTCCATCAGGAGCACCAAGATGATAGCCGGCAGTATTAAGTGCTTCTTGAATACGCGCGACCGTGTCTTCAGAAAGTGGCGGTTGCCGCACTACTCTTGCTGTCGTGGTCTTAGTTGGCGGTCTCTTAATCGTGGCCCGAGTTAAAGGTTTTTTCTTTGGTTCTGGAGTGGCGGGTGCCCAAACTGGTGACCATGAAGTTCCACGATCGAGTGAGCGGTAAACCCCAAGGTTAGTTCCAAGGTAAATAAGATTTGCGTCTTGCTTGTCCTGCAAAATTGCGTAGGTGATCAATCGCGATGGCATGTTGCGCATCGAAGGACGCCAGCTCTCGCCATTGTCATTGCTCACAAAAAAGAATCCGCCGCCAGTTGCCGTATTGATCGTTGAAGCGTAAATACGATTCGGCGTTTCACGATCTGCAAGGATCGCATTTGCAAACCTTCCGCTAAAGCCTCCGTTAGTTGGGACAAAAGTCTTACCACCATCATTGGAGACCATCACACCGTAATTGTTCGTGCCGATGTAGACCATGTCCGGACGCGAAGGATGCACGGCGATTGAATTGATCTCGAGCTGACGCGAAGTAGTCACCATCCAAGAGTCAGCATCACCGCCTTTGTCTGATCGCCAAAAGCCTTCGGTCGTGCCAGCGAAGACAATTCCGGGCATCGATGGATGCTGCAAAATCGCTCGAGTCCTTCGCGACTGCGACGGAATGCCTTGTACCTTCTTCCAACTCTCACCCGCAGCCTTGCTTTCGTAGATGCCGCTGCATGCCGAAGCAATTATGTGATTGGGATCACGAGGATCTATATCGATAGCAAAGATGTCGGAGTCATCGATAATCCCGGTCTTGATAGACTTCCAGGTTTGACCGCCATCAGAAGATTTAAACGGCAAGTACCATGTGCCTGCGTAGATGATCTGAGTAGTGCGCGGATCGATGGCTAGCGATTCCACATGAAAAAGATTTGGAGTATCTGATGTTGGTAACTGTTTCCACGAGTCGCCGGCGTCATCCGACCTAAAAATGCCATTGAAGGTCCCAGCAATTAGAGTGTTTGGGTCTGAGTCTGACTGCGCGAGTGAATGAATTGCCTCGTTTGTAAGTTCAGGGCTTTCGCGGAAAGTTGATCCGCCGTCGGACGATTTAAAAAAGCCGCCGGGTTCTTTATGGCGATGGGCGCCAACATAGATAACGCGCGGATTACGTGGATCCACGATAATGTGATCTACGAACATACGCGGCTTCCCAAAGTTGTAGAGAAGCTGCCACTGCTTTCCAGCGTCTGCCGATGTGTAGATCTGCCCATCGAGCGTTCCAAAATAAAAGCGATCAGGATTACTCGGGTCGACGACCAAGCCTCTGACGTCGCCTCCAGGAGGTCCCGTCGTACGCCAGTCATTCGAATAGAGAGCAGGATCTGCAGAGGCGTCAGCGGCGTTTGCTATCCAGTGAGGAGCAACCGACAGGAGTGTAAGTGCCAGAACTATAAGTGCAAGGGGGAGATACTTCGTAAATCTATTCATCGTCATTCATCCAAGGGTTTAAGTGGAAAGAGCTACGCGCTCAGCGGATAGAAACAGTTTATTACAATTCGCTTGCTTTGTGTCCAAAACCTCGTCCTGAACAGTAGGATGCCGCCCAATTCAATCGCCGTTGTACCTTTACCTCACAAGATACCTTTGAAAAAGGAAAACGGGCGATGCTCACTTGAAGCATCGCCCGCTTTGTTAAGGCTGGCTTTAGCCAAGCCGTTATTGGTTATTCGTCATCACCACGGCCACGTCGTCGTTTCGTTGCTTTCTTCTTGCACTCCGGACAAGGTGACACGGCATTCGATGTGTCGACAGTAGGTGCGTCTGCGCCTGTCGGTACGATCCAGAGCTGTACCGTCAGGTCTGAGCGACATCCACCATCGATCGTCGTAATGCATCCAGCCTCAATGCCGCGCGTGTTCACGAGGTAATCCTTCGCACGATCGGCTCTCTGCTGGGCCTCTCCAGCACAGCTACCGTAAGCGATAATTGTGCCTTGTGAACCCGGCTGATTCTGCAGCTGGATAGCGTAGTTATCAAGTCTGGCCTTCTCATCGTTGAACTTGATGTTGCCATACTCGTCAAACTTCTGGGCAACGGCCTTCGGCGGTTTGACACTGGTTGTGCAGGAGTTCGTGGTTGAGCACGATGGATCCGCACCACCAACACTGACCGTAGCTGTCACACTCTGACCACCTAAGTTCGCTGTATCAACGGTGATCGTTGAGGTGCCTTGACCGCTCGTAATTGTGCCGGCCGAGACTGACCAATTGTACGTAGCGGACATGTTTGCTGGTCCGCCGCTAACGGTTGCCGTATAGGTAATTGGCGAACCGACGTCAACTGAATCCGTGCAGCTTACCGAAACAGTCGGACATGGCGGAGGCGGCGCAACACAACCAGTACAATCCGCAACTGTAACAACTGCTGTTCCGGTGACTGTGTGCTGGTTACCGTCGTTTACCTCAACCGATGCTGTGTAAGTGCCGTTTGCCACACCCGACAAATCCCAAGTCACTGATTTGCCTTCTCCGGTGACCTTACCGCCAGTAACCGACCAGGTGTAGAGCAACGTATCGTTATCAGGGTCGACTGCGTTTGCAGTCAACTGAACCTCACTACCACTAGCCGTGCACGAGGTTGAACTTGTCCCCGGTGGGCATGGGCGAGTGATTGATGAAATTGAAGCCGACGCAGTAACAGTCGGTGCCTGGTTAGGCGGTGGCGGCGGAGTTCGGGCGTTTCTTCGACCGATGAAGAACTGACCGATATATCCGTTCGGATCCTCTGAGAACAAGAAACCTCGCGGGAATCCGCTCGAAGTTACGGCAACCGAGGTGCCGGGCACTACAACCAGACCGCGGTTCCGGACATTTACGTTTGTAACCTGATTCACAGGGATATTGAAGTCGGCCGTATTGAAGTGGCCGTCATCCTGTTGATTAAGATGTCTGCGATAAGCAACACCAAAACCAAACCAGCGTCGCGGATAAATCTTCACGCCGCCAATAA
>Ga0070671_100002301_pt1 | contig 14752 bp, 11 predicted proteins | sample KBSS73metaG_FD_65341 | JGI IMG/M metagenome (GOLD analysis project Ga0070671, IMG submission 65341) | Switchgrass rhizosphere microbial communities from Kellogg Biological Station, Michigan, USA - KBS S7-3 metaG | ecosystem: Host-associated > Plants > Roots > Rhizosphere > Soil ...
GTCATGGCCGCGGCCGTCGCCCGCGTCGCGTCCGCGAACACGCCGCTCGAGCCCGACGCGGAACCGCAATAGACCGCGAGGCGGCGCACGTTCCTCATAGGCCCGCGAGCTCCTTGAGGTCCGCCTCGGGCCGTGCACCGAAATGCGAGATGACCTCGGCCGCTGCAGTCGCGCCGGTTTCTAGGCAGCCCCGAAGCGGGCGGCCGCGGCAGCGACCGGCAAGGAATCCGGCGGCGAACAGGTCGCCCGCGCCGGTCGTGTCGACGATCCGGTCGACCGGAGCCGCGGGCACCTCGACGATATAGTCGCGCTCTACCGCGACCGCGCCATGCGCGCCGCGAGTGATGACCAATGTCGGGACGTGCTTCGAAAGGGCTTCGACGCATTGCGCGAAATCGTCGCAGCCGGTGAGGTGCCGAACCTCGTCCTCATTGCCGAACAATATGTCGACCGTGCCGGCCTCGATCATCCCCATTACGCCGTGACGCCGGTCGCCCAGGCACAGGCTTTCGGACAAAGTGAAAGCGACGGTCCGCCCTGCCGAATGGGCGATGCGCGCGGCCTCCAGCATTGCAGCGCGGGGCCGCTCTGGACCCCACAAATAGCCTTCGAGGAAGGTGACGCTAGCAGAGCGGATCAGATCGGTATCGAGCGCCGCAGGCGTAAGCTCATGGCTCGCGCCCGGGCACGTGCTCATCGTTCGCTGCGCGTCGGGCGTGACCAGGATCAGGCAGCGGCCTGTCGGTAGCGGTCCGCAAAGGGCGGGAGTTTCGAAGCGCACACCCAGCGAGCGCATGTCGTGGGCGAAGATCGTGCCGAGCTGATCGTCGGCTACCTGCCCCACGAACGCCGCGTTCAACCCAAGCGCTGCGGCGCCGGCCATGCTGTTCGCGGCTGACCCGCCGCTGATCTCGCGGCCCGGTCCCATCGCGCCATAAAGATCGCGCGCCTCGTCGGTCGTGAGCAGGCGCATCGAGCCTTTGGCGAAGCCGCGCTCGGCAAGGAACGCGTCATCGCAGGTCGCGATCACATCGACGATCGCATCGCCGATCGCAACAATATCGAGATTCGAGGAAGTCACGGGGCGCGTCGCTAGCCGCGCGGCCTCCCGCCGGTCAACGGCGGTTGCACGTCCGCGCAAAGCGGTTAGGTCTCAGCCATGACATCAGAAATCACGGCCGCCGCGCACGACCCTTCACTTGCAGCGCCATCCATCCCGCGCTCGCTGTTCGCCTTGTCAATCTTCTACGGCGGCATGGTGTGCATCGCCGGCGTGCTCGGCAACAAGCAGGTCGCGCTCGGGCCACTAGCGGTGGAGGCCGGCATTTTCGCCTTCCTGCTGCTGGTCGTGACGTCGAGCTCGGTCGCGGAGCTTCACGGCCGCCCCGTCGCGAACCGTTTGGTCCTCATCGGGTTCATCCCGCTGATCGTATCGCTGCTGCTCAGTCTCGCCGTTCTCCAATTGCCGGCCTCGCCGCAGATGGATCCCGCACGCTTGTCAGCGTTCGAAACGGTGATGGGCGGAACGCCGCGAATCTGGCTGGGCGGAATCCTCGCCTATGGAATCTCGACATTCCTCAACGTCACCATCTTCAGTCGACTTAAAGCGCGCGAAGGGAGCGGGTTGCTGTGGCTCCGCGCGGGCATCGCCAGCGTGCTGAGCCAGGTCGTCGACACGTTGATCTTCATCACCGTGGCTTTTTACGGCGTCTTCCCGATCGGCGAGCTGCTTCTCGGCCAGATGCTCGCGAAAGTCGTGCTGTCGGCGGTGCTCGTGCCGCCGCTGGTCTATCTGTTCGTCGGCCTGGGCCGCCGCGTCGATGCCGTTAACGCAAATTAGATCGTGGCAATTCTGCAACGCTCGTTAGGAATCATTAACGCGCGGCGGAACGCTGTAACATCAGCGCCTTAATCGGCTAATAGCGGCGCGGGGGTTCCACCAAGATTCGCCATTGTTTGCGGGGGAGATTTCCGTGAAAAAGATCGTGCTGGCCTGCACGACGGACACGCTCTCGCCGCTGGTTTCTATCATCTAGCCCGGGGGTCTGATCCTGTGAAAAAAGGTTTTCTGTTCCGCACGTGTGCGTACGTTGGCGTGCCGCTGGCCGCGACCGTCGTTCCTTCTGCCGCAACGTTTGCGCAGCAGATCACGACCTCGATCACCGGCAAGGTGACGAACGAATCGGGCGCGGCCGTCGGCGGCGCAACCGTGACCGTCATCGATACCCGCACCGGCGCGACCAACAACATCACCACTGACTCGACCGGTTCGTTCAGCGCCTCCGGCCTGACTACCGGCGGTCCATATACTGTCAGCGCCAATGCCGGCGGTTATCAGGGACAGACGGTCGAGGGCATCCAGACCACCCTTCAGGGCCCAACCAACCTGACCTTCGCGCTTGCCAAGCCGTCGGGCGCAACTCAGGCCGGCGCGATCGTCGTGTCGGCTGCGCGTGTCCGCGCGACCCAGCTCGAAATCGGCCCTGGAACGTCGTTCACGCAACAGGTGATGCAGGCCGCGCCGAGCTTTAACCGCGACATTCGCGACGTCATCAAGATGGACCCGCGCGTCAGCCTCGACCGGGACGACACCGGCTCAAGCCAGGACCGCATTTCGTGCCTCGGCGGCAACGACCGCTTCAACACCTTCACCGTCGACGGCATTCCGCAGAGCGACATCTACGGCCTCAACGACACCGGCTTCTCGTCGCGCAGCTCGACCCCAGTTCCCTATGACGCGGTCCGCGAGACGCAGGTGCAGTTCGCCCCGTTCGACGTCGAATATGGCGCGTTCACGGGCTGCGCCATCAACGTCGTGACCAAGTCGGGCTCCAACCGTTTCCATGGCGGCGGCTTTTACGAATTTACCAACAGCGACCTTCGCGGCGACCATGCCGGCGGGCGTCTTGTCGCACCCATCCAGCCGGACAAGCGCTGGGGCGTTTCGCTCGGCGGCCCGATCTGGCGCGATCACCTGTTCTTCTACGGCGCCTATGAGCATCAGGCATCGGGCCAGTCGCAGGACGACGGACCCACGGGCGCCGGCTTCGCAAACCAGATCGCGAACGTCAGCCAGGCGCAGTTCGATGCGATCTCGCAAGTTCTCAAAAACGTCTATCACGTCGACACCGGCCCACTGGTCCACAACCGGCCGTTCACCAATGAGCGCCTGTTCGGCCGCGTCGACATTCAGCCGATCGACGGTCAGCGCCTCGAACTGACCTATCAGCGGCTCAAGGAAAACACCGTCAAGACGGACGACTTCAATTTTGCCAACTCGGTCGTGACGGGTCTCAACAACTACCTGAACAGCGGCACGAATTCGAAATATTACTCCGCTCGTCTCTACTCGAATTGGACGGACCGGTTCTCGACTGAGCTCAGCTATGCTCGCTCGAACATCGTGGACGTCCAGGATCCGGTCGGCGGCGGCGAGGCTCAGTCGAGTAACCCGATCTATCGCTTCGTCGTCGGTGTGGATAATCCCGGCTCCGCCGACGGCTCGGTCATCGCGGGTCCAGGCTTTTCGCGCACAGCCAATGACCTGAGGACCAAGCTCGATCAGTATAAGGCCGTGGCCAATTTCGACGCTGGCGATCACAAGCTGAAGGTCGGTTTCGAGGCCAACCACGCGAACCTCTTCAACCTGTTCGTCCAGTCGGCGACGGGCAACCTCCAGTTTAAGAATATCGCAGATTTGCAGGCCGGCCTGCTGTCGCCGGGAAGCTCGACCGGCAACCCGACCGGCACGTTCATCACGGGCGGTACGTCGGTGGGTGCTCTCATCAACGCCACGGCGAGCGGCAACATTAACGATGCAGCCGCTTCGTTCAGCCGGACGATCTATTCCTACTACGTGCAGGACGATTGGACGGCGAGCGATGCGCTGAAGATCGTCGCCGGCGCCCGTCTCGACTGGGTCCGGGGCGATCATCCGAAGTCCAATCCGATCTTCTTCAACCGCTATGGGTTCCGCAACGACACCGGGTTCGACGCACTCAATCCAGTGGTCCTGCCGCGCCTCGGTTTCACCTACAAACTGCCGGAAGGCGGCATCGTCCGCCGCAGCCGGTTCCAAGGCGGCGTCGGCATCTTCTCGGGTGGCGATCCGATTGTCTGGTACGGCAACGTTTTCCAGAACAACGGCATGGCGTTCGCGCAGGGCGCTAGCGGCACGGGCAACGGCTCAAGCTGCCCATCCGGCCAGCTCAGCGTCCTCTCGGGCGGCCAGTTCACCGGCATCCCGGCCTGCGTCGTGAATGCGGCCAAGGCCGCCGCCGCTGCCGGCACCGGGTTCACGCAAGCCATCGATCCCAACATTACTATGCCGACGGTGTGGCGCGCCAACCTGGGATATCAGGCGGACTTCGAATTCGGCTCGAGCCCGTTCGCCCGCGGCTGGCACGTCAACCTCGATTACATCTACAGCCTCTACAAGAATCCGTTCAACGTGGTCGACCTGTCGACAGCGATCGACATCCGCACAGCGACCGCAACCGGACGGCCCGGCTACACTCTGGACGGACGGCCGATCTATGCAACCATCGATCCGTTGCGCGCGGGCTGCACGGCAAAGCTGGTCAGCATGGATCCGACGCCGACTTACACGGGTCTGAATGCGGCCTGTTATACTGTGGCCACTTTCAGCACGTCAGGCACCCGCGGCGAGTATGTGCTGACAAACGCGGGCGACTACCGCACCCACGTCGCGTCATTCATCCTGCAGAAGAACTTCGACCGCGGCATCTTTACGTCCGGCGGATCGAGCTACTTCACACTCGGCTACGCCTACACCAACGCGCATGACCGCAGGAACATGTACAACTCGACAGCGGGGTCGAACTACAACAAGACCGCGGTGTTCGACCGCCAGAATCCGGATCCGTCACGAGCGTTCTACGAGAGCCGCCACAACATCACCTTCTCGGGTAATCTGAGGGAGAAGTTCTTCGGCGATCTCGCGACGTCGGTGGGCTGGACCTACGTCGGCCGGTCGGGGCGTCCGTACAGCCTGACCTTCTCCAGCTCCGGCGTGCTCAACCCCAACCAGAGCAGCAGCACCAACGGCAGCCTCGTCTACCTCCCGACGGGGCCGAATGATCCGAACATCTCGCCGACGTCGAATATGACGGCGGTCAACACGTTGGTCGATTTCGCGAACTCGCTGAAGTGCGCCAAGAAGTACATTGGACAATCGATCCCGCGGAACACCTGTTCCAACAACTGGTACAACGACCTCGACCTGCGCCTCTCGCAGGAGCTGCCGGGGCCGGGCACCCTGCTTGGACACCCGCTGGGCATGAAGGACAAGCTTACCGCCTACGTGATGTTCAACAACTTCTTGAACATGCTCAACAGCCACTGGAACGTTCAGCACCGTCGCGACTTCGGCGGCTTCCAGCAGGTTGCCGGCATCAGCGGAGTCGATGCCAACGGCCGTTACATCATCTCGAATGCGACGCCGATCACTCCAAACGCATCCGGCGTGAGGACGTACGACACCGACAACGGCGTCAACATCACGACGTCGGTTTGGCAGATCAAGATGGGTCTCAGCTACGACTTCTAATCGAAGTCGCAGTTGAAGAATTGGGCCGGGTGGAGTTGATCCGCCCGGCCTTTTCTTTTGCGTCAGTTGACGGTCGGAACGCGGCGCATCGCCGCGGAACGGCTCGGGAGGATTAGTAAACCCGCGCCTTCGGCTTGATGTACTCGATGTCGTCGGTCAGCGTGAACTCGTGAACCGGGCGGTAGTCGATCTTCACGCTGCCGCTATCGAACCAGGCGAGCGTGTGCTTCATCCAGTTCTTGTCGTCGCGCTTGGGATAATCTTCCTGCATGTGGGCGCCGCGGCTTTCCTTGCGGTTGGCGGCGCAGTGCATGGTCACGACCGCCTGAGCGAGCAGATTGTCGAGCTCGAGTGTCTCGACGAGGTCGCTGTTCCAGATGAGGCTTCGGTCGGACACGTGGACGTCGGCCAGGCGCGCATAGGTCTTGTCGATCTTGGCGACGCCTTCGGCGAGCGTTCGGTCGGTCCGGAACACCGCGCAGTCGGACTGCATAACGCGCTGCATGTCGAGCCGGATCTCGGCCGTCGGGCTGCCCCCTTCGGCGTGGCGGAACTTGTCGAGCCGTCCGAGCGCGAGGTCCGACGAATCTTTCGGAAGCTCGTCCTGCAGCGCATTGGCCTTGAGGGTCTCGGCAAGCCGCAAGCCGGCGGCACGGCCGAAGACCACCAGGTCGATCAGGCTGTTCGAGCCGAGGCGATTGGCGCCGTGGACGGAAACGCAGGCGGCTTCGCCGACAGCGAACAGGCCGGGGACGATCGCATCGGGGTTGCCGTCCTTCAGCGTAACGACTTCGCCGTGGAAGTTGGTCGGGATTCCGCCCATCGTATAGTGAACCGTCGGGGCGACAGGGATCGGCTGACGCGTCAGGTCGACACCCGCGAAGGTCTTGGCCGTCTCGGTGATGCCGGGCAGACGCTCGTGCAGGATCTTCGGGTCGATATGGTCGAGGTGAAGGAAGATATGGTCCTTGTGCTCACCGACGCCACGTCCCTCACGAATCTCCATCGCCATAGAGCGTGAGACGACATCGCGGCTGGCGAGGTCCTTTGCGCTCGGAGCATAGCGCTCCATGAAGCGCTCCCCATTGGCATTGGTAAGGTACCCGCCCTCGCCGCGCGCGCCCTCGGTGATAAGCACCCCGGCGCCGTAGATTCCGGTCGGGTGAAACTGCACGAACTCCATGTCCTGGAGAGGCAGGCCGGCGCGGAGCACCATCGCATTGCCGTCCCCCGTGCACGTGTGTGCCGAAGTCGCTGTGTAATAGATTTTGCCATAGCCGCCGGTGGCCAGCACGACCGACTGGGAACGGAAGCGGTGGATCGACCCATCGTCGAGGCACAGCGCGATGACGCCGCGGCACGCGCCGTTTTCCATGATCAAATCGATCGCGAAATATTCGACGAAGAAGTCGGCGTCGTACTTCAGGCTCTGCGAGTAGAGCGTGTGAAGCATCGCATGCCCGGTGCGGTCGGCAGCGGCGCACGTCCGCTGCGCCGGCGGGCCCTCGCCCATGTTCTGCGTCATGCCGCCGAACGCGCGCTGGTAGATTTTCCCCTCGGCGGTGCGGCTAAACGGCAGCCCCATGTGCTCGAGCTCGATTACGGCGGCGGGGGCTTCACGCGTCATATATTCGATCGCGTCCTGGTCGCCGAGCCAGTCCGAGCCCTTGACGGTGTCATACATGTGCCACTGCCAATGGTCGGGGCCCATGTTGCCGAGGCTGGCGGCAATTCCGCCCTGGGCGGCGACGGTGTGGCTGCGTGTCGGGAAGACCTTGGTCACGCAAGCAGTCTTCAAGCCCGCGCCAGCCGCTCCCATGGTCGCTCGAAGTCCGGCGCCGCCCGCGCCGACTACGACGACATCATAAGTATGGTCGACGATCTTGTAGGCAGCGCTCACGCAGTCGCTCCGAACGCGATGCGGGCAAGTGCGAACAAGGCGATCGCTCCGCCGCCGACCGCGAGGAACAGCAGCAAGGTGTTCCATACGAACCGGCTGCCTTCCTGATGGACGTAATCGTCGACGACGACCTTCACCCCATCGAGGGCATGGCGGCAGCCGACGATCACCAGGAGCGCCATCGGGATGGCTCCGCTCGGCGCATGCAGCCACTCGCTCAGCGTCCGCTGATCGAGCTTCGGAAGCAGCAGCAGCGAAGTGATGAGCCAGCTGCCGAGGAACAGAAGAGCAATGCTGGTAACGCGCTCCGTCAGCCAGTGCTCGCCGCCATGCTGGGCCGAGCCGAGGCCGCGGACCCGCCCGAGCGGCGTAGCGCTCTCACCGCGGCTCATTTCACGCCTCCCAGAAGATAGAACCAGAGCCCGGCCGTCAGCACGACCGAGCCAATGACCGTCAGGATCGCGAAGGTCTTGTTGACGCCGAGCTCGAAGGCCGCGCCGCTATCCATCGCGAGGTGCCGAATGCCCGACAGCAAATGCTGGAAGAATGCCCAGGTCAGGCCGATCAGGACGATCAACATCAGCGGGACGCGATAGAACTGGTAGTTCAGCGCCGCTTCGAACTTTGCATAAGCGTCCGACCCGGCCGACAGCGCGTAGAGCCACCAGGCAAGAATGCCGAGGCCTGCGAAAGACAGGCCGACACCCGTCACCCGATGAAGGATCGAAACGAGCATATGAGGGCCCCAGCGCCATATGGTGAGGTGGGGCGAAAGCGGGCGGGAACGTGTGTCAGCCATGATGCCGCCCGCTTAAGGCGCTGCCCCTAGCGAGGCAAGTTTCGCGGCCGCCGGCCCTCTGGGCCTAACTCGGTCTTAACCATTCCCGGCGCAAGACGCCCACCGAAGGCCTTAAGCGCGACGGAGAATGATCGAATGACGGGCGAGACTGGGCAGCTGCAGCAGCTGACGGACGAGCAGGTGAGCGCAAGGCTCGCCTCCTATAATGCGGGCGGATCGCTCGACCGTGACGTCCAGCTACTGCGCGAGACGATCGCCGACCTCCTGGCCGAAGAGGTTCTTGCAAAGTTCGGCCCGGAACGTGCCGAGCGCTATGCCAGGATCTATGCCGGCAAGGTCGACGCGTCCTGGGTCCAGGGCGTCGCCGAATATGGCCGTGAGATCTATCGCGATAAGATCGCAGTGCCGGCATACATCGCCGACCGCATGACAACCGCCGACCGCGTGGTGCCGCGCATCGTCGAACGCTTCGCCGGGGATCCCTCCAAGCTCAGCGCCTGCATTTGCGCTTTCATGCGCCTGAACACGTTCGAAACCGACATCATCCTGGCGCAGGTTTCGATGCTGGAAGCCCTCGACGCCGCCGACCAACGCGGCCGCGAGAGCGCCGACTTCGAGCGCCGCGTCGCCGAGTTGGTGCGCGCCAGCACCGACCAGTCCAAGGCGCTCACCGAGCGCACCCGTTCGACCGCCTCGTCGGCGCGCGGCATGCTCGGCAAGACCAGCGAAGTCGCCGCCGCCGCCGAGCAGTCGGCTGTCGCCATGCGCGAAGCTGCCCAGACCGCTGCGGGCCTTATCCGCGCGATCGAGGACGCCCGCTCCGAAGTCGAAGTCGCGGCGGGTGTCGCCACTCGCGCAGGTGACCAGGCAAGCCAGGCGGTGAAAGTCAGCCAGGCGCTGTCCGCCCACGTCGAGGCGATCGAATCGATCCTGAGCCTGATCCGCGACATTGCGGGCCAAACAAATCTCCTCGCGCTCAACGCAACGATCGAGGCGGCGCGCGCCGGCGATGCCGGCCGCGGCTTCGCGGTTGTCGCGCAGGAAGTGAAGAGCCTCGCCAGCCAGACGGCGCGGGCGACCGACGACATCACCGCCAAGATCACCGCGATCCAGCAGGCGACCCGCCAGACGGTCGAATCCAACGCGTCGATCCAAGGCACTGTTGAAGAAGTGCAGTCGTCGGCCGATCGCATCCGCGAGGCAATGGAGCTTCAGGCGCAGACCGTGACGATGATCACCGCCGCCGTCGACGAGACCGCTCTTGCGGCGGACTCGATGAGCTCGACCATCGCCGCCATCCGCAGCGATACCGAAAATGTCGCCAAGGACATCGACCAGGTCGAACAGGGCTTCGGTCGCTTCTCCGAGCAGATCACCAGCTTCAAGTCGACGACGAAGGCCTTCGTCAACGGCATCGCTGCTTAGAGTTCTTCCCCCGCTGCCCTAGCAGCGGTAGTCGGGGGCCATGAACATCCTGATCACCGGCGCCAGCCGAGGCATCGGCGCGGCGGCCTATGCGACGCTGAAGAAGCACGGCCACCGAGTGGTCGGCCATTCGACCAAGGGGAACGATGCGCTAATCGCCGGCGACCTGATGGACCCGGCCGCACCGCGCGACATCTGGGACACCGCGATCGACGAACTCGGCGGCGAGATTCATGTCCTGGTCAACAACGCCGGCATTTATGAAGCCGTGGCCGACAATGCCCCCGACAACGAATGGCATGCCGCCTGGCAACGGACCCTAACCGTAAACCTGCAGGCGGCGGCGGATCTGTGCCGGCTCGCGGTGTCGCATTTCCTCGACCGCGGCGGCGGCGGACGGATCGTCAACATCGCGAGCAGGGCCGCCTATCGCGGCGACTCTCCGCAGCACTGGCATTATGCGGCGTCCAAGGCAGGCATGGTCGGCATGACCAAGTCGATCGCGCGCGGTTATGCGAGCGAGGGTATCCTCTGCTTCGGCGTCGCGCCGGGCTTCACCGTATCGGAGATGACCGCCGACTATCTGCAAGGCCGCGGCGGCGCGCAGATCCTCGCCGACATCCCGCTCGGCCGCGTCGCGTCGACCGACGAGGTCGGCGAGGTAATCCGCTGGCTGGCGACCGAGGCGCCTGCCTCCGCGACGGGCAGCGTAATAGACGTCAATGGAGCCAGCTATGTTCGCTAAGGCCGCCCTGCTCCTTGCGGCGTTCCAGGGCATCGTGATCCCGTTCAGCCGGCCCCGCGTGATCGAGCAGCCGCGCGCGCCGATCCAGCAAATGGGCCCGCGCTGGGCAGTTGAGTGCGACGGTGTGAAGGATCCCGAATCATGGAACAAGCCCGCGCCGCCTGTCCGGATCCACGGCAATACTTACCTTGTCGGCAGCTGCGGCATCTCCTCGATCCTGATCGTCGGGAGCGCCGGCAGTGTGCTGATCGACGGCGGGACCGAAGAGGACGCCGGCCTCATCGCCGACAATATCCAGGCGCTCGGCTATAACGTTCGCGACATCCGCTTCATCCTCACCAGCCACGAACATGCCGACCATGTCGGCGGCATTTCGAAGCTTGCGCAGCTGAGCGGCGCAACCGTCGTGACCTCGGCCGCGGCGGCCAAGGTGCTCACGGCCGGAACGCCTTCGACCGACGACCCGCAATTCGGAATCGCCAAGCGCTTCCCGCCAGTGCAGGTCGGCCGTACGGTCCGCGATGGTGAGGAAGTGCTGATCGGCAACATCATGCTGACGGCAATTGCGACGCCCGGCCACACCCCAGGCGCGCTCAGCTGGCGATGGGTCAGCTGCGACGGCGGCGTTTGCCGGACGATTGTTTATGCCGACAGCCTCAACCCAGTCAGCAACGACACCTATCGATACAGCGACCATCCGGCGGTCGTGTCGGCGTTCCGCGGCTCGATCGCCAAGATCGCCAGCAGCCCGTGCGAGATCCTGGTGACTCCGCATCCGTCAGGGAGCCAGATGCCCGAGCGACTCGCGCTCGGCCAGCCATTGCTCGACGACGGTGCGTGCAAGGCTTACGCGGCGGCGAAGATCGAGGCCCTCGACGAGCGACTGGCAAAGGAAGCCGCTACCGCGTCGCCCGCTAAGCCGTGAGCTTCCGGGTTACAGTCCCCTGCACCCGCGCGCAGGGCGAAGCGTTGGCCGGCGCCGACGAACTCTTTCCCCAGGTCGAGGATATGCCGGTGCTGGTCGCCGACGAACCGGACGAGAAGCGGCCCGACGACTGGTTGATCCACGCCTATTTCGAACACGAACCGACTGGTGACGAGATTGCAATCATGAGCAGTCTGGGCAGCGGGCCGCCGGAAATCGAGAAGCTTGGTGAGGAAGATTGGGTGACTCTGAGCCAGGCGGGGCTGCAGCCGATACGCGCCGGCCGCTTCACCGTTCACACCCCGACCTATCCGCCCGACCCCGAGCGCCTCAATTTCGAGATCGATGCGGGCCTGGCGTTCGGCACCGGCCAGCATGCGACGACCGCGGGGTGCCTCAACGCGCTTGACCAGCTCGAACGGAAGGGCGCGGCGTTCACCAATATCGCCGACATCGGTACCGGCACCGGCCTGCTCGCCTTTGCCGCGCTCAAGCTGTGGCCGGACGCGAAGTGCATCGCGACCGACATCGACCCGATCGCAATCGACGTCTCGCGGGACAATGCGGCGATCAACGGCGTGTCGCTCGGCATGCACCCGGGCGAGTTGGTGCTGGCGGTTGCCGAGGGCATGGATTCGGCGCTTCTCACGGCCCGCGCGCCGTTCGACCTGATCATCGCCAATATCCTCGCAGGACCGCTGATCGAGCTCGCGCCGGATTTCGTGGAGGCGCTGGCGCCCGGCGGGACGATGATCCTCGCTGGATTGCTCGACAATCAGACTGGCGCGGTGGCCAAAGCCTACAAGAAATTGAAGCTAACGATCACCGACAGCGGTTCGGGCGAATGGCCAGTGCTGATCGCGGTCCGCGGCGCTTAAGCCTCCGCGACGATCTTCGCCCATTCCGCTTCATCGATGACGCGGATGCCGAGTTCCTCGGCCTTCTTGAGCTTTGAGCCCGCACCCGGACCAGCGACGACCAGGTCGGTCCTGGCGCTGACCGAACCCGCCGCGCGCGCACCGAGGCGTTCGGCCTGGGCCTTGGCTTCGTCGCGGCTCATCGTTTCGAGGCTGCCGGTGAATACGATCGTCTTGCCGCTCCACTCCGTCTGCTTCGCATCACTGACGAAGGGCTGCGGCGAGACTTCGGACAGCAAATCGTCGAGAACCTGCTGGTTGTGCGGTTCGTGGAAGAAGTCGTGGAGCGCCTCGGCGACGACCGGGCCGACGCCCTGGACCGAAGCGAGCTCCAGCTCGCCGCCGTCGGATAGCGCGGCGCGGCGCAATTCTTCGATCGTGCCGAAGCATTTGAGCAGATCGCGCGCGGTGACGATACCGACATGGCGGATGCCGAGGCCGAACAGGAAGCGCGAGCCGTCGGGTTGGCGCTTGGCCTCGATCGCGGCGAATAGATTGTCGACCGATTTCTCCTTCCAGCCTTCGCGGCCGAGCAATTCGGCGCGGTGGTCGTGGAGGCGGAAAATGTCGGCGGGCGAGTGCAGCCAACCAAGCTCGATGAACTCGGCGATACTCTTCTCGCCCAGCCCTTCGATATCGAGCGCGCCGCGCGACACGAAATGCCGCAGCCGCTCGAAGCGCTGGGCCGGGCAAATGAGGCCGCCGGCGCAGCGGACGTCTACCTCGCCTTCCTCGGCGACGGCTTCCGACTGGCATTCAGGGCAGTGGTCCGGAAAGACATAAGGCTCGCGCGGTTCGTCGCGGGTGAGGTTCTCGACCACCTGCGGGATGACGTCGCCGGCGCGCTGGATGCGGACGCGGTCGCCGATGCGCAGGCCTAGCCGCTCGATCTCGTCGCGGTTGTGGAGGGTGACATTTGCGACGATCACGCCGCCGACGCCGACGGGCTTCAGGCGTCCGACCGGAGTCAGCTTGCCTGTGCGACCGACCTGGATGTCGATCGCCTCAAGTGTGGTCTCGGCTTTTTCGGCGGGAAATTTGTGCGCGAGACCCCAGCGCGGCGCGCGGCCGACCTGGCCAAGGCGCTCCTGCCAATCGAGCCGGCCGACCTTGTAGACAACGCCGTCAATGTCGAACGGCAGGTCCGCGCGCGCCTTCTCGATCGCGCGGTAATGGGCGAGTGCCTCCTCGACCGTCTCGCAGCGCTTGAGGCGATCGCTGACCGGGAAGCCGAACGATTCGAGCTTCTTCATGGCGAGCAATTGCATTGCGCCAAGCGGCTCGCTGACCTCGCCCCAACCATGGGCGAGGAAGCGCAAGGGCCGCGCCGCAGTAACGCCGGGATCCTTTTGGCGGAGCGAGCCGGCGGCGCCATTGCGGGGGTTGGCGAAGATCTTGCCGCCGGACGCCTCCTGCCGCTCGTTCAGGGCCTCGAAGTCCGCCTTCGACATGTAGACCTCACCTCGAACCTCGAGCAGGTCGGGCGCGCCTTTGATGGTCTGCGGAATGTCCGCGATTGTGCGGACGTTGGCGGTCACGTCCTCCCCCACCGTCCCGTCGCCGCGAGTGGCGGCGAGGACCAGTTGACCCCGCTCGTAGCGGAGCGAGCAGCTGAGGCCGTCAATCTTGGGCTCGGCGGTCAGGGCGACTGGCTCGTCAGCTGGCAGGTTCAGGAAGCGGCGGACGCGAGCGACGAACTCATAAACCTCCTCGTCGGAGAATGCGTTGTCGAGGCTGAGCATCGGCCGGGCATGGGCGACCTTGGCGAGACCGGTGGTCGGCGCTGCACCCAAGCGCTTCGACGGAGAATCGGCGCGCACGAGCTGCGGGAAACGCGCCTCAAGCTCGCGGTTCTCGCGGACCAAGGCGTCATATTCCGCGTCGGCAATCTCCGGCGCATCCTGGTCATGGTAGAGCCTGTCGTGCCGGGCGATCTCTTTCGCCAGCCGCATCAGCCGGTTGGCGGCATCCGCCTCGGAAAGCGTTTCAGCCAAACAATTCCTCGAGCAAGTTGATGAAGCTCGTCCATGACCGTTCAGCGGCGAGCGCATTATAGGCGACGCCGTCGATCTGGAGCTCGCTCGCCTTCGGGTTGGTAAAGCCGTGGCCGACGTGACCGTAGGCGTGGATCTGCCAGTCGGAGCCAGCCTCGGTCAGTTCGTTGCCGAGCGCGACGACCTTGTCGGGCGGGACCATCGGGTCGTCCCAGCCGTGAAAGGCGACGACCTTGGCTTTGATCTTCTGCCCCGGAAGACCGGGTGGGTCGAACAGCCCATGGAAGCTGACCGCCGCGACGATTTCGACGCCGCTTCGCGCAAGATCGAGCGCGCACATGCCGCCGAAGCAATAGCCTGCGACGACGATCTTCTTGTCGGCGACTTCGCCAAGGTCGTGGGCAAGGTCGAGCACATGTTGAAGGCGGCGGAGCAGCGCGGCACGGTCGCTCTTCAGCCGGTTCATCTCGCCGAACAT
>Ga0070671_100002305_pt1 | contig 14734 bp, 15 predicted proteins | sample KBSS73metaG_FD_65341 | JGI IMG/M metagenome (GOLD analysis project Ga0070671, IMG submission 65341) | Switchgrass rhizosphere microbial communities from Kellogg Biological Station, Michigan, USA - KBS S7-3 metaG | ecosystem: Host-associated > Plants > Roots > Rhizosphere > Soil ...
GAGCCGCTATTTCCGCAATCGAGTGCAGACTCCGGCTGTCTGAATTTCGCGCCACCCTCGATCTGAACTGTGTTTCCGGTTCTTTCGAGGCGCACGCCTAATTGTTCCAGGCAGGATAAGGTTGAGGCACAATCTAACGCAGTGGAAAAGTTATTTATTGTCGAGGCGCCCGAAGCCAGGGAGGCGATCAAGGCAGCTCGGTGGGAAATAGACTTATCTCCCGGTATTTGCAGTCGTCCCTGAACTGATTGTGCCGGATGTATGTTCATCTATGACAATGTTTCCATCAATTCGTGCCAAGTAATCTGTCATTCCTTCTGAGGCTTCGTGGTATAACTGCCCGAGGTCAGTCAGGCCCGTTTGCATTCCCCGAAGTTCCCCCGTTTACTTAGTCATCATACATGAGGCTGATCGGTAGCGAGGAGAACTCTGTGTCTACAATTCTTTCTCCGCTTGTTGTCGTCGCCGAAGACTCAGGTGACACGCGGCAGATGTTGAAGCGTGCGTTAGAAGTCAAAGGTTACAGAGTTCTTGAGGCGAAGAACGGTCAAGAAGCCGTGCAAATCACTAGAGATTTGCGGCCTCAACTCCTCATCGTTGATTTAAACATGCCTGAGCTCGACGGTCTCGAGACTATTAAGCACGTACGTAAGATAAAGGGACCGTCTGAACAAATTCCCATCGTCGCAATAACAGCGTTCGATGTTTATGGAATGCAAGAAGCCTGTCGAGACGCAGGGTGTAACGAGTACATAAGTAAACCCTTCGATCTCGATCAACTCGACAAGGTGATGAGAGACCTCGGGTTTCTTCTATAGGACCGATCAGCCATCCTGCTCTCCACTAAATATTGTCGTATCAAACAGTTCGAAATTCGCTCATTCTTGACACAGCGCTAGCCAGCATGTTAAACCGTCGGACTTCCGGAAGTGTTTTAAGAATACAGCCAAGGTCCTCGCACAATGGCTTCCATGAGGCCATGCCTGATCACTGTGACGGTAGATACGACCGAACTGACTTTACCCAGCCGTATTGAGACGGTCGCCGCGGCGGCCGCCGCGGTAGCAGATTTTGTGAACCGCTCGGGTGTGAGCGAAGACGACGCATTCGGAATTGATATGGCAGTTCGCGAGGCGGTTACAAATGCTGTCGTACACGGTAACGGTCAGGACAAAGACAAAGTAGTCGACATCACTTTGAAGAGCTCGCCTGAAGCTGTCGAAATCAGCGTTCACGACCAAGGCCCCGGATTTAACCCAAACGAAGTCCCAGATTGTACCGCTGAAGAAAACATCTTGAAGACCTCGGGGCGTGGCATTTTTTTCATGCGCAACTTTATGGATGAAGTTGTGTGGCTACTTCCGCCCGAAGGTGGTACAACGGTGCGCATGCTGAAGCGGCGTTAATTCGCAATTGCATAAAGGAGATTTTTCAAAATGGCCGAGTTGAACATAGCGGAACGTCAAGCAGGCGATGTGACCGTTCTTGATATGAGTGGAAAGATAACTATTGGCGAAGGTAGCGTTGCACTGCGCACTGCTATCCGTCGATTGCTCGAGGAGAACAAGAAACGAATTCTCTTGAACCTTGCTGGTGTTGGATACATTGATTCGAGCGGCATTGGAGAGTTGGTTTCAAGTTTCACCGCCATCAACAAAGAAAACGGTCAATTGAAGTTGTTGAACCTCACGCAAAAACTCCAGGACTTGCTGACCATTACAAAGCTTCTGACCGTTTTCGATGTTTACGAGAGCGAAGCGGAAGCACTCAACAGTTTCAAGTAGAGCTGCGGGAGAAGATAAATGGCTGAGCTCGACGTCAACGAACGACAAGCTGGTGACGTAACGATTCTGGATATGAGCGGTGCGGTGCGAATCGGTGAAGGTAGCGTTGCCCTTCGTGATTCGATTCGTGGACTCGCCGATCAAGGGAAGAAGAAAATTCTGCTTAACCTGGCGAAAGTTAACTACATCGATTCAAGCGGAATCGGGGAGCTTATTGCCAACTACACTACGGTTAGTCGGCAAGGCGGCCAGCTTAAACTTCTTAATCTTACTGAGAAGATCCAGAATCTTTTAGTCATCACAAAACTGCTGACTGTCTTTGACGCATACGACAACGAGGCAGAAGCACTAAAGAGCTTTGAATGACAGGTGCGCGGATTTCGAGTTTCTGGTTCGGGCTGAATCGTAATTACTCGAAACCTCGAACTGGAAACTTGGAATCAAATGTTCCGCGCTGCCTTTCGCCGTCTGCTTGCGATCGATGATCCACCCGAGCGGACGGCGCTCGCATTTTCAATCGGTGTATTTATTGCTTTCACCCCGTTCCTCGGTCTCCACACGATTCTTGCCACGCTGATCGCCTTCATTTTCCGATTCAACAAGGTCGCGATTTACACCGGCACCTTTCTAAATAATCCTCCGCTTACGCTGGTCCCAATTATCATCGCGTCGTACGCAGTCGGTGCATTGTTTCTTGGTCGCCCTTTGAAAATTCCTCCCGAAGGCATCGAGCTTTTGAAGAATCCGCATCTACTCACGAAGGACTACTATCGCCAAATCTTCATGCAGAGTTTCTATATCGTTCAGCCTTTCGCTTTAGGAGGAATGGTGCTCGCGGTCGTTTGTTCGGCTCTGGCTTATCCGTTAACATTGCGCGCGTTACGTCGGGTGCGAAGTCGCAAAGCTACTTAACCAGCGGCTAATCTTGACGGCGTGTGGCATCGGCCCAACCCTGTTGAGCATCTACTTTTCTCGACAATTCAGTATTCAGTTTTGCAAACGTCACAACATCTGAGCGAATTCTTGTTTATGAAGAAGTGTTTATTCATCGTACTTATTTGCATTTTGGCTGCGCCGATAGCGTTATCGCAGGCGACACCTACTCCTTCTCCGCAGCGACCGGCCGTCCCCTCAAGTCAGACGCCGGTGACTCAACAACGTGAAGCTACTCCCTTTGAAATCACTGACTACGGCGTAAGCTTTCAGGCTGACACCCGACTCATCATCGTGATGGCTGCTCTAGAGGCGGCTGGCTTTGATCCTGAGACAGGCAAAGAACCGTCTCTCTTCCGAGCGAAAGTCAGAAAAGATTTGGCCAATCTCGATCCTGATCTCCGTTCTCGCATGAAAACTTTTTACGAGCGCAATCGCTTGCCGGCGCCGGCTACGGCTGCGGACCAGGCATCGCGGTACGTTTCGTTAGCTCTGGCTCTTACGCCCGCGCCTGAGCTAATGGCGCCCGAGCGCTCGGATGATTTACCGGCTGGGTTGTTGGACGTACTTGATTTTGCTCCGCTGGTTCGAGAGTTCCAGAGACGTTCAGGTATTGAAGACCACTTAGTTGATTATGTGCGAGCATATCAAGCAGAAGGAGATCGTCTGCGTCAACCAGCAGCAGAGATGGTTCGAGGGCTTCTCACCTATCTACATACGCGGCCGATTACAACCACCATCGAACGAGTCGAGGTTAAGACTCCGTCCACTAGAAAGAGCAGCAACAAAACAAAGACCTACAGTGCCCGTCCGAAAGAGCGCCGCTTTTTGATCTTGCCCGACTTGTTGGCGCCGCATGGTGCAGTGAACTTTCGCGTAATCGCCGACGATTACTACGCGATAGTGCCGGAAGGAACCGATCCGGCGTCATCTGAATTGCGTCGTGCTTTTTTGCAATACGTAATTGATGCGTTGGTCTTGCGCTTTAACAAAGAGATCTCGCAACGGCGTGATCAGATTCGGTTATTGCTTGATGAGCGACAAAAGGCGGGTGTGCAAGTTAGCCCTGATGTCTTTCTGACTGTCGGGCGTTCGCTCGTAGCAGCGGCTGACGCACGGTACGATGAAGTGCGTAAGCTTGAGTATCTCGGTCGTTCAGGTCGTGCCCGATTAAGTGCGGCCAAAGACAACAACACGCGGGCTGGAATCGGTAAGTCAATCCAGACTGAGATAGCTGTGATTCAAGACGACACTATCGCGCGACTAGCCGAAGAATATGAGAAAGGCGCGGTCCTTGCGTTTTTCTTTTCAGATCAACTTAAAGGAATTGAGAGCGCCGGTTTCGACATCGCAAACTTTTTTCCGGACATGATTGCTTCTTTCGATCCCGCCCGTGAAGCCAAACGTCCGGCAGAATATGCTGATGCGAGACAGCGAGCACTGGCTGCGCGAGAAGCGCGAATTGCAGCACGTAAAGCAGAGGCGGAAAATCCAGTTAATGGGGAACTAAATAGTCCTCGCGATCAAGCTCTGGTGAAAGAACTGACGGCCGTTGAGGACACTTTACGAACCAAGAATTACGGCGACGCCGAAGCGCGACTCAAGGACATGCTGAGGAATTATCCCGGCGAGCCTCGAATATTTTTCGCCCTGGCCCAAACGGCGAGTCTTTCCGCGATGGATGCTACTGATGATCAGATTCAAACCGAACGACTCAACCGCGCGTTAGGACAATACCGACTCGCGGTGCAAGCCGCTTCTCCTGAGTTAGACAAAGCGATCCTGTCTCGCGCTCACGAATCGATGGGGCGCATCAATGCTTTTCTCGATCACAAAGATGAAGCGATGAAGGAGTTTGATGAGGCTATCAAACTTGGTGAGGTGAATGGCGGAGCATACCAACAAGCATTGGCGGGAAAGCAGAAGTTAAGTCAGCCCTAACTGGAAATGCGAGATTGCGGCATTTGTGATGCGCTTCGGGCTTCTTGAATTTTCAACACCCGTCGCGATTTACAAAATTCCGCAGTTCCGCATTCCCCCAATCTAGTGCGCTCCTACAGCCTTCGCCGCATTTATTCGCCCGCCGGTGGTGACTTTGCCTTTGAGGCTGTTCAGTGGGTCCACTGAGGCTAGAAGCTTTGTGCGCAGATCATCAACCGTGATGTTTGGATTTTTTGCGGCAATCAATGCCGCGACACCTGCCACCACTGGAGTTGCCATTGAAGTACCCGACTTCTCCTCATAATCGTCGCCAAGCCAAGTACTTAAAATGTCGACACCAGGAGCAGCGATCGCAACGCTCTTCACTCCGTAGTTTGAGAATGAGGCTAGCTGATCGTTTCGATCCAGCGCCGCCACGCTAATTACATTGGGAATATTGTAGCTCGACGGATAGTGTGGTCTGCGGTCGTTGTTCGTAGAAGCGTTGCCACTAGCAGCGACAAATAGAATGCCTGACTCGTATGCCTTACGGATCACATCTTCGAGTGCTCTCGACTTCTGAGTTGAGCCCCAACTCGCACTAATGACCCGAACATTTACACCGGCCTTCTTTCGATCAATTACATAATTAATCGCTTCCACTGCGGCTTTCGTCGTGCCGTATCCACCAGCGTTCATGAATTTCAACGGCATGATTTGAACCTTCCAGTTCACGCCGGCAATACCAATATCGTTTCCGCCTTCAGCTCCAATGATGCCGGCGCAGTGTGTGCCGTGACCGTTGTCGTCCATTGGATCAGCGTTGTTATCGACGGCGTTGTAGCCCTGCACATCCTGGATCGTGCCGAGTTGTCTATCGTCGTATGGGTTGATGTTGTTGGGCCGCACCCAAATGTTGTTTGCCAAATCACTATGGTTGTAATCGACACCACTATCGAGCACCGCAACAACTACTTTGTCGCTGCCGGTCGTAACTTCCCACGCGTGTGTAGCGCTGATGTCAGCGCCCTTGAGACCACCTCGCGCACCCTCGTTCAGCAACGCCCATTGATCAGTGAAACGAGGATCTCGCGGTGTAACCGGTGTATCGTCCACGCTGATCTCGAAAACAGCCTCCGCGTATTCCACTTCCGGAAGTTTTCGGTATTCGTCAGCTACAGACTCAGGTGAGGCATCGTCGAGATCATCAATAGCATCGAGCCCAGGGACTGATTCGATTTCATCTTCAACGCGGTCGTTCAATCCCTGCGTGATTCTTTCCACCGCTTCTTCGCTGACGCCCTGTTTAAACTTCACCATGACCTCGGGCGCACTCGGAATTTTTGTTTCGTAAGGCGCAGACTCGATGTTGTTAATCGGGCCGCGATGTTTTTCCTCCGCAGGCATTATTCGAACGTGATGCTTCCATTGCATTTGCCATCTTCTGAGTTGACCGGCAAACGCTGCGACGAGAATCAGGACCAGCGCTAGTGCGACATGTGGAAGGAAATTATTGCGGTTCATCGGTAATACCTCAAAGCGAAAACGACGGTTCCTAACAAAGCCTTAAGTGGTGACTACAAAGCTCAAACCTTGTAGTTCTTTCCCTTAAATTTATACAACCGGAGCTGAGTCTTGTCTGCGCGGTATTCGTAGCTTTGACCGCCTGCTTTCAGTTGGATTTTCCAACCACGCGTTATCATTTGGCCGCTCATCTCCCCTGCTGGGGCAGCTCCCAAAGCCATGTCGGGGAAGTCGGCATCGGTTACTGACTGTTCCGTTACCTCACTTGGTTCAATCCCAAGACGGTTGGCCAAATCGTGGCGAGCTTTCTCGGTTGCTTCTTCTTTTGTCATCGCGTGTGCAGACGTTTCCTTAGTTTCAAGCTTACGAATACAAACGACTCGCTAGCATTCTTTGTTCCGGCACTTCGGGTCTATTTTGAGCTTCAATTAACGCGTGGTCAAATCAAAGATAAGACGATTTCACTTCAAATCGCCGTACAGATGCTGCAGCAAAACTGTAGCTGAAATTGCGGCGGTTTCCGCCCGGAGAATTCGTCCACCAAGCGTGACAATCTGCCAACCGGCGCTCCTCGCGGTTTGAATCTCTTCGTCCGCCCAACCACCTTCCGAACCGATCAGCGCGATCAATGCTTTTGGTGTGACGCCTATCGAGGCTTCGTAGTTCAAGGGTGAACCTGCCCGTTCTGAAAACATCATACGGATCGCCTCGGACTCGTCAGTCGCAACCGACTCAAATGAAGCTGGCAACGAGACGTTCGGAACGGTCGCTCGACCACACTGCTTGGCCGCTTCCAAGGCAATTCTTTGCCAACGGGTTACTCGCTTTTGCGCATCGGACGCATCGCGCAGGTGAATGTCGGCATGACGAGTAGTTACGGGTTGAATGCTCGAAACGCCGAGCTCAGTTGCTTTCTGAACGACGAGATCAAATTTTTCACCTTTCAACAGTGCTAACGCGAGAGTTAGATCTAAAGTTGAATCAGGTTGGGCAGGCTCGACTTGCTCACAATCATTGAGCACGACTTCATCGGGTTGGAACCGCTCAACGCGGCAGCGAAATTCTTTTCCGATGCCATCGAAGACAAAAACTTCGTCTCCTGGTTTCAGTCGCAACACACCGCGCAGGTGCTTTGCTTCATCCGCAGTAAGCGTGACGGATCGTTCACTGAAAGCATTTGGTGGAGCGAAGAATCTTCGTCGTGACATGGTGATCGGTCAGTTGGTACGGGTAGTGAAGTTGGTCCACCATGGAACCACTGAGACTCCGAGGAGCACAGAGAATCAAACGACGCAACAAATCCACTCGCCGTCTTTTGTTACTTGAACCTCTGACACTCCGGCCGTGTGCAATGCATTAACCACTTCATCGACTTGAGTGTCCAGAATTCCTGACAGTATCAACTTCCCGCACGTCAGGTTCACCAACGTTCGAAGCATTGGCAAGATCACATCAGCTGTAAGGTTTGCGCAAACCAGATCAGCGGAAGGCGACGCATCATTAATCGATCCCACCCAAAACTTGATTTGGTTTCCGACCTCGTTATCAGCCGCGTTGGCTTGCGCAATCGCAACGGCATCAGCATCGACATCGCACGCTTCGATGTTCGCTGACGAAAAAAGCTTGGCTGCTGCAATCGCGAGGATTCCTGTTCCGGTTCCAACATCAAGGAAACTGCCGCCTTGGTAGTGTTGCTCGATCGCGGTGAGACAGAGTCGGGTTGTTTCGTGAGTGCCAGTTCCAAATGCCATACCAGGTTCGATACGAATGACTAGTTGTTCAGGATCTGGTGTTAGTTCGGTCCATGGCGGAGCAATGATGAACCGGCCGATAACTACCGGTTGCCAGCTTTTCTTCCACTCCTCAAGCCAGTCTCGGTTGTCGATCAGTTCCATCGTCATCTCTCGGACTGACGAGGAAGGCAAGCTATAAATGCGGAGTGCTTCAAAAAGTTCGGCTCGAACTTTTTCGCGATTCGGAATGTTTTCAAAGTAGCCGACTACACGCGTTTGACCATCGTCAACCTCGTTGGTAACAGTTCCGAGTGCGCCGGCTTCCATCAATGCGTATTCGACTGCTTCTCTTGCTAATGGTTCGGCATCAACGTTCAACGCGTGCCAGCTTGAATTGTTTGCAGGAGTGTTCACTTCAATTCAGTAAACGAGATCACCCAAAGCCCAACTCATCAAGCAGTGCATCTTTGTTCCGCCAATCGTCTTCCACTTTCACAAACAGCTCAAGATGCACACGATGCCCGATCAAGTGTTCAATGTCTTGTCGAGCTCGCGTACCGATGTCTTTCAAACGGCTGGCGCCTTTACCGATGACAATCTTTTTTTGCGATGCGCGCTCGACGAGAATTGCACAATAGATGCGAGTGAAGTCGTCGCGCACTTCATCGAAGCGTTCAGTTACGACCGCTGTCACGTAGGGAATTTCATCGCCCGTTGATTGAAGAAGTTTTTCACGGACAATCTCAGAAACGAGCACTCGTAGGGATTGATCGGTTAGTTCATCTTCAGAAAAGATAGGTTCGCCCAGAGGCAGATGGCGAAAACAACTTTCGAGAAGCACATCCGTCATCTCATCCTTCAAAGCGGAGATCGGAACAATCTCCTTCCACTCGTATTCCTTACTGTACCAATCGATCAGAGGCAACAAGGCTGCCTTGTCTTCGAGTTTGTCAATCTTGTTCAGCAGCAACAGAGCTGGCTTACTCGAATGTTTGATGAGTTCCAGAACAAAGATCTCGCCCTGGCCAGTCGACACAGAAGCGTCGCGTAACAGGCAAATCAAATCAACACCGAGCAGAGCATCTTGAACTGTAGCCATCATGCGACGGTTAAGTGCGTACCCTGGCTGATGAACCCCAGGTGTATCCACCAATACAATCTGACCTTCCGGTTTTGTAATCACTCCCTGGATCTTGAAGCGAGTTGTTTGTGGCTTATCCGAAACGGCGGCGATTTTCTGACCAACCAGCCGATTGAGAAGAGTCGACTTGCCGGCATTGGGCCGTCCGATGAATGCGACGTACCCTGAGTGGTAAGGTTTTTGTTCAGCGTCTGACAATTGCTTTTGATTCTGACTAGCAGTTAATCACTTAGATTTCGTGGAACTGTTTTAACTGGTTACGTAGGGAACAGCAACTTGTGAGGGTTCCGTCCAAATTCTGAATACCAGCAACCGCAGTTGGCGGATCGTTCAAGTCCACCCTACACAAGAGCATCGCTTCCATTGCAGGAAGCTTACTTCGCCTTCTCAACAAACACTTGCACAAGGTTAACTAAAGTTTCCGTGGTCTTTTCCAAACCACGTCGAGAATTGAACTCGAGCTTCCCGTGAAAGTTTTGACCACCCGTGAAAAGGTCTGGCGTAGGCAATCCGCGAAACGTCAGGTTGGATCCGTCTGTGCCGCCGCGAATGGGATTGATGAAAGGCTTCAGGCCTGCTCGTTTGGCTGCTTCGATGGCATTGTCTGTAAGTTGCGGATAATCCTTTAGCACTTCCTTCATGTTCTTGTAGTTCTCTTTTACGTCAATCGAAACCTTAACGTCTGGATACTTGGCCTGGGTTTGGGCCACCATATCCCGCAGCATTTTTTCCTTCGCATCTAGTCCGCTAACATCAAAATCGCGAAGCAAAATCTTCAGTGAAGATTGTTCGACCTCGAGCGCGCCTGTGTAAGGGTGAACAAATCCAATCCGACCCTCAGTTGTCTCAGGCAACATTTCGTGGTTGAAGCGATCAATATAATCCGCGATCGCAAACAGAGAATTGATCATGATGCCCTTCGCAGTGCCTGGGTGTGTGTTCTTACCCTTGAAGGTAACCGTCGCCGTGCGAGCGCTCCACGTTTCGTTACTAATCTCGCCGAGAGTCCCACCGTCAACTGTGTAAGCCAGTTCAGCACCGAAGGCTTTCGTGTCAAATTTATCGATTCCTCCCCCAACTTCCTCATCGGGTGTAAAAGCGACCGCGAGGGTGCCATGTTTCATTTGTGGGTTTTGTCGCAGCGTATCGATCATTGTCATGATTGCGGCGCAGCCTGACTTGTCGTCCGACCCGAGTAATGTCGTTCCGTCAGCCGTGATAATGTCGTCGCCGATCATCTCTTTGAGAATCGGATTCTTCGCGACCGTGATGACTTGCGTTTGATCTGCAGGCAACACAATGTCTCCGCCCTGATAATTCTTGTGAATGATTGGTTTGACATTTGCTCCCGAAACTTCCGGTGAAGTATCCATGTGGGAGATAAAACCAACGACTGGAACCTTCAAATTATCGGCAAGGTTGCCGCGAACCACGCCGTATACGATCCCAAACTCACTGACTCGGACGCCCTCTACACCCAACGCAATCAATTCTTTCGCCAGCAGATTCGCCAAATTTAACTGTTTGCGCGTGCTCGGAACCGTCGTTTGGTCTTCTGCAGATTGCGTGTCTATTTTTGCGTAACGAAGAAATCGGTTGAGTGCAGATTCTGTCGGCGGCTTAAGTGAAGTTTGCGAGCGAGCGTTTGGCACTGCGAGCAGACACAAAACGAGAGCGAGAATTGGTTTCATCCTAAATACCTTTCACCGAAAATTGAGTTTGGGAGATGCGTTTGATAAATCGATGCCCAAAAATAAACCAGGGCTGCCTCGAACTTCTTCGCGAAGTGCTTGAATCTTCAATTAATTCGTGGAGCGCCACTCGTCACCGCGAGCGCACAAGTCGTCAAGTGATTGCTGAAGTTGATCGCGTTTCGCTTCCAGTTCTTCTTCCGTTGCTTCTTTCGAAACATAGATTGGTTCACCAATACTCGTGAGCGCCTTGGTAAATGGAAGTGGAATTTGGAGTCGATCCCAACTGTTGACCGTTAAGGATCTCGACGCCGAGATTGAAAAGGGCACGACGGGATTACCTGTTTTCTTGGCGAGCAGCACCGCTCCCATTTTTGCCACGTAACGGGGACCTTTTGGTCCATCTATGGTGAACCCCGTTGGACATCCCGCTCGCATGAGCTTGACCATTTCAATAATTGCGCCAATGCCGCCGCGCGTGCTCGAGCCACGTGCCGCTCCATAGCCAAAGCGTTGGATAAAACGAGCGATGTACTCGCCATCAAAACTGCGGGACGTCATTACTACAATCCGCCGTTTGCGAAAGAAGTAAGTGGCGAGAAAAATTCGGTTGTGCCAAAAAGCAAGAATTGGCAACGAACCGTTGCGTTCCACCGAAGCCAGGTGTTCTTGGCCGTCAACTTTCCATCTGACCGTCAATCCCACAATGCCGATGAGAACATAGAACGCGAAGTCGGCCATCTTGATCAAAAAACGTTCCCAGGCACTGTAGTCGGAAAGATTGGCAAACGAGTATGCCCGCGCGACCGTCTCTCTTGTTCTGATTCCGGTAGAACTGGCTTCGGTTGAGCTATCCATCGAGTGTCTAAAAAGTTAGCTAGTAGATTGGCGACTCACCCGGCGGACGAGTCTTCCAACGTTTGTGAATCCAGAGCCACTGGTCAGGATAGTCTCTGATTTTGTTCTCAGTAATCAAAGTAAGCTTCGTTGTAAGGTTTCGAACGTCGGTCTCTTCGTCTCCGGTCACTTCCATGGTTACCGGCGGCGAGACCTGAAGAACAAATTTACCGACCTTTTCATCCCACGGCGCGAAGATCGGCATAATTGTCGCTCTTGTTCGGAGCGCAAGCTTAGCAACCATGAAATTCGTCGCAGCAGGCTTGCCGAAGAAGTCTACGAATATTGCTTCCTCGCCAACGACGTTGAGGTCAGTTAGTAAACCCAATTGTTCGCCGGAACGAAGCGCTTTGATCATCTGTCTGCCGGCCGAGATTTTGTCCAGCGTTTGATTGCCCCACCGCGCACGAATTCGTTCGACGAGTTCCTCGACTTTGGAATTATCGAGCCTGCGCACTACCACGTTTAGCGGATAGCCGAGCAAAGATGAGCAGAGCGGCAACAATTCCCAACCACCCAAGTGCGCGGTGAAAAACAGGACGCCGTTGTTTTCAGTTTTGAGTTGTTCGTAATGTTCAAGCTCGGAAATCTGAATAACGCTCAGGAGTTCCTCAGCGGGACTGTGAGCGAACTTGCTGAAGATTCCCAATTGGCGGCCGAGACTTCGAAAACAACCGCGAACTAGTTGCTCGCGTTCCGTGTCAGTTTTTTCCGGAAAAGCGATTTGGAGGTTGCGCTGTCCTGTTCGCCTGAGATTCCCGGCTAAAAAATACGCGACGATACCCAATTTCTCGCCAATAGACATTGCCCCCGAAACCGGCAGAAGACCGAGTGTGGAAAGAACGGTTCGGGCTGCCAAATATTCAAGGTTTGTTTGTAATTTTCCGTGTTTAGACATCTGACCAGAAGGCGGCGTAGTGTAGCAGTGAAGGGCGCGTCGATCCCAGTTGCTGACCGCCAAGTCTGTTACCAGTTCCCCTCTTTCTGATATATTCCGAACACGGCGCGTCAGAATTTCGTACAGAACTTCGTCAGTCCTTCGCGCGGTGCGGTCTCTCCTCAAAAGTCCGATTAGTTAGGAGCTGGATGGAAAAACGCCGGATTCTCATCGTAGACAATAACGATGAGTTGCGTGATCTCCTCGAACTCAGTCTCGGCAAACTCGGTCATGACGTTGTCGTCATGGGCGAGCGCGAGAAAGCGCTCGCGCGTAACGACCTCGATGAATTCGATTTAGTCATCAGCGATTTGAGTGAGGCTGAAATCAACGGCCAACCTATCGGCGATCTACAGCGAAGACACCTCGTTACTCCAACTCCTCATACAACAGAACCCGCCATCATCAAGGCATTCAAAATGGGCGCGGCTAACTATCTCCGGCTTCCTTACAATCCAGAAGAACTCCGTCAAATCATTGAACAGACGCTGTCTTACAAACTTCGTTACGTCGACGACCCGACCCTACTGCCTCACGTTCATGAAAAAATAGAGTTTGAATTGCCGAGTGACCTGGCGCTGATGGATGGGGTTCTTGAGTACTTGCAGGAAAGGGTGTCCAAGCTGGGACTGATCAAGCCGGAGCGTTCAAATCTTTTCATCGCACTGGACGAAGCCTTCGTAAACGCAGTTAAACACGGCAACAAAAGTAATCCAAACAAACTGCTTAGAATTACCGCGGAGCTCTCTCCGAAAGAAGCGTGCTTTACAGTCGAGGATGAGGGCGAAGGTTTTGATATGGGCGAAATCCCTGATCCATGTGACCCGGCAAATCTCTTTCGCACGTCCGGTCGCGGGGTGCTCCTCATTTACAACATCATGGATGAAGTTGAGTACAATGCGCAGGGTAACCGCGTAAAGATGGTGAAGCGACCAGATGCAACGGTCGAAGCTCAACTCGTTGATCCAAACACCCCTGACGACAAACACGTCTAACTCCTGCACTGCAGACTCCGACGCTTGGGTCGGGTTGAATTCGCACGCTCTGTCATTTTGGCAAGCGTGGAAATGGTGGCTGGCTCCGACGCTTGTGGGACTAGGCCTCGTCTTGTTTTTCGTCGACCCATTTATCGGTGATTGGGATGGCATGGACTACACCATGCTGTCTCTGGCCGGATATCCCTCCTCTATGGCGCTTGGTCGGAACTTATTTATTTTTGGTAACCACACGCTTTTTGTAGCTGCAAAGACACTGTTCAATTTGGCGCCCGAGAACGCCTATATCCTTTTCAAATACGCCGTAGTCGTACAAGCACCTTTCGCAGTTATTGCGTGTTGGCTGTTGGCACGAACTCTCAGCGGCTCACTCCAAACTGCGACGGTTAGTGCGCTATTGATCGTTTGCTCGCCCGTGTTTGTTCTGTACGGCGGTCAAGTTATGACGGACGTGCCGTCCGTACTACTGCTGGCAAGTGCCTTAATCGTTCACTTAGCAGGAGTGAGACGAAAGAACACCTGGCTTATTCTCGCGGGCGCCGCGTTGTTAGGATTGGGAGTAAACCTTCGCGAGACAGTTGGTTTGTACGCACCGTGGTTGGTCCTTGCTCCGTTTGCCTGTGGTTGGAAACTCGGAAGGCGCGAAGTGTTGTTGGTAGCGATTTCTTGTCTGCTCTTTCTGCTCTTATCATTTGGATGGTTTGGTTATTGGTTCCTAACTGATCCTTACTACCGGCACATCTGGTACGGATGGCGACAGTCGATGGCTGAAGAATCGAGCCGTCACCCGGTTGCATTGCAAAATTTGCGACCGTTCTTGATCTATCTATTCGTCACGGGCCCATTTGTTTTTGTTTCACTTCCTTTCGCGCCGATCCTTGAATGGCGTCGACGACACATGACGCCCATGATGTTGCTATGGGCCGTCGCATTGGTTGCAGACATCCTTTTGTTCTTCAACTACAGCACGGCCATTAACTGGCGATACTTTTTGACGGGTTTGCCAGGATTGGCTCCATTGGCCGCTCAGTGGTTGATACATGTCGGTAATCGTTACCTGCGTAATTCTCGAAGAGCATTTGTTGCGTGCCTTCTCGTGATCGGCGGATTCGCAGCCATCTTCAGTCTTGTGATGAGGCCAGTCAGTTCTGAATTTATCCAGCGTCGGGCAATGAGCAA
>Ga0070671_100002306_pt1 | contig 14729 bp, 11 predicted proteins | sample KBSS73metaG_FD_65341 | JGI IMG/M metagenome (GOLD analysis project Ga0070671, IMG submission 65341) | Switchgrass rhizosphere microbial communities from Kellogg Biological Station, Michigan, USA - KBS S7-3 metaG | ecosystem: Host-associated > Plants > Roots > Rhizosphere > Soil ...
TGACGCCTATCCCACCGAGCACGGCTTCGACGAGATGAAGCATTTCGCCGCCTACTATGCGGGTGTCTACTCGTACAACGACACCAGCAAGTGGTTTCATCCCTGGTTCCCATCGTTCAATCCGGAATTCAACAAGATGTTCGACGACATCGTGAATCTCGGCGAATGGGAAGGCACAGCCGGCCATGCTGCCACGCTGGTCGGTACGATCAACTACGACAGCCTTGCCGAGTTCGATATCAGGCAGACTGATTCCGCCGTCGCCTACATCAAGCAGCACGCGAAGAGCGACAAGCCGTTCTTCATGGACGTCAACTTCATCAAGATGCACAACCCGACCAATGCCGCGCCTGCGTTTCGGGGTAAATCACACCTAGGCGACTATTCCGACTCGCTGATGGAGATGGACGCCGACATCGGCCGGATCATGGATGAGATTCGCGCCGACGCGCCGGACACTATCGTCATCGTGACGGCCGACAACGGCGCCTGGCTCGACGCCTACCCCGACGCGGGAACGACGCCGTTCCGCGGCGAGAAGGGCTCCCCCTTCGAGGGCGGCTGGCGGGTGCCGGGCCTCATGTGGTGGCCGGGCCACGTCCAGGCGGGGGCCCGTTTCGACGAGATGATGTCGCATATCGACTGCTGGGCTACACTCGCCGCGATGGTGGGCCTGACCCCGCCTCCGCACGACTGGGTCGGCAACGATGGCAAGCCGATCTACTTCGACAGCATCGACAACAGCGCCTACATCCTCGGCCAGGCACAACACTCGGCGCGGACCTCGTGGATCTATATCGACGGCGAAGTGTTCGAGGGCGCGCGCACCGACATCGGCGGCGATCCCAAGCAGCCTTGGGTCCATATTGCCTGGAAATACCTTCTCACCGCCAAGGATTCCTGGCTTGGCGCGACCGCCAATCTCGGGTCCATCGGTGCGCTCTATAACCTGACCATGGATCCCTACGAGAAGTACGACATGGTGTTCAACGGCGCCGCGCCTTCCCGCGTTCTTACATCATCGCCCGGCAAATATGCTGGCGAGGACAACGGCTGGGTGCTGTCGTTGATCTACCCGACCATCATCGACTTCGACAAATCGATCATCAAATACCCGAACATCACGCGTTATGTCGGAGGCGCCTCGACCGATCTGGTGCCTGACTTGCAGCACCCGGACAATCCCGTCCCGTTGCTGAAGGACCAGATCGATCGGCTGCACATCGGCGGCAGCGGCGGGTGATTGTCGTGTTGACTGACACAGCCAAGTGCATCGAGGGGGCGGCTTCGGCCGCCCCTCGTTTCGTCGTCCAATGCTCACGGCAACACGCCCTTTTCGATTTGCCATTTGGTCAGCCTTGCGAAGCGGCTCGACTGACCACAACATCTTTGCCAACGCGATTTGCGCTTTGAGCGCGTGGAGCCCGGCGGGAGCCTCCGTTACAGCTCAGCTTCGATCGCGTGGAGCAGCCGGAAGCGCAGCTCGCCGTCATTGCCCGTGAGCGAGATCACGAAACGCACGCGCCCGTGGCTTGAGGTGTCGGCGTAGCCGGTGAGCGTGCGCACGCCGTCCAGGGTGCCGGTCTTGTTCATGCCGCCGTCATGGCCGTGAAACAGGTCGGCGTGCGGTGCGAACAGTTCGAGTACTTTGGCGAGGCCGCGGGCGGTGAAACGATTGTCGCGGCTGATGCCCGAGCCTTCCTCGAGATGGATGGCCGAGGTGAGGCCCTGCGCGGCGAGCATCTCGTTCGCGACCTTGAGCGATTTCTCGAGGCTGACCGGTCCGCCCAGGCGATGCCCGCCGATCTCCAGGAAGACCTGGTTGGCAATGTAGTTGTTGGAGGCGCGCAGCAGCTCGGCGAGAATCTCAGAAAGGTCACGCGACTGCCGGTGGACGTAGACCGGCTCCAATCCCGCGGGGACGGCTCCGGTCGAGATCTTGCCCTTCACGGCACCGCCGGATTGCTCGATGAACGCGGCGATCAGCTCGCCGGCATACTGCAGGCTCACCGCGGGATCGACATTGAGACTTATACGGCCCTTTCCATGTGGGCCTCGTGCCCGGAACTGGGTAATCGCGACGGGGGTGATCGGGGTCTGCTTCTCGGCGGAGCGCACCTTGTTGCCGCTGCGCACGGCGTAGACGGTGTTGAAATTCACCGCCAGCGCGGTGTTCAGCGCGTTGTAGGCCTCGTGAGTGTCTTCGATGCCCGGGATGCGGAGGTTCGGCGGGTAGTAGCTCGAGTCGAGCACGATGCCGGCAATCGGCTCCTTGCCGATGGCTGCGACGAGTTCCGCCGCGAGCGGCGCCAGTTCCTCCGAGATCAGGAAAGGATCGCCGCCGCCGCGCACATAGAGCACCCGCTTGCTGTCGAGGTAGAAGCGGGTCGCGAAGCGGTAGTCGCCGCCCAACACCTCCATCGCGAGCCAAGCCGTGACGATCTTGGTGACCGAGGCCGGGACAAAGGGTTCATTGGCGTTCTGCGCCACCAGCTCATTGCCGTCGGCGTCGACGACGAACACCAGCCCCGACGGAGCGAGCGCCGCCACCTTCTCCTTGACGCCGGCGAGAGCCGCGGCCGGCAGCAGGAGCAAAGCCAGCGCGAGCAGGCGAGACCACATGGCGACCCCATCACGAGCGCAACGTCTGCACTTGCGGACCATGTTAGTGGTCCGCAGACGTTTAGTCAGCCGTAATGGACACCCAGCCAGGCGAGCCATAAACTTCGACCAAGCAGACTTTCGGTGTGAGGGGGTCTCGAAAGCTGAGAGGCGCTGCGAAGGCGGCTGGAGCTTGTCATGACAGAGATTCCAAGCTGGCGGATCACCGGTGACTGGTTCGACAATTGCAGCTGCGCCGCTCCCTGCCCGTGCACCTTCGCCCAGGCCCCGGACAACGGCTTCTGCGAGTCGGTGCTGTTCTGGCATATCCGCAGCGGTCATTTCGGCGACATCAATCTCGGCGATTTGAGCTTCGTGCGCGTCGGACGATGGGAGGGCGATCTCTGGGCAGGCAGAGCCAAGGGGACGGCCGGCATCTTCATCGACGAGCACGCCGATGAGCGCCAGGCGGAGGTGCTTCCCCGCATCTTCGGCGGCCGCGTCGGCGGATTTCCGGCCATGGTCGGGGCGCTGTTTGCTGAAGGCCGGCAGGTCCGCGGCGTCGAACGCGCGCGGATCACATTCGAGATCGCGCCTGATCGTTCCAGTTGGCGGACCGAGATTGCCGGCAAAGTCAAAGCCTGGGCCAAGGCGCTGACCGGGCCGACGAGCCCGCCGAACAAATATCCCCAGCTCATCAATGCGCCGGGCTCCGAGACCGGGCCTGGACAGATCGTCACCTGGGGAAAATCGATCGACTGTTCTGTTGATGCGTTTGGCTACAAGTTCGGCTGGACGACGAACTCGAGCAAACACATTCCATTTGACTGGGCTGGTCCCTGATCGCTCGCGTCAGCGATTGAGCTTGTTGACCGCCGCGCGTCGACACATGCGACACAAGCGACCGGCGCCGCGACGAGGCCGAGCGCGCGGTACAAATGAGCTTGGCACAGCCCAGCAACCCCGGACCACTCCTCCGGCAGCCGCCGATCAATGCAATCTTAAAGAACAGGCGCTAACTGCTGCGGCTGGCCTTCATCTGATGCCGAACGTCAGCTATGGGGGCGCACCAGGAATGATGGCTGCTCTTGCAGGCGTTGTTCATGAGCGCCAGACCGCCGCCGGCTAAAAGCACGGCCGCACCGAGGACCATCAGTAACGGGGTTTTCATCGCGACCTCGCTGTCGGGCCCCCCGAAAACTGCCACCTATATTCGACTATCGCGGTCAAGATGAACGAGGGATGAATGCGCCCCGTGCTCGGCACGGGCACGAATCCGCTAGAATAGGGGCCGAATACGCAGGCAGAAGTCCCAAAATGCCGCTACTGCTGATTGCAACACCAACTATGATCGTCCATCGCTTGCGCCGAATGGACCCTGACACGGCAACCTGCCGTTAGCATCAATCGTGCGACTGCGACTTCTGTCGCCGGCGCGCCGATCAGGAGGCCCATCATGAAGAAGCGTAAGTCCCTCTCGCGCCGCAGCTTGCTCGCCGCGAGCGCCACCGGAGCCGTTGTCGCGGCCGCATCTGCCGCGGAAGCCGCCTCATTCGGCAACCCCGATGAGCCGCCAGAGGGTGCGGTCAACGTCGTCAATCCGAAGGCGCTCAGCGACCCGGGGCCGCAGGATCCGAACCTCGCCAACAACGAGCCGGCCTTCCTCAATCCGCCGCCAACCGACGTCAACGGCATGCCGCAATACTGGGCGTCGTTCAATCTCGCGCCCAAGCGCATCCAAAATGGGGGTTGGGCGCGGCAGCTAACCCAGGACGACTTCAAGATTTCGACGACCATCGCCGCCGTCAACATGCGCCTTGGTCCGGGTGGCGTGCGTGAACTTCATTGGCACCAGCAGGCGGAATGGGCGGTGATGACCTATGGGAACTGTCGCGTGATGGTCCTCGACGAGAACGGACGTCCCGAAGTGGCCGACGTGAAGGAGGGCGATCTCTGGTACTTCCCCGCGGGCCTTCCCCATTCATTGCAGGGTCTGGAGCCCGACGGCGCCGAGTTCGTCCTCGCCTTCGACAACGGCGAAGCCTCCGAATTCAACACGCTGCTCGTGACCGATTGGCTGGCGCATACGCCGCCGGAGGTGCTTGCCAAGAACTTCGGGCAACCCGTGGATGCGTTCAAGAACATTCCGCTCCACAACAGGTGGATCTACCAAAGCAACAAGCCGGCGCCGGCGCTTGCAACCGTCGAAGCACAGATTGCGTCGGCGGCCGGCAAGCCGCCGCATTCCTTCGTGTTCAGGCTTGCCGATATGCCGCCAAACCGCGAGACCAAAAGCGGGACGGCAAGAATTGCCGACAGCACCAATTTTCTGGTCGCCAAGAACATCGCCGCGGCGCGGGTGACCGTCAAGCCGGGGGGCTTGCGCGAGATGCATTGGCATCCCAATGCCGACGAATGGCTGTACATCATCAAGGGCACCGGGCGCATGACCGTTTTCAACACCGGGCCGCAGGCGGTAACCGCAGACTTTCATGCCGGCGACGTCGGCTACATCAGGAAGGCGCTCGGACACTATCTCGAGAATACCGGCGACACGGATCTCGTCTTCATGGAAGTATTCCGGACGGACCGGTTTGCCGAGGTGGCGTTGTCGGATTGGCTGGCGCATACGCCCGTCGATATGGTTGCCGAAACCCTTAACCTCGATCCGGCGGTCATTGGCCGGTTTCCCAAAGATCGGCCCGTGGTCGTGCCGGCCTAGATTGCGCCGAGAAGGCCGCCCGGCAATGTCTGCGGGTTGTTTGAAACCTTTGCAGGTGGGGGGCGTATCTAAACTGCGCAAATTTAACGCCAAAGAACGGCGCCGATCACTGCCGAATAACGCGCGCGTTGACGGCAATGGCACTGCCACTTTTGCGTCGCTGCGGTGCAAGCTGAAGAAAGATCGCCTTGTAAGCTTGGTAACTAATGATGATCGCCGCCGTGTCGGATGAATTCACCGCGGCAGTATTCGGACGGGCAAGCCCATGTTGCATCGACTGATTGCCATTGTGATGACGCTTGTTGGTGGCGTTGCCGGCGGTCACGCCGCGGCGCAGGAGGCGATCGGCGCTGTCAGCCGCATCCAGGGGGAGGCGAACGGAACGCGCGGCGGCGCCACACGGGCGCTTGGGCTCAACGCGCCGGTCTTCCTCAACGAGATCGTGTCGACTGGTGACGGAGCGCGGCTGGAAGTCACCTTTGCCGATGACACGCGGGTCACCGTCGGCGAGAAGGCGAAGCTCACGCTCGATACGTTTGTCTTCGACCCCGCCGCGGGCAACGGAGCGATCAAGTTCGGGGTCACCGGCGCGTTGCGGTTTGTCTCCGGCAAGCTGACGAAGCTCGCAAGCTCTGACGTGAGCGTCACCACAGGCGTCGCCACCCTCGGTATCCGCGGGACGGAATTCTGGGGCGGCCCGATCGACGATCAGGCGCTCGGCGTGTTCCTGGTCACCGGCGTCGTGAGCGTGTCGAACGCTGCGGGCGAGCAGATTCTGAGCCGGCCAGGCCAGGGCACCAATATCGCCACGCCGGGCTCGGCGCCCGGGCCCGTCACCTTCTGGCCGCAGGACAAGGTCGACCGCGCCGTCGCGACGGTGACGTTCCGGCAGTGAGGGCCTCACCACTCGCATAGGGCCGGCGGACAAGCGCCTCGGTCGAGGCCACGACGACGCACGATTTCTTTCCAACGATAGTCGTCGCGTAGATCAGAAGCAGGCGGCGCCGCGTCGCGCCAACCGCGTCTGTTTAAGCCTCTTTGGTTCTGGGAACGTGCTCGCGAACGGGCGTGCGTGCTCACAAAAAACTTGAGCCGGGCGAACTTCAGGGATGAGGTTTCAGCAAGGCAACATCGGTGTTGGCGTTCGTCTCAGAACTCAAGCTCCCCGCGAGAACGTCACAGAATCGCCGTCCGGACGGCGTTTCATGTTTTTCTCGCTCCACGACTGCCGCATAGGCCGAATGGAGGCGAGGCTCAAAATCACTGCCACAGGGAGGAATTCGATGAAGGCGAAGCCAAGCCGCAGAGGATTTCTGCGGGGTACTGGCCTTGTTGCCATGGGATTCGCAACGGGCGGTACCATCATCTGCGCCGCGGACTATGCCTGGGCGCTGTCAACCACTGCTATCGACGCGCACACAGCGGAGACCTTGCTCGTCGTAGCGCGTCAGTTATTTCCGCACGATCGCCTCGGCGATCAGTACTACGCATCCGTGGTGGATGCTCTCGACAAGCAGGCGGCGAGCGATCCGGCCGTTCGCAAGCTGCTCACCGACGGCGTTGGTCGGCTTGATTCCGCACGCGGCATAGTCTGGGTGCAATTGAGCAACCGCGCCCGCGACGCGGCACTCAAGAGCGTAGAGAACAGCGAGTTCTTTACGACCGTTCGCACGGCCACCATCAATAACCTCTACGCCAACCCACTGGTCTATCGCTTCTTCGGCTTCGAAGGGTCATCGGTCGAGCACGGCGGTTATATCCACCGTGGCTTTGACGACATCGGCTGGCTGCCGAGCTCGTGATCGGAGGATCGGATATGAGCAAGACATTCGAATTGAAGGACGATTCGGTGGTCGTCGTCATCGGCTCTGGAGCCGGCGGCGGCACGCTGTCGAACGAACTGACCCAGCGAGGCGTCAACGTGGTGTGCCTGGAAGCCGGACCGCGGCTCACGTTGTCGGATATCGTCAACGACAACGGCACGATGTTTGGCCGTCTCAGCTGGCTCGACAAGCGCATCGGCACCGGTGATCTCAATCCGGGACTGCCGCTGTGGGTCTGCAAGACGGTGGGCGGTACGACGGTCCACTGGGCCGGCGCCTCGCTGCGTTTCCAAGACCACGAGTTCCGCGTCCGCACCGCCTACGGCGAAATTCTTGGAGCAAATCTGCTCGACTGGCCGATCACGCTGCAGGAGCTTGAGCCTTACTATGCGCGCGCCGAGGACAAGATGGGCGTGACAGGCACGCACGGCATCTCGCGGCTGCCCGGAAACAACAATTTCAAAGTCATGGCCGCGGGCGCCAAACGCGTTGGCTACAAGGAAGTCCACACCGGAAACATGGCGATCAACTCGGAGGACCGCGACGGTCGGCCGGCCTGCCATCAGATCGGCTTCTGCATGTCGGGTTGTGCCATCGGCGCCAAATGGTCAACGCTCTACACCGAGATCCCAAAGGCCGAGAGCACCGGCCGGTTTGAAATCCGGCCGGAGAGCATGGTGGTCAAGATCAATCACGATGACCGCGGGCGCGTGACCGGCGTGGTTTACGCCGATAAGACGGGAGCGCTGCATGAGCAGAAGGCACGCGCCGTCTGCGTAGCCGGGAATTCGGTGGAGACGCCGCGTTTGTTGCTGAATTCTGAGTCCTCGAAATTCCCCAATGGGCTTGCGAACTCATCGGGCCAAGTGGGCCGCAACTACCTGCGGCACATGACCGGCACGGTCTACGCCATCATGCCGGGGCGGGTGAACTTTGACCGCGGCACGCAGATGGCCGGAATCATCAAAGATGAATCTCGGCACGATCCTTCCCGCGGCTTCGCGGGCGGCTATGAGATGGAGACCCTTCCCGGCTTCGGCCTCGCCGGGGTGGCGACCAACACCATACCCGGCGCCTGGGGCGCCGAATATGCCAAGGTCATCGAGATGTACGACCACTTCGCCGGCATGTGGCTCGTTGGTGAGGACTTGCCGCAGGCAAGCAATGGCGTCATCCTTCACGCAACCGAAAAGGATCAGCACGGCATGCCGATTCCGGTGGTCCACTTCAAGGACCATCCCAACGACATCGCGATGCGCAACCATGCCTACAAGGCGGGTACGGCTGTATATCAGGCACTCGGCGCCAGCCAAGTGTTCGAGTTGCCGCCGTTCCCCAATACTCACAACATGGGCACTTGCCGCCAAAGCGAAAAAGCGCGGGACGGCGTGTGCAACAAATACGGCCAGGCTCACGACATCCCGAACCTGTTCATCTCCGACGGCAGCCAGTTCACCAGCGGCGGGGCTGAAAATCCGACGCTGACCATAGTTGCGCTGGCAATCAGGCAAGCCGAATATTTGGCCGACCAGTTGAGCAAGAAAGAGATGTAGTTCCTCGAGGAAAGACTCAAAGCCGTTGACAGCACTAAGCACTCTCCCCGGCGCAACCGGGGAGAGGCGTTTCAAGAAAGCAGCGCCGTCGAATCTCTGATTGTAACCGGCGTATCGGGCGGCTTAGCCCGACCTGTCGATGCAGCCTCAGGGGGGGGTCCCAGCGACCAGTCTTATAGGTGTCGACCCTATTAGTAGTGGATGGACGTCAGGTAGGCCCCGGCGGGCTCGTTGTAGAAGCCGATTGTCATCAGCGTCATCTGAAAGACGAGCTTCAGCCCCGAGTCCAGGCACCATTTGAAAACTTCGTGGTTGCGCGTCGGCAGCAGGAAGCCCGGTCCGCCGAACTCGGGCGCCGCGGCAATCAGCGCCATCAGATCGCGGTTGGTCTCCGCGACGCTGTGGCCGAAAAAGGCGATCGCGGTCGTGTAGCCGGTGACGCGCCCGAGGTGTTCGACGACCGACGCTTGTTTCAACTCGATCGCGTCGTGCACTTCGCCCGCGCGATCGAATCCGTGGATCCTGCGGCAGAGTTGGTTGCAAGCGGCCATATCGGCGGCCGTTGCCGGCCGGACCTCGTAACCCGCGAATGTCTGCCCGGCCGGCTCGCCCTGGAGGATCGATATCGGCTCGCGGGTAAGGAAACCGAGCTTGGTATAAAGGCAGAGCGAACGATTGTGGTAGCCGGACTGCAGCAGGCGCACGCCCGACTTCTGCTGCCGCGCGGCGCGATCGAGAACGTCGTGCATCAAGCGCAGCCCGAGGCCGCGGTTTTGTATTGTCGGATCGACGCTGATCGGTCCAACGCCGGCAATGGCGGATCGCTCGTCGAGGAAATTGCTGCCGACGATTTTCCCCTCGTCCTCGGCGACCACCGCGTAGAAGCCGGGATGGACCAGCGGCCCCAACAGGCGCTCGCCGGCCATTTGCGGCGACGGAAAGTCCGGCGGGAAGTTGTGGACGGTGGCGATCGCCTTGAAGGCTTCGTAGCAGACAGCGCCGCACGCCGCGGCGTCGGCGGCCGTGCCCGGACGTAGAACGATGCTCATCGCTTGTTGTCCCTGATTCGCGACGCGATCGTATCAACATCCGCAATCCACAGCCGCAAGGAAAGCGCGCCTTGGCTGCGACGCGGGTTTATCTTTGCAGCAAGATTGAGTTCGCCGCCGTCATTCCTGGGCAAAGCCGGCCTTGGTCAGGCCATCGACTTGCGACGCCAGCGCCTCGGGGACGAAAAATCCCGAAAGGAAGCCCCTGATGCCGCTGACCGTCAGCTGTGGGGCGATCTCACGGATGCGGCCGACCCATTCGCGCGCTTCCTCGCGCCGCTGGAGGTGCCCGCAGGCCGCGGTGCGCACGATCATCGCATTGGTGAAGCCAGGCTTTTGCATCAGCGCCCGGTCGGCCCATTCGATAGCCTCCTCGTAGCGCCCGGACTGCAGGTGTGCGAGCGCGAAGGCAAACTTGACCAGATGGCCTAACGGATCGAGCGGGCTCAGGCGCATCACCTGTTGCAAGGCCTCGATTGCTGCGTCGTTGCGGCAGGCGAAGCAGTTCATATAGGCGCGGGCGAGCCACGCCTGCGCGCAATTCGGGTTGAGCGTCACGCCGCGCTCGATCAGGCTGGCGCCGGCCTCGGTCTCGCCCGCGAGATAGGCGAGGCACCATCCGACCATCCACAAGACATCCGGGTCGTCAGTTGCGTTGGCCATCATGTGCCGCGCGAGCCGCACCGCTTCATCGGTTTTGCGGGCGCTCCCCGCGCACCTCGGAGTGCCACCAGCTGAAGCAGAACAGCGACAGCGCGGCCGCGGGCGCATAGGACGGATCGATGGCCATCGCCTTGCGCAGGACGGCAACGGCTTCGGCGAGACTCTCGGGCGTAAACTGATGCGAGAGCGCCAAGGCGCGCAGATAGAGATCGTAGCTGTCGAGGCTCCCGGCCGGCTTGCGCCGAGCGCGTTCGATTTCGGCCTGGGTGATCTTCGGTGCGATCGCGGCGACCACGCGGGTCGTCACCTGGTCCTGCAGCTCGAAGACGTCTTCGAGCGAACCATCGAAGCGATCGGCCCACAGATGGGCGCTGGTGTCGCCGTCGACCAGCTGGCCGGTGATCCGCACCTTGCCGCCGGCCTTGCGCACGCTGCCTTCAAGCACGTAACGCACCCCGAGTTCGCGGCCGACCTGCTTGATGTCCACGGCGCGGCCTTTGTAGGTGAACGACGAATTGCGCGCGATCACGAACAAAGACTTGAATCGCGACAGCGCGGTAATGATGTCCTCGACCATGCCGTCGGCGAAATATTCCTGCTCCGGATCGCCGCTCATGTTCTGGAACGGCAGCACGGCGATCGAAGGCCGGTCCGGCCGTTCCGGGGCTTCGAAGACGCCATCAACGGCCGCGGCGGTTGTTTGTGGCTCCGGATTTGCAGGCGCGGCACCGCCGACCTCGAGCGAGTAGACCCGGATCGGTTCGGCGATGTTCTTAAGCATCGTCGCCCCGAGATCCCTGACCGAAAGATCGAGCCGCGCCTTCACCTGCCGATAAGCGTCTTCCGACAGACAGATCGCTCCCGGCTTGGCGATGCCTTCAAGCCGCGCGGCGATGTTGACGCCGTCGCCCATGAGATCGCCGTCGCTCTCTTCGACGATATCGCCGAGATGTATGCCGATGCGGAAATCGATGCGCCGGTCGGGCGGCAAGCCGGCATTGCGCTCGGCCATGCCGTCCTGCACCTCGACCGCGCAACGCACCGCCTCGACGACGCTGTGGAATTCGACCAGAGCGCCGTCGCCGGTGCGCTTGACGACGCGTCCGCGATGCACGGCGATGGCGGGATCGATCAGATCACTGCGCAGCGCCCGCAGCCGCGCCAAGGTGCGATCTTCGTCGGCGCGGGCAAGCCGGCTGTAGCCGACAACGTCTGCCGCCAGGATTGCCGCGATTTTTCGCGTCTCGGCCATGCAACCGCCCCGCCACGGCTTTCAATATCACAACGGGTCCGAACTGGTTAAGGCCGCGTGTTACGGATAGTAGAGTGGGAGCGACCACCAGGAGATGGAGGCCAACATGGAAGGCGGATGCACGTGCGGGCAGATTCGCTATCGCCTGATCGGAACGCCGTTGATTGTCCATGCCTGTCACTGTCATTGGTGCCAGCGCGAAACCGGCACTGCGCACGCCCTCAATGCGCTCTATGAAGCCGACCGTGTCGTGCACACCGCGGGCGAGCCCGAACTCGTCGCGACGCCCTCGGCGAGCGGCAAGGGCCAGAAGATTGCCCGCTGCCCGACCTGCCGGGTCGCGGTGTGGAGCAACTACCCGCAGGCCGGGCCCGCGGTCCGCTTCGTCCGCGTCGGCACGATGGACGACCCGAACCACTGTCCGCCGGACATCCACATCTTCACGTCGTCGAAGCAGTCGTGGGTCACGCTGCCGCCCGGCGCCCGGACGGTCCCCGAATTCTACGATCTCGACGCCGTGTGGTCGGCTGAGAGCCAGGAGCGGCGCCGGCAAATGCGGGCGAAGGCTCAGCAGGCCAAGTCCGGCTAGGTCTTTCGTTGGGCCGATGAACGGGCCGTGGCGTCTTGTTCTGCTTCTGAGCGGCTACGTGAGGGCGCGAATACTTTTCGACGGCGGTTAACAATCAGGGAGGAGGTCGAACATGACCGATAAGGTGGCCATTGTCGGAGCAGGTCTAGTCGGCCGGGCGTGGGCCATCACCTTCGCACGCGGTGGTCATGACGTAATGCTTTTCGATGCGGACGACAAAGCGGTCGCGAGCGCACTCAGCACGGTCGAGAATATGCTGAGGACGCTCGAGCTGAGAGGCATGCTCAAGGGACAGGCGGCGGCGGACGTGCGCTCGCGAATCGCTGGCGCGGCCACCCTGGAGGTAGCACTGGCCGGCGCCGCTCATGTGCAGGAAAACGTGCCCGAGAATCTCGGGGTCAAACGCGAAATGTTCGCCAAGCTCGACGCCGCGTCGGAGAAGAATGCCGTCTTGGCGAGTTCGAGCTCTGGCATCCTGCCATCGCGCATCAGCGCCGAGCTTGCGGGCAAATCGCGGTGTCTCGTCGCGCATCCGATCAATCCGCCTTACCTCATTCCCGCAGTTGAACTCGTGCCGGCGCCTTGGACTGATCCGCAGGTCGTGGAACGCACGCGCCAGCGACTGGCGGAGCTCGGACAGGCGCCGATCGTCATGCGCCGTGAGCTTGATGGCTTCATCATGAACCGCCTCCAGGGCGCATTACTGCACGAGGCCTTCCGTCTTGTCGCCGAAGGCTATGCTTCGGCAGAGGACGTGGACGCTGGAATTTGCAAGGGCATCGGACTGCGTTGGGCGTTTATGGGGCCGTTCGAAACAATCGATCTCAACGCGCCCGGCGGGATTCGCGACTACGTCGACCGCTACGAAGGCCTGTATCAGAGCCTGGTCCAATCGCAGGCAGGGCCGGTGCCTTGGTCTGGCGAACTCTTGGACCGGATTGAGGCGGAGCGCTCCCGTCGCTTGCCGCGGGCGAATCTTGCCGAGCGGCAAGAATGGCGCGATCACCGCTTGATGGCGCTGGCGAGCCACATCGCGGAGACCGACAACGAGCTCGGCACCTAGTGGTCGCATTCGGAGGGCTTTCGTACCCTGGGTCTCGGACGCACAATTGAGTTTGTCGCCCTTGGCGGCAATCGGAGGCATAGCGGACATGCTTGCGGTTGCTCGAAAGACGAGTTCGCAAGATTCGGCTATTCTTGCCGATGGGCGCCGCCGTCGGGCGGGATGCGCCTGAGCGAGCGTTCAGCCGCCGAGATAGGCGCGGCGCACCTCGGGTGTATGGGCCAGCTCCTTGCCGGTGCCGGAGAGCTTGATCTGTCCGTTCTCAAGCACATACGCGCGGTCGGCCAGGCGCAATGCCACGGCCGCCATCTGTTCGACCAGGACGATTGTAGCTCCTACTTCGCGCAGCGTGCGGATAGTATTCACGATACCCTTGACGACCAGCGGCGCCAGCCCCATCGACGGCTCGTCCATCAAGATCAAGCGCGGTTCCGACATTAACCCGCGGGCGATTGCAAGCATCTGCTGCTCCCCTCCAGACAAAGTGCCGGCAAGCTGCGTGCGACGTTCACGCAGAATCGGGAAGCGCGCCATCTCACGTTCGAACAGCTCGGCAACGCGCTTGCGATGGCGGGGCAAGCGCGTGTAGCCGCCAAGCAACAAATTATCCTCGACGGTCTGGTCGGCGAAGAGCTGGCGACCTTCGAGAATGTGAGTGATGCCGAGCCGGGTGATGTCGTGCGGCGGGCATCGCACGATGCTCCGGCCTTCGAAGCGGATGTCGCCGGCGGTGATCGGCGCGAGCCCTGAGATTGCCATCAAGGTCGAGGTTTTTCCCGCCCCGTTCGAGCCGATGATCGCGGTGATTTCACCTTGGCGGGCCTCGAGGTCGATGCCGCGCAACGCCTCGACATGGCCGTAGGCGACCTTGAGCCCTTCGATGCTAAGCATGGACCGGCACCGCTTCCTCGGGCTCGGCGACACCCAAATAGGCCTCGATCACCTTGGGATCTTCGCGCACGGCGGCGACGCTGCCTTCCGCGATCTTTTGCCCGAAATCGAGCACGGAGATGACGTCGGAGATTCCCATGATCAGCTCCATGTGATGCTCGATCACGAGGAGTGTGACGCCGGCTGTCTTGATCTCGCGGATGATGTGCGCGAGGTGATGCAGTTCGGTGGGATTTACACCGGCGGCCGGCTCGTCGAGCATGAGCAGTTGCGGCCGCGCCGCGAGCGCGCGTGCGATCTCGAGGAGCCGCTGCTGGCCGTAGGAGAGGTTCTGGGCGCGCTCATGCGCGCGCTCGGCGATGCCGACGAATTCCAGCAGTGCCATGGCCTTGCGCCGGAACGCTGCCTCCTCGGCAACTGCCGCCCGCGTCTGCAGCAGGTGCGCGAAGAACCCGCATTTCAACTGCAGATGAAACCCGACCATGACGTTGTCGATGACCGAGAGGTCGCCGAACAGCCGGAT
>Ga0070671_100002307_pt1 | contig 14723 bp, 13 predicted proteins | sample KBSS73metaG_FD_65341 | JGI IMG/M metagenome (GOLD analysis project Ga0070671, IMG submission 65341) | Switchgrass rhizosphere microbial communities from Kellogg Biological Station, Michigan, USA - KBS S7-3 metaG | ecosystem: Host-associated > Plants > Roots > Rhizosphere > Soil ...
GTCTCGTGCCCAGCCAGCATGATCGTCATGCACTCATCGCGCACTTGCTTGTCCGACATCCGTGCCGAGGAGTCTTCGCTATCAACTGCCTCCAGCAGCATCGAGAGCAGGTCCCCGCGATCGCCCGGAGACTGGCGTCGCTCGCGAATCATCCCGTAGATGATCGCGTCCATATCCGCCTCACCCTTCCGGATTCGCTTCATCACCGGAAGCGGCAGCCGCTGGATCTGTTCCGAAAACGGGAGGATCGCGATCGGCAGAAACTCCATGAAGGAGTCCACCGCCGTCGAAACCTTCTTGATCTCATCCCGCGATTGGACATCCAAATCGAACAGGCACTTTCCCACGATGCGGAGGGCCAGCTCCAGCATGTCCTCGTGAACATCGCGCACCGCCCCGGACTGCCAGCCTTGCGAGATTGCGACGCTGTTCTGTCCGATCACGTCGCCGTACGCCGCTATCCGCTGACGAAGAAACGCCGGCTGCGCCAGCCGCCTCTGCCGCATATGTAACGGCTCTTCGCTGGTCAGCAGGCCCTCGCCCAATACCACCCGAGCGCGCTGCATCACCAAACCGCGATGATGCTTCGCAGCATCCCTGATCAGAAATTCCTCGATCAGCGCCGGATGATTGAGCTGATAGATATGCCTTCCAAAGATGGTCGAATGCACAAGATCGCCATACTCCGCCGCTAACTCGCGAAGCCCCTCAATCGCACCCGGACGAAAGACCTTGCCCCGAATTAGGCGGCTCCAGAATGGCGGTCCCGCAGGATAGGCAGCAGAACGTCCGGGATGAATGTCAGGGCTGGAATTGGTCATAGCATCTCTGCTCTGAGTCTAGAGGCAGAAGCTGATCCATCCGCTAACAAAAGCAGGCATCCAGCGACCAGCCGTTATACCGTCGGAAAAACAACAGCACGGAAACACCAGCGCGTACATCAGCTGCGTCCCGGCGGCCGACCAGTCCTGCACCAGCGCCGACCCGAACGTCAGTACTATCATCAACAACGACGCTGCAATTAGCGTCCAGCGCGTTCAGTCCCATCAGCAGTAGAAGTCCGATCAATCCTTCAACCGCAGGCAGCACAGTTCCAAACGCATGAACAAACGTTTGCGGCAGCGGCGATCTCGCAAACTGTTCCGCCAGGTGCGCCGAAAAAGCATCCTTTCCCGCAAGCAGACGGCCTGCGCCGTGCATCAGCAAATTCACGCCGGCAACAGCACGCAGCAGCACATACGCAATCACCTCATCACTCGTCGATGTCATCAATCGCATCGTCCCTCCGTCATTACCCATTCGATGCCTGCACTCGCCCGGGCGTCTCGAACCGTTATCCTTGCATCATGGCCCCGCACTCCAACGAGCCCTTTCTGCATCTGTCTCACGTAAACGTTGCTCGCGGCGAAAACGTCGTCCTCCACGACATCAACCTCTCCGTCAACACCGGCGAGCACATCGCCATCCTCGGCCCCAACGGCTGCGGCAAATCCACACTCATCAAGACCATCACCTGCGAGTGCTACCCAATCGCCGAGCCTGAGACCGAGGTCAGCATTTTCGGCCGCTCCCGCTGGGACCTCACCGAGCTCAAGAAGCGCCTCGGCGTCGTCTCTCCCGAACTGCCCGGCCGTCACACCCTCGCCACCACAGGCGGCGACGCCGTCCTCACCGGCTTCTTCTCAAGCTCCACCCTCTGGCCCAACCTGACAGTCACCGACGCGATGCGCACCCGCGCCAATGAGATCCTGACGCTCATTGACGCTGAGCCTCTGCGCGATAAGTTCGTTGGCCACATGTCCGCTGGCCAGCAGCGCCGCATCATGATCGGCCGCGCTCTCGTCGCCTCATCACAGATGCTTCTCCTTGACGAGCCATCAAACGCGCTCGATCTCGCCGCTCAGGCCGATCTTCGAAGCCTCCTGCGCCGCCTCGCGCAGCAGGGAACTGGCATCCTGCTCATCACCCACCACGTCTCCGACATCATCCCGGAGATCGACCGCATCCTGATGATGAAGGACGGCCGCATCGTCGCCGACGGCCCTCGTTCCCAACTCCTCACCGAGCAGAGCCTGGGCGATCTCTTCCACACGGAGGTTCGCCTGACGGAACGAGACGGCTTCCAACACGCATGGTGAACGCGTAGCGCCTAGTGCCCGTAACCCTCGGCATGCTCCGGAACCTTGCCGCGAAACAGCCAGTACACCGTCGCTGAGTAGATCAGCGCCAGAGTAATCCCAATCGACCACCACACCAGCCCCACGCGAACCGAGTGCGCTCCCGCTAGCGCCCGATCGATAGTGATGTTGCGCCCCGCAGTTCCCACCGTCGGCAGCAACACAGGATACAGACCCGCCGCGGCACCCACCAGCATCGACACCAGGTATCCGCACGACCCCATAAAGGCCCGCCACTCCCAATTGCGCTTTAGCGATACCGCAATCGTAACCAGCGCGGCGACTACCGCGATCGGAGCCATCCATGCAATGCCATGCTCGTGGTAATGGACCAGCGAATCAGGTCTCGCAACAGTCGTTGCGGGCACGCTCACGGCAGTGACTAACGCGACCACCGGCCATAGCCGCCCTGCCCACATCTTCGCACGTGCGTTTAGTTCGCTCGTAGTCTTCAAGGCCAGATACAGCAATCCATGCAGCCCCAGAGCAAGCAGGGCCAGCACCCCGCCCAGCACCGTGTACCAATCCAGGATTCCCGGGTTCGGTCCCGTGCGCCAATTTGTCCATAGGGGCAAGAAGAAGTAGTCGTCCGCGCCCAACGGAACCCCGCGAATCACATTCGCAAGTGCCGCACCGAAGAAGATTGCAAGCATGGCGCTTGAGAGAGAGAACGTCGCGTCGAACAAAGCCATATAAACGCCGTCGTGTGTGTGTGACCTCAACTCAATACTGAGGCCGCGCACCATGAGCAGCCATAACACAATAGTCAGTGGCAGATAGAAACCGCTGAAAGACGACGCGTACAGGAGCGGAAATGCGAAGAAAAGTGTTCCTCCGCCTGCAAGCAGCCAGACTTCGTTTCCATCCCATACCGGTCCGATCGCATGCATCGCCTGGCGTCTCTCCGGTTCCGTGCGGGCGACGAAGAGGTAAACGATTCCTACACCCAGGTCGAAGCCGTCCAACACGACGTAAACCGTAAGCATTACCGCTACGATCCAGAACCACAACGTACCCATCGCCCTCACCTCACGCCGTCGTCAGTGTGTGTGCATCATGGCCTTCATCGACCACAGGTGCCTTCGGTCCCTTCTGGATCGCTGTATACACCATCACGATCCACAAAATCGAAAGCACCGAGTACATCCCAAGAAATCCCAGCAGTGTAAACAGGCTCGTCGCCGGCCCCACGTGCTTCGAGTAGCCCTCCGACGTCCGCATCAGCCCGTAGACCAGCCATGGCTGACGCCCCAGTTCCGCCGTCATCCATCCCGCCGTATTCGCGATATACGGCAGTGGGAAGCTCAACAGCAGCGGCCACAGAATCCACCGAGTGCTGTACAGTTTTCCACGCCACAGAAGAAAAGCTGCCACGGTCATCAACGCCGCGAAGTAGGTCCCCAGTCCTGCCATGATGTGATAGCTGTAAAACAGCAGGGGCAGCGCGGTCGGCCAATCTTCGCGCGGAAACTGGTCCAGACCTTTTACCTCCGCTGTCGTCGTGCCGTAGATGAGAAAGCTCAGCACTTTGTTCACTACCAGCGGATTGTCGATGGTCTGAGTCTGTTCATTGGGCTGGCCCATCAGCACCATCGGCGCGCCAGGCTCTGAATGGAACAGACCTTCCATTGCTGCGACTGCCACCGGTTGATGCCTCGCCATGTACTTGCCATGCATGTCGCCCGTAGGAAATATCTGCGCAAGGCACGAAGCGACTCCTGCGATCACGCCAATCTTGACGAAGACGCGCCCATATTCCTCAAAGCGATGCTGAAGCAGATACAAGGCACCAGTCGCCGCTACGACAAACGCTCCCGTGATGACCGCGCCCGACATGTTGTGCGCATACTGCAGCCAGGCCCACGGATTCAGTAATAGCCCCCAGAAACTCGTCACCTCGTAGGTTCCGTCCGGCCGCAGATGGTAGGCCACCGGATGCTGCATCCACGCGTCTGTGACGATGATGAAGAATCCTGAGATCCACGATCCCAGCCACACCATGAACGCCGCGAACCAGTGCAGCTTGCGCGAGATCCGTTTCTCCCCAAACAGCAATAGCCCCAAGAATGCGCTCTCAAGAAAGAACGAGAAGATACCTTCCATCGCCAACGGTTGGCCGATCACGCCACCCGTCCTCCGCGAAAACTCCGACCAGTTTGTGCCGAACTGAAACTCCATCGGAATCCCAGTCACCACGCCCAGAACGAAGTTCACCGCAAAGATGCGCGCCCAGAACCGCGCCGTTACGTCATATCGTTCGCGCTTGTCAGGGTCCGTTGTCCGCAGCGCAATCGTCTTCATCACGACGATCAACAGCGCCAGCCCCATAGTCAGCTGCGGGAAAAGGTAGTGGTAGGTAATCGTAAACGCAAAGTGGATCCGATGAAGCGTAAGCGCATCCATCTCAAGCCCTCTCTGTTACGTACCTACAGTATGCATCGGGCAATATCGTTTGCGTAGAATTCCGTGTCTTTCGCGCGATTACCGCAGACGATTCGCTTGCACTCACTACCTTGAGGCAGCCGGAGTTCACCCATTCGATGGATGAGAGCTCCACGTCTTATCGCCCGAGTAGCACAGCTTCTCCAGCGTGCAGTCCACGCACCGAGGCTTGCGAGCGATACACACCTGCCGGCCATGATGAATCAGCTCATGCGAGAAGTTGATCCAGCGATCCTGCGGGATGATCTTCATCAGATCGCGCTCAATCTTTTCCGGGGTAGTCTCCTTCGTCAACTCCAGCCGTCGCGAAAGCCGCATTACGTGCGTGTCCACCACCACGCCCACGGCAATCCCGTACCACGACCCGAGCACGACATTCCCCGTCTTCCGAGCTACCCCAGGCAGCCGCAGAATCTCTTCCATCGTCCGAGGAACCTCGCCGCCGAACTCCTCGACCACAGCCTGCGCCGCACCTTTGATCGACTTCGCCTTATTACGGAAAAAGCCCGTGGTGCGAATCAACTCCTCGATCTCAGGCAGCGATGCCGTCGCCATAGCCTTCGGGGTAGGGAAGCGCTGGAACAGAGCCGGCGTCACCACGTTCACGCGAACATCCGTGCATTGCGCTGAAAGGATCGTCGCGACGGTAAGTTCCCACGCGTTGCGATGCGTCAGCGCGCAGACAACGCCCGGATACGTCTCCGCAAGGAGATCCAGGATTGCGAAGACACGATCCGGGGCGAGCGGATTTCGTTTCGCAACTTTCTTTGTAATTCGCTTGGCTCCACGCATCGATGCCTTCGCCATGCGCTATCCCAGCCGGTTCAGCATCTCTTCCGGGCTCAATCGTACGCAGCTGAAGATGGGAGTGTCCTGAAGCGTGTACATGCTTATCTCCGTCTCGCGAAGCTGTTGCACCAGGTCCAGGAAGTCCTCCGGGAAGTTCGTCTCGAACGCGACCACAAACTCCTGGTCATCGATTCCGAACGAGTACGTCGTATTCAGCTTCACTCGCGGATATTGCAGTCCGATACGAATATGCTCGTCCATCAGGCGCTTCCGCTCATCCAGTGGCAGCAGGTACCACGGCCGTGTCTTCCAGAAAGGGTAGATGAAGATGTACTTCTGTCCGCCCGGACGAATCGCGCCGCGTCCCTCGCCCTCGCTCTCATCCGGTCGATCGATCTGGTACTGCGACCGCTTCGTCATCGCCAGGAAGTTATGCGGCGACGACAAGTATCCTCCCAAAGGAGTCGCCATCAGTTCGCTGCGCATGCGGTTCAGCTCATCTACCGCATAGCCAATCGACCACACACACATGTCCACATCGCCGCGCGTTCCAACTGTCGAATAGGTCAGCGACAGAAACTCTCCCGGCTTGTTCCACTTCGCCAGCACCGCTGCAAACGCCGCCTTGTGCGCTGCGCGCTCCTCCGCGGGCAACCGCCGCCACTCAGGCATCACCTTGTAGAAGCTGAAGCAAACGATCTGTCGCTTCACCGGCGGCTTCGAAGGATCGTGCGGTTGCGCTCCGTAGCTCGAGGCTGGCCTTCCGCTCGCCGCCGGCGCTCCAGTGGTTGATGCTGCGCCCTTCTCCGGGGCCTGCGTGACTGTGCTCTCTGACATCGTCTTTCTCCTCAAACCTTAATGCTAGCGCATCAAGCCTTCGTGCGTCCGGCAGCTATACTCGAACTTGCATGTCCGAGAAGATCATTGCAGCACTTGCCAGCTTCATCATCGCCGTCATCTCCGCCGGAGGCTATATCGGCGTTGCCCTCCTCATGGGCATCGAGTCCGCTTGCATCCCACTGCCGTCCGAGATCATCATGCCCTTCGCCGGATACCTCGTGCACACGGGCCAGCTCAAGCTCTTCTGGGTAGCGACTGCCGGAGCCATCGGCTGCAACCTTGGCTCCATCCCCGCCTACTGGCTGGGTGCCTGGGGAGGTCGCCCCGCCGTCGAGCGCTTCGGCAAGTACATCCTCCTCAGCCGCCACGACCTCGACCGTACCGAGCACTTCTTCCAGCGCTTCGGCGGAATCACCGTTCTCATCGGGCGGCTACTGCCTGTCGTTCGCACCTTCATCGCTCTTCCGGCAGGCATCGCTCGCATGCCGCAACTTCGCTTCCACGCCTATACCTTCATCGGCTCCTGGCCGTGGTGCTATGTCCTCGCCTACGTCGGTATGAAGTTAGGCGATCGCTGGGAGACGGATCCGCGCTTTAAAGAGGTATTCCACCGCTTCCACCTTTCGGTCGAACTCGTCCTCCTCGTCGGCATTGTCTGGTTTGTCTATACGCACTGGAAGAACCGCATCCGCACCGAAGAAGACTGAGGCAGCTAATTCTCGACAGTCTTCTCTCCTCGCGGCCAGAACCATATCGCGCCAGTAGCTACTACCATCACCACAACGTAAATAGCCCACTGGGCTGTCCCGACGCGCTCAATCGCGTTTGCATCCACCACCGGCTTCAACAGCCCGGGCGTACCTTTGCCTCCAAGCATGGCGTCGCCGAAGTTCCACGCAGCATGCAACCCAATCGGCACCGCAAGGCCGCGCGTCCTTAGAGCTGCTGCTCCAAACAGCAACGCTCCCAAACCCGAGCCGAACAGGGCCTGCCACCAAGTCCATCCTCCCAGCGCATGCTCTCCTGCGAAGAGCCCCGCGATCGCGATCTGCGCCGTCCACGCCCCAAATTCCCTGTCCAGCATCTGCAGCGGATAACCGCGAAACGCTAGCTCCTCTCGCGAAGCAAGCGCGAGGTATGTAGCGAGCGAAAGCAACATCTGTGCCAACGTGAATCCCTGCACGCGTTCGTACCTCAGGCCTGTTCCCATCATCACCAGACCCGCGCGCAGTAATGGCAAACTCAACCCCACTAGAAAAGAGATTGCAAATCTACCGAAGCTTCCGCGTACCAACTTCACCCCTGCATCGGAAAGCTCCACTCCCTCCCACCGCACGAACAGCACTGTCAACAACAGCGTCGCTGTAGCACTTGCGCACGCCATCTGCAGCGTTCCTTTTATCCACCGCGAAGCCACGGCAAGCAGCACTGCGGAGCACAACACAAACAGCACCGTCCGCGCAGCCACACCCCATCCGCTCCGTCGATTCACTCCACCCTCCACAACGCTATCGCCTTTCTCTCATACGTGCGCATCATGCGATAGTTCACCACCGAGAATTCGCGTTACCGCTAACCCCTCGTTAGCGTTTACGCCTGTAAAACTGCCCATTTTGTTTGCATCGCACTTCCGCGTTCACTCATACTGACCCTTCCGCAACAACGGAAATCGCAACAGGGAAGGGTATCGCGAAGAAATGTCCACACCCCAGGCCGCACCGAACGAAGCGGCATCCAGCATCAAGCCAGCCACAGGAAAACTAGGCGTCATGATCCCCGGTATGGGAGCCGTCGCAACCACGCTCATCGCTGGCGTCGAAGCCGTTCGCCGCGGACTCGCCAAGCCCATTGGTTCCACCTCGCAGATGGGAACCATCCGCCTCGGCAAGCGCACCGAAGGCCGCTCGCCCCTCATCAAGGACTTCGTCCCTCTCGCCTCTCTTGACGACCTCGTCTTCACCGGCTGGGACATCTTCGGCGGCAACCTCTACGACGCTGCAAAGACCGCACAGGTTCTCGACCGCGACCAACTCGAACAGATTCGTCCCTTCCTCGAGTCTATCGAGCCCCTCCCCGCCGCCTTCGATCAGCACTACGTCAAGCGTCTCGAAGGCAAGAAGACCAAGACCGGCAAAAACAAGTGCGACCTAGCCAACCAGATTCGCAACGACATCGCCAAGTTCAAGAGCAAGACCGATCGCCAGGTCATGATCTGGTGCGGTTCCACCGAAATCTTCCTCGAGCAGACCGCCGTTCATCAGACGCTTGCCGCATTTGAAAAAGGCCTCGTCGAGGACGACCCCAACATCTCGCCATCGATGCTCTACGCCTGGGCCGCCCTCCAGGAGGGTATCCCATTCGCCAACGGCGCGCCGAACCTCACCGTCGACATCCCCGCCCTGCAGGAGCTCTCCAAAAAGATGAACGCTCCCATCTGCGGCAAAGACTTCAAAACCGGCCAGACCTTCATCAAGACCGTCCTCGCCCCTGCCTTCAAGGTCCGCAACATCGGCGTCTCCGGCTGGTACTCCACCAACATCCTCGGCAACCGCGATGGTGAGGTCCTCGACGACCCCGACTCCTTCAAGACCAAGGAAGTCTCCAAGCTCGGCGTCCTCGAGCACATCTTCCAGCCCCACCTCCACCCCGAGCTCTACGGCGACATCTACCACAAGGTCCGCATCAACTACTACCCACCGCGCGGCGATAACAAAGAAGGCTGGGACAACATCGACATCTTCGGTTGGCTCGGCTACCCCATGCAGCTCAAGGTCGACTTCCTCTGCCGCGACTCCATCCTCGCCGCTCCGCTCGCGCTCGACCTCGTCCTCTTCATGGACCTAGCCGCGCGCACGCCCTCACTCCGCTCACTTGGCATTCAGGAGTGGCTCAGCTTCTACTTCAAGGACCCCGATTCCGCCCCCGGCGTCTACCCTGAGCACGACCTCTTCATCCAGAACATGAAGCTCAAAAACACTCTTCGCCACATCATGGGCGAAGGCCTCATCACCCATCTCGGCCTCGACTACTACGGCGAGTAGCCTTTCGTGCATTTACTCAATAAAAGGCGCCGCCTGCCGATCAGCAGGCGGCGCCTGAGTTTCAACTTCAACCACCTTCAGTAACCACCTGCTCAGCCGCGTCGGGACTTATACGGCCGCGTGCGGATTCCTTTCGTCCCGTCGCCGGAACCAGCTTGCCCACCTTGCCGAGCCCCTGTCTCGGCATGCCGCTATAAATAGCTTCATACTCTCCAGCGCGCACCTTGTAGGTCTCATGCCAGATTCCAACGTCACCACGGCTCTCACGCATTCGTTTGTTGAACGCAACCCAGGCAGGCCAGTGTTCATGATCATGGCTCCGCGCATAAGCCTCCAGATGTTCGAACGAGCGCCAATACTGCACCTGCGTTAGCCCACTTGCGATTGAACCCATAAAACCACTCTCTGGCTGCTTCTCAAGCTCTTTCAGCATTCGAGGCATCGCCAGAAATACAGGCACCCACTTATGCGGCTTCCAGAACTTGTTGACGCGCATCCCAATCACAAACACAACAAAGTCGCCCTCGATCTCGGCGGACATCCTTGCTGGAATCGTCTCAGCCATAAAGACCCCACATCTGTGATGAGTTTGGCAAGATCGCCCGCCTTATGCTCGCACCAGCCGGCCCCCTTGCGAATAATCCGTGCAGCCACTTTACTCGGGCGAGCAGAACAATGTCACATCGCACTCCGTCCTAGGCTGCCGCAATCCACGCTGTATCCGCAGTTGCTCACCTAGTGATTTGTAGCCGCTTTTCTTTCGTGCATCAGACCAACCTTTTGTGTATAGTCGCCGCGGCTCAAAAGCCGCAATCACCAACCAATTGAAACTGGAGGAAGCCATGAAGGTTCGGACCCTCGCTTTAGCACTTGCACTATTTCCTGCCCTAGCGACTCTCTGCTCTGCCGAAGACCTCAGCACCGGTACCTGGAAACTGAACGAATCAAAGTCACAGATCCCTGCCGGGTTCATAAAAAATATGACCGTCGTCTACTCAGCGGAAGGTGACAAGACAAAAATCGTCACCGACGGGTTTGGCCGGGATGGCAAACCCATGCACACCGAGTGGGTTGGAAAACTCGATGGCAAGGACTATCCGCTGACCGGAGACCCCGGCGCGAACTCACGGTCAATCCAGAAGATTGACGATCACCACATGAAGCTCGAAAACAAAAAGGATGGCAAGGTAGTGGTCAGCGGTAGCATCGTGATCGCCAAAGATGGCAAATCACGCACTTTGACGGCATCCGGAATGGATCCTTCCGGGAAGAAAGTGACTAGCGCGACCGTCTACGACAAGCAATAACTTCTACGCGGTGCGAGGACTCCCAAAGCACGTGATCCGCCCAATACCGGCGGTCACGTGCCGGGGATCCTTTCGTGCGTCGACCGCAAGCCAGCGTAAATAACGTCGTTCGTGAACTTAGCTCGCTGCGCCATATGTTGTTTCAAATCGCCACACGATTATCTTGACGCTCGACTGCACAAGGACTACTTTCACCTAAAGTCAAATCAGCATTTCGTCTGCTTTGGGAGCGTGATCCATGAAGGTCGCGGATGCTCAGGCCCCTCAGTCGATTTCTCTTCGGCAGTCTGTATTATTGCTGCTTCCACGTTTGCGTTTCGATCTTCTGTTATGTCTTGTCCTTTGCCTGACCTCCACCTACGGGGCAGCGCAGGCGCTCTCCGATATGCCGACGATTGAGCGCATCAAGGCAGAGATCAAAGGTTCCGATCCGACCGACACGCTGGCGCGACAAGTGGCGGTGTGCTCGTACTTGATACGGTATGTTGACCGCGTCAAGTCCAACCGCACGGCGAGTGGCCCGTTTACCGCGGAGGAGCAGAAGCTCTTCGACGCCTACCGGCTGGCGGCATATCAGCTGCAGCAGGAGTATGAGAAGACACATACGAAAGCTGAGGTGGAGGCCTTTGGGCATCTCGAAGGCAAGTACGAGTTTGACAGTGAGTTTTACAAGGACTGGTCGTCGCGGCTGATCGGCCCGCAGTCAGCGGCAACCTACAAGCAGACCGAACGCGAGCTGGGAGCGCGGCAGAAGGCGCACATCGATGCGGTGAACCGGGCGAACGAGGAGGCGAAGAAGGCTGCAACGGCGGGGCCGGGCGGATTGTCGAATGATCCAACGGCGGTGGCGACGCGTCGGTGCCTGGAGCTGGGGGGCGCCTCGGTGGCGTGTCTGGGCAAGGGGCTCGGCGCGGGATTGATGGGCATGATCGGCTTCGGCGCGAAGACGATGGACGCGCTGACGGGGTCGGGCGTGGCCGGTGTGGTGCTGAGCGGGCTCTATAAGAGCCCGGCGACGACGGCGACGCTGGGCTTCGGGCCGGGGAATGTGACGATCAATGGCTGCGGTAAGCTGGTGTCTGAAGGGCACGGCTATGTGATCGAGAAGCGGCCGGGCGCGCCGTATCGCATCACGGTGGCGAACGAGCCTGCGCCAATTCAGCTGGCGCAACGACTGGGCGGTCTTGTGGGGCCGGGGCCGGTCGATGTGAAGGGCTCGATCATCGTCGGCTATCACACGGTGTCGCACACGTTATATGTGAATGGAGCTCCAGCGGCGGCACAGGGGTACTCCTGCAACGGGCCATGCTCGACCTCTGAGTCGGTGCCGGACTATGCGCCGAAGATCGAGCGCTGCGTGATTGGCGGGCTGCAAGCGCCGCCGCCCGTGCGGGCAGCGGCTCCTCCGCCGCCGTCAAAGGCGGAGAGTGAGGGTCTGCTGGGCATGCTCACGAGTGTGATCGACACGGGTGAAGGTGCGTGGCCTAGCATTCCCGGCCTGCGGATGAGCGGCAGCTACGAGGGGCGGATGCTGGCCGAGTTCACCCCGGCGTCGGTGGTTCTGGACTGCGGTGAGGCGCATGCGCGTCTGCCGTATACGGTTGAAGAGACGGCGGACGGCTTCATGGTGCATGTCGATAACGCGAGCGGCGGACCGTTCAACCTGGCGGTTGCACCGGACGGGTCTCTGCGCGGTGCGGGATCGACGGCGGTGAATGGCCGGCTGGTGACGGGCATGCAAGGCGACGATGTGACGTTTCGTCCCCACTCGGAGACGTGCGAAGTGGGAGTGCTGCGGCCGAAGCAGGGCTCAGGGGCAGTGATGAAGCTGGCCGGTAGCGGCGGCCCGGTTCCAAGTGCCGCGGCAGCGAGCTCGCCTGCTGCGGTGGGTCCGGCTGGTGCTGCGCCTGCGGCTTATGCTGCGGCCGCCGCGGCTGGGCGAGGGTCGATTGAGGACGCCGCCGCTTCCGCCGCGCCGCCTTCTGCCGGCCCGGTGGCGGCTGCGACTACGCGTGCGGCAATGCGCGTGTTAATAACAGCGACACTTGGCGGCGCCACGAACCCCATGGCGGGGCAGGCCGTCTACATCATGCATGAGCGGATGGACGAGGTGCTGCGCAAGATGGGTGCACCTCTCAAAGCTGGCGTTACCCCCGGTCAGGCATGGCAGGCATTCGCAACGGAGTGCAACAAGGGAGGCGTGGACTGCGCTCCGATATTCCAGCAGCTGAAGACCCACTTTGTAACGACGACAAAGCTAGACGCGTCAGGCAAGGCAACGATCACGACGGCGGGTGCAGCGACAGGGCAGTACTACCTTTTCTCGCAGGTGCGCACCGTCGGCGGTTTGATGGTGTGGGACGTGCCCGCAACCTTTGCCGCAGGAGACAACACGGTCGCGCTGACTGCAGCGAATGGGGAGAAGCTGCCTTAGGAAGGCATCACGCTGGCAGACTATCCCAGTTGCCATGCCATATCTATGTGTGGTCTAGCGCGCTGCTATCGCGGAAACGCCTTCCCCAGCGCCGCCAGCTGCTCAAGAAACGGCTGCGTAATCGTTCCATTTGTCTCTACCGGAACGTCCCACGTCACCCCGCCACCCGCATCGCGAATCTTCTTCGTGTAAGCGATCACTTGCTCCGTCGTAAATCGTGGATTGCCCGAACCCCACCTCTCGCCCAAAAAGCTCAGCATCTGTATCTGAACGCCATCCACCAGTCCTCCCTCATCACGCCTTACGCTCGCCATCTCCGGCTTGTCGATCTCTCCGGCCGTGTAGTCATCCTCAGGGCTCATCCCGGCAATCCGGTAGATCACCCCAGGATTGAACGCGAGGCATGACTGTGGATTTCCCGCACGCGCTGCAGCAGCAAAGCTCGTAAAGTTCGGCGCGCTCGCCGAGCGGTACATTGTGTTCGGGTAGTAGCATCCATCGAACCACCACCCCGCCACCTTCCCGCCCCACTTTCGCGACCACTCCGCAATCACCCTCTCCCACTTCACCTGGAACTCTTTATTCGGATGCGCTCCCTTGCTCCACTCCAGCGCCTTCATCGCATCCTCGTCCTTGTCCGGAGCTCCCGACGGCAGATAAACCATCAGCTTGATATCGCGCCCATGCAGCGCCTCGTAGAAATCCGCCGCCAGGTCACGGCGGGAACATTTGCTCGTCTGCTGCTTTGTAATCGCGTCGTACGCCGCGTTCGGCGCCAGGTAGTAGCCGGAGTTCTGTCCTAGGCTGATCTGATAATGGCCCGCCCCCACTGACTCCAGATCCTCCGCCATCTTTGCAACGTCGAAGCCATCGATCAGCTTGTTCCAGAACGCCGGCGTCATCGTCAGCCCGTGATCGCGCGCCTGCCAGTCGGCCAGGTAGTGCGTCATCACGCCCCACGCGTATCGAGGCTCCTGCATCCACGCAGCCCGATTCTTCAAGGGTGCTGTTGCAGCCCCATTCTGCGACTCAGCCGTCAGTCTGGGACAGGTCATCAGCCCCGCCATCACGACACCGGTTCCTGCAAGAAACTCACGGCGCGATGCCTGCTTGTTTTTCATAGGTAGAACGTCTCCATATCTAATAAAAATCCTGCGCTCGCCATCCTCCCATCGGTCAGCCCACATTTGCAACGGGGAAGTACAGTCGCGCAGACGTTCTGGCTCGTTGCGATACGATCTTCAAAATGGTGTCGCACCCAACTCCCGATCAGAACCCGCCTCAGACCCAGGCCCGCATCCTCCGCACCTATTCCACTCTGTACCAACTCCGCTCAACCTGGGGCGGACAACTCATCCTCTCCATTGGCCTGGACCTGAACGGGACCGCACTCTCCATCGCAGCCAACATCGCCGGTGCCGTCTCTCTCGCCATTGACAACGACCTCTCCCGGCTCCGCGATGCCACTCGCACCGGTGCGGTCGACTTTACCGTCACCACCCTCGATGAAGCCGTTCGAGCCATGAAGAACGAGGTCCGCAAGCAAACCCCGCTCTCCGTAGCCCTCAACGCCGACCCCATCCGTACCCTCGCTGAAATTCTGGAACGCGGCTTGGCCCCTCAGCTCTTCGTCATCTTCTTCCCGCTAAGCTCTGAAATCACCCAGGCCGCCGCAACCCTCCACTCCCTCGGC
>Ga0070671_100002308_pt1 | contig 14722 bp, 15 predicted proteins | sample KBSS73metaG_FD_65341 | JGI IMG/M metagenome (GOLD analysis project Ga0070671, IMG submission 65341) | Switchgrass rhizosphere microbial communities from Kellogg Biological Station, Michigan, USA - KBS S7-3 metaG | ecosystem: Host-associated > Plants > Roots > Rhizosphere > Soil ...
TTGATCGGCTCCGCAGTGCTCTCGTAGGACATCGCACCTCCGTTGGCGTGCAGCTCGCGATGGAAGAATGAAACCTAATATTTGTTCTGACCCTAGCGAGGGTGCTGGCGCTGGTCAATCATTTGCTCACGCCTGCTCGTCTGCCAGGTAGACGTCGATCATCTCCACCAGGCCGCGGGTCACGGTCAAGTCGTCGGTGAGCGGTCCGGCGATTGCGGAGCGAGCGGCCTCACGAGGACTGAGCCCCTCGGCGATGAGCCGCCCAGCCGCGATCAGTACGCGCGTCGACGCCACCTCGCGCAATCCCCCGGTTTCGAGTCGGCGGATCGCCTGGCCCAAACGTACGAGTTCGACCGCTCGATCGTGGTCAATGCCCGCTTCATTGGCGACGATCTTCTCCTCGACATCGGGTGAGGGAAAACCGAAGGTAATTGCGACCATTCGCTGTCGCGTCGAATCCTTGAGATCCTTGAGCACGCTTTGATAGCCGGGGTTGTAGGACACGACCAGACAAAATCCCGGTGCGGCGTCCAGGGTGATTCCGAGGCGTTCGATGGGCAACTGGCGGCGGTGGTCAGCCAGCGGATGCAGGACGACGGTGGTGTCCTGACGCGCCTCGACGACCTCGTCGAGGTAGCAGATCGCACCGTCGCGCACGGCACGCGTCAATGGCCCATCGACCCACTCGGTGTCACCGCCGCGCAACAGGAATCGGCCGACGAGATCGGCCGTCGTCAGATCGTCATGGCAGGAAACCGTGATCAACGGCCGATCGAGATCGTGGGCCATCGCTTCCACGAATCGGGTTTTCCCGCAGCCGGTGGGGCCCTTCAGCACGATGGAGAGCCCCTGGTTGAAAGCCGCTTTGAACACCTGCTCCTCGTTCGCGACTGGCACGTAATACGGCCGCGGCGGCTTCACCGGCATCGTTTCCCTTCCTGAGACTTTCCCGCAGACTAACGCGGAACAGATGTTTGGTTCAAGGTCCTCGCGGTTACGACACCCGTCGTCGCAGGTCCGCAGTGTGCAGCGCGGCCCGGAACAACGGGCCGATCACATCCCCCAACCGAGTGGGCTTGGGAATCGAGGCATGCGCGGCAGTTCCGAACACCCGGGCGAGGTCACCCTGATCGGTTCCCGCCCCGATGGTCAGGCACAGACACCCGATGCCCTGCCGTCGCGCTTCCCCAAGCGCGCGGCGCGCGTCCGCGGCGCCATAGCGGCGTTCGTATCCGTGGTCGTAGGCCAGCCCGTCGGACAACACGACAAGCAGGCGGCGTGACGTTCCGGCTTTCTCCGCGATGACGGACGTGCCATGGCGAATCGCCGCGCCCAGCCGCGAATACGCACCGGGCGTCAGGCTGCCGAGACGTCGCATCGCCGTCGAGTCGAGCCTGTCGTCGAATCGCTTGACCGGCATCACGGACACCGCTGAGCGCCCTTGAGATTGAAACGCGTAAAGCGCAACCCGGTCTCCTAGCTCGTGCAGGGCCACAGTCAGCGCCGCCGCGGCTGCTCGCTGCTGTTCGTGCACCGTCTCGCCGAATGTGCCTGCCTCTCCGGCGGATCCCGAAACGTCGAGCAATACCAGGACCGCGAGGTCGCGGCGCCTGCGCAGGCTGTCGAGGTACACGGCCTCGTCTGGCGCAGAACCCGCGAGCAGTTCCACCCGTGCCTCCACCGCCGCGTCGACGTCGATGTCGTCGCCCTGTGCTTGTCGATGAGCCCGGTCAAGACCGATGCCGAGCCGGGTGAGCGGACGTCTCAGCGAGTGCACATCTGGCCGGCCGAGCATCGAATCCGGTTGCACCGGGGGTTCGATCTCCTGCACTGTGCACCAGTCGGGTCGGTAGCGCCGCCGGTCAACGTCCCACTCGGGATACTTCCAGCCGTCGTCTGAGGAGTCCTTGAAACCGTCGAGGTCGGAAGGCGGTGTCGCCGTTGATGTGACAAAATCCCCGCCGCGAATTCCCCTGTGCGAGCGATGAGTAGGGGTTTCCGCACCCGGCGGTCCACCCCCACCGAGTTGACGCACTCTGCTCATCAGATGTTGTAGCGCTTTCCCAAGCGCGCCGCCACCGCCGACGGGACTGGAGAACGGGTCGGTCACATCCTCGCCCTCATCGCCGTCGTCGAGATCGGCCAGCGCCTTCTTCTGCTCGCGCCGCGGCACGTGTGCGGCCTGCGAATCCGCATGTGCGGTCGCGGCATTTGCCGAAAGTACGTTCCTGGCCCTGATGACGCCGAAGCTCGCAGGCGGATCCGGGATGTGGCCACGCGCCGATGCCATCGTGAGTGATTCGGCAGGCGAAGTGGCTCGCGATGCGAGGTCCAGATCGATCAGGGATCGAGCGGTGTGTGGCAGCAGATCATCGTTCGCCGATAGCGCGCGGTGACCTTCGACGGCGAGATACCGTCGCGCCAACGCGGGACGGCGGACCAGCCTGCGCACCACCTCCGGTTCCAATCCCCCGCCTGCCAGCAGTGAGGCCTGGACCATGACCGATTCCACCTGCTGGATCGGGCCGGCAGCGGCGTCGACGTAGACCGTCATCCCGTCCGTCCATGCGGGTTCACCAGGTCCGGCGGGCGCCACCGCGACGTTGCGTCCAGCCAGGGCGGACGCCAGCAGGCGTAGCCGCTGCGGGCCATCGTTCCCCTCGTCGTCCACCGCACCTCGCTCGTTGACCAAATATCTGTTCCACCGTAAGGTTCGCACCCAACGCCAGTCAATTGGCAAGGAGCAGCGCATGATCGACTTCACCGGGCAGGTCGCGGTCGTGACCGGAGCCGGTCGCGGGCTAGGCCGCCTTTACGCAACTGAACTCGCACGGCGCGGCGCATCGGTGGTGGTCAACGACCTCGGCGGCACCATGGGCGGCGACGGCTCGGACGCCACGGTCGCCGACGAGGTCGTCGCCGAGATCACCGCTGCCGGTGGCGCGGCTGTCGCTTCGCATGATTCGGTGGCCAGTCCCGAGGGTGGTCAGGCAATCGTGCAGACGGCGCTCGATCAATTCGGCCGGGTCGACGCCGTCGTCAGCAATGCAGGAATCTTCAACAGCATCGCGTTCGACGAGCTGACGACCGACGACTGGCGTCGCATGCTGCGCGTGCACCTTGACGGCGGGTTCTACCTGGCACAGCCCGCATACCGCGCGATGAAGGCACAGGGCTACGGCCGTCTTGTGTTCGTCGCCTCGTCGGCGGGCATGTTCGGCCAGCATCTGGAGGCCCACTATGCGGCGGCCAAGGCCGGCCTCGTCGGGTTGACCAACGTCATCGCCCTGGAAGGTGCGCCACACGGGATATTGGCCAACACCGTTCTGCCGTTTGGCCTTTCGCGGATGGTCACCGAAACGCTCGGCGATCCCAATGCGCTGGAGGAGAGCGCCTTCTTCAAGGCGATCCGGCCGGAACTCGTCGTCCCGATCGTGGTGTACCTGGCCAGTCGGGCCTGCGAGCTGACGCACCAGAACTTTTCGGCATTGGGCGGCCGCTTCGCGCGGGTCTTCATCGGCCTCGGCCAGGGATGGACGGCCACGCCCGACAGCGAACCCACTGCCGACGACATCGCAGCCCACCTCGCCGAGGTGTCGGCGACCGAACCGTTCACGGTTCCCGGTTCGATCTACGACGAGGTCTTCGAAGTCGCCGAGCGACTGGGCATCGCGCCGTGATCCGACGTGGTGGAAGCGGACTCTGGTAGCGTTAACCAAACATTCGTTCAGTTTGCCGACAGGAGTCAGGAGTGAGCCCGAAGCGTGACCGTTCGGTCAGCGTGGGCCACGCCTATGACGACGGCACCCGAAGGACCGAAATCCTGCAGACCGCGGCGTTGTTGATCGCAACGTCTGGTCTGCGCACGTCTCTGCAAGAGATCGCCGATGCCGCGGGCATCCTGCCGGGCAGCCTGTATCACCACTTCGAGTCCAAAGAAGCGATTCTCGTCGAACTGCTGCGGCGTTACCACCAGGATCTCGATCGCATCGCCGAGCGCACCATGGCCAGGCTGGACGAGCCCGATTCCCGTTCCGCGTTCGACCGGATCGCCGATCTGAGTGCGGCGATCGGCGAGTGCGCGGTGACCCATCGGGCCGCACTGCAGATGACCTTCTACGAAGGACCGAGTTCGAACCCGGAACTGACCGCCCTGGCCCAGCAGCGTCCGACGGCGATCCTGGAGGCAATGGTGCAGACGCTGCGGGCGGCAAGGTGGAGTGGGTATCTCAAGCCCGACATCGACCTGCCCGTACTGGCGGACCGGATCGTCCAATCGATGCTGCAGGTCGGGCTCGACGTCATCCGGCACAACGCCGGGGCAGACAAGGTGGCGACACTTCTGTGCCGGATCCTGCTGGAGGGACTGGCGGCCGTCCCACCCACCGATGACGATCTCGACCGCTCCCCCGCATTCATTGCCGCAGACGAAGTCGTGCAGTCGTGGGTCGACGAGAGCGCAGCGGCGCCGAACGACAAGGCCGCGCACGTGCGCGCCGTCGCCCGAGCCGAATTCGGCCGCAAGGGTTACGAAGTCACAACCATCAGAGACATCGCCTCTGCGGCGAACATGGGCACCGGCACGGTATATCGCTTGATCGGCTCGAAGGACGAGCTGTTGGCCTCGATCATGCAGTCCTTCGGCGAGAAGGTCGCATTGGGGTGGACGAACGTCCTCCGATCGGATGCCTCACCTATCGAGAAGCTGGATGCGCTGAGTTGGGTCAACACCAACGCGCTCGACCGCTTCGGTGACGAGTTCAGGATCCAGCTCGCGTGGATGCGCCAGTCACCACCGGACACCCCGAATCCCGGCTGGCTGTTCGCCAAACGCGTCCGGCAGATGAAATCGCTGCTGGCCGATGGCATTCGGTCCGGCGAGATCACGATCGACAGCCCGTCGAACGAAATTCTGGCCCGCAGTGTGATCGGCATCGGGTGGATTCCGGAGAACATCCTTCACGACCTGGGCACCCGGCGCGCACAGTTGCATGTGCGCGACACCTTGGTGCGCGGCGTCGCGAACCGCGACTAGCGCTACCCGATTATCACGGGCAGCTTCCCCCACCCACGCACGCTCGAGGTGTGCGCCATCGCCGCGCTGTCGTAATCGACCTCCCAGTCGGGCCAACGCGTCAGAACCTCCTCGAGCACAACCCGCGCCTGCATCCGTGCCAGCGCCGAACCCAGGCAGAAGTGCAGGCCTTGGCCGAAGCTCAAATGCCCACCGCTGCGGTGGATGTCGAAGCGGTCGGCGTCGGGGAAATGCCGCTCGTCGCGGTTGGCCGAGCCGTTGAGCAACAACATGACCGACCCCTCGGGAACGGTGTGGCCGTGGCACTCGACGTCACGGGCGACGTACCGTGCCTGTACCGGTGACGGCGCCTCGTACCGCAGCACCTCCTCGATGGCCTTCGGGATCAGCGAGAAGTCGGCCGCCAGTTCCCTGCGTTGGTCGGGATGCTCGGCCAGAAGTTGACCGATGAACCCGATCAGGCGCGTGGTCGTCTCGTTGCCGGCACCGGCGATCATGCTCGTGTAGGTGAGCACCTCGGTACGCGTCAGTCGCCGAAGCGCACCGTCTTCCTCAACCTCGGCGGTGAGCAACTGCGTCATCAAATCGTCGGAAGGATGGTCCGCCCGCCATTCGATGTACTCCGCGAACAACTGGTAACTGTTCTCGAAGGCTTCCGCTGTGACGGTCCTGAACTTGCCCTCCTTGAGGCCCAGCACTCGATCGGTCTTATCCCGGATCCCCCGCTGATCCTCTTCAGGGATGCCCAGCAGGTACCCGATCGTCCGCATCGGGACCATCGCGCCAATGTCCTGGATGAAGTCGAACCGGCTCGAGCCGACAAGCGGGTCGAGTGCGCGCACACAGAACTGCCGCGTCAACGGCTCTATCTCCTCCATCCGCCGAGGCGTGAAAACCCTTGACAGCAACCGTCTGTGGAGATCGTGCAGTGGCGGATCCTCGAACAGAATGACGCCAGGCGGCACCTCGATCCCGCTGGTGATGACATCCATCGTCGTGCCCCGGCCCGAGCGGTACGCCTCCCAGTTCGGCAACTCCCGCGCCACGTCCTCGTATCTGCTCAACGCGTAGAACCGGAACTTCTCGTTGTAGTACAGCGGGGCCTCGTCCCGAAGACGCTTCCACGCCGGATAAGGATCGTTGTCGATCTCGAAATCGAATGGGTCGTAGTACACCTCGACGGCGCTTGCCCCGGTCACTTCACCACCTCCGCCATGATGCCTTCCGGCCGCCCAAACATTTGTGCCGGCGTCGGCCACGCTACGGTCCGGTGCGTTACAGTGTCAACCATCATTGTCAAGCTCTCATTGGTCAATCGAAGGCGTAGCGGGGCAAGGTATTCGGCATGTCCAGCGAGCTGAGCAGCCCGGCCGGGGCGTCCACCACGAATGGGATCGCATTGACGACGCGCATCGCCGTGGCTGTCATCGCGGCGTGGCCTGCGCCGTGGCCCTCTTCCGCGCCGAGGTTCATCGAACAGTGGATGTCGGGATCGCCTTCGATGTCTACGCGATAGGTCGCGTCGAACTCCGAGGACGGCCAATCGGGTGCGACGTCGCGGGACATCCGGATGATGTGTTCGATCACGATCGCTTCGCGCCCGTTCACCACACCCGAGGCGCGAGTGCGCACGGCGCCGCAAGTGCCGGCTTCGATGGTTCCGAAAGCAACCTCGATGTCGCGCTTGGTGAGTCGCCGATCCAACGATCCGCGCACCTCGTCGACGTCGACTCCGAGGCCGGCGGCCATCAGGTAGATCGGTGCCTTCCAAGCCATTTCGATGAAACCAGGGGTTTTGAGCATCGGTTCGAAGTCGAGCGGATGACCGAAACCCATGCCGTTGCGCATCACGTCGGCCACCGGATAGTGGTCGTTGAGCGCCACCTCGGTGACCTTGAGCGTGCGGATCGACTTGGACTGCGTCGTCAGGAGCAGGGCAAGCTGATCCGACCCGAAGCCAGGGAAGATGCCCGACGCGTAGAACGACGCATCCCCCGATATCGCGGCGTCATGCATCTGGTCGCGCCAGTCGGGCGAGTAAAACGCAGGCGGGTACACCAGGCTGGTGGAAGTAGTTGAAACGACGTTGATTCCGGCGGCCAACAGCTTGAGGTAGTCGGGCACCGCACCTGCATCACGCTCTGGCCCACTGGCCGCATACACGACGCAGTCGGGTTCCAGCGCTATGAGTTCCTCGGCATCGTCGGTGGCCGCCACCCCGATCGGATCACCACCTGCCAGTTCGCCTGCGTCCCTGCCGACCTTGTCAGCCGAATGCACCCAGACACCCACGAGTTCGAGATCCGCGCGGCGGATGATCGCGTCGACAGCTCGCGAACCGACACCGCCGGTTGACCACACCACCGTCCGAAGCGGTGCTGACATTCACTCACCTCCGATCATGCGCGTTCGGTCGCCATCACGGCACGTTCGAGGTACGGCCACGCCACGTCGGGTGGGACACCCCCGCACAGCGGAAGCAGCGGAAGCGGTTTGCCGGTCCGGATGTACGCAGCCGCCTCATCGATGGTCAAGATGCGGTATGCACCCTGCTCCTCGCGTAAGGCCGAGACACTGCCTGCCCGCGAGATACTGGCCACCGAGTCGTCACCATGCCGGTATGACGCCGCCGCCATCGCATCATGGAGAAGGTAGGGCCCCAGCTCGTCCCACGCTGCATCGACGTCGCCGGCGACGAACATCGTCGTCGGCGCACCTGGCAGCGGAAACTGAACCACTCCCGGCTCGTAACCCATTGCACGGCATTCGGATTCGTAGAACTCCCGAAGACCTGGCGTGGCCGTTTGCGAGATAAACCCGAGCCCATATTTCGCCGCCCGTCGGGCCGCGGCCTTGCTGCCCCCCGCGACGAGCATGTAGGGACCGCCCGGTGTCGCCGCGGCAGGCGTTACGCGAATCCGCCTGCCGCCGTGGTCAACCGGGTCGCCCTTCAGCAGCCGCCGCAACAGGCCCAGCGAATCGTCGGCCAACTTACCGCGCTGGTGCATCTCGAGCCCGAAATGCTCGTACTCCTCGACGCGGTGGCCGATCCCGAAGGCATAAGAGACACGTCCCTTACTGATGATGTCAAGCACGGTCATTTCTTCTGCGAGCCGGACCGGGTCCCAGAAAGTGATCGGAACGGCAGCCAGCAAGATAGCCAGTTGCCGTGTGCGTGCTGCTATCGCCGCGGCCAGGATGTGCGGCGCGGGCAGATGTCCGTCGTCGGCACCGTGGTGCTCCGACAGCACCGCGATCACAGCACCGCGTGTCTCCGCCCACGAGCACATGTCGATGGCGGCGGTGTAGAGCTCGGTCGCGGCGCCTTGAGACAGCCGCATGTCGAAGCGCAACGTGAACATCGCCCCGAATCTAACCGCCGGCGGTATGCTTCCGGAGCAAAAGTTAGGTTTTTCGACGGGAGTTCCGATGACAGAAGGTCAGCACCGCGTCGTGGTGTGGGCGACGGGCGGCATCGGATCGATCGCGATCCGCGCGATCCACCAGCGGCCCAACCTCGACCTGGTCGGGGTGTGGGTGCACTCGCAGGAGAAGAACGGGAAGGACGCCGGCGAACTGGCCAACGGCGAGCCGATCGGTCTGGCGGCCACCACCGACGCCGACGCGCTGATCGCGCTCAAACCAGACTGTGTCGTGTACGCAGCCAGCGGTCCCGAACGCGACGCGCTCGCGATCCCCGACTACATCCGGCTTCTGCGCGCCCGCATCAACGTGGTGACAACGAGCACCACGCGATTGGTGAACCCGCACGCCTACGAGCCGGCCGAGTGGCGCGACCAATTGACCGTCGCCGCGAAAGAAGGCCAGGCGTCGCTGTACGCGTCGGGCATCGAACCCGGATTCGCCGCCGACTACCTGCCACTGGTGCTGACCACCCAGTCGTCCCGGATCGAGAAGATCCACGCCTACGAGATCGGCCTGTACGACGACTACGGCGTGCCCGACATCATGAGCGATGCAATGGGTTTCGGCCGCCCCCTCGACTACCAGCCATGGATCGCTTTCCCCGGTGCGATCGCCGGAGAGTGGCAGGGACAGATACGGATGGTCGCCGAGGCACTCGGTGTCGAGGTTCAGGAGGTGCGCGAGACGTTCGATCGTGCGGCGACGGATCGGACGCTGGAGGTGGCGATGGGCACCGTCGAATCCGGCACCTGCGGCGCATTGCGGATGCAGGCGATCGGCGTGGTCGACGGGCGCGAAGCCATCGTCATCGAACACGTCACCCGACTGGCGCCCGACCTCGCACCCGACTGGCCCACGCTTCCCGGCGCGCTCGGCTACCGCGTCGTGATCACCGGTCAACCCGATATCGATTGCACGATGGCGGCCACGGTTCGCGACCGCAAAGAGGCGGGCATCGAGGGCATGACGTCGGGTGCGGGCGCGATGGTTGCCACCGCCATGCGCGTCGTCAACGCCGTGCCTTACGTCGTTGCGGCGCCCGCCGGCCTGCTCAGCTCGGTCGACCTGCCGTTGACGATCCCGCGGGGCGCGTTCGGGTGACTACTCGGGCAGTCGCAGTTCGGGCTTCTCGACCTCTTCGATGTTCACGTCCTTGAACGTGATGACCCGGACCTGCTTGACGAACCGGGCCGGTCGGTACATGTCCCACACCCAGGCATCGGCCAGCCTCAGCTCGAAGTAGACCTCGCCCTCGGAGTTGCGCGGCACCAGCTCGACGCTGTTGGCCAGGTAGAACCGCCGCTCGGTCTCCACGACATAGCTGAACTGACCGACGATGTCCTTGTATTCGCGGTAGAGCGAGAGCTCCATCTCGGTTTCATACTTCTCGAGATCTTCGGCACTCATCGGCTCAGCTGTCCTTCATATCGGCGACGCCATCGGCTCTTCGCGCAAGCGCTCATCGCAACTTCCAATTCTCCCCTACCCCAATTGGCTCTGCTGCTCGGGTTCGGTCTCCAGGGCGGATTCCGGCACGAGCTCACCCCCGACCGGCACCAGCCGGCGCACGTTGATGAACGAATATCGGTGCTGGCTGCAGGGCCCGAGCTGGGCCAGCGCCGCACTGTGGGCCGGAGTGCTGTAGCCCTTGTGCTCGGCGAACCCGTAGCCCGGATGTTCGGCCTCCATGTTGACCATCAACCGGTCGCGGCTGACCTTCGCGAGCACGCTGGCCGCCGCGATGCAGGCCGCGGCCGCGTCGCCGCCGACGACAGGAAGCGACGGGACCGGCAGCCCCGGCACTCGAAACCCGTCCGAAAGCACATAGCCCGGCCGCACCGACAGACCGGCCACCGCCCGCCGCATGCCTTCGATGTTCGCGACATGCACACCTCGTCGATCCACCTCGACGGACGGGATGAACACCACGTGATAGGCCAGCGCGTAGCGGCGGATCAGCGGAAACAGCCGCTCGCGCTCTTTCTCGTTGAGCTTTTTGGAGTCGTCGAGCGCCGAAAGGCTCTCCAGCCGGTTCGGCCCGAGGACGCATGCCGCGACCACCAGCGGACCCGCGCACGCGCCGCGGCCGACCTCGTCGACGCCCGCCACCGGACCGAGTCCGCCGCGGTACAGCGCGGACTCCAGGGTGCGCAGGCCTGAGGACTTCCGGATCACAGTTCGCGGAGGCCATGTCGCCGGCAAGAGCAGCTCCCCCTGAGCTATTGAGTCTGCGGGTTCACCGCATGGACTCCACCCCATCGCGACGGGGGCCAGGCGATGAACCGTGCTTTTCCAATCACATTGTCTACCGGCACCGTGCCCGGCGTCGGGTCACCGGTGCAGATCAGTCCCTGCTGCGCCGCGGCGGGCGTATTGCCGCAGTGCGCACGGGAATCCGCCGAGTGGGTGCGGTTGTCGCCCATCACCCACAGCCGCCCATCGGGCACCTTCACCGGCCCGAACTCGGGACCCAGGCAGGGATAGATCTTCGGGTCGGCCAACATCGTCGACGGGTCGAGATACGGCTCGGTCAGCTTCTTGCCGTCCACCGTGAGCCCGGTGTCGGCGCGACACTCGACAGTCTGCCCACCCGTCGCGATCACCCGTTTGACCAAATCGTTCTCGTCGGGCGGCACGAAACCGATGAACGACAGCGTGTTCTGCACGAAGCGCACGACGGTGTTCTTGGAGCGGATCGACTTGTAGCCGATGTTCCAGTTGGACGGGCCCTTGAACACGATCACGTCGCCGGGCTGCGGAGTGCCGAACCGGTAGGTGAGCTTGTCGACCATGATCCGGTCACCCGTGCAGCCCGTACAGCCGTGCAGCGTGGGCTCCATCGACTCCGACGGGATCAGATAAGGCCGCGCGACGAACGTCAACATCACGTAGTAGAGCACCACCGCGATGGTGATCAGCAACGCCGCTTCCCGCAGCGCACCGCGCTTCTTGGGTTCTTCTTCGACCTTTTCGTCGGTGACCGGGTCGGTCGTATCGTCGGTGACCGAATCAGTGACTTCGGGCGTTGGGTCGGAAGACGAATCCTGAGGGTCCGTGGAGTCGGTCACCGCATCAGAGTAGCCAGCGCGGTGCTTACCGCCGCGCTCGTCGTCGGTTGCCAAGGATCAGACCTCGTCGATGCGCGAGGTCAGCGCTTCTCCTTGATCTTGGCCTTCTTGCCGCGCAACTCGCGCAGGTAGTACAGCTTCGCGCGGCGCACGTCGCCGCGGGTGACGACGTCGATGTGGTCGATGTTGGGCGAGTGCACCGGGAACGTCCGCTCGACGCCGACGCCATAGCTTTCCTTGCGCACGGTGAAGGTCTCACGAACGCCACCGCCCTGGCGGCGAAGGACGACACCCTTGAAAACCTGGATGCGCTCCTTGGAGCCCTCGATGACCTTGACGTGCACGTTAACGGTGTCGCCGGGGCCGAAGTCCGGGATGTCGTCGCGCAGCGACGTCTGATCGACGAAGTCCAGCGTGTTCATCGGTGACACTTCCTTGTTGTTGGCGACTGCGGGCGCCTGCGTCACGATGTGACGGGTAGCCGAGCCGATCTGTTCGGGCGTTCAGGGCGTCTCGCAGCGGGCAGCCTAGGCCCGCGCGGACAACTGCTCAATTGTGCCAGACGTGCCCCGATCCAGTGAAATCGCCGCCCGTCGGCACCGCGAGACGCGCAGGCCCGCTAGGCACGCGACGATGGCAGTCAACCGCTAGGCTGAAGCCACCGACAGGGCGGTGGGCAAACTTGATCCGGGATTGGGAAACGCAAAGGGAGGACCATGCGACGGCCGTCGCCGAAACTGGTGAAGGCGACCGCTGCCGTCGCCATTCTGGTGCCTCTGCTGGCCGGTTGCGAAGCCAGGGTCTACGGCGACACCGACACGGCCGCCGGGCCCCAGCTGACCGTTATCGCCCCGATGGGCACCAGGGCCCCACTGCCCGAATCCCCGCCCGACGAGCCTGCGGCCACGTTCTCCGGCCTTGACGTCCGGGCCAAACAGGCGACGGCCGACGCCGCGAAGACCGGTGCCGACGTGACCATCACCGTTCTCGACCGAAACACCGGGCAAATCGTCACCAACGGCAACAACAAACCAATGCCGATCGCCTCGGTGGTCAAGCTGTTCATCGCCGACGACCTGATGCTGCAGGAGGCGAAGGGACAAACCCAGCTGTCACCCGAGGATCGGCAGTCGTTTGATGCCATGCTGCGGTCGTCGGACGACAGCGCCGCGGAGGTCTTCTGGAATCGAAGTGGCGGAAGCGCGATCGTTTCGCGAGTCACCGGGCGGTACGGCTTGGGCGCGACCACGACCCCCTACGACGGTCGCTGGTACAACACCTTGAGCACGACCGGTGACCTCGTCCGGTACTACGACAAGCTGCTCGATGGCACCGGCGGGTTGCCGCCGGAGCGGGCCAACATCATCATGTCCAACCTGGCGGCCTCCACACCGATAGCGATCGACGGCACCATGCCCGGCGGTGTGTATCCGCAGCGGTTCGGCATCCCCGAGGGGCTCTACTCGGAGCCGGTCGCCGTCAAGCAGGGTTGGTTCTGCTGCTGGAACGGCGGCAATTGGGTGCACCTGTCGACCGGAGTGATCGGATCGGATCGCCGGTACGTCGTCGCCATCGGCTCGATGCAGACCACCGACGCTGACACGGCCCGCGCCACCATCACCCAGGCCGTCAAGACGATGTTCCCGGGCGGCCGGATCTAACCGCGATCTGTGTGCGTTTTGTTGCGCTCAGCGCTCTGAAACGCACACAAGTCGCCCTAATTGTCGAGCAGGTCGGGGCGACGCTCCCGCGTGCGTTGCAGCCCTTGTTCGTGTCGCCACGACGCGATCTTCGCGTGGTCACCTGAGAGCAGTATTTCGGGGACATCGAGCCCGCGCCAGCTCGGCGGCCGAGTGTAGCTCGGCCCCTCCAACAAGCCGTTGGAATGCGAATCGTCTTGGTGTGACGCAGGATTGCCGAGCACATCGGGTAGCAGACGAACGACCGCCTCGATCATCACCAGCGTGGCTGATTCACCGCCAGGCAGCACATAGTCGCCGATCGAGACTTCCTCGACGCGCATCCGGCGGGCAGCATCGTCGACGACGCGCTGGTCGATGCCTTCGTATCGCCCGCATGCGAACACCAAATGCTTCTCGGTGCTCCACCGCTGCGCGTCGGCCTGTCCGAACAGTCGGCCCGCGGGCGTCGGAACGATCAGAAGTGTTTCCTCCGAGCAGATTTCGTCGAGCGCGTCACCCCACACCGGCGCCTTCATCACCATCCCGGGCCCGCCACCGTACGGCGAGTCGTCGACAGACTTGTGCACGTCGTGGGTCCACCGGCGCAGATCGTGCACAGCCAATTCCACAATCCCGGCCTCAATCGCCTTGCCCGGCAACGACTGTCGCAGTGGGTCCAGATAGTCCGGGAAGATCGTGACGACATCGATACGCATTCAGCTCAGCTCCAGGAGGCCGTCCGGCGGATCGATCACGATGGTCCGGTCGGCGAGCGAAACCGACGTGACGATGGCGCTGACGAACGGCACCAGCACCTCGCCCTCGTCGCTGCGCACTGACAGCAATTCGCCTGCGGCGGTGTGCAATACCTCTTCGACGGAGCCGACGGCAGCACCGGTCGTCGTCACAACCTGCAGCCCCTCGAGCTGATGGTCGTAGAACTCATCGGGGTCCTCGATCGGCGGCAGGTCCTGCGAGTCGACCAGAAAAAGCGTGCCCCGCAACGCGTCAGCGGCGTTGCGGTCGGCAACGCCTTCCAGTCGCACCAGCAGTCGCCCGCCGTGTTCGCGAACGGAATCGATGACGTAGCGGCTTTCCGGACCACCCCGAGATGGCCTGCCCCGCAGAGACGAACCGGGCGTGAAGCGGATGTCCGGATCGTCGGTGCGGATCTCGACGACGACTTCGCCGGTGACGCCGTGCGCTTTGGCGACGCGCCCGACTACCAGGTCCATCAGGGCACTACTGGTCGGTGTCCACCACGTCGACGCGGATGCCGCGGCCACCGATGCCTGCGACCAGCGTGCGCAGCGCGGTTGCGGTGCGACCGCCACGGCCGATGACCTTGCCGAGGTCGTCAGGGTGCACGTGCACCTCGACGGTGCGACCGCGACGGCTTGTCACCATGTCGACCCGGACGTCGTCCGGATTGTCCACGATGCCGCGGACCAGGTGCTCCACGGCGTCAACGACGACAGAGCTCATGGCCGCGGTCAGCTCTCGGCCGACTC
>Ga0070671_100002309_pt1 | contig 14719 bp, 13 predicted proteins | sample KBSS73metaG_FD_65341 | JGI IMG/M metagenome (GOLD analysis project Ga0070671, IMG submission 65341) | Switchgrass rhizosphere microbial communities from Kellogg Biological Station, Michigan, USA - KBS S7-3 metaG | ecosystem: Host-associated > Plants > Roots > Rhizosphere > Soil ...
CTAGGTCCTGATCGGCGCGAGCCCGACGCTGCCCCGCGCCGCTGCGGCTACAGTGCGCTGAACGCGACGAGCGGCCCGCCGCCCGTCCGCGCACCCCTCGTTCGTTTCCCGCTGCGAAAGGAATCCGCATGAACAAGCACGCCATCCCGCTTGCCGCCGTCGCGCTCGCCGCCACGCTCGCGCACGCGCAGGACACCAAGGTCGCGATCGCGATCTCGGGCTGGACCGGCTTCGCGCCGCTTACCCTCGCCAAGGAGGCGGGCCTGTTCAAGAAGCATGGCCTCGACGTGACGATCAAGAAGATCCCGCAGAAGGACCGTCACTTGGCGATCGCCTCGGGCGACGTCCAGTGCGCTGCGACCACGGTCGAGACCTGGATCGGCTGGAACGCCGCCGGCGTCGCGACGACGCAGATCTTCCAGCTCGACAAGAGCTACGGCGCCGACGGCATGGTCGTCAGGAACGGCATCGCCAAGATCAGCGACCTCAAGGGCAAGACCGTCGCGGCGAGCCCGCCGGGCACCTCGCCGTATTTCGCGCTCGCCTGGTTCCTGAAGAAGAACGGCCTCTCGCCGAAGGACGTCAAGGTCGTCAACCTCGAGCCGCAGCCGGCCGCCAACGCGATCATCGCCGGCACCGAAGGAATCGACGCGGCAATGACGTACGAGCCGTATCTCTCGGCGGTCCGCGCCAAGCCCGAGGCCGGCAAGATCATCGCCACCACGCTCGACTACCCGATGGTGATGGACACGTTCGGCTGCACGCCGAAGTTCTTGGCCGAGAACCCGAAGGCCGCCAAGGGGCTCGCCGACGCCTACTTCGACGCCGTCGACATGATCAAGGCCGATCCGAAGAAGAGCTTCGAGATCATGGGCGCCGACGTCAAGCAGACCGGCGAGGCGTTCGAGGGCAGCCAGAAGTACCTGCGCTGGCAGGACCGCGCCGCCAACCAGAAGTTCTTCTCGGGCGAGCACGCGCAGTTCAGCAAGGAAGCCGCCGACCTGCTGATGGAAGCCGGCATCATCAAGACGATGCCCGACATGACCAAGCTCGCCGACACGCAGTTCATCAAGTGACGGCCGTGCTCCCTCTCGCGCCCGCGGGCGAGAGCGGGAGCGAGCGCCGCGGCGCGGGCCGGCGCGAATGAAGCCGCTGACGCCGGTCGCGCCGGGACGACGCCTCGCGCTCGGCATCGCCTTCTTCATCGTCTTCGTCGCCGGCTGGTCGCTCGCGACCTTCGGCGGCTTCGTCTCGAAGACGTTCCTCGCCGATCCGGTGTCGATGATCCGATCGGGCTACGTGCTCGTCGCGACGCAGGGCTTCGGCTGGGACATCGGCTGGACCGTCTGGCGCGTCTTCGGAGGCTTCGCCATCGCTGCGGTGCTCGCGCTGCCGCTCGGCGTCGCGATGGGCGCGTACAAGCCGATCGAGGCGTTCTTCGAGCCGTTCGTCAGCTTCGCGCGCTACCTGCCGGCGAGCGCGTTCATCCCGCTGCTGATCCTGTGGGCCGGCATCGGCGAGGCGCAGAAGCTCGCCCTCATCTTCATCGGCAGCTTCTTCCAGCTCGTGCTGATGATCGCGGTGATCGTCGGCAACACGCGGCGCGACCTGGTCGAGGCGGCGTACACGCTCGGCGTCGGCGACCGCGGCCTGATCCGGCGCGTCCTCGTTCCCGGCGCCGCGCCCGAGATCGCCGAAGTGCTGCGCATGGTGCTCGGCTGGGCCTGGACCTACGTGATCGTCGCCGAGCTCATCGGCGCTTCCAGCGGAATCGGCCACATGATCACCGACAGCCAGGCGCTGCTCGCGACCGACCAGATCATCTTCGGGATCATCGTCATCGGCGTCATCGGGCTGGTGAGCGATGTGCTCTTCAAGGAACTCAACCGGCGCCTCTTCCCGTGGGCGCAGCTCGGGCGATGAATGCCGTCTCGATCGCGGCCCTCGCCTTCGCGATGTCGACCGATGCCTTCGCTGCCGCGATCGGCAAGGGTGCGGCGCTGCAGCGTCCCGATTGGCGCGAGGCGCTGCGCGCGGGAGCGATCTTCGGGACGATCGAGGCGCTCACGCCGCTCGCCGGCTGGCTGCTCGGCGCGGCGGCCGTCCAGTACGTCGCCGAGTGGGACCACTGGATCGCCTTCGCGCTCCTCGCGGCCCTCGGCGCGCACATGGTGTGGGCGGGCTTGCGCCCGTCGGACGACGACACGGATCAGCGGCCGACGCGGCACTCGTTCTGGAACCTGGCCACGACGGGCTTCGCGACCAGCATCGACGCGATGGCCGTGGGCCTGGGCCTCGCCTTCGTCGACGTCGACATCGCCTGGGTCGCGGCGGCGATCGGCGCGGCCACCTTCGTCATGGTCACGAGCGGGATCATGCTCGGGCGCGTCCTGGGTGCCGCGATCGGCAAGCGCGCCGAGATCGCCGGCGGCGTCATCCTCATCGCCGTCGGCGCGGCGATCGTCTACGAGCATCTTCATGGCTAGCGACAGCCGCGCCGAGTACGAGCGGCGCATCCACCGCGTCATGGCCCACGTCGACCGACATCTCGACCAGCCGCTCGATCTCGAGGCGCTGGCGGCGGTCGCGAACTTCTCGGCGTTCCACTTCCACCGGCTGTTCCGCGCCTGGACGGGCGAAACGCTCGGCGACTACCTGCGCCGGCGTCGCGTCGAGACCGGCGCGCTTCGCCTCGTCACGCAGCCGCGGACGAGCGTGCTCGAGGTGGCGCTAGCGGTGGGTTTCGGCTCCGGCGAGGCGTTCGCGCGCGCCTTTCGGCAGCGCTTCGGCGCGTCGCCGAGCGCATGGCGCGACGAGCGCAATTCCGGTCAGGCGGAGCGCAGCCTCGATCAGGCGCGAGGCGATGCCGGCTTCGATCATGGGCGTCCTGCCATTCCCATGAACGAGGACACGACCATGAACGACAAGGTCTCGCTGATCGACATGCCGGCCACGCCGGTGGCCTATTTCCGCCACGTCGGGCCATACGGCCCACCGGTCGCGCGCTTCTGGATGGAGCGCGTCGCGCCATGGATGGAGGAGAACAAGCTCCTCGGCCGCGTGCGCTACGGCATCGCCCACGACGACCCGACGATCACCGAGCCGGCGAAATGCCGTTACGACGCGTGTGTCGTCGCCGAACCGAAGGAGGTCCTGTCGGGGTCGCCCTTGCGCACCGCCTTGCCGGGCGGCCGCTACGCCTGCACGCGCTTCCACGGAACCGTCGACGAGGTCGATGCCGCCTGGCAGCGGCTGCTCGGCGGCTGGCTGCCGACGAGCGGCCTGCAGCTCGATGCCCGGCCGATGCTCGAGCACTACCCGGTCGATGCGACTTTCGATCCCAAGACCGGCGTGTTCGACTGCCAGCTCTGCATTCCGGTGCAGCCGCTGTGAGGCCCGACCTCCGGGCCGGCGCGAGATGACGACGATGACGACGCCGGCCCCGGCCATCCTCCAGGTGCGCTCGGTGTCGCGCCGCTTCGACCGCACGCTCGCGCTCGAGGCGACCGACCTCCAGGTCGCTGAGAACGACTTCGTCACCATCCTCGGCCCGTCGGGCTGCGGCAAGAGCACGCTCTTGCGGATCGTCGCCGGGCTCGACCGGCCGACGGCCGGCGAGGTGCTGCTCGACGGCCGTCGCATCGAGGCGCCCGGCGCCGACCGCGGCATGGTGTTCCAGAGCTACACGCTGTTCCCGTGGCTGACGGTGCTCGACAACGTCTGCTTCGGCCTGCGCGAGCGCGGCATTGCGCGCGCCGGCCAGCTCGAGATCGCGAACGGATTCATCGCCAAGGTCGGGCTGGTTGGCTTCGAGGATCATTTCCCGAAGCAGCTCTCGGGCGGCATGCAGCAGCGCACGGCGATCGCGCGCGCGCTCGCCAACGGCCCGCGCATCCTGCTCATGGACGAGCCCTTCGGCGCGCTCGACCACCAGACGCGCGAGCTGATGCAGGAGCTCCTGCTCGGCATCTGGGAAGCCGAGAAGAAGACCGTGCTCTTCGTCACCCACGACATCGACGAGGCCGTCTTCATGGGCACGCGCGTCGTCGTCATGAGCGCGCGGCCGGGGCGGATCAAGCTCGACCGGCCGGTGCCGATCGCGCATCCGCGCCATTACTCGGTGAAGACGACGGCGCCCTTCAGCGAGATCAAGGCCGAGCTGACCGAGCAGGTGAGGGTGGAGGTGAGGGCGGCGCAGGCGCAGATGGCTGGCAGCTCCAGCTAGAACGGCGGACGGACGGCCATCGGACATCGGATTGCGTCATCGCGCACAGGCTGACGCTGCCTATTGACGCCCGCGCATGGTCGGGGGCACGCTCCGGCGCGATGCAAGCCCCAGAGCGACTCGGCAAGTACCTGATCCGCCGCGAGCTCGGGCGCGGCGCCATGGGCGTGGTCTACGAAGGCTTCGACCCGATGATCGAGCGCGCCGTGGCGATCAAGGTGCTGCGCCTCGACGAGGCCGATCCCCACCTCGCTGGCGAGCTGCGGATGCGCTTCCGGCGCGAGGCCCAGGCCGTCGGCCGGCTCGGCCATCCCGGCATCGTCGCCGTCTACGAGTACGGCGAGGACGCCGGCGCCGACGCGACCTTCATCGTCATGGAGCTGGTGCGCGGCCGCGACCTGAAGAGCCTGTTCGATTCGGGCAGGCGCTTCACGCTCGCCGAGACCGGCCGGCTGATGGCCGAGCTGCTCGCCGCGCTGCAGCACGCGCACGAGCGCGGCGTCGTACACCGCGACGTCAAGCCGGGCAACATCATCCTGCTCGACGACGGCGGCGTGAAGGTGGCCGACTTCGGCATCGCGCGCCTCGACACGTCCGAGCTCACCCAGCTCGGCTCGGTGCTCGGCACGGTCTCGCACATGTCGCCCGAGCAGCTCACCGGCGAGGCCGTCGATGGCCGCAGCGACCTCTACTCGTGCGGCGTGATCCTCTATCAGCTCCTCACCGGCACGCGCCCGTTCAGCGGGCCGCCGGCGGCGCTCATCCACAAGGTGCTGCACGAGAGCCCGCCGCCGGTGTCGCAGCGCGTGCCGAGCTTGCCGCGGGCGCTCGATGATGTCGTCCACACGGCGATGGCGAAGCGGGCCGCGCAGCGCTACGCCGACGCGCGCGAGTTCGCTGCGGCGCTGCGTGCGGCCCTGGACGCGGCACCGGAAGCGGCGGCCTCGCCGCGATTCGATGCCGACGCCACCCTCGTGTCGCAGCCGTTGGCCGATCCGGACGCGACGCTCGCATTGGCGTCGGATGCGGTGGCCGGGGCTGCCGCGCCGGCCGAGCCCGATTCGGTCGTGTCGTCGGCGCCGCGGACAACGGCGCCTGGCGCGACGGTGGCCGCGCCGATCCATGTCGATGCCAACGCTGCCGCGGCCGGGCCTTCGATGTCGCGCGCGCGCCCCGGCAACGGCCGCAACGTGGCGTTCGCGGCGCTCGGCGTGGCCGGCTTCGTCGCCGCCGCCGCAGTCGTTTTCAGGATGCTCGGATCGGACGCCGACGGTGCTGCGAGAGTCGCCGCGCCGGCGTCGGCTTCGCTTTCTTCCGAACCTCGTTCGATGCCGGTTTCGACACCGGTCACCACCGCGATGCTCACGACGTCCGCGCCTGCCGCGCGGAGCCGGGAGGTGGCGGTGTCGGCGCCATCGCCGGCACGCGTTGCGGTGGCGCCCGGCGTGGCCAAGGCGAAAGTCGCCACTCCTTCGTCTCCGACGATCGTGGCGTCGCCAACGTCCGTGCCACGCGGCCTGGCGGCGCCGCCGTCGCCGTCGCCGTCGCCGATCGGCACGCCTCTCGCGGGTGGCGCGAGCACGGGCTCGTCGTCGTCCAAAGAGCCCCGCGTCGTCCCGCCGTCGCCGCCGGTGGCCCCGCCGGTTCGGAGCGACGCACGGATCGCCTCCGCGCCATCGGCACCGATGGCCCCCGTTGCATCGGCGCGAAGCTCGTCTGCCCCTGCATCGGCGCGAAGCGCGTCTCCGGCCGCATCGGCGCGAAGCGCTTCGGCGGGATCGGCGCGGGTCGCCGCCGCGGCATCCGCGCCGCTTCGCGCGGCGAGCGCGGCGGCGACGGCGCGCAACGACAGCGAATGCCTCGAGGCGGCCAAGCGCGGCGATGCGCGTTGCCAGGTCGTCGTCGGCAACCTCTATCGCAGCGGGCGCGGCGTCGCGCGCGATCCGGCCGAGGCGGCGCGCTGGTTCGCCAAGGCCGCCGAGCAGGGATCGGACGCCGGCCAGTACGAGCTCGGGCTGCTCCTCGAATCGGGGATCGGCGTTAAGCGCGATCCTGTCGCGGCGCTCGCGTGGTTTCGCAAGGCGGCCGCGCAAGGTCACGCGCGTGCGCAGAACAAGGTCGGCAACGCGTTCGAGAACGGCACCGCCGCTGCCGCCAATCCGGTGCTCGCGGCCGAGTGGTATCGCAAGGCCGCCGACCAGAACCTGCCGATCGCCGAGTACAACCTCGCCCGCCTGTATCTCTCCGGGCGAGGCGTCTTCAAGGACACCACGAAAGGGCAGGCGCTCCTGCAGAAGGCGGCCGACGCCGGCGAGCCGAACGCGATGGTCCACGTCGCCGTGATGTACGACAAGGGCGACGGCAAGCCGCGCGACCGCGAGCAGGCGACTCGCCTCTACCGCGATGCGCTGACCCGCACCGGCATCAACGAACGCAACCGGGAAACCGCGACCCGCGCTCTGGCCGCACCGCGCTGAGGGCGGCGACAGCGAGTGCAGCATCGATGCGGGCAGGTGCGAAATCGCACAGGCCCGAGGCAAACGGTGCCGAGTCCGCCCGGAAGCGCTTGCGCATTCGTGCCCGGTGCGTCGAACATGCGCGGGTTTGTCCGCGCGAGCGGCGCCAGCAACGTCGGGAAGCCCCATGAACAAAGCAGCCGCTGTCGGTGTCGGCGTCGTCCTCCTCGGTGCCGGCTATGTCGGCGCGACGGCGTGGTCGGGGCAGCAGATCGAGGCGCGCTACCGCGAGCAGCTCGATCGCGTGCCGGCGAAGATGCCGCTCATCAGGATCTTCGAGCAGAAGTACGACCGGGGCCTGTTCGTGTCGACCAGCACGGCGACGCTCGGCTTCGGCTGCCCGGCCGAGGCCGGCAAGCCACTGCCGGTGGTGACGATCACGAGCACGATCCGCCATGGCCCGATCGCCGGGGCGACGCTGGCGCTGGCGGTCGTCGATTCGAAGGTGCGGATCGCCGGCGGCGACGCCGACGTTCAGCAGCTGACCGCGGCGCTCGGCCCGGACGCGCCGCTCACCGTGCACACGGTGGCGTCGTTCGCCGGACCGGTCCGCAGCACGCTGACGAGCCCGGCCATCAAGCTGCCTCTCGGCAAGGGCGCCGAGCTCGACTGGCGCGGCCTCGGCGGTGACGTCGAGTCGAGCCGCGACGGGCAGTCGGTGAGCTATCGGGTGAAGAGCGGCGGGCTGACGCTCACGGATCCCGCCAGCCACACCACGGTGCGCATCGGCGAGCTCGCGTTCCAGGGCGAGGGCCGCGCCATCACGCCGGTCGGTGCGCTGATGGCCGGCCAGCTGCAAGGAACGCTCGAGGCGATCGAGATCAGCGCTTGCGCCGTCGGAGCGCAGACGGTGATGGCGATCAACGGGCTGGCCTTCTCGACCTCGACCGCGATCGACGGCGAGCTGCTGAAGGGGACGTCGTCGATGATCGCCAAGGGCTCGTTCGGCGACGTCAAGCTCGACAAGATCGAGATGAAGATGTCGATGAAGCGACTCCACGCGCCGACCTACCAGCACCTGATGGAGACGACCACGCAGGAGCTCTATCGCTGCGGCGCCGCCGACAAGGCGGCCAGCCTGATGGCGATGCGCGAGAAGATGCAGGGCGACCTGGTGGCGCTCCTGCGCCACGCCCCGGAAATGTCGATCGACCGCATCGCCGTCGATTCGGGTGGAATGACGGGCGAGCTGTCGTACACCGTCGGCAGCGAAGGCGTGACCGACGCCGACGCGGCTCAGCCGCTGCCGGCCATGCTGATGACCCGCGCCTACCTCCGCGGTGCGTTCCGCGTTCCCGTTGCCTGGTTGCGCAAGCTCTCGCAGGCGACCGCGGCCAAGCTGCCGGGACGCGCTCCCGATCCGTCGACCGTCGACGTCATGCTCGACCAGGCGCAGGCGCAGAGCTACGTCGTTCGCGACGGCGACTACGTCAAAGGCGAGGCGTCGTACGCCAAGGGCGCGCTCTCGGTCAACGGCAAGCCGTTCGGGTCGCAGGCGAGACGCTGACTTCCGTCTTCTAGCGACGCGCCACGTAGCGCGTGATGAGCGGCGGCTCGTCGCCGCGATGAAAGGCGAGCCGGCGCTCGCGCAAGGCGAGGTCGGCCGCCGTCGCGCGGTCGAAGCGCCTGAGGTGCTCGGTCCACGACTCGTCGACGATCTCCTCGACGAAGCGCTCGGGCTCGGCGATGTCGCGCAGCAGCTCCCAGCCGATCGCGCCTTCGCTGAGCCGAACGCGCCGCGTCTGCTGCATGACGTCGATGAACGCGTCGGCGCGCAGCGGGTCGATCAGGTACTCGACGGTGGTGACGACGCGGCCGTTCTCGGGCGGCGTTCCCGAGGGCTGCGCGGCCCAGCCGGCCTGGGCCGGCGTCATGTCGGGATCCTCGTCAGCGTTGTCGGTCACGAAGCGAACCGAGAGCAGCATCATCAGGATCCCGCTCGCCGCCGCCGAGAACAGCGCCGTCTGCATGCTGCCGATCGTCGCCACCTGGCCCCAGAGCGCGGCGCCGAGCGCGCTCGCTCCCATGATCGCCATCTGGTAGCTCGCCATGCCGCGCGCGCGCACCCAGTTCGGCAGCGACATCTGCGCCGACACCGCGAGCGAGTTGGCGACCGTGATCCAGGCCATGCCGGCGGCGATCATCGCCGGCACCGCGACCCAGGCGCTCGGCGCGACCGCCATCACCGCGGTCGCCGCCGACTGCACCGCGGTGCCGCCGACGACGAGGCCGTCGCGGCCGAACGCTTGCCGCAGGCGGTGCAGGACGAGGACGGCGATGATCGCCCCGGCGCCCATGCAGGCGAGCAGCAGCGTGAACGTTCCGGCGTCGCCGCCGGCGAGGCCGCGCGCGAGCAGCGGCAGCAGCGCGAGCACCGCCGTCGAATGGAGGAAGAAGACGACGACGCGCAGGAGCACGGCGCGCAGGCGCGGCGACTGGCGGACGAACTGGACGCCGACGCGCATCGCGCTCAGCAGCCGCTCCTGCCCGAGCGGGCTCGGCCGGTGCTCGTGGCGCCAGCGCAGGATGAGCAGGCCCGACAGCAGTGAGAGGACGGCGTTGAGCGCGAACACCCAGACGCTGCCGGCGCTGGCGATGAGCGCGCCGGCGACGAGCGGGCCGACGATGCGCGACAGGTTCATCGCGACGCCGTTGAGGGCGAGCGCCGACGCGAGCTGCTCTCTCGCGACCAGCTCGGGGACGATCGCCGAGAACACCGGCCAGCGCAGCGCCAGGCCGATGCCGTTGGCGAAGACGAGCACGAGCAGCAGCGGCGACGTCATCATCCCGAGTGCCGTCGCCGCACACAGCGCCATCGCCGTGATCGCAAGCCAGAACTGCGTCGCCATCAGCCAGCGCCGTCGGTCGAGGATGTCGGCGAGCGCGCCGCTCGGCAGCCCGAGCAGGAAGACCGGCAAGGTCGATGCCGACTGGACCAGCGCCACCCAGATCGGCGTGCTCGTCAGCGTCGTCATCGTCCAGGCGGCGGCGACGTCGGTCATCCACATGCAGAGGTTGGCGGTGAGCCACGTGCTCCAGAGCAGGCGAAAGACGGGAACGCTGAGCGGCTCGAGCGCGGTCACCGAGCGCAGCGACGCGACGCGTCGCGAACGGAGCGGCGCGGTCGTCGTCTCGGGCGGGGTCGATGACATGGTCGGTGAAACGAAGGCAGCCGCGGACGCGGGGAGAAGGCCGCGGGCTACGTGCGGCACGCGGAGTGCCGCGTCACCTCGGCGGGGTGCGGCGCGATGGTCCGGGCCTAGACGATCTGGCGCTCGCGTCCTTCCCAGTAGGGCTTGCGCAGCTCTTTCTTGAGGATCTTGCCGGTCGGGTTGCGCGGCAGCTCGGCGACGACGTCGATCGTCTTCGGGCACTTGAACGACGCCAGGCGCTCGCGCGTCCAGGCGAGCAGCGCCTCGGCGTCGATCGTCGCCCCCGGGACGGCGACGACGACGGCCTTGGGCACTTCGCCCCAGCGCTCGTCGGGAACGCCGATCACGGCGACATCCTGGATCGACGGGTGCTCGGCCATGACGCGCTCGATCTCGGCCGGGTAGATGTTCTCGCCGCCGCTGATGATCATGTCCTTGATGCGGTCGGTGATGTAGAGGTAGCCGTCGGCGTCGAGATAGCCGCCGTCGCCTGAGCGCAGCCAGCCGTCGGCGGTGATCGTTGCCGCGGTGGCGTCGGGCTTGCCCCAATAGCCCGCCATGAGCTGGTCGCTGCGCACCCAGACCTCGCCGCGCTCGCCGGTGGCGACGGGCTCGCCGGTGCCGACCTCGCGGATCTCGATCTCGACGCCGGAGATCGCCTTGCCCGCCGAGACGAGCCGGTGCGCGACGGCGGGATCGACGTGATCGGACGGCGGCAGGAGGCTCACCATTCCCGACTGCTCGGTCATTCCGTAGACCTGCTGCATCACGTCGGGAAACAGCTTCAGCGAGGCGCGCATCACCGGCAGCGGCATCGGCGAGGCGCCGTACGAGAGCGCCTTCAGCGCCGAGTAGTCGCGCCCGGCGGCGCCGGGCACCTGGTTCATCGCCGCCATCAACGCCGGCACGTAGAAGGTGTGCGTGATCCGCTCGGCCTCGAGCATCGCCAGCGCGGCAGCGGGATCGGGCATCCGCATGAGGAAGATGTGCGCGCCGAGGCTGATCGCGATCAGCGAATAGCTCGTCCCGCCGACATGGAACAGCGGCATCGCCACCTGCACGCGCGAGTCGGGTCCGAAGTCCTGGCCCGCCGCCGCGTTGCGCGAGTGCGCCAGCATGCTGCGGTGGGTGAGCATCGCCCCCTTCGGGAATCCCGTCGTCCCGGAGGTGTAGAGCTGGACGAAGCAGTCGCCCGGCGCCGAAGGATGGACGCGCGCGTCGGGCGCGTGCGCCGCGAGCCAGGCTTCGTACTCGTCGTCGGCGCCGCCGACGCGGATGACCCGCTCGACCGCGGGCAGATGGCCGCGCAGCTTCTCGGCCGCGCCGGCGAACTCGGGGCCGACGAACAGCAGGCGCGCCTTCGCGTCGTTGATCACGTAGGCGATCTCCGGCGGCGCGAGGCGGAAGTTGACGACCGCGTTGGCGGTGCCGATCTGCGCGCACGCGAGCGTCAGCTCGAGGCACGACGGGTGGTTGAGGTCGAGGACGGCGATCCGGTCGCCCGGCACGAGCCCGGCGGCGCGCAACGCCGCGGCGGCACGGCGAACTCGATCGGCAAGCTGGGCCCAGGTGCGGTCCTGGCCGGCAAAGCTGATCGCGATCGCGTCGGGCTGCTGCTTTTCCCAGCGAGCCAGGATCGCGGTGAAATCGGCGGAGTCGGACATGCGAGGGTCTCCTGATCGGCGCGGACGCCCGTCGGCGAAGGATGGTAGCCCGTTCGCACCGACAATCCGGCGTCGTCCCGCCGCGAGAGCATCCGTGAAGACCTATGACATCGAAGTGCAGCGACTGAAGTCGGCCCGGCACGACAAGGGCGTGATCGAGCTCGGCGTCGACGTCTCGGTGCTGCCGCGTGCGCTGCGCGACGACCAGCCCGAGACGAGCTCGCTTCGCCTGCCGGTCGAGCACGCGCGCTCGCTCCTGATCCTGCTCAGGCAGCAGCTCGCCGAGGTCGACAAGCTGCAACCGCGCAGCCGACGCTCGGGGCGGAGCTGAGCGATGGCGCGCGCGGGCCGTCGTCATGTCGCGCTCTCCTTGCTGCTGGCGCTGACCGCGAGCGCCGGCTCGGCCGAAGCGCAGCCCGCCGCCGCGCCGGGCGCCTCGTACGCCGGCCCGATCTTCGACGCGCACCTGCACTACAACGAGGAAGCGGTCGAGCCGCATCCGATCGCCGACGTCCTCGGCCGGATGCAGCGCAGCGGCGTTCGCGCGGTCGTCGCCAACAGCCGGCCCAACGATGGCACCAGGGCGCTCGCCGCCGCGCGAGAGGTGACGCGGCGCGCGGGCGTGACGGTCGTTCCGTTCGTCCGGCTCTATCGCAATCGCGCCGACTACACGGGCTGGCACGCCGACCCGAGCATCGTCGAGATGGTGCTGCGCGAGCTCGCCGCCGGCACCGACGCCGGGCCGTATCGCGGCCTCGGCGAGTTCCATCTCTACGACAGCGCCAACGCCGACGGCGCGACCGCGCGTCGCCTGATGCAGCTCGCCGAGCAGCGCGGCCTCGTCGTCCTCGCCCACGTCGACGACGTCGCCATCGAGAAGCTGCTCGCGCACGCGCCCAGGGCGCGGCTGATCTGGGCGCACACCGGCATCGGCGGCGCGCCGGTCGAGCGGGTGCGGACGCTGCTGCAACGTCATCCGACGCTGCTCGGCGAGCTGTCGTACCGGCCCGGTCTGACCGATGGCGACGGTCGGCTCAGCCCCGGGTGGCGAGCGCTGCTCGGCGCGATGCCGGAGCGCTTCCTGGTCGGCTCCGACACCTGGATCAACGGGCGTTGGGACCAGTACGAATCGCTGATGCAGCAGGCGCGGCGCTGGCTCGGCGACCTGCCGCCGGCGGCTGCGCGGCAGATCGCGTGGGAGAACGGCGCGGCGCTGTTCGGGGTGGCGGCGCCCTGACCGACGGGCACGGCGTCCCGAGCGACGACGAGCTTTCGACGCCGCGAGACCCGAGGCGACGAGATCGGACTTATCGTCGGCGCAGCTTCACCTCCGCGGAGACGACATGTCCTTCGATTTCACCGGCAAGCGCGTGCTCGTCGCCGGCGCCAGCCGCGGCATCGGTCGCGCCATCGCGCTGCAGTTCGCGGCCGCGGGCGCCGATGTCGCCCTCTGTGCGCGCGGGGCGGCGGCACTCGACGCGGCTCGCGCCGACGTCGCGGCGCACGGCCGGCGCGTCCACGCCATGACGTGCGACCTCGCCGACGCCGCGTCGATCGCCGCCTGGGTGCCGGCCGCGGCCGAGGCGCTGGGCGGCATCGACGTTCTCGTCAACAACGCGTCGGGCTTCGGCATGGGCGACGACGAGGAGGGCTGGGCGGCGGGACTTTCGGTCGACGTCCTCGCGATGGTGCGCAGCTCGCGTGCCGCGCTGCCCTGGCTGCAGCGATCTGCGGGCGCGGGCGGAGCGAGCATCCTCAACATCTCGTCGATCGCCGCGTTCCGGCCGTCGACGCGAACGCCTGCCTATGCCGCCGTCAAGGCGGCGATGAACAGCTATACCGGCAGCCAGGCCGCGATGCTGTCGTGGCAGGGGATTCGCGTCAACGCGATCGCGCCGGGGTCGATCGAGTTTCCCGGTGGCGTCTGGGATCAGCGCAAGACCGACAACCCCACGCTCTACGAGCGAACGCTGAAGAGCATCCCGTTCGGCCGCTTCGGCACGCCCGACGAAGTGGCCGAGGTCGCGCTCTTCCTGGCATCGCCGCACGCGCGCTGGATCACCGGCCAGGTGATCAGCGTCGACGGCGGCCAGCTGCTCGGTGCCTAGGCCCTGGTGACGCAACGAAGGTGGTGGAACTGTCCGCGTTTGAGCCACGGAATTCACGCCGCGCCGGGGGCCGGCGTCCCGCGCTGGGCGAGCGCGGGTATCGTTGCCGGCAATGGATGCGTTGCGAGCGCGGTCGGGAATGCGGCGGGTGGTCGGCATCGCCGCCGCCGCCTTCCTCGGCCTCGGCTGCGTGACCGCCACGGCCAAGGTCTACGACTGCGTCGACCCCAGGACCAAGGCGGTCACCAAGTCCGACATCCCGTGCCCGACCGCGCAAGGGCCGACGATGGTCGAGGACGTGGAACGTGCCCAGGCCGCGCGGCTGGCGTTGATCAAAGAACAGATTCGCCGCGCCGCGAAGCGCGCCGATGACCAGTTGGTGGAAAAGTATCCCGACGAAGCGACCTACCGCAAGCTGCGCGCCGCCGATCTCGAGCCGGTGATCCGCCAGATCGGTCAGGCCACGGCGCGGTTCTTCGAGCTCATCGCCGAGCGCAAGCCGCTCGACCTGGAAGCGGAGTTCTACAAGGGCAAGCCGTTGCCCGCCTGGCTGCAAAAGAAGATCGAGGCGAGCGAGATCTCGTTCAAGGTGCAGACCCAGGTGTTCCGGGACCTCGAGCACGAACTCGCCGGCGTCGTCAGGAAGTACCAAGATCCGCGCGAGCGTCTCGGCAACCTCTGGGCCGGCGAAGCGCCCGGTTCGATGGGTCCGCTTGTGTCGAACGCGGCGGTGGCGCAGGCAAAGTAGCGTCGTTCGCGTCCGAAATCGACGGACCGCACGACACTCTCGAAAGGCCCCACGGGGGCGCCAACCTGTCGATCCGAGGCGACCTGCGGTCGATGGGGAGATCAGCGCGGATTGACCGCGCCGATGAACGCTCCAGAATCCGGCGCATGCCCGCCACGACCCCTCCGACCCCCTCGCTGACCGGATTGCGCGTCATCCCGGTCGCCGGCCGCGACAGCATGCTGCTCAACCTGAGCGGCGCGCACGGCCCGTTCTTCACACGAAACCTCCTGATCCTCACCGACAGCGCCGGCCGCACCGGCGTCG
>Ga0070671_100002311_pt1 | contig 14714 bp, 15 predicted proteins | sample KBSS73metaG_FD_65341 | JGI IMG/M metagenome (GOLD analysis project Ga0070671, IMG submission 65341) | Switchgrass rhizosphere microbial communities from Kellogg Biological Station, Michigan, USA - KBS S7-3 metaG | ecosystem: Host-associated > Plants > Roots > Rhizosphere > Soil ...
CCGCGCTTCACATCATCGGCGAACAGGGCGGCGGTGTTCTTCTCTACCTCCGCCAGGAAGGCCGCGGCATCGGCCTCATCAACAAGCTGCGCGCCTATTCGCTGCAGGACAGGGGTCTCGACACCGTCGAGGCGAATCTGCGCCTGGGCTTTGCCGACGACGAGCGGGACTATGGGCACGCGGCCGCGATGCTTCGCGCCCTCGGAATCGACAGGGTGAGATTGCTCACCAACAATCCGAAGAAGGTAACCGGGCTGGAGGCCGCAGGGATCGAGGTCGCTGAGCGGGTAGCGCACCAGATGCCCGCCAATCCCCACAATGCCGATTATCTGGCGACCAAGCGCAAGCGGTCAGGTCACCTGCTTAGCTGATCGACGCCGACCAGGCGCGCCACCTCGTCGAAACTGTGCGCGACCGTGTCGACGCCAACCGCGCGAAGCATGTCCGCATGCCCATCGAAGCAATGCCGTCCGGCCGCCAATCCAATCACCGTCGCGCCTGAAGCCAGCGCACCGGTGGCGCCCACCTTTGAATCCTCGATGATGGCCGTCCTCTTGATCTCGACGCCGAGCTCGCGTGCTGCATGGAGATAGAGGTCGGGTGCCGGCTTGCCCCGAGCGACATGTTCCCGGCCGCTATAGATATGAGGTTCGAAGGCACCTTCGAGGCCAAGGTGCCAGAGGTGGGTTCGCACCCAGCGCGTCGAGCTGGATGAAGCCACGGCCTTCGGTAGTGTCGCAGGCAGCGACCGCACGAACTCGACGGCGCCCTCGACTGCAGCGATACCTTCTTCAAGCGTGCGGTCCCGCTCTGCGCGGGTTGCTTCATGAAACTCGGGAGGGAGGGGTCGACCGATACGACTTTCCACTGTGTCGATGAAATCGCTTCCGCTGAGTCCGGTAAAATGCTCGATCGCCTCGGCAACCGTCGTCGGATGGCCCAGACGCGTCAGCAATTCGGCGAGCAGATGATTGCCCTCGAATTCGCTTTCGAGAAGCACGCCGTCAAAATCGAAAATGAGCGCGTCGAAGGCCATTCAGTCCTCAAACAACGCGGTGCCTACTCGGACGGCTGTCGCACCGAGCATGACAGCTGTCTTGAAATCCCCTGACATTCCAATGCTCAAGCCAGTGACGTCATGCCGCCGGGCAATTTTGGCGAGGAGCGCAAAATAAGGCGCCGGTTCAACGTCGGCCGGAGGAATTGCCATGAGGCCGGCGAATGGAAGTCCGGAGTTGCGGCAGGTCTCGACGAGCGGCTCCACATCGCTAATCGAGCAGCCCCCCTTCTGCTCTTCCTCCCCGATATTCACCTGGACGAAGAGCGTAGGTGATCGCCCTGCCTTTCGGGCTTCGGTAACCAGCGCATCGAGCAAGGATTGCCGATCCACGGAATGAATCACGTCGAAGAGCTTTACTGCATCGCTAGCCTTGTTGGACTGGAGCCGACCGATTTCGTGGAGGCGAATGTCCGGATGGCGCGCCAGCAGTGCCGGCCACTTGGCCTGAGCCTCCTGAACGCGATTCTCCCCGAAGTCGCGCTGGCCAGCCGCAATGATCTCCTCGATTTCCTCCGCCGTGCGCCCCTTGCTGACCGCGATCAGCTGGATGTCGGCCGGGTTCCGTTTTGCGAGTTCGGCGGCTTGGAAAATGCCGTCCAAGATCTTCTGCCGGCGGCCGGCGGCGTTGCTCATCGTCTCGCGCTATAGGGAGGCCAATGACCGCTCGCCAGAGAGCTTGGCCCCGCCAGTGGCTGATGACGGACGAACGCATGGGCGAACGGCTGTGGGAAGCGATCGATCGCCTGCCGATCAAGGATGGCGGCATCGTCTTTCGCCATTACCGGACGCCTGCGCCTGCCCGTGTGGAACTTGCGCGGCGGGTTGCCGACATTTGTCGTGAGCGATCCCTGGTGCTTGGCATGGCAACGGATGCCGAGTTCGCCCAAGCACTGGGCGCGGACTTCGCCCACAACCCGTCGGAAACGCCCGTCGACATGCCCTTTTCGCGCGCCGTGCACTCGCTCGAAGATGCAGAGGCAGCGAAATCCGAAGGGGCATCGCTCGTCTTCGTATCGCCCCTATTTCCGACAAGGTCACATCCAGGAGCGGCGACGCTAGATCAGCGGCTTGCCACCCACATCGCCAAAGCCGCGGGCGTACCAGCCATAGCCTTGGGTGGAATGGATGCGATCAAGTGGGCGCAATTCAAGCGTGAGGGCTTTTACGGCTGGGCTGGAATCGACGCCTGGCTCAGGACGTCAGCTTAGAACTTGAAGGCGGTGCCCACATAGACCGCCTGGCTGTCGCGGCGATCGTCCTGGAAGGCCGACATGCGGTCACGCTCGATATTGTAACGGACGCCACCGGTCAGGGCGATCCGGCGTGACAGATTGTAGGAGGCGCCGGCATCAAGCGAGACATTGTCGCCGCGGCGGAGCGCCGTGACTGGATTGCCGGTCGTCCGCTCGGCACCAACTGCTACGCGGGTGCTCAAGCGGTTGTTGAGCGAGTAGCTCACGCCCAGAACCGCGCTTTCGCGGCCGCCAATCGCGGCGTCGGGGCTCTTCGCCTTGGCGACGTCGCCAGAAACCGCAAAGCGCCTCCAGCCGACTGCGACGCCGAGATTGTATCCAGTCGCCGTGAGCGCGCTGACCGCCGTGGCTGGAACCGCAGCCTCAGCGACCTGGGTCTGCGTCGGCGAGAGCACGCGGGCGCGGATCGCGACACGGACCTGCGACGGCCGACCCTTGGCTGGCGCCGGAGTGAACTTGAAATCGGTAAGCGCCAGGCCCTTGCCCGCGAGCGCAGCTGCGAGCTTGGGATCGGCATTGGCCGGGGTAAAGGAGGTGACCGGATCGAAGCTCAGCGCTACCGCGGCGGGCTTCTTCTTGGTCGGCATGCTGGTCGCGATTGCTGGGGTCAGCACGAGACCGGCCGCGGCGACGACCGCAACCAGCTTGGCTCCCTTACGCTGCGCGACTCTAAGCAAGTTCAACTCCTGTTGTTGTGGATATAGTCGGACTCGGTCGAAGGTTCCATGAGCAAGAGTCGATTCAGTTGCCCCCTGTTGCTGACTCAACACAATTGGCGTCTCCCGGCGGGACGCTTGCGGGCGGGGCATGACCATCTATAACGCCGCTGGACGCCTCCCTTCGATCCTCAAGGACCTCTGATGAACCGCCTGCACACGACCGCCGCCGCCTTGATGGCCCTCGCTCTCGCGACGCCCGGCTGCACGCGTAACCGCTCCCTGCCGACCACACTCGCCCCGTCGCAGGTCACCACGCTTGCGATCAATTCCTATCTGTGGCGCGCGGCGATCGACACCGTGTCCTTCGCGCCTTTGCTCCAGGCCAATGCCCAGAGCGGCGTTATCATCACCGACTGGTATGCGAATCCCAAGGTGCCAGGTGAGCGGGTCAAGCTGACCGTCGCCGTGCTGGATCCGGACCTCCGTGCCGATGCGATTCGCGTCTCGGCGGCCAAGCAGGTCTATCAAAATGGCGCGTGGGTCGATTCGCCGGTAACGGCCGCGACTGTCCAGAAGCTCGAGGAGATCATCCTCACCCGGGCCCGCGACCTGCGCCGCGCCGCCGTTCGGGGATAATCCGGCGTCATGAGCAACGGGCGCTTCGACCCGGGCGCAGCCGACCGCCGCTGGCAGGCGCGGTGGGATGAGGCGCAGTCCTTTCGCGCCGACAGCGCAAGCGACAAGCCCAAGACCTACGTGCTGGAGATGTTTCCCTATCCGTCAGGGCGCATCCACATGGGGCACGTCCGCAATTACACGATGGGCGACGTCATCGCCCGCTACCGCCGCATGCAGGGGCATGAAGTACTCCACCCGATGGGCTGGGACGCGTTCGGGATGCCGGCCGAGAATGCGGCCATGGAACGGAAGGTCCACCCGGGCGAATGGACCTGGGCCAATATCCGGGCGATGCGCGAGCAGTTGAAGAGCATTGGATTTGCGCTCGACTGGACCCGCGAGTTCGCCACCTGCGACCCCGCATATTACGGCCAGGAGCAGGCGCTATTCCTCGACCTGTTCGAAGCCGGCCTGGTCTATCGCAAGGAGAGCGAGGTCAATTGGGACCCGGTCGACATGACCGTGCTCGCCAACGAGCAGGTCATCGACGGCAAGGGCTGGCGTTCGGGAGCCGACGTCGAGCGCCGCAAGCTCTCACAGTGGTTCCTGAAGATCACAGACTTTGCCGACGACCTGCTGGAAGGCTTGCAAGGCTTGGACGACTGGCCGGAGAAAGTCCGGCTGATGCAGGAAAACTGGATCGGCAAGAGTCGCGGCCTGCAATTCCGTTTCAAGATCGCCAACCCCGTCAGCGGCATCGATGGTGTCGAGGTCTTCACAACCCGTCCGGACACGATCTTCGGCAGCAGCTTCATCGCAATCGCGGCCGGTCATCCGCTGGCCCAGGCCATTGCCGGCACTGACTCCGAGGCAGCCGAATTCATCGCGGAGTGTCAGCGTGGCGGAACCAGCCTTGCCGAGATCGAGGCCGCCGATAAGAAGGGCTATCGGACGTCGGTCGAGGTCGTGCACCCGCTCGATCCCCAATGGCGGTTGCCGGTCTACATCGCGAACTTCGTGCTGATGGATTACGGCACCGGCGCCCTCTTCGGAGTGCCCGGCCACGACCAGCGCGACTACGAGTTCGCCCGAAAGTACAACCTCCCGATCAAGCGCGTCGTGGCTGCTGGGGCGGAGCTGGCTTCAGAACCGATCGGATCGGAAGCTGAGACGGCCCCGGGCATTTCGGTGAACTCCCAATTCCTCGACGGCCTGGCGACGGATCAAGCGATCGCCGAGACTATCCGGCGAGCCGAATCTGCCGGTTGGGGCAAGGGCACCGTCCAATACCGCCTCCGCGACTGGGGCGTTTCGCGCCAGCGCTATTGGGGGACGCCGATCCCGATCATCCACTGCGATGCTTGCGGCGCCGTTCCTGTTCCGCGCGATCAGCTGCCGGTCGTGCTTCCGGACGACATCGAGTTCGACAAGCCGGGCAACCCTCTCGACCGTCACCCCAGATGGAAGCATGTCGACTGCCCGAGCTGCGGCGCGAAGGCGACCCGCGAGACGGATACGCTCGACACGTTCGTCGATTCGAGCTGGTACTTCATTCGCTTCGCCAGCCAGCCGGACGACCGGCCGTTCGACCGCACGGAAGCGGAAAAGTGGCTGCCGGTCGGGCAATATATCGGCGGAGTCGAGCATGCGATCCTGCACCTGCTCTACGCTCGATTCTGGACTCGGGCGCTGCAGCATCTGGGGCAGATCTCCGTCGCGGAGCCGTTCAAAGGCCTGTTCACGCAAGGCATGGTGACGCACGAGACCTATCGCGCAGGCGATGGTAGCTGGCTCAGTCCCGACGAGGTGCGCAAGGACGGCGACGACTGGGTCCACATCGAGAGTGGCCATCCGGTGGCTCCCGGCCGGGTCGAAAAGATGTCCAAGTCGAAGCGCAACACCGTCGACCCCGAGCCAATCCTTGCGAAATATGGGGCCGATGCTGTCCGCTGGTTCATGCTTTCCGACAGCCCGCCCGAGCGCGACCTCGAATGGTCCGAGGCCGGGATCGAGGGCGCTTCCCGCTTCGTGCAGCGCGTATGGCGCCTGGCCACGAGCAGCGCGCCGGCCGAAGGCGAGGATGAGGCACTCAAGCGCAAGCTTCACCGCACCATCGCTGCGGTCGGTGAAGCTATCGACGGGCTTCAGTTCAACAAGGCGGTGGCCCAGCTGTACGAACTCACCAGCGCCATCGAAAAGGCAAGGCCCTCGGCTACGCGCCACGAAGCTGTTCGCAGCCTGATCCAGCTCGCGGCGCCGGCCGCGCCGCATCTCGCGGAGGAGAGCTGGGCGGCATTGGGCGCAAAGGACATAATCGCGGACGCGCCGTGGCCAAGCTTCGATCCGGCGCTGCTGGTCGAGGACGAAGTCACGCTCGCCGTACAGGTGAACGGCAAGCTTCGCGACACGCTGAATGCACCGCGCGGGCTCGACCGTGCCGCGGCTGAAGCGCTCGCGCTGGCTTCGGACAAGGTCCAGCGCCAGCTGAATGGTGCTCAGCCCCGGAAGGTCATTGTGGTTCCCGACCGGCTGGTGAATATCGTCGCATGATGCGGCGCGCTGCCCTCGCTCTAGTCCTGACATCGCTGTCGGCATGCGGCCTGCATCCCCTGTATGAAGGCGGAAGCGGCGGCGCCGTTGCCTCGACGCTCGGGTCCGTGAAGGTTGCGCCGATTGACGGCCAATCGGGTTGGCTCGTACGCAACAAACTCATCGATCGCTTGGGCGAGGCCGGGCAAAGCACACCTGCCTATCGGTTGGACGTTGCGCTCGATGACAACATCACTTCCTTCGGCCTGCGCAGCGATCGGGCGGCCACCCAGGAACGCCGCACTTTGCGTGCAAGATATCAGCTCGTAGACCTCCGCAACGGGATGGTCGTGCTGGACGCGACGGCGGGTTCCGATGCGGGTATCGACATCGTGAGCTCCGAATATGCGACCGTGGCCGCCGAGCAGACGGCCCTTGAGAACCTTGCCGACATCGTCGCGGACCAGATTGCGTCACGGCTCGCGCTCTACGCCTCGCGCACGGCCAAGGCGAAGTGAAGGCGAGCAAGGCGACGATCGGCCGGGCGGTCGACCAACCTGCCGACAATATTCGCTTCTATCTTTTTCACGGGCAGGACGAGTCTCAGTCGCGCGCCTTGGCGGCACGGTTGCTGGAGGCGCTGGGCGCGACCAAGTTCGTGCTGAGCGGCAGCTCGGTCAAAGGCGATCCTGCGGCGCTCGTCGATGAAGCGGGCGCGATCGGCCTGTTCGGTGACAAGCGGCTGATCTGGATCGAGCCCGCCACAAAGGATGTGGAAGATGGTGTTGCGGCGCTGCTGGAGGCGGCGGCAGTCGAAAGCCCCGTCGTTGGAATTGCTGGCGCACTGTCCAAGACGTCTGCCTTGTTGAAGCTGTCAGAGGCTTCCCCCCTTGCCGTGGCCTATGCGTCCTACATTCCGGAAGGTCAGGACGCAGAGCGGATGGTCATCGACCTTGGTCGCCGTTTTGGTCTCAAGGTCAGCCCGCCCGTTGCGTCGCGGGTGGCCGATAGCGCCGGCAACGATCAGGCAATCGTCGCCCAGGAGCTACAGAAGCTCGCGCTTTACATCGACGCGTCGCCGAATGCGCCGAAGGAGCTCGACCATGCGGCGATCGACGATGTCGGCGCTGAGAGCGCGGAAGGTGATTTTCAGCGCCTGGCCGATCTCGCGCTAGGTGGGGAAATCGACGAGCTTGCCGGTGAGCTGGAACGCCTGCCCAGCGGCGGCTCCGAGGCGATCCCCGTTGTTCGCTCGCTGCAGCGTCGACTTCTTATGCTCGCTCCTGCCCGGGCCCGGATCGAGCGGGGAGAGCGCGTAGATTCCGTCATGACGTCACTCGGTAGATCGTTGTTCTGGAAGGATAAGTCCAAGGTCTCGCGAATGCTGGAAAAGTGGAGCGCCGACGATCTGGCAATTGTATCCGAGCGCGCTGGAAAGCTTGAGCGCTCACTGATCTTCACGCAGGCCCCCGTACGTGAAGCGCTCGGCGAGGAGCTGTTCGCGATCGCGCGAAAAGCGCGGAGCCTTTAGCTAAATCGGCTCGCCGCTGAGGCGCTGACAGATCATGTCGAGCTGGTCGAGGCTCGAATAATGCAGCGTAACGGCACCGCCCTGCCCCTTGTGGCTGACCTGCACCTTGAGACCGAGGATGTCGCCAAGTTGACGCTGAAGCGAATCGAGGTCGGCATCGACTGCCTTCGCAGCATTGCGAGCACTGGCGCGCCCGATGTCGGCCCCAGGCCCCGGACGATTCCTTTCCCTGCGAGTCCAATCCTCGGCCTGGCGCACCGACAGGCCTTTTGCGATGATTACGCGCGTGAGTTCGTTGGGATCCTCGGCGGTCGCCACGGCCCGCGCATGACCCATGCTGATATCGCCTTTCAATAGCGATTGCCTGACGAACTCAGGAAGATCCAGCAATCTCAAAAGGTTAGCGACATGGCTACGCGACTTATGAACGATTCGGCCGACGTCATCCTGCGTGTGGCCGTGACGCTGGATGAGTTGCCGATAGCCCTCCGCCTCCTCCAGGGGATTGAGATCCAGTCGCTGGATATTCTCGATCAACGCGAGCTCGGCCGTCGTGGATTCGTCGATATCACGCACGATAGCGGGAATGGCGTGTAGTCGAGCCCGCTGCGCCGCGCGCCAGCGGCGCTCGCCGGCGATGATCAAATAATCTTCGCCCTCAGGCCGCAGGAGGATGGGTTGAAGGACCCCGCGCTCACGAATCGAATCCGCAAGCTCGTCGAGCGCTTCCTCGTCGAACTGCACGCGAGGCTGGTTGGGATTCGGACGGATCCGCGCGATTTCTATTTCCCGCACTCCGCCGCGTCCCGCCGACGCCTCTGCCGACGCGGCGCTCGGGCGGGCAGCTTCGCCGAGCAGCGCCTGCAATCCCATGCCAAGGCCCTTGGCAGGCCTGTCGGCGCTCACGCCGCGACCGCCAACTGCGGAAGCCGCCCGATCAATTCACGGGCGAGACGCAGATAGGCCTCAGAGCCCGGGCACTTCAAATCATAGATCAATGCCGGCAAGCCATGACTTGGCGCCTCAGACAGCCTGACGTTGCGAGGCACGACGGTCTCGAAGACCGCCTGGCCGAGGCAGGCCCGAACATCTTCCGATACAGCTTGGGACAGGTTGTTGCGCCGATCGAACATGGTCAGCGCGACCCCCAGAATCGACAAATCGGGATTGAAGGCGACCCTTATGCGTTCGACGGTCTGCAGAAGCTGGCTCAGGCCCTCAAGCGCAAAGAACTCGCATTGAAGCGGCACGAGCAAGTGCCGGGCCGCGACGAGCGCATTGACGGTGAGAAGGCCGAGAGACGGTGGGCAATCGATCAGGCAGATGTCCCAACGCCCGGCTGGCGTTGCCGCAAGCGCCTTGTCGAGACGGTGGGCGCGGTCCTCCAGGCCGACCATCTCTACCTCGGCACCCGACAGATCCTGGGTGGCGGGGAGGAGGTCCAGACGTGGCACGCGGGTTGCGATCGCGGCATCAGACGGAGAAGCCCGACCGATCAGCACATCGTAGCTGGAACTCGACCGTTGCGCCTGCGAAACGCCGAGCCCCGTCGAGGCATTGCCCTGAGGGTCCAAATCCACAAGCAAGACGCGCCAGCCGATTGCTGCGAGCGCAGTCGCCAAGTTGATAGCGGTCGTGGTCTTGCCCACTCCGCCCTTTTGGTTTGCCACCGCAATCCGGATCATCGCCTCACCCTTACCCCGGTCGCGACGACGATATGGGAATCGGCGTCAGTGACACTCTGTTCCACGTGGAACGCACCTTGCCATGCCTTTTGGGCGTCGGCCAGTTCCGCGGCAGCATTGCGGCCCTTCGGAAGCGCCCAAACGGTTTTTCTTGTGGACAGATGTGCGGATATTTCCAACACTTTGGAGAGATTTGCGACGGCGCGGGCGGTGATGACTTCGTATTCTCCCTCAGCGCGTTCCGCCTTCCCGAGGAACACGGTCGCATTGAGGTGTAGCGATTCGCACAGCTTGTGGAGAAAGTCGGCCCGGAGCCTGCGCGGCTCAACCATTTTTACGGGCCCGTCGACCAAGCACGCAATGACAACGCCGGGCAGACCGGCGCCCGAACCAATATCGACCCAAGAGGCGCCTGACCGAGGCTCAAACCTCACCAATTGCGCGGAATCGACGATATGCCGGTCCCAGAGCTCATCGAGAGTTGACGCCGCAATCAGGTTTTGTCGGCCGCTTTCGTCCCGAAGTAGAGCGACATAGGCCTCGATCTTCTCGAATGTTTCACGTGAAACAGGGCGGCGCGCGGCCTGCGACAGTCGCTCGATCACGCCGCAGCGCGCCGCGTTGCAGCAACGTAGAGAGCGGACAACGCAGCAGGCGTCACACCGGCAACGCGCGAAGCCTGGTCCAAGGTCTCCGGCCGAACCGACTCCAAGCGCTCGATCATCTCCTTCGAAAGGCCCGGAATCATCGCATAATCGAGATCCCTTGGGATCCAGGTCCGCGAGTCACGCTGCACGACTTCCCATTCGCGCTCCTGGCGTTGAACGTAAGGCGCATAGAGCAGGTCAGCCGCCCCCTCGTCCGTCTGGACCCACGTGTCGCTGCCACGCTCCGCAAGATGGCGACGAATCTGATCGTGCCGGCGATGCGAAAGACAACTCGCGGCCAACGCCGCTTCGCCGAGGCGCGATGTGGCATTGTCGGCGCGCAATGAGAGACGATACTCCGAGCGGGCCGTCATCATGCGATAAGGCTCGCTGACGCCCTGCAACGTAAGATCGTCAACCATCACCCCAATATAGGATGTGCGTCGGTCGAAGCGGCACTCCTGAAGATTCAGAGCCGACGACGCCGCATTCAGCCCCGCAACCAGGCCCTGAGCTGCGGCTTCCTCATAGCCGGTTGTCCCGTTGATCTGTCCTGCAAGAAAGAGACCGGCCAAATCGCGAACTTCGAGCGTATGATTGAGGCGACGCGGGTCCGCGAATTCATATTCGACAGCATAGCCTGGTCGCACGATCCGGGCTCGCTCAAGCCCCGGAATAGTCCGAACAAAACATTCCTGGACGTCGACTGGAAGCGAAGTCGAAATGCCGTTCGGATAGACCAAGGGATCACCCAAGCCCTCGGGCTCCAGGAAAATCTGGTGAGATTCGCGTTCAGCAAAGCGCTTCACCTTATCCTCGATGGAAGGGCAATAACGCGGACCCCTTCCCTCGATCGCCCCCGCAAACAACGGTGAGCGATCGAGATTGGCTTGAATGACGTCATGCGTCTCACTGGTCGTCCGAGTGATCGCGCAACGAAGCTGAGCCGGCGCGGCACCATCGGCAATTGCGGACATGGTCCACGGATCGCTGTCGCCAGGCTGCTCCTCAAGGCGCGCCCAGTCGATCGTCCGACCGTCGAGGCGTGGAGGAGTCCCCGTCTTGAGACGCCCCTGTCCCAGGCCGATGCCGCGGATCTGCTCTGCAAGTGGCACAGACGCCTTCTCATCGCGACGTCCGCCGGCGACCACCTGCTCGCCTACATACATTCGCGCGTCCAGGAAGGTACCCGTCGCAATAACGACGGCGCGGCAGTCCAGTTGGCCTTGGTCAGTGACAATACCGGTCACTCTCCCGCTTTGAACGGCGAGGCCAGACGCCTCGGCGACGATCAACTCCACGCCACTTTCAGCCAACAGCGCGCTCATCGCCAATCGATAGAGCTGGCGATCCGCCTGCACGCGTGGACCCCAAACGGCGGGCCCTTTGCTGCGGTTGAGCATCCGACGATGAATGGCTGCGCGGTCGGCTGCCCGAGCCATCAGACCGTCAAAGACATCGAGCTCACGAACTAGATGTCCCTTGCCGACGCCCCCGATCGACGGGTTGCAAGACATCTGACCGACGTCCTCGGCGCTAAAGGTCAGCAGGCCGACGCGTGCTCCCCGGCGCGCCGCGGCAGCCGCAGCCTCGCATCCGGCGTGGCCGGCACCGATCACCAGAACGTCGTGCATGGCCGCGCCTTAGCGGATCCGCGTTCCACGTGAAACACTACTTCCCGAGGCAAAAGCGGCCAAAGAGCGCGTCCAGAACGTCTTCGACGCCGGCCCGCCCAGTCAGTCGATCGAATGCAACGCGCGCAACGCGCAGATTCTCCGCAGCGAATACAAGATCGACAGACTCGGCCGCGCCCTCGAGAGCCCTCGCCGCTTCCTCGAGATGAGCTGCCTGCCTGCGGTTCAGCGCTAGCGCGTCGTCCGCCGGCAAAACACATCTGGCCTGGCGTTCAATCTCAACCAGCAGCTGGAGCATGCCTTCGCCCGTTAACGACGATACTGGCAACGATCGCGAGCCGGGATCCACGTTTCCCAGATCTGCTTTTGCCTGAACTGAGATGAGCCGCGAATGCCGCGGCGATTCCGAACTATTACCAAGCCAGACCAGCACATCAGCGGAATCAATCAGACGTCCCGCGCGCGCCACCCCGATCGCTTCAATCCGATCATCGGTGCTGCGAAGCCCTGCCGTATCAGTCAAGCGGATCGGAACGCCGCCCAACGACAGCGGGACCTCGATATGGTCGCGCGTAGTGCCCGGTATGTCCGTGACAATTGCCCGGTCTTCGCCAGCTATCGCATTGATAAGGCTAGACTTACCGGCGTTAGGTGGGCCCGCGACGACAACGAGGATGCCATCCTTGAGAGGCTCGATGCGGGGCCTTGAAAGCCAATCGCGCAACTCGTCTGCCAGCGCCCCTGAGTCTTGCAGCAAGGCCGGGTCGATGCCTTCGCCATCTTCATCATAATCAATTGCGCGCTCTGCCTGGGCAGACAGAGTGACCAGCTTCTCCCGCCACTGCGCAATCTGCCTCTTTAGGCCGCCCTCAGCCAGCGCGAGCGCGGCCTTGCGCTGAGACTCCGTCTCCGCCTCGATCAGGTCCGCAAGGCCTTCCGCTTCGGTGAGGTCGATCCTGCCGTTCTCAAAAGCTCGCCGAGTGAACTCGCCCGGCTCGGCCTGGCGTAGCCCGTCGATGCTTACCAGTGCAGCGAGAACGGCGTCCACAATCGCTCGTCCGCCATGGCATTGAAACTCAACGATATTTTCGCCAGTCGCGCTGGCGGGCCGATCGAACCGAAGCACAAGAGCTTCATCTAGCATTTCGCCCGTGGCGGGGTGGCGCAACTCACGCACCCCCGCCGTTCGCGGCTCCGGCAAATTGCCGGCCATTCTCTCGGCTGCCGCATGCGCGAGGGCACCGCTGATCCGGATTACAGCAATGGCTGCCGGCAGGCGGCCGCTCGACAGTGCGAAGATGGTGTCGGTCATCGCCTCAGGTAAAGAGCGGTGCGATTACCGGAGCGACATGGGCTGCGCCTTCATAGATCATCTTGAGTGATACCCAGAGGATCACAAACAGGCCGACCCACCCGATCCAGCGATAGCGCTCGATATATCTGGCAATGAAGTTTGCAGCGACACCCATCAACAGGACCGAGAGAACCAGCCCGAATACCAACACGTAGGGATGATCGCGCGCGGCACCAGCCACGGCGAGGACATTGTCCAAGCTCATGCTGACGTCAGCCAGAGCCACGCCCCAGGCCGCGCCGGCAAAGGTTCGCGCCGGGCGCATGCCCGAATGCTCGTCGCCGGTGATCTCGTCGGAGCCGGGACTCTCGCCCTTATGCTGAAGCTCGCGGTACATCCGCCATGCGACCCACAGGAGCAGGATGCCGCCCGCCAGGACGAGACCGACGATCTGGAGAAGCTGTGAAACCACAAGGGCAAAGGCGATCCGCAGCACCAGGGCCGCAACCACGCCGATGAGGATGACCTTCTTCCGTTGGTCTGCCGGGAGTCCTGCCGCCAGCGCTCCGACGACGATCGCATTGTCGCCGGCGAGAACGATATCGATGAAGAGGATCTCGAAAAACGCCGTGACTGCGCTGGTGGAGATCAGAGATGGGTCCATTGGAGGACGCTAGCCGAGCCTCAGTAGATGCCTCAAGCCCATCACCTGATCATCGCCGACGAATCCCTCATAGATCATATTGCAGGCGACCCAGAGGATCACCGCTAGGCCGATGTAATTGATCCAATGGTGTCGCTCGATCAGCTTCGCCACATAGTTCGCGGCCAGTCCCATGAAGAGAACGGAAAAGCTGAGACCGATGAAGAGCAGCGCCGGGTTCTCCCGGGCGATCGACGCGACCAGAAGCACGTTGTCGAGGCTCATGCTGAGATCGGCGATAGTGATCGCGATCGCCGCCTGAAGCAAAGTCTTGCTGGCCGGCGGTCCCTCGACTGTCGCGGTCTCAGGATCGTCGGCGACGACCGGCGGGCTCGGGTGAATCTCACGCCACATATTGTAGGCGACCCACAGAAGCAGCAGCCCGCCAGCAAATACGAGACCGGTGATCTTCAGGAGCTGCGTCGCGAGCACCGCGAACGTAATCAGGAAGACCAGCGCCAATCCGACGCCGAACAGCAACACCTTCTTCCGGTCCCGCGCAGGCAAGCCCGAAGCGAGCGCGCCCATGATGACGACATTGTCGCCGGCCATGGTGAGATCGCCGATGATGATCTGACCGAGCTTGGCGATCCCGCCCGCGGTGAAGATGGCGCCGAAGTCGAAGCCGTCGAACACGGGCGGAACCCTTTACTGATTCATCGAAGCGAAGAAGTCCTCGTTGGACTTGGCGTCCTTCATCTTGTCGAGCAGGAACTGCATCGCATCGACGGTGCCCATCTGCATCAGGATGCGGCGCAGGACCCACATCTTGGTGAGCGTGCCCTGTTCGACCAGCAACTCCTCCTTACGGGTGCCGGACTTGCCGACGTCCAGCGACGGGAAGATGCGCTTGTCGGAGACCTTGCGATCAAGAACGATTTCCGAGTTTCCGGTGCCCTTGAACTCTTCGAAAATGACCTCGTCCATCTTGGAGCCGGTGTCGATCAGCGCCGTGGCGATGATCGAAAGCGAACCGCCCTCCTCGATGTTGCGCGCTGCGCCGAAGAACCGCTTCGGGCGCTGCAACGCATTGGCGTCGACGCCGCCCGTCAGCACCTTGCCCGAGCTCGGCACCACCGTGTTGTAGGCGCGGCCGAGGCG
>Ga0070671_100002313_pt1 | contig 14712 bp, 14 predicted proteins | sample KBSS73metaG_FD_65341 | JGI IMG/M metagenome (GOLD analysis project Ga0070671, IMG submission 65341) | Switchgrass rhizosphere microbial communities from Kellogg Biological Station, Michigan, USA - KBS S7-3 metaG | ecosystem: Host-associated > Plants > Roots > Rhizosphere > Soil ...
GCGATGGCGACGAGCGTGCCGCCCAGGCAGAAGGCGAACAGGTCGGGTGCGTTGCCCGTAAGTTTCCGCACCTGTCCTGCCGCTTCGACGACGCCATCCAGGACATAGTCGCCAACGTCCTTGCCCTTGAGCTCATCGCCCGGATTGACCCAGCTGATGACGAAGACCGTGCGGCCTTCGTCGACCAGCCATTTGACCAGGCTCTGCCGGGGCACGAGGTCGATCATGTAATAGCGGTTCACGAGCGGCGGCACGTAGAGGAGCGGCTCGGCGGCGACGTCCTCTGTCGTTGCGTTGTACTGGATCAGCTGGAAGAGCTCATTCTCGTAGACCACCGCGCCAGGTGTCGCCGCAACTGTCTCCCCCTTCTTGAAGGCATCGGGATCCGTGCGGCGCTGAACGATGCCCTTGCCGCTGCCGACATCCTCGAGAAGGTTGAGGAAGCCCTGCACCAAATTCTGGCCGCCGCTTTCCTTCGTTCGCTTGACGACTTCAGGGTTGGTGGCAGCAAAATTGGTCGGAGCGATTGCGTTAAGATATTGATCGAGAAGGAACCGCGCCATCGCGCCCTGGGAGCCGCTCCCTGCCGTCTTGTCGATCGTGTCGCGAAGCTGCTTCGATGCGAGCAGATAGGCGTCGCGGATCGCGCGGTAATAAGGGTCTTCCTGCCATTCCTGCGCCGAGAAGCGACGGTCCCGCGGCTTCTCGGTCGGCGTCCCCGACATCGCGCCGGTCCAGAAGGCGGTCCACTGCCGGGCCGCCTCGAGCTGGACGTTTAGCAGTTCCGCCGGTCGCGCAGCGAGGCCGACAGCGGCCTCGCCCGCCGCCTGCGCGAGTGCGAACGGATCGAAGGGATGGGTCGGCTTGTCGCTGGCCATTCTATTGCCGAAGCATGTCGCGGCTGACGATCACCCGCATAACCTGATTGGTGCCCTCAAGGATCGAATGGACGCGAAGGTCGCGCCAGAAGCGCTCGATCGGATAGTCCATCAGATAGCCGTAGCCGCCGTGGAGCTGCAGCGCGCGATCGACCACCGAAGACCCGGTATCTGTAGCAAGCCGCTTGGCCATCGCCGCGAACCGGGTCTTGTCGGGCGCATTGGCCGTGACCTTCGCCGCAGCCACGTACAGGAGATAGCGCGACGCCTGCAGCTCCGTCTCCATATCGGCAAGCGTGAACTGCGTCGCCTGGAAGTCCGCGATCGGCTGGCCGAACTGCTTGCGTTCCTTGGTATATTTGACCGCTTCATCGAGGCAGCGCTGGGCACCGCCCAATGAGCAGGCGCCGATATTGAGACGGCCGCCGTCGAGCCCCATCATGGCGATGCGAAAGCCTTCCCCTTCGCCGCCCACGCGATTCTCCACCGGCACACGCACTTCGTCGAAATTGACCTGCGCGGTGGGCTGCGAGTGCCAGCCGAGCTTTTTCTCCTGCGCGCCGAAGCTGACGCCCTTCATCTCCTTGTCGACGACGAGGCAGGTGATGCCCTTCGGCCCGTCCTCGCCGGTCCGCGCCATGACCACATAGACCTCATTCTCGCCGCCGCCGGAGATGAAGGCCTTCGACCCGGAAACGACATAATGATCGCCGTCCTTGACCGCGCGGGTCTTCAGCGCCGCCGCGTCGGACCCCGATGAAGGCTCGGTCAGGCAATAGCTGCCCATCCGCTCCATCGTGATCATCGACGGAATGTATTTCTGCTTCACCTCGGCTGAGCCGAAGCGGTCGATCATCCAGCTCGCCATATTGTGGATCGAAATGAAGGCGCTGGTCGACGGGCAGCCGTAGGCCATGGCCTCCATGATCAGCGCCGCCTCGAGCCGCCCGAGGCCGATGCCTCCGCTTTCCTCGGAAACGTAAATGGCTCCGAAGCCAAGCTCCGCCGCCTCGCGGATCGTATCCCGGGGGAAGATGTGCTTCTCGTCCCACTCGGCAGCGAAGGGCGTAATGGCGTCGCCGGTGAACTTGCGTGCCATCTCCTGGATCTGGAGCTGGTCGTCGGTCAGGTCGAACTGGGTCATCGCGGGGCGGCTCTAAGGCGGCCCCGGCCCATCAGCAAGACCGGCAGCGCGCAGTTAGTGGCCGTTGCCGAGATCGTTTACGTCGGGATTGTCGTCGCCCGAGTTGAGCTCGCCGGACGAGGTTCCGCTGCTTTCGTCGGGCGGCAGGGTCTCGATGTCGGCGTTCGGCGGAAGCTGGCCGTTGGCGAGATTGTTCTCTAGCGACAGATTGTCGTTCTGCGCAGTCTGCTGCTCCGGCTTGTTGCAGGCGCCAAGCGCTGCTGCCACCGCGGTGCACACCATCAGGACCCTAGCCGCATTTCGCATAGCTGAAACTCGCTGCTGGTTTGGTTTCTGTACGAATGAGGCGGCCCTTGTCGACCTTTAATACCTGATATTTCGTCCAGCTCTGACCTTCACCGGTGAAAGCGAAGCTGCCGCTGATAGAATCTGCATCGGAACTGATTTCGCCGGTTGGAACAGCTCGCGACTCATAGAAGCGGAGATCCGCGGGGCCGATGGTCAGGAGCCCCTTGGCATCGCTGCGGCCCGGCATGCAGTCGGCGGGAGTGAGGCCCCATCTTCCCTGAACGGCGGCCGGGATCGCCGAGGACGGCGCCGGAAGCGGCTTCGCTGCCTCAGTTTTGCCGTGCGGTTCGCCGTCGATACTCGGCGCTGCGGCATTGACCTCGGGAAGGCCGGTCGTGCTTCTCGCAACCTCGTCGTCGACAGGGTCATTGGCGCCGCACGCGGTAATCGCGAGGAAGGTCAGGCATGAGATAAAGGGGATACGCATCACGCGCCTTCAACAATCGGCGCGACGATCTTGTTGCAGCCCTCCCTCTTCGGGACGTCCGTTCAGTAGCTCAGCGCGGCCAGGCAGTCGACGCGATGGTCCACATCCTCGGCAAAGTCCGCCCGGCTGAAGAACCAGCGATCCTGCTTGAATCCCCGGAATGCATCGCTGGTCAGGCGGAGGCCGAAATCGGTCTGGTCGGAGACCGTATATGCGACCCCCGCGCCGTTATGCTGTTGCGTGACCCCACCGCCCGGGTAGGTCAGGACCAAAGGTCCCGGCTGACGCGGCGCGCCGTTCCAGATGTTCACCTCGCGCCCTGCAAGCACGATCCGTGCGCCCTGGGCGCCGCCATGTCCTTGCGGAAGGATGAGCGCGCGATCTCCCTGCGACAGGTGGATGGCGTAGCCGCCGCCGCAGAAGAAGCCAGGGCCACTATATTCCACCGTGCGCGGACCGGTCCATTGCGCAGCAACCGCAGCCGCAAATGCCAGCAAGATCATCGCTCAGCCCCCTTCGCTTCTTACCCCATGGTTGGAATGATGAACGCGCTCTCCCCGTGCGCGCCGCCGTCGGGCCAGCGCTGCGTCACGACCTTGTTCTTGGTCCAGAAGCGCAGGCCTTCCATGCCGTATTGACCGATGTCGCCGAAGCCGGAGCGCTTCCAGCCGCCGAAGCTGTGATAGGAGACCGGCACCGGGATCGGCACGTTGATGCCGACCATCCCGACATTGACCCGCGCCGTGAATTCCCGCGCGGCATGGCCGTTGCGGGTGAAGATGGCGACGCCATTGCCATAATCGTGCTGCGAGGGAAGGCGGACAGCCTCCTCGAAGTCGCGGGCGCGGACGATTTGCAGGACGGGGCCGAAGATCTCGTCTTTGTAGCTCTTCATGTCCGGCGTGACCCGATCGAACAGGGTGGGGCCGATGAAGAAGCCCTCCTCATGACCCTGCAGGGTGAAGCCGCGGCCATCGACCACCAGCTCCGCGCCCTCGTCGATCCCCATCTGGATGTAGGATTCAATCCGCTCCTTGTGGGCCTGGCTGACGACCGGGCCGTAATGGGCGTCCGGGTCGGTCGAGACGCCGACACGCAAGCCCTCGATCGCCGGGATGAGCTTCGCACGAAGGGCATCGGCGGTCTCGTCGCCGACGGGCACCACGACCGGCAGGGCCATGCAGCGCTCTCCAGCGGATCCGAAGGCCGCGCCCGCGAGGTCGTTGACGACCTGGTCGAGGTCGGCGTCGGGCATGACGATGCCGTGGTTCTTGGCGCCGCCGAACGCCTGGACGCGCTTGTTGTGCGCCGTCCCGCGCGAATAGATGTATTGGGCGATGTCGGACGAACCGACGAAGCTCACGGCGGCAATGTCAGGATGGTCGAGGATCGCGTCGACCATTTCCTTGTCGCCATGGACGACATTCAGCACGCCGTCGGGAAGCCCGGCTTCCGTCATCAGCTCCGCTAGGCGCACCGGCACGGTCGGGTCGCGCTCTGACGGCTTCAGCACGAAGGCGTTGCCGCAGGCGATCGCCATGCCGAACATCCACATCGGGATCATCGCCGGGAAGTTGAACGGCGTGATCCCGGCGCCGATGCCGAGCGGCTGGCGCATCGAATAGACGTCGATGCCAGGACCTGCACCGACGGTGTACTCGCCCTTCAGCGCTTGCGGGATGCCGCAGCAGAACTCGATGACCTCAAGGCCGCGCTGAATGTCGCCCTTGGCGTCCGCGATGACCTTGCCGTGCTCGCTCGACAGGATGTGCGCGAGCTCATCCATATGCGCTTCGACCAGTTCCTTGAACTTGAACATGACGCGGGCGCGCTTCTGCGGATTGGTTGCTGCCCAGGCCGGCTGCGCAGCTTTGGCCGCGTCGACCGCTTTCTGAAGGTCGGTAACGGTCCCGAAGCGGACATTGGCCTGAACCTGGCCTTGGTTGGGGTCGAAAACGTCGCCCTGACGCTCTCCGGAAGCGAAGCTGGAACCGCCGATGAAATGGTCGATGCTGCGAAGCATGAATACGCGTCCTCGTGGAATCTGGGGGTGTTGGCGGGGCCACTAGACCCGTGGTCGCGCAAATGCCAGTTGCCGCGAGCCGAGGAGAGGGAGAGTCGTGATGCGCAAACTGGGTGCTTTGGGGTGCTTATTGGCGATTGGCGCGGCGCCGCCTCCGTCGACCGACGCGAAGTTGCGCGCGATCATTGCACCGGTCAGCCAGGCGCAGCTGCGGCACACCATCGAGACACTAGTGAGCTTCGGGACGCGGCACACCTTGTCCTCACAAACGGACCCGAAGCGCGGGATCGGCGCGGCGCTCGAGTGGACGCGGTCGGAATTCCAGCGTTACTCGTCGGCCTGCGGCAATTGCCTGACGATCGTCGATCCCTCGGAGATGATGACCTCGGCACGCGTGCCTACACCGACGCGAGTGCGTGACATGGTCGCGATCCAGCGCGGCACTGAGCGGCCCAATGACGTCGTGATCATCCAGGGTCACATCGACAGCCGCGTGACGGACGTGATGAATTCCACTTCGGATGCCCCCGGCGCCAATGACGACGGGTCGGGCACTTCAGCGGTGATCGAGGCGGCGCGGGTGCTCTCGAAGCACAAGTTTGCCGGAACCATCGTTTACGCGGCGCTGTCGGGGGAAGAGCAGGGGCTCCTCGGCGGCAAGGTGCTTGCGAATTACGCGAAAGCCCAGGGGTGGAACGTCGTTTCCGTCCTGAACAACGACATCGTCGGCAATAGCTGCTCGTCGGACGGCGTCTGCGATTCAACTCACGCGAGGGTGTTGTCGGAGGGCCCGCGTTCGCAGGGGCAGGCGGGACTAATGGCGCAAACGCACAGCCTAGGCGGTGAGAATGACGCTCCGTCGCGTAACATATCGCGCTATCTCGACAGCCTAGCCGATCGCCTCAATATCGGGCTCGATGTCCGGCAGATCTGGCGCACGGACCGCTTCAGCCGCGGCGGCGATCATATCCCGTTCCTCGAAATGGGTTACCCGGCCGCCCGCATCAGCGTCGCGATCGAGAATTACAACTGGCAGCATCAGGACCTGCGCACCGAGAACGGCATCCGCTACGGCGACACGATCGACCATGTCGATTTCGCTTATCTCGCCAAGATGACCAAGCTGAACGTCGCAGCGCTCGCGGGCATCGCAAGCGCTCCGCCACCGCCCGAGCCCAAGGTCGAGGGCGGTGTCAGCACAGATACGAAGCTGACTTGGACCGCGGTCCCAGGCGCTGATCATTATGTGGTCCGCTGGCGCCGAACCGATGCGTCGCAGTGGGAACAAATGCTCAGTGCCAACGATAATGAGCCGATCATTATCATGAGCGAAGGCGGGCCATCGGCAACTCACCAGGTTCATGGGGCTGCGCACGAATTCATACTCCAGCACATCCGCGTCGACGATTGGGTGTTCGGTGTTTCGTCGGTGAGCAAGGACGGGTTCGAAAGCCCGGTCGCCTCCGCGGTGCCCGGCGGTGCGTTCAAGCCGTACGTCGCGCCGCCCAGCACCAAGAAATAATGGGTCGAGCGGACCCTCGCGACACCGACAGGCCGGCGGACCAGCAGCCCCTCGTGGGCATAGCGCTGAGGTTGCTTACAGCGCTTCTCCTCGCGATCATGTTCGCGCTGGTGAAGCTCGTCTCGACGCGCGGCGTGAACGTCGTCGAGAGTCTCTTCTATCGGCAGTGCGGCTCAACGATTTGCGCGACGGCATTTGTCGCTGTTGGTCCTGGGTTTGCTTCGCTTCGAACGAAGCGGGTCTGGGCGCATGTGGGGCGAATGGCGCTTGGACTCGGCGCAATGGGGCTGAATTTCCTCGCCTTCGTCCTGCTCCCGCTCGCTGAAGCGACGACCATCGGCTTCTCGGTTCCGATCTTCTCCGTAGTCCTCGCGGCGCTCATGCTCCAGGAGCCCACGGGGAAATGGCGCTGGAGCGCTGTCGCGGCTGGCTTCGCGGGCGTCCTCCTGATCATTCAGCCAGGTAGCGGCGATGTCCCGCTGCTCGGCGCATCGGTCGCGCTCGTCGCGGCCTTGATGACGGCATCGGTGACGGTCGTGATCCGTCGGCTGGGCGCAACCGAGCGCGCGGCGACAACCGTGTTCTGGTTCGCCGTCAGTTCGCTCGTTCCGCTAGGTCTGGCGATGATCGTCTTCGGAAGGTCGCACGATCCAGTCACATGGATGATGCTGGCCGGCATGGCGCTGGCGGGAGGCCTCGCGCAATTGACCCTAACTGGCGCGTTGCGGCTGGCGCCCGTCGCCCTGGTGATGCCGATGGATTACACGAGCCTGCTCTGGGCGCTGCTGCTCGGGTCCTGGATTTTTGGCGAGGTGCCGACGCCGTGGATCTGGGTCGGTGCGCCGATCATTATCGCGAGCGGGTTGGTGATCGTCTGGCGCGAGCATCGGCTGCACCGCGCTGCGGCATTGTCCGCCGAGGCAGCAGCCCCCAACTAAGGGGTGTGAGGAACGACTGATGGCCGGCGGATGGACGCGCGACGGTGCGGTTCAGGACCAGATCGACGATACGGTGAAGGACGCGATCCTTCGCGCCCGTGCGCTGTCGCCAAAGGGCGAGAGCGCCGAGGAATGCGACGATTGCGGTGAGCCTATTCCGGATAAGCGACGCGAAGCCCTTCCCGGAGTCCGCACCTGCATCGCCTGCCAATCCGAGCGCGACAAGGTCGTGGTCCACTCGACCATCAACCGCCGCGGTAGCAAGGACAGCCAGCTTCGGTAATTGATCGCTGTTAAAGCGCCTCTCGCAGTCGGCGGCCACTCACGATAAAACGGCGAGCAGGGGGTTTCGCGTTTGGCCGACATTTTCCTGTCCTACGCAAGACCGGACGCTGCCACAGCCGCGCGGGTTGCGCGCGAGCTCGGCAAGGCAGGCAGATCTGTGTGGTACGACAGCGAGCTACCGGCTCATCGCGCATACGCCGACGTTATCGAGCAGGAACTCGAAAGCGCGAAAGCGGTGCTCGTGTTGTGGTCGAAAGCCGCAGTCGACTCACAATGGGTACGGTCCGAGGCGAACCGCGCACGTGAGCTTGGCAAGCTTGTTCAAGGGCGCATTGAGGAAGTCAGGTTGCCGATGCCTTTCGACCAGATCCAGTGCGCGGACGTTTCGAGCTGGCGGCGGGGAGGATCGCAGGTTCAGCTGAGCCTAGATGCGATCCTCGGCGGAGAAGGCGCAGGGCCCGGTCCGTCGACAACGAAGAATGTGAGCCGCCGCGGATTGATGATCGGCGGAGCTGCGGCCGGAGTGGCCGCAACGGGCGGCGGCTGGTGGCTGCTCCGCACTGGGCCCTCAGGGCCGCCGGTTTCACCGGAGACCGCCGCGCTGATGCAGCAGGCCAAAGGGGCCCTGTGGCAAAATACGCCCGAGGGTCAGAACCAGGCGATCGGGATCTACCGGCACGTTGTTGCGGAAAACCCGGACTACGCAGATGCTTGGGGCAGGCTTGCCATGGCTTACGCGTGGACAGCGCACTGGCGTGAGGCGACCGTTGGAGAGGTCCTGAGAGCACGGGCACGGTCCGCTGCGCAGCGAGCGCTGTCGCTCGATGCAAGCGATGTGCATGCCCGGTACGGCCTCGCATTCGCGAAGCCGTGGATCGGAAATTGGCTCAGCATCGAGCGCGAACTGCGCAAAGCGCTCGAGTTCTCGCCGAAAGACAGCGACGTCAATCTTGGTCTAGCTTTGGTGTTGTGGGCCGCGGGCCGTGTTCGCGAGCCGCTTCAAAAGATGAAAGTCATACTCGCGTCCGGACCCACGCCCGGAATCTATGTTTTTCTGACGAACATGCTGTGGTCGGCAGGGCGGCAGGAGGAACTGGACTCGACGCTGGATGAGGCAATCAAGCTTTATCCCACGCACTTCGGCCTTTGGTTCACCCGCTTTTACACTGAAATGTTGGGGGGACGCCCCGAAGCCGCGCTGGCTCTCGCCGCGGACAGGACGAACCGGCCGACCAACATCGATCCGGAGGAGATCGATTCTGTCGTTCGTGTCGCAGAGGCGGTTCAATCGCGATCTGAGTCCGCCATCCGTGCCGTTACCAAGGAATGGCTGGAACGAGCTCATCGTGGTGCGGGGTATGCGGAGAACGCAGCACAGTTCATGTCGGCGCTCGGAAGGCTGGACGAGGCATTCGCGGTACTTCGAGCTTATTATTTCTCAGAAGGATTCGACTGCGGCGAGGTGCGCTTCGAGCGAGCAACAGGAAGCTTCACACCACGTAACGACCGTCAGACGGCCATCCTGTTCAACCCCGCCATGGCACCCTTGCGGCGGGACGAACGGTTCACGGCGCTCATCATGAAATTGGGCCTCCCCGATTATTGGCGCGCATCTGGCCGTAAACCTGATTATCTCGCCTGATGAACCACTTTCCCTGCGCTGCGTGATCTAGGCCCATGCCCCGCAATCGCTCCACAGGCCTGCCCAGCCGCAAGCAGATCCTCGACTTCATCGCCTCGTCAGACCAGCCGGCGGGCAAGCGTGAGATTGCGCGCGCATTCGGCCTGTCGGGCCAGGAGAAGATCAACCTCAAGCGGCTGCTGAAGGACATGGCTGACGAAGGGCTCATCGACAGCTCACCGGGCCGCGCCTTCCACAAGACCGGCGGCGTGCCGAAGGTGACCGTGCTCAGGGTGCAGGCGGTCGACGACGGCGGCGCGGTCTGGGCCGTGCCCGAACAATGGCACGCCGAAACTCCGCCGCCCCGGCTGCGGATCATCGAGCGCGGCAGGAAAAGCGCGCTCGGCATCGGCGATCGCCTGCTCGCGAGGACCGAGGAGAAGGGCCAGGGCTTCGTCGCCCATCCGATGAAGAAGCTGGAGCGCTCGGCCGAGCTGGCGCTGGGCGTGGTCAAGCAGGAGGGTCCCCGCTTCTGGCTCTCGCCCGTCGACAAGCGTGAGCGGCGCGAGCTGGCAATCGTCGATCTCAAAGACGCCGAGGCCGGCGATCTTGTGCTTTGCGAAGTGACCGGCCGCCCGCCTCGCGTTTCCGCGCGTGTCGATGCGGTGCTCGGCGATCCGTTCGCTCCGCGCAGCTTCTCGCTGATCGCCATCCACAAGCATGGGCTTCGGCACGAATTCAGCCAGGAAACGATCGACGAGGCGCATCGCGTATCCGGCCAGCGATTGGGCGAGCGCGAGGACCTCACGCATCTTCCCATCGTCGCCATCGATCCGGAGGACGCCCGCGACCATGACGATGCGATCTGGGCCGAGGCCGACGGGGAGGGGGGCTGGAACGCAATCGTCGCCATCGCGGACGTCAGCTTCTACGTCCGTCCAGGGTCCGAGCTCGACCGTGAAGCGCGCGCTCGCGGCAACAGCGTCTACTTCCCCGACCGCGTCGTTCCGATGCTCCCGGAAGAGCTGTCGGCCGACATTTGCTCGCTGAAGGAAGGCGCGGATCGGGCGGCGATGGCCTGCCACATGAAGTTCTCGAAAGAGGGCGAGCTCAAGAGCTGGCGGTTCACGCGAGCCAAGGTCCGGATCGCGGCGAACATCGCCTATGAGGATGCCCAGGCGGCCATCGACGCCGCGAATGAGGAAAAAGTCGACGTCAGTTCGCCGACATGCTCGATGCCCGACGTCGAAGGGCCGGTACCGCGGGAGCTTGTCGATAAGGCGCTGAAACCCTTGTGGGGCTGCTGGCGGGCCTTGTTCGCTGCCCGGCAAAAGCGGGACCCGCTGGAACTCGATCTTCCCGAGCGCCGCGTGGTGCTCGATGAGAAGGGCCGGATCGCCTCGATCGCGCCGCGTGACCGGCTCGATGCCCACCGCCTGGTCGAGGATTTCATGATCGCCGCCAACGTAGCGGCGGCGCGCGCGCTGGAGGCGAAGAAAGCGCCCGTCATGTATCGCGTGCACGAGCCGCCGAGCCGCGAAAAGCTCGTCGCGCTGAAGGACTATCTCGCGACTTTCGGGTTGGAGTTCACGCTGGGGCAGGTGATCAAGCCCGGCACCTTCAATCGCATCATCGAAAGGCTCGGCGAGGCGGAAGGGCGCGAGGAGATCATGGAGCAATTGCTCCGCACCCAGATGCAGGCGCGGTACGGGCCGGAGCGGCTCGGTCACTTCGGGCTGGCGCTGGCGACCTATGCGCATTTTACCTCGCCGATCCGCCGCTATGCCGACCTCCTCATCCATCGCGCGCTCGTGCGCGCGTATCGGCTTGGTGACGGCGGATTGCCCCCTGGCGAGGACGAGCGCTTCGAGCAGATCGGCGAGCAGATCTCGATGCTCGAGCGGCGGGCCATGGAGGCTGAGCGCGAGACGGTGGACCGTTACGTAGCCGCCTTCCTCGCCGATCAGGTCGGGCAACTCGTCGAATGCCGGATCACCGGCGTCCAGCCGTTCGGCTTCTTTGCGACGGTGGACAGTCTCGGTGGCGACGGCCTTCTCCTGGCGAAGGACCTGGGGCAGGAATATTTCCGTTACGACGAGGCGGCCCGAGTGCTGGTCGGCGATGAGAGCGGTGATGCTTATCGTGTCGGACAGCGCCTGACCCTGAGGCTTGCCGAGGCCAATCCCGTATCCGGCTCACTCCGCTTCGAGCTGCCCGAGGGCAGCTATGGCGCACGATCGGCGCCGCCCCGAAGAGATCGGGTCCGACAGGGGAAGAGGGGCCGGCCGGCTAATATTCGCCACTCGAGTCGGCGCCGCTAAACCCCTCGTTTATCTGGCGTTCATCGACAAACGGCGTTCGTCGAAATCGCTTCGATAAGGAGCCCCCGCGCGTCTGCCGGACGACAGCGGGCGGATGGCTTTCGCGCGGGCTACAGATGTAGCTTTCTGGGGAGCCAAGAAGCGGCTCAGCGTCAAATCGGCTTGATCAATAGTGCATTGGTGTATTATATCAGCATAACAGTGATTCGAGGCTTCAAAAGGGAGAAGTACGATGCGTAAGCTGATCCTGTTACCGTGCGTTGCTCTGCTCACCGCCGCCGCTCCGGCCAACGCCGCGCCGGCCGTCACCCAGCAAATTGCCCCGACCGACAACCAGCAGGCTGCGACGCTTGCCGGGGGCGGAGGTAAGGCTGACCAGGCTGCTGCCGAAGACAAGAAGATCTGCAAGCAGCTCGCGACGACGGGCAGCCGCCTCCCGAGGAAGGCCTGCCTGACCGCCAAGGAGTGGAAAGCCGTCGACGACGACCTTTCCCACTAAGCTCTGACGCCGGGTCGGCGGCACTGGTGCCGCCGGCCGCAGTCGCAACCTTATGGGCCATGAGGTATTGGCATCTCACGCAGGAGATGCCCCATGGCCTATAAGATCGCGATCATCGTTGGCAGCCTTCGCGAAGGCAGCATCAACCGCAAGGTCGCGCGTTCGATCTGCGGCCTCCGCAACGACAATCTCGACTGCTCGATGATCGATATCGGCAGCCTGCCGCTCTACAATCAGGACCTCGACGGCAATCCGCCCGAGCAATGGGTCCGGTTCAGGGAGCAGGTCGGGGCGGCCGACGGCGTCTTGTTCTGCAGCCCCGAATATAATCGCGGCATTCCCGGCGTGCTCAAGAATGCGATCGACGTCGGATCACGTCCGTACGGCAAGAGCGTGTTCGACAAGAAGCCGGCGGCCATCGTCACGGCCTCTCCAGGCTCAATCGGCGGCTTCGGCGCCAATCACCAGATCCGCCAGGCCTGCGTCTTCCTCAACATGCCTGTGATGCAGCAGCCCGAGGCCTATCTCGGCCATGTCAGCGATGACAGCTTCGACGAAAACGGATGCCTGAAGGAGGGCACGCTGAAGGACATCATCGTCGGCTTGGCGCATGCCTTCCACGACTGGGTCCACATGATCCATCGATCGCGCCAGCTGCTCGCCGAGGATTCCGCGCATCGCAGCCAGCAGGCAAGGGAACACGCCTGACACTTGGCGCGGCTCCCGCGCGGCACCTAATCACATGCAGATTGAATTGGTCGGAGGAACGGATGGACTTCACCCTGTTGTCGCGTTGGCAGCCCCAGCTGCTTGCTTTGCTTCGCATTTTCACAGGACTCCTGTTCCTTGAGCATGCGACGCAAAAATTCTTCGCGTTCCCAGTTCCGTTTCCAATGCCCGGACCGCTTCCTTCAATGCTTGTTGCCGCCGGAGCCATCGAGCTCGTTGCCGGTCTGCTGATCACGCTCGGCCTGTTCACCCGCCTCACGGCCTTCATCGCCGCTGGCGAAATGGCAGTCGCCTATTTCATGGGACATTTTCCGAGGAGTTTCTGGCCCGCCGAGAACATGGGCGAGGGCGCCATCCTCTATTGCTTCATCTTCCTCTATCTCGCCGCTGCCGGCGCGGGCGCCTGGAGCATCGACAGCGCAAGGACGCGGAGCGCGCCGATCAGGTAACCTTCGCGCGCGCCTTGAAGCGCGGCTGATTCCACTCGCCAGTCGCAAGGATGTCGGCGAGGACTTCTGCCGCGCGCACCATCTCCAGGTGACTGTTGTAAAGCGGCGCGAAGCCGAAGCGCATCAGGTTGGGCGCACGGAAGTCTCCGATCACGCCGCGAGCGATGAGCGCTTGCATGACGGCATAACCCTCGGGATGGGCGAACACGACGTGACTGCCTCGCTTCAGCGGATCGCGAGGAGATTCGAGGCTGACCTTGCCGCCGCAGCGCGTTTCGACCTCCTTGATGAAAAGCTGCGACAATGAGCGCGACTTGGCAGCGAGGTCTGCCATCGAGATGCCCTCGAAGGTACCAAGCCCCGCGTCCAGCGCCGCGAGCGCCAGGATTGACGGCGTTCCGGTGAGGAACTTCAGCATTCCGCTCGCAGGCCGATAATCGTCATCGAAGGCAAAGGGCTCCGCGTGCCCCATCCAGCCTTGCAGCGGGGATCTCAGCTCGTCTTGCAGCCTCTCAGCGACATAGATGAAGGCCGGAGAACCGGGACCGCCATTGAGATACTTATAGCCGCAACCGACTGCGATCTCGGCGCCTGACCCGTTGAGGTCGAGCTCCACTGCCCCGGCACTGTGCGACAGGTCCCAAACGATCAAAGAACCGGCGCCGCGTGCCGCCTCGTTTACCGTCTGCATGTCGTAGAAAGCGGCGGATCGATAGTCGACGTGAGTGACGGTCACGACGGCCGTGTCCTCGTCGATCGCGCCGGTGATCTCCTCCGCCTCGACCGTTTTCAGCGTGAGGCCAAGCATCTCTGCCAGTCCCTGCGTGACGTAGAGGTCCGTTGGGAAATTGCATTTTTGGGATAGAAGCGTCTTGCGCCCGGGCCGGGCTTTTGCCGCGGCGGCGAGCGTTTTGAACAGGCACACGCTGGTCGAGTCCGCAATCAGCAGCTCGTTCGGCTTTGCGCCCACGATCGGCGACAGCCTGGCGGCGATCCGCGTCGGCCAGTTGATCCAATCATGCTTGTTCCAGCTGGCGATGAGGTCGTCGCCCCACTGGCGTTCCACAGTCTGCGCTAGCGCCGCAGGAGCTTCGACAGGCAGCGCGCCGAGCGAATTGCCGTCGAGATAGATGAGGCCCTCAGGCAACCGGAATCGCTTCCGCGCGAGAGCCAGCGCGTCGATCGCATCGAGCTGTTGAGCTTGTTCAAAAGTCATCGTCATTGCGAGCGTAGCGAAGCAATCCAGAGTCGTTGCGCTGGATTGCCGCGTCCCTTCGCTCCTCGCAACGGCGGATTAAAGCTTGGGAAGGGTGACGCCCCTCTGTCCCATATATTTGCCGGCGCGGTCGGCGTAGCTCACCTCGCACGGCTCGTTGCCCTGCAGGAACAGGAACTGGCATGCCCCTTCGTTGGCATAGACCTTGGCAGGCAGCGGCGTCGTATTGGAGAATTCCAACGTCACATGGCCTTCCCAGCCCGGCTCCAGCGGGGTGACGTTCACGATGATTCCGCAGCGCGCATAGGTCGA
>Ga0070671_100002314_pt1 | contig 14710 bp, 13 predicted proteins | sample KBSS73metaG_FD_65341 | JGI IMG/M metagenome (GOLD analysis project Ga0070671, IMG submission 65341) | Switchgrass rhizosphere microbial communities from Kellogg Biological Station, Michigan, USA - KBS S7-3 metaG | ecosystem: Host-associated > Plants > Roots > Rhizosphere > Soil ...
AGCAGATAGCCGGCGGCACCGGCCCGCAGCGCCTGCAGCACGTAGGCGTCAGTGCCGTGCATCGAGAGGACGATCGTGCGCGTGCCGGGATGTTCGCGTGACACGAGCGCCGCCGCCTCGAGCCCGTTGAGGCCGGGCATGGCGATGTCCATCAGCACGACCGCCGGGTGGTGCGCCGCGATCGTCTCGAGGGCCTCGCGTCCGTCGCTGGCCTCGAGCACCGTCGAGACCTCCGGCAGCCCTTCGAGCAGCGCCCGCAGCCCGGCGCGCACGAGCGTGTGATCGTCGGCGAGGAGCACGGTGTGGCTCACGACGCCACCGCCGGTTCGGACCCCGGCGATGCCCGTGCCGAGGCCGCCAGCGGAATGCGCAGGCAGACCGCCGTGCCCCGCCCGGGTGCCGAGTCGACGTCGAGGCTGCCGCCGGCGAACGCCGCGCGTTCGCGCATGCTGACCAGCCCCAGATGCTGGCCGGGTATCGCGCCGCCCGCCTGTCCGGGATCGAAGCCGCAGCCGTCGTCGATCAGCCACACCGCCAGCTCACCGCCGTCGTTGCGCGCCGCCAGCGACAGCCGGCTCGCGCCCGCGTGACGCAGCACGTTGGCCAGCGCCTCCTGGACGACGCGATAGATAGCCAGCTCGATCGAGGGCGGCAGGCGTGGCAGCCGCTCCGGCACGTCGAGCGTCACCACCAGCGCCGAGCGATCGACGGTGCCGTCGATCAGCGCCTGCAGCGCCGGCCCGAGCCCGACCTCGTCGAGCAGCGGCGGCCGCAGGCCGCGCGCGAACGATCGCACGTCGTGCAGCAGCTCCTCGGAGAGGGAGATGCAGTCGTCGATTGCGGTGCTGCGCTGGTCGGGGCGGAGCCGCGACAACTGGAGCTTCATCCGCAGCGCGGTCAGGCGCTGGCCGAAGTCGTCGTGCAGCTCGCGCGCCAGCCGGCGCCGCTCGTCCTCCTCGGCTTCGCGCACCCGCCCGGCCAGTGCCTGCACCGCGCGCGCCTCGGTCTGCACCCGATCGATCAGCGTGTCGCTGTGCTCCAGGGCCGCCTCGAGGTGCCGCGTCACGTGTCCGATCGTCGCGACGAGGCCGGCCGTCAGCGACGTGTGGAAGAACCAGATCCGGAAGTACTGGCTGGGCCAGACGACGTCCACCGGCGGCTGCAGCCCGGCGACCGCCATCGCCCACGGCGCCAGCCACGTCGCGCTCGCGATGGCCAGCGTCCACCAACCCCAGCGAGTGCCGCCCATCAGCGCGGCGAAGCTGGCGGCCGCAGGCATCAGCAGCCCATGGAAGGGGATGGCCCGCGCGTAGACCATGAAGAAGCTGTTCGCCCACAGCATGAGCCCGACGAGGAGGCCGACGCGGGCGCGGGGCGGCAGCCGAGGCGACAATGCCACCGCGAGGGCCACCAGCATCACCGTCTGCACGGCGACCATGTCCCATTCATGACGGAGGCTGCGGGCGACGAGCGCCAGCAGCAGCGCCGGGACAGTGGCGAAGGCGATGCGCCGGGTCACCCCCTGGATCACCTCGCGCCGCCAGGTTCGGCGACCAGGTCGCAGCGAATCGCGGGCCGCGTCGGGCGGAAGCCCGTCGGGGGTCATGGCAGTGGCGGGATCGCGCGTAGGGTAGCACGGCCGCTGGCGGCCTCGATTGCCGCGATCAGGAGGTCGTGGACCGCCGGCGCGTCGGCGACGTCCGCGAGCTCCGCGTGCCGCCCGCCGTCGACGACGAGGGTGATGGTGCCCCTGCCCGTCGCGTCCGCCTCCAGCTGCACGTCGCGCACCGTGTCGAGTGGAACGGCGCGGAAGCCGCCCGCCCGGAAGCCGCCGAGCACCAGGACGCGATCGCGCGTGATCGCGTGGCAGCGTTGCCGCCGCTGGCGCACGATGATGGTCAGGTAGGTGACGATCAGCGAGATCGCCGAGGCCGTGATGGCGAGACGGAAGATGGTCGCGACCACCGGATGCCAGCCCCGCGGCACGAAGAGGGCCGACGCGGACGTCGCCGTGACGATCGCCAGGATCGGGAGCAACGCCAGGTCGTTCCGTCCGGCCCTGGCCACGCTGGCCGGACGGCCCCACCAGAGCACCTGCTCGGCCGGCCGCAGCCGATATTCGAGCTCAGGCGGCGTCACGGTGTCAGCCCTTCAGCGCCGCCATCAACCCTTCGTACTTCTGCATGATGACGTCCCAGCGGTAGTTGGTCTTGACGTACTGCCGGCCGTTACGGCCCATCTGCGCCCGCAGCCGATCGTCGGCGAGCAGCATCTTCAGCGCCTCGGTGAACTCGTCCTCGGACGAGTAGTAGAGGCCGGCCTGGCTCTTGCGGCAGTGCTCGACCAGCACGTCGCTGCGGCCGTTGACGAGGATCGGGGTGCCCACGGCCATCGCTTCCAGCGCCAGCAGCGACAGGCTCTCGTGCGGCGACGGCACCACCACCACGGTGGCCGCCTCGAGCGCTTCGGCGCGCTCGGCCTCGGACAGCATGCCGGCGAAGCGCACCGACGGATCCTCGGGCAGCGGCATCAGCTTGGCGCCCATCAGCACCAGCATCGCGTCGCCGCCCGCGCGCTGGTAGCCGTTGAAGTACTGCAGCAGCTCCTCGCAGCCCTTGCCCGGATCGATGCGCCCGCCGTACAGCGCGACCGGCCCGTGCAGGCGATGACGGCGGCGGAACGCCTCGCCGCGGCCGCGCATGCGGCGGCGGTTGCCGTAGCCCTTGTCGGGCGAGTTCTCGTCGTCGCCGGCGGCCGCCTCCGCAGCTTCGGGCGTGCCGGGATGCGGGCGATTCTGCGGCAGGTCGACGCCGCAGCCGACGGTCGCCTCGGCGGTGGCGCGGATGTCGAACGTCGAGTTCAGGAACCGGCGCTCGACGTCGGTGTTGTAGGCGATGGCCTTCGCCTTGCGGAACAGGTCGCGATAGAGCCGCAGCTTGATCGCCGGCTCGTCGTGCGCGGTCGGCACCAGGATGCTGCGCGATGGATCGACCTGCAGGCCGAGCGCGGTCGGCGCGTACAGGTAGGTGAAGAAGATCAGGACGTCGTAGCTGCGATGCGTGCGCTGCAGGTGCTCGAGCAGGCCCGGCGCCACCGGGCCCTGGCGCCGCAGCCAGTCCTGCTCGTCGGCGTCGGTGTGCGGATAGTTGAAGATCCAGTCCGAGAAGCGGTTGAACTCCTCGATGTCGCGCGTCTCGGTGGTGCAGAAGCGGCGCACGGCGACGCCGCGGACGCGATCGACGCCCTCGGGGTACTCGTTCTTCCAGGTGATGTAGTCGCGGGCGCAGGTGGTCAGCACCTCGACCTGGTGCCGCGCCGCGAGGCGCTCGGCGATCAGGCGGCAGTGGTACTCCGAGCCGCCGAGGATGTCGGTGCCGTAGCGCTGGACGATGAGCGCGATCTTCACGCGTGGACTCCGCGACTCGCCGGGGACACCGGCGTGGGCTGCTGCATCAGGCGAACTCCGCGACGAGGGCGTCCAGCTCGCGCGCGGTGCGATGGTCGCCGAAATCGGCGAGCCGCTCGCGCTGGCCGGTGACGACGCGGCGCCGGACGTCCTGGTCGTAGGCGAGCACGCCGAGCCACTCGGCCGCGTACTCGAGGTCCTTGGGGGTGAAGACGACGCCGGCGCCGCCCATCGTCTCGGGCACCGCCGCCTCGCCGTAGGCGAGCACCGGCACGCCGGCGGCCATCGACTCGACCAGCGGCACGCAGAAGCCTTCGTGCTCGCTCAGCGAGATGTAGACGTCGGCATGGCGGTAGAACGCCGCCAGGTCGGCGTCGGGCACCGGGCCGGTGAAGAAGAACCGATCGTGCGGCATGTCGTACTCCCGCATCAGCGCCAGCACCGTCTTGAAGTAGCCGGGCACGGCGTCGGTGCGGCCGACGAAGATGAAGCGATAGTAGGCGTCGACATACCGCTTGTAGTGCTCCGCCAGCCGGATGTGGTCCTCGATGCGCTTGTTGGGCGCGATGCGGCCGACGAACAGGAAGTTTACCAAGCCGTCGTCGAGCAGCCGGGACAGGGCGGGCCGGGGCGGCGCGTCGGTGATCCGCGACAGGTCGATGGCGATCGGCATGACGCCGGTCGGGGCGAACCCCATCGACTCGAGCTCGCGCCGGTTGAAGTCGGAGTCGCCGAGGGCGAGATCGACGTGGCCGACCAGCGTCGCCAGCTCGCGCCGGCCGATCGACGCCAGCCGGAACATGTTGGCGTCGTAGCCGGCGAAGAAATGCGCCGGCGTGATGTTGTGGTACTGCAGGACGCGGGCGCCGGGCAGGGTCGCGAACGCGGCCGTCATCGGCGACGGCAGCGCGAAATGGAAGATCGTCACCTCGCCCTTGCGCGCCGCGTCGTCGGCGAACGGCCGGACGTCGCCGCGCAGGTCGTCGTCGATGGTCAGCGCGAACAGGTCGGAGGTGTGGCCCTTGGCGCGCAGCAGATCGCGGACGCGGCGGGCGCTGTCGCCGATGGCGTCGCCCCGGTGGGCGGCCGGCACCCACTGGTTGATGATCATGGCGCCGCCGTGGCGGTGCTGCCCTTTGCGGCGTCGACCGGAGGGGGCAGCGCGCCGTAGGCGCCCGGGCGGTACTGGTGCAGCTCCTCCAGCTGCTGGGTGAAGGCGAAGCGATCCCAGAAATCGAAGGCGACCGGCGGCGCCGGCTGCGGCGGCATCGCCCGGACCTGCTCGACGAAACCGCGCACCAGGCCGGCGAAGTCGCGGGCCAGCAGCCGCGCCAGCGCCGCGTCCTGCGCCTCGACGATGTGCGCCTCGAGATCGGGATCGCTGACCACCGCGTCGACGATCGCCGCGACGTGCGCGGGATCCGTGTCGGTGTAGAGGACGCCGCCGCCGTCCATCGTCGCCGGAATCGCGGTCGCCGCGTAGGCGACGACCGGCAGGCCGACGTGGAACGCCTCCATCAGCGGCACGCAGAACCCCTCGTGCTCGCTCGCGCACAGGAACAGGTCGGCGACCTCGTAGTAGGCGGCGAGCTCGGCGTCCGAGACGTGGCCGAGGAAGTGGACGTCGTGCGCGCCGAGATCCGCGATCAGCTTCTGCAGCATCGCGAAGTAACGCTCGAAGCCGCCCGACGAGCCGACCAGCAGCAGCCGCGACCGCGGATTGTGCCGCTGCTTGTAGGCGTGGAAGTGCCGGATGACGTTCTCGATCTTCTTGTTCGGGATGACCCGGCCGACGAACAGCAGGTTGGTCCAGCCGTCGTCGAACGCCTGGGCCATCGTGCGATCGGGCACCACGTCGAGGTGCTCGAAGCTCGGGACCACGGGCAGGACGTCGGTGCGCGGGAAGCCGAGATCGACCAGCTCCTGGCGATTGAACTCGGAGTCGCCGAGCGCGAGCGCGCAGCGCGAGGCGTAGGCGCCGAGCTCGCGGCGTCCGAGGTAGCACAGCTCCACCAGCAGCGGATGGATGCCGGCGAAGTACACCGGCGGCGTGATGTTGTGGTAGACGAGGATCATGCGCCCGGGCAGCGCGTAGGCGACCCGCGAGGCGCGCGATCCGATCGAGAAGTGGTGGATGAGGACGGTCTCGGGCGTCGCCTCGTCGATCAAATCGCGGTAGTCGCGGGTGAGGTCCTCGAGCCGCGAGTCGGCGGTCTCGACGAAGATGTCCGAGCGGTAGCCGGCCGCGCGCAGCACCTTCTGGATGCCGAGCACCTCGTGGCCGATGGCGTCGCCGTAGCCGAGCGTCGCCAGCACCTGATGGACGGCCGGGGCGCCGGCGCCGGGGGCGCCTGCTGCGGTCGTGCCGCCGGGCGCCGCGACCGACATCACCCGTTCCTCCGCGGCGGCCGCCGTTGACGCCCCGGCCGGTTCTGTCCCCGGCGGCCGTCCTGGCGATCGCGCGAGCCTTTCTGTCCGCCGCCGGTCTTGGCCGGCGCTCCCGCCGGACCCGTGCCCGGCTTGCCGGTGCCACCCGCCTGCGCGCCGGGCGGGCCCGGGCGGCCGCCTTGCGGGCGATCCGGACGGTGGCCCTGCGGACGGCGCCCGCGGCCATGCGCGCCGCTGCGGACGGCTTGCCGCCCGGCGACCGGGGATGGACGCGGCGTCGGCCCGGACGCGCTGGCCGGCTGGCCGCGCGACGGCGCGTCCGCGGCGACGGCCGGTTCGTCGTAGGCGACCGGGCCCTTCGGGATCCCGTCCACGATCTCCTGAGAGGGGGCCAGCGTCCGCCGCCGGCGCGCCAGCCAGCCGGGGAGCGGCTCGATCGCGGCCGTCGCCGCGGTGGCGCGCGACAGCTGGCCGAGCATGTCCTCGTACTTGCGCTGGATGACCGGCCACGCGTAGTGGCGATCGTAGAAGCGGCGGCCGTTCTCGCCGAAGGCCTGGTGCAGCGGCCGGTTCGACGTCAGCGTGAACAGCGCCTCGGCGAACTCCGGGAAGTCGTCGTAGTAGAGACCGGCGCGGCTGCGGATCGTCTGCCCGCGCAGCACGTCGCAGCGGCCGTTGGCCAGCACCGGACGCCCCAGGCCCCACGCTTCGAGCGCGACCATCGACAGGCTCTCGAAGCGCGACGGCATGATCAGCGCCTCCGAGGCGGCGATGGCGTCGAACTTGTCGCGATCGGGGATGAAGCCGAGATGCCGGATGCGCGGATGCGCCGGGATCGGCAGGATCGAGGTGCCGGCGAGGACCAGCGAGAGCTGCTGGCCGAGGCGGGGCCGATAGTTGCTGAAGTAGTCGAACAGCTCGGCGCAGCCCTTGTTCGCGTCGATGCGCCCGACGTAGATCACGAACGGGCCGGAGACGTCGTACTTGCGGCGGAAACGCTCCGGCGCGGTTTCGCGCGGCAGGTCGGAGCCGATGCCCACGACGACGCCGGGCACCGACGTGTTGCCGGAGACGGCCTGGATGATGGCCCGCTCCTCGGGCGAGTTGTACATCAGCGCCCGCGCGGCGCGGAACACCGGCGCGAAGATCGACAGGCCGAGCGCGGCGTCGCGCTCGGCGGTCGGCACCAGGATCGCCTTGTGCGGCACGCGGCGGACGCCGTGCCACGCGTGGTAATAGCGATAGCTGAAGAACAGGAAGAAGTCGAAGGCCTCGGCCTGCTGGCCGACGTAGTCGATCAGCGCCGGGCTGGCCGGCCCTTCGCTGTCGAGCCACGCGATCTCGTCGGCGACCGAGTGCCGCCGCTCGAACACCTGCGTCGATCGCTGGCCGAAGTCCTGCGGATCGCGTTCACGCGCGAGCGGAAAGCGGCGCACCGGGACGCCGTTGACGGTCTCGGTGCCTTCCTTGTAGTGCGCCTTCCAGGAGACGTAATCGTGCGCGCAGGTGGTCAGCACCTCGACGCGGTGCCGCCGCGCCAGCATCTCGGCGACGTAGCGCGCGTGCAGCTCCGCGCCGCCGCTGATGTCGGCGCCGTAGCGCTGGACGACGACCGCGAGCTTCACGGCTCGCCCGAGTCGTCGCCGGCGGGACGGGAACTGGCGGTGTCGCCGCCATTGCCCGGCCGATCGTCAGGCCGATCTCCAAAGCGATCAGCCGACACCGTCGGGTCGGGCGGAGCCGCGATCGACGCCACAGGCAGCGCTTCGATGGGCGCGGTGGGGATGTCGGCGGCGTCGTCCGGACCGTCGTCGTAGCCGGCACCATCGCCGGATTCCGGTCCGCCGTCATCGCCATCGTCGCCGAGCGCGTCGTCGGCAGCGCCCTCACCGGCAGCCGCCGGGGCGCCGGGCACGGCGGGCTGGCCGCCCTCGAGGCCGCCGCGTCGGCGCCCTCGCCGGCGTCGACGCCGGCGTGGACCGCGGCCGTCGCCCGGATCCGCGCCGGGCGCGCTGCCCGCCGCGGCGGGTGCCGCGTGCTCGGTGTCCTCCGCGCCGGCCGGCACGGCGACAGGAGCGGGCGCCGGCGCCGGCGGAGGCGCCAGCGGCGTCCCTGGCCGGTACTGGACGACGCCCTCGAGGGCACGGGCGCGGCGCTCGTCGAAGTCGAGCCGCGTGCTCAACGACTCGACCAGCATCCGCAGGTTCTTCACTTCGATGCCCAGCCGCGTCGTTTCGACGACGAGGTTGTTGAACATCTCGAAGTTCAGCGCGTCGAGCTCGTCGCGCGTCTGCAGCCGCTGGCTGACCCGGGCGAACAGCTCCCGGTGCTTGGCGTTGATGGCCGGCTGCAGGTGCAGCGGGTGCGTGATCGCCCCCATGTTCACGAACAGCTTGAGCACCGGGCTCAGGAGCTGGCGGATGGCGCGCAGGATGCGGCGCGGCAGATCGCGCGCCGATCCGAGCGTCAGATCCGGATCGAACGTGTACTCGGGCGGGAATTCCTCGCCGGCGAGGAAGAGCGGCGCCGGCTGGTGCTGGCGCTTGAAGTGGCCGAGCAGATCGGAGCGGACGGCGCGAGGATCGAGGAAGCGATCGAGCTTGACGCTGGCCAGCTCGCGGACCTCCGCCTCGGTGTAGTCGGCGCCGCGTTTGTCACGGATCCGCGCCCGAATCTGGCGCATGATCTGCTCGACGTCAACGTGATCAGCGCGGACGGAGAAATCAGACATGGTCTTCCGGCGACCGTGCGTGCGCGCGGCCGCGGTGGGAGGGGGTGTGACCGACGTCGAGGGCGGCGTGGTGTTCCACCACGGGCCGCTCAGGCCGCGAAGCTCTTGACTGCCTCGGCTTCGCCGTCGTAGCTGTCGAAGATGGTGATGAGCTTCGTGATCACCAGCAGATCCTGAATGCGCTTCGACACGTTCAGGAGCTTCAGGCGGCCGCCCTGGCGGCTGATGCTCGTGTAGGTGCGCACGATCTCGCCGAGACCCGCGCTGTCGATGTAGGGCACTGCTTCCAGGTTCAGGAGGATCTTCTTCTTGCCCTGGCTGACCATGCTGGCGATCTTGTCCTTGAGCAGCTCGTCGCCTTCGCCCAACGTCATCTTGCCCTTGAGATCCAGGATCGTGACGTCGTCGACGACCCGTTCTTCGATCTGCATTCCCGATACTCCTGTGGCGCGGAAGTCCTAGACGCAGCGGACACTAACACGAGTACCCACACGCGTCAACGAACCGCGCCCGGTGTGGCCGCGACGACCGCGGCCCTTGAATTTTACAGCCCGGCCCCTGGGGCCTTCTTCTGCTGGAAGCACGAGCGGCAGAGGACCGGCCGCCCTTGCGTAGGCTTGAACGGCACCGTCGTCTCCCGTCCGCACGACGCGCAGGTCGCCGTCGTCTCGACCCGTTCGCGTGGGGCTCCCGGTGCTGGTCCCTGGGCCGCGCGCTTGGCCTTGCACGCGCGGCACCGTTTCGGCTCGTTGCGAAAACCCTTGTCGGCGAAAAACGCCTGCTCTCCCGCCGTCCAGATGAAGCTGCTCCCGCAGTCGATGCACTGCAGAGTCTTGTCCTGGAACTCCATTGGCCCGCTCCCAAGTCGCCCATGCTCGGCAGGAGCAGGCGGCCTGCTTCAGGGGACAACTTCAGGCGCCTGACGCCAAGGCGGCGGGGGGGCGGACACGGGCCCGATCGGCGTGCTCTCGGGCCCGTGCCTGCGGCACCGTGGCCATGGAGGGAGGGTCCGAACCGACCCCTAGTCCAAATCCCGGCGTTGCTTCTTTCTGCTCCGCTTCCGGGCCAGCGCCTGCTTTGCGCGACGCTTGTCTCCCGGCTTCAGATAGAACGAATGCTTCTTGATATCCTTGATGATATCTTCCTGCTGAACCTTACGCTTGAAACGGCGGAGGGCGCTTTCGATCGATTCGCCGTCCTGTACTTTCACTTCAGCCACTAACGAGCACCCCCTCCCGGCTGAATTTTTTCCCGGCGGCGGTGAGCGCACCGGGATCCCCTCCCAGGAAACGGCCTGAGAGGCAAACAAGCACTATAGAGAGCATGGGCTAGGCGCGTCAATAGCGCCGAAGGCCGCGTCCGCCCGGACGTGCGGCCGCCGGCCGGCCGCGCCGCGTCCTTCTGCTGTCCAGGGGGCCTGTCCAGGGGCAAAAGCAACATACAATCGCTCGCCTATGAAGGTCATGGTGGTGGGCGGAGGTGCGCGCGAGCACGCACTCGCGTGGAAACTCCGGCAGGAATCCGCCGTGTCGCTGGTGATGGCCGTCCCGGGGAACCCGGGAACGGCCCAGCTGGGTCCCGCTTATCCGGTGTCGGTGACGGACATCGACGGGCTGGTCGATCTGGCCCGCTCGGAGTCCATCGACCTGACGATCGTCGGACCCGAGGCGCCGCTCGAGCGGGGGCTTGCGGATGCCTTTGCGTCCGAAGGACTTGTGCTGTTCGGCCCGACCCGCCAGGCGGCCCGGCTGGAGACCAGCAAGGCGTTCGCCAAGCACCTGATGGGGCTGGCCGGGGTGCCGACCGCGCGCTATCGCGTCGCCGAGACCCCCGAGCAGGCCATTGCCGCCGTCGAGGAGCTGGGCGGCGCCGTGGCCCTGAAGGCCGACGGCCTGGCCGGCGGCAAGGGCGTCATCGTCACCGAGGAACCAGAGGACGCGCTCACCGCCATCGAGGCGCTGATGGTGCACCGCAAGGTCGGCGACGCCGGGCGGACGCTGGTGGTCGAGGAACGGCTGCAAGGCCCGGAAGTGTCCTTCTTCGCCATCGCCGACGGCGATCGGGCCATCGCCCTCTCGTCGGCGCAGGATCACAAGCGGGCCTTCGACGACGATCGCGGGCCGAACACGGGCGGCATGGGGGCATTCTCGCCGAGCCCGCTGCTCACGCCGGACCTCGAGGCGCGGGTGATGTTCGAGATCGTCGAGCCCGTGATCGACGCGATGAAGGCCGACGGCGCGCCGTTCCGCGGCTTCCTCTACGTCGGCCTGATGCTGACCGCCGATGGCCCCAAGGTGATCGAGTTCAACGTCCGCCTCGGCGATCCCGAAGCGCAGGTGGTGCTGCCGCGGCTGCGCGTCGATCTCGCCGAGCTGCTGATGGCGGCGGCGTCGGACGGCCTCCCCGCCGGCTACCGGGTCCAGGCCAGCGATCAACCGCACGTCGGCGTGGTGCTCGCTTCCGCCGGCTATCCGGACCACGTCCATCCCGGCCAGCCGATCACCGGCTTCGACGAGGCGGCCGCGCTGGACGACGTCCTCGTGTTCCACGGCGGGACGCGGAAGGACAAGGATCGCATCGTCACCGCCGGCGGACGCGTCGCCACCGTGGTCGGGCGCGGCGCCGATTTCCAGGCGGCGATCGATCGCGCCTACGCCGGCGTCGCCGCGATCCAGTTCGAGGGCGTGCACGCTCGGCGCGACATCGGCCGCAAGGCCCTGAGAGGCCGGTCGTGATTCGCCGCATCGCCGTGGCCAGCTGAGAGAACACCGACAGTGTCGATCATCGAAGCGCGCGGCCTGGCCCGCGCGTTCACCACGAAACAGGGCCGGATCGAGGCGGTCTGCGGCGTCGACGTCGTCGTCGAGCCGGGCGAGATCGTCGGCTTCCTCGGCCCCAACGGCGCCGGCAAGACGACCACGCTGCGGATGCTGACGACGCTGCTGCAGCCGACCGCGGGCTCGGCGCGCGTCGTCGGGTGCGACCTGCTGACCGATCCGCAGGGCGTGCGCGAGCGCATCGGCTACGTGTCGCAGGTCGGCGGCACCGATCCCTCGTGCCCGGTGGCCGAGGAGCTGATCCTGCAGGGCGAGCTGCACGGCCTGTCCTATGCCGAAGCGAAGCGCCGCGCCGAAGGCCTCTATGACGACCTGGATCTCCGGGCGATCGCGGCGCGGCCGGCCGGCTCGCTGTCCGGCGGCCAGCGGCGGCGGCTCGACATCGCGCTCGGCCTCGTCCACCGTCCGCCGCTGCTGTTCCTCGACGAGCCGAGCACCGGTCTCGATCCACAGAGCCGCAGCCACCTGTGGGACCTCGTGCGGCGGCTGCGCAGCGAGTACAAGACGACCGTATTCCTGACCACGCACTATCTCGACGAAGCCGACGCGCTCGCCGATCGGCTGCTGATCATCGATCACGGCCGCATCGTCGCCGAGGGCACGCCCGACGAGCTGAAGCGCCGCATCTCCGGCGACGTCGTCACGCTCGAGATCCGCGGCGACGTCGAGCGGGCGCGGCTGGCGATCGAACGCCACCCCGGCGTCCGCGACGTGTCCGGCAGCGGTGGCGCGCTGCGCCTCACCGTCGACCAGGGCGAACGCGCCCTCGTGGAGCTGGTGCGACTGCTCGACGAGACGGCTGCCACCCTCGTGTCCGTCAACCTGTCGCGGCCCACGCTCGACGACGTCTTTCTCACCGTCACCGGCCGATCGCTGCGCGAAGACGCGCCGGCGGCGTAGCAGGGTTCCCAGTCATGCGCCTGCTCCGAGACGTGCTCCTGATCTACCGGCGCCAGATCCGGCAGTCGCTGCGCGTGCCGATGACGCTGGTCCTCGGCCTGCTGCAGCCGATCCTCTACCTGCTGTTCTTCGGGCCGGTGTTCTCGAGGGTGTCGAAGTCGTTCGGCACCGAGGCGACCGGCCTGGAGCTGTTCGTGCCCGGGATCCTGGTGCAGCTCGGGATGTTCAGCAGCTCCTTCGTCGGCTTCGGCATCATCGCGGAGCTCCGCCTGGGCATCATCGAACGCTTCCGGGTGACGCCGGTGAGCCGCCTGGCGCTGCTGCTCGGGCGCGTGCTGCGCGACGCCTCGCTGCTCGGCCTGCAGGGCTGCGTGCTGCTGCTCCTGGCGCTGGTGCTCGGCCTGCGCGCGCCGATCGCCGGCCTGATCCTCGCCCTCGTCCTGGTCGTCGTCCTCGGCATCGCGCTGTCGTCGCTGTCCTATGCGCTCGGCCTGCTGACGCGCGAGGAATTCAAGTTCGCACCGTTCCTGAACCTGGTGCTGGTGCCCGTGCTGCTGCTGTCCGGCATCCTCTTGCCGATGAAGATGGCGCCGGGCTGGCTGCTGACGCTGTCGCGGTTCAACCCGCTGGCGCACGTCGTCGATGCGATGCGCGACGCCTTCCTCGGCAGGTATTTCACGCTGAACGTGGCGGGCGGCATCCTCGCCGTGGCGACGCTGGCCGTGCTCGCCGTCACGTTGGCGACACGATTGTTCCTTCGGGAGAATGCCTGAGACGCAACCGTCGAGCTTTGAACCGGGGATCCGCCGCCTTTACGCGGCCGTCAAATTGCCGTAGACTCTACAGTTACGGCCGAACGCTCGACGAGCGCGCGGCCGTGTCAGTTTTTGCTCATGCGCAACCGGCCCGTCGAGGTGAGCCTCGAGGTCAATCCCGCCGCCAGGCTCGACGTCATCGACGTGGGTCAGGAGGTGCAGGATCAGCACGGCGACATCCTCCAGCCCTTCCCGCGGGCGCTCTACTGCTCCTTTCATACCACCGCCGGCTACCTCGAGCAGGGGCTGGCGACGCGCCTCCAACAGCAGGGCGAGCCGGGCGTCGAGCCGTTCGTCAAGGTCTTCCAGACGATCTTTCCGGAAGGCGCCGGCTATCAGCACGACAACCTGGAGCTGCGCAACGAGCTGTCCGAGGAGCAGAAGCGCAACGAGCCGCAGAACGCCGATTCGCACCTGGCGTTCATCGGCGCCGGGCTGCGCAACTGCGTCACCTACCGCCATCGGCCCGGCGAGCCGGTCTACTTCGTCGACCTCGACGGGGTGAACGAGGGCCAGGCCCGCCAACGCCAGACCACGATCGTCGGCTTCAGCGAGGAAGAGGAAGTCGTCCGCGAACGTCTGGTCATCCCGATGTCCGCGCACCCGATCGATTCGGTGAACCTCAAGGACCCGAAGCTCGGACTGTACGAGCAGATCGAGGCGCTGACCACGAAGTACGACGTGCCCAAGGGCCGCGTCCGCATCGAGCTGGCCAAGGGCGAGCGCCACGCCGGCCTCACCGTCAACGAGTACGAGACGCTGCTGATGCGGCACGACCTCGCCGAGGTGCTGCGCGAACCGCTGCGCTTCATGCGCGAGAAGGCCTCGCACCTGCTGGCGCGGCCGCGCGCCATCCCCAATCGCAGCCTGGACTACGCCAAGTACGACATGGTCCAGATCTTCAACCAGCTGTTCGACACGTTCCGCATGAACGAGTCCGTCGTCGAACGGCTTGCGGCGCGCGTGCTGGCGGTGCCGGCGTCGCGCTTCCTGCGGATGAAGCGCTCGGTGAGCCTGCTCGTGTCCGATCGGGTGTCCGAAGGCGTCGGCCGGCCGATCCAAGGCACCTATCAGAGCCCGATCCTCGTGCAGTGGGCCAAGGCCTCGGCCAAGCAGCGCGAGGTCGAGGTCATCCTGACGCGCTTCAAGTAAGCCGCCCTCAGCGCAGCGGCGCGCCGCCCGGCGCGTTGGCGGCACCGGCCCCCGCTTTTCCCGCTCGAACCGCCTTCCCCGCACCCGCCGTCGCTTTCGTGTTCCCGCCTTCGGCGTCGTCGTCGCCGAGCACGATCTCGAGCGTCGGCCTGGCCGCGCGCAGCCGTTCCACGCCGGCCGGCGTCACCGCCGTCTGCCACAGGTAGACGCGCCGGAGGCGTGGCAGCGCCGCCAGCGGCGTCAGGCCCGCGTCGGTGACCCGCGTGTCGTACAGGTTCAACGTTTCGAGCTGGGCCAACGGCTTCAGGGCGAGCAGCCCCTGATCGGTGGTCGCGGTGCGGCTGACGTCGAGGCGGGTGAGGTTCGTCATCTTGCCGATGGCGGGGAAGGCGGCGTCCGAGATCGCGGTGTCCGCCAGCGTCAGCCAGAGGACGTGCGGCGCGAGCGGCGCCAGGCTGGCGACGCGGCCGTCGTCGGCGGG
>Ga0070671_100002318_pt1 | contig 14699 bp, 12 predicted proteins | sample KBSS73metaG_FD_65341 | JGI IMG/M metagenome (GOLD analysis project Ga0070671, IMG submission 65341) | Switchgrass rhizosphere microbial communities from Kellogg Biological Station, Michigan, USA - KBS S7-3 metaG | ecosystem: Host-associated > Plants > Roots > Rhizosphere > Soil ...
TTGCCTACATGAATGTGCAGCTCACGGAAACCGCAACGGGGCGGCATCCGCGGATCGCCATCGTCGGGCAGGACGGCAACCCCTATACCGCCGTGCACTACCCGCCGACCGACAATGGCACGCGGCTGCTCATTCCACCGGCGAGCCGGTTCGCGATTGCGGTGACAATACCGGCGGAAGGCGAACTTATTCTCGAGATGCCGGAGCGCGGCAGTGACGCCAAGACGCTCACCGGCCCCGGCGTCCTCTACACCAACAACGGAACCGACAATCCGCCGGCGGTGCTGGGAAGCCTCAGCGTGCTGCCCTCGGCCGTCAGCTATGCCGATGGCTTCTTCTACTTTCCAACCCAGGTGCTGGTGCGAGCGAGGCCTTTGGAAGGTACCGGCGTAACGACCGCCTTCGTCGAAAACCAGGCGCTCGACGCCTACACGTCCTATATCGACCTCGCCGGTGCCACCCCCGACTTCAAGCGGCAGATTCTGATCACTGGCGGATTTCTCAACAACATGGCGAGCGCGGCGGACCCAAAGGCGTTCGTCTATGCATTCGACAACGGCGCATTTCCCAATGTGCCGCTGATCCAGCCGCGGCTCAACTCGGTCGAGGAGTGGCGGTTCGTCAACAACAACAACGACGAGCACCCGATCCACGTCCACGTCAATGATTTTCAGGTGACCGAGTACTTCGATCCGACGACCGGTCTACGGACCGGCCCGGATAAGTTTTCCATCGACAACGCCAATGCGCCGGCGCCAAAAATGGAAGCCGACGAGACCGTGATCGAGCCCGGCATCCTGGCGATCCGCACCCGGTTCGACGAGTACACCGGCATTTACGTAACGCATTGCCATCGCCTCAACCATGAAGACAACGGGTTGATGGCGCTGATCAACGTCATACCGGCCGTCTCCGTATATGCGGTGGCCATTCCAGGTGCCCCCGGGAAGCCTGCCGAGGTCCGTCTGTACGACGGCAACGGCGACCGGTTCGTTGCTACGATCATCCCGTTCCCCGGCTTTGAAGGCACCGTCAACGTCGCCATGGGGGATATCGACGGCGATGGCATTCTTGACTTGGTCGTCGGCGCGGGAAAGGACCATGCGGCGGAGGTCGTTGCTTATGCAGGCGCGTCCATACGCGGCAAGGGCAACTTCGGCACTGAGCTCGCGCGCTTCCAGCCGTTCGGTGCCGATGCCCCCGGCGGTATCAGCGTGGCCATTGCCCCGATCGATGGGTCAACGGCCGACAACATCGTTGTCGGATCGAGTCCCGGCATTGCAAGCGAGGTGAAGGTCTATCAAATTCCGGTGGCGTCAGTTGCCGGCGCCGCGCCCGTGCTGTTCTCGGCGTTCAAACCCTACGGTGAGGACCGGTCCGGAGTGACCGTCGCCGCCGGTTTCGTGGATTTCTCGACCGGCCGCGAAAGCATCATTACGGCTCCCGGCGCCGGCAGTCCGGCCGAGGTCAAGGTATTCGCCTTCCCGCTGCTGGAGCCGATGGACAAAGCGGATCACGGGAGCACGCACGCGGCCGGATCCGACCAGCCCGTAAACACGGCCTCGTTCATTCCGTTCGGCAAGGACTATCGCGGCGGCGTTTCGCTGGCGACGGGCTGGCTCGCCGGAGTGCTCGGTGGTGCCAAGCGCATTGTCGTCAGCCAGCTCGCGGACGCCGGCGCCGTAAAGGTCTTCTCAAGCGGCTCGGCGCTGGACGGGGGACCGTCACTCTATCTGCACAATCCCCTGCACCACGACCATGGCGCCCAGTTCCGCGAGATCGCCGCTCTCGCGCCGTTTGTTGGCGGCGCCCGGGTCGCGACGACCAGCACGACGACGGGCGCCAATCTGCTCGTTAGCGGAATTGCAGCCGGCGGGACGGACGCAAGCGTCCTCAAATACGAGTTGGTCAGGCCGGACGCTCAGTCGACGACATTAAAAGCCGTGCAGCTCGGAAAGATCTGGTCCGGAAAAGCCTCACAGCCTCCCCTCCTCGGCGGCGATTAGCACTTTCCCGTCCGCTTCTGGAGTGCATTCCGCTAAGGGAAACTTCCTTCCCTCGTCATGCGCGGGCTTGACCCGCGCATCCATGCCGACTGGAGCAAATCGAGAGCGCAGCATGGATTGCCGGGTCAAGCCCGGCAACGACGGGGAAGAGGTGCGTGCGGCCTCATGTTCAACAGGCAGCGCGAAATTCACCGCGTCAGCCCGGCTTTAACCCGACTTGCACAAAATCAAGCTGATCGTAAATTCCTTCAATGAACGCCCAAACAATCTATCTGGCCACGATCTGGATCATTCCGGTCCTCGTCGCCATCACGTTTCATGAGGCGGCCCATGGCCTTGCCGCTTACCTCTTGGGCGACGACACGGCGTGGCGACAGGGGCGGGTCAGCTTCAATCCGCTGAAGCATATCGATCCAGTGGGCACGATCCTGCTGCCCGGCATCCTGCTCCTGGTGCGTTCGCCCTTCCTGTTTGGCTACGCCAAACCCGTACCGGTCAATTTTCGCGCGCTGCGCAATCCGCGTCGCGACATGGTGCTGGTCGCTGCCGCCGGCCCGGCAATGAACATCGCGCTGGCGATTGCCGCTGCGTTGTTGTTTCACGTCGTCGGCTATCTGCCGCCCAACCTCGCGCCGTGGGTGACCGAAAATCTCAAGAACGGCCTGGTCATCAATGTGGTGCTGGCCGTGTTCAACCTCTTCCCGATCCCGCCGCTCGACGGCGGGCGCATTTTGGTCGGCGTTCTGCCCAAGGCGATGGCTGAACCAGTCGCGCGGCTCGAGCCATACGGGATCATGATCTTGCTCGGCGTCCTGATTGTGTTGCCGCTCCTGGGCGCGCAGTTGGGCATCGATCTCAACATCGTTTCCCGCGTCATACGGGTTGCGACCGGCACGGTCCTGGAGGCGATCCTCCGCTTGACTGGAAACGCCTAGGCGCTACGCACCGGAGACGGCTTGCGGCCATAGCTTCGAACTGGTCATTCCGGGGCCGAGCCAACGGGTCTGGCCCGAAGTGGCCGGCCCGATGACAGGCTTCGCGAGGCGCCCGGAATCCATAACCACGATTCGTGACTATGGATTCCGGGCTCGCGGCCTTCGGCCGCGCCCCGGAATGACGACTGCCTTCTCAATTCTGAAAAAACCGGTTCGAAGGGCGCGGCAGTCCCAGGTGATCGCGCAGCGTGACGCCTTCGTAGTCGCGGCGGAATAGCCCACGGCGCTGAAGCTCGGGAATGACGCGGTCGACAAAGTCGTCGAGGCCGCCGGGCAGATACGGGAACATCACGGTGAAGCCGTCGGAGCCTTCGCTCGTCAGCCACTCCTCCATCTCGTCGGCGATCGTCGCCGGCGTGCCCACCATGGCAAGGCCGGAATAGCCGCCAAGCCGCTGCGCCAGTTCGCGCACGGTCAGGTTCTCCCGTTGGGCGAGAGCGATCGCGCGCTCGCGTCCGCTCTTCGAGGCGTTGCTCTCGGGGATATTCTCCGGCAGCGGCGCGTCCGGATCGAACTTCGAGGCGTCGTGGCCGAGCGCAATCGACAGGGAGGCGATGGCGTTGGCGTAGTTGACCAGCCCGTCGAGCTTCGCGCGCTTCGCCCTCGCCTCTTCGATCGTGTCGCCGACCACGACAAAGCACGCCGGGAGAATCTTCATGTGCTCGCGTGCCCGCCCGACTTTTTCCATGCGGCCCTTCACGTCGGCATAGAACGCGCGCCCGGCGGCGAGATCGCTCTGCGCGGTGAACACCGCCTCGGCCGTTTCGGCGGCAAGCTGCCGGCCTGCCTCGGAAGCGCCGGCCTGCACGATCACCGGCCAGCCCTGGATCGGCCGCGCAATGTTGAGCGGCCCGCGCACGGAAAGGTATTTGCCCTTGTGATCGAGCACATGCATCTTCGCCGGATCGAAGAAAACTCCACTCTCCACATCGCGGACGAACGCGTCGTCGGCCCAGCTGTCCCACAATCCGATAACCACGTCGTAGAACTCGCGGGCGCGGCGATAGCGCTCGCCATGCTCCATCTGGTCGTCCATGCCGAAATTGAGCGCCGCATCCGGATTGGAGGTGGTGACGATGTTCCAGCCGGCGCGGCCGCCGGACAGGTAATCGAGCGAAGCGAAGCGGCGCGCGACATGATAGGGCGCATCGAACGTGGTCGAGCCGGTGGCGACAAGCCCGATGCGTTCGGTGACTTGCGACAGCGCCGACAGCAAGGTGAACGGCTCGAAGGAGGTCGACGTGTGGCTGCGCTTGAGCGCATCGATCGGCATGTTGAGCACGGCCATGTGGTCGGCCATGAAGAACGCGTCGAACTTTGCCCGCTCCAGCGCCTGGATGCAGTGCTTCGTATGCGCAAAGTTGAAGTTCATGTCCGGCCAGGCGCCGGGATAGCGCCACGCGCCGGTATGGATGCTCGCCGGGCGCATGAACGCGCCGAGGTGGAGTTGGCGGGACGACGTCATCTAAAATCCTTTGCGTAAGCCTATGCGAGGCATGATAAGGCATGCCCTTCTTCAAGCGAAGCCTGATGCGGCAGCGCAGCGCCGCCGCTCGCTTTCGGAATGGCCCACATGTGCATGCCGCGGTTGAGGGCTCGGGATGAGTGACTCGTTTTATCGGGCCGTGGTCTGCAGCGAACTCGGCCCACCCGAACGCCTGCAGCTTTTACAACTGCCGCAGAAGCCCCTCGCGCCGGGAACGGTCCGGGTCGAAGTCAAAGCGTCCGGCATCAATTTCCCCGACCTGCTGGTGATCGAGGGCAAGTACCAGCACCGCCCTGCCCTTCCATTCGTGCCCGGTCAGGAGGCCGCAGGAATTGTCGTGGAGGCGGCGCCGGATCTCGACACTTTCTCGGCCGGCCAGCAGGTCATCGTCCGCATGCAGACCGGCGGCTATGCCGAACAAGCCGTGGTGCCGGCGCACCAGATCATCGGACTGCCCGCCGGTTTTTCCCTCGCCGAAGGTGCGACCTTTCTGGTCGCGCACATGACGGCCTACCATGCGCTGTCGACGCGCGCCGCCCTTGCCGCCGGCCAAACCCTCGTGGTCCTTGGCGCCGCCGGAGGCGTCGGCCTCGCAGGAGTCCAAGTTGGCAAGGCACTCGGCGCCACGGTCATCGCCGCCGCATCCACTGCCGAGAAGCTGCGGCATGCCGCTCAGTTTGGCGCCGATCACCTGATCGACTACACCGAAACGCGCGTCGACGAAGCGGTCAAGCGGCTCACCGCGGACGCCGGCGCCGATGTCGTGTTTGACCCGGTCGGTATCGCCCAAGACGTGGCGCTGCGATGCGTCAATCACGGCGGCAGGCTCCTCATTGCCGGTTTTGCCGGCGGTTCCATCCCCGCGTATGCCGCCAACCGCATTCTGCTCAAGAGCGCCTCGGTGATCGGCATTCGCGCGGGCGAGGCCGGCCGGCGCGATCCGCAGATGCGCCGGCGCGAACTCGAGGCGCTTTATGCGCTCGCGGCCAAAGGACTCGTGCGGCCGCTGGTCTGCGCAACCTATCCTTTGCATCGCTACGCCGAGGCGATGCATCTCCTCGCCAGCCGCCAAGCCATCGGTCGGATCGCGCTGACGAACGGCGATTGACGGGCAATTCCGCGCGACTTGCCCGCCCCGTCGAAACGCGAACCGCGAGCACCTCATGTTCCAGCGAAGTGGCCGTCGAATCCGGGTTGTCAGACGCCGCCGGATTTTGCTTCACTCGCGGCGGAACGGGGGGAACCATGAAGGTCGTCTGGCTTGCTGTCTGCGTCACCGTCCTGGCTTCGCTCGCCCATGCGGAGGACGGCGAGGACGTCGTGGAGATGATCTCGCGCTACCGACACCAGCACGGGCTCTCGACCGTGAAAGTCGAACCGAAGCTCACCGCGATCGCCGAACGGCAGGCAAAGGCGATGGCCGCTTCCGGCGTCATGGATCACAATATCGCCGGGCCATTTGCCTTCCGCATTTCCGGCGCGCATCTCGGCATGGCGTCTGAGAATATAGCGGCCGGAAGCAAGACCTGGGCAGAGACCTTCCGCCTGTGGCGAGAGTCTCCGGACCACAACGCGAACCTCCTGCAATCCAGGGCCGACAGCGTCGGGGTCGCCGTCTCACGCAACGCGCATACCCGCTACAAGACCTTTTGGGCGATGGTGATCGCGGAAAAGTCGCCGCCTAAGGCAAAAGAACGTACGAGGAGCGCGGACGAGACGACGGCGACGCACCATGGCCGCTCCGGAAATCCGCTCACCGCGATCAAGAAGTTTGTTTGCAAGTACTTTTGCTGATGGTGTTCGCAGGGCCGGGACCTGGGTTGCGTACTCCGCTCGTTTGCCTCGCGACGTGCTCCTTAACGTCAGCGTGCGATCGGTCACCACACGCGCACATGCGCCAAGGTAAAGCCTGGCAAATTAAACGAAATAAAAGCCGGGCCACACCCCAGTCCTCGTCACCACCGGGCTTGACCCGGTGGTCCATGCTGCGGTCAAGCAAGCAAAAACGCAAACGAGCGAGGCGAGCCGTTACTCTTCATGGATTGCCGGGTCGAGCCCGGCAATGACGAAGTGGAAGCCGGTGCGTCTTCCGAAGCTCGTCACAACCGGGCTTGACCCGGCGCTCGATGCAGATGGTTGGTGCGGAAAGCCGCGTCAGCGCACGATATCTTCCCAAAGGTCGCGCCAGTCTGGGTTCATCGAGCAGATCAGATCGATCTTCCACCTGCGCGACCAGTGCTTGATGTTCTTTTCACGTTGAATTGCGGTGATCGCCGTCGCATGCTCCTCGTAGTAGACCAGCATCTTGACGCCGTATTCTTTGGTGAAGCCCCCGGTGAGTCCCTCGCGATGTTGGTACACGCGACGGATCAGATTGTTCGTGATACCGACGTAAAGCGTACCACGGGGTCGACTCGCAAGGATATACACCCAAAAACTTTTCAATGCTTTTCGTCAGGGTGGTTTGCAGGGTCAGCTGGCAGATGCCTGGAAAAATAAGAGGGGCGAAGGGGTTTTGCAGCCGACAAGCGATATTAGATCCTAGAACACCGATGGACTTTAGAACGCTTGCCCGCCGGAGGTGGTCGAATGGCTAGCAACAACAAGGCCACAAAAAGCCGGGTCGAGCCCGGGATGGACGTCGATCTGGCCGGCCGGCGCACCTATGGCGACTACCTGAAGCTCGATCGACTTCTCAGCGCCCAGCAACCCCTCTCCAAGGAGCACGACGAGCTAGCCTTCATCATCATCCATCACGTCCAGGAGCTTTGGCTCAAGCTCGTCGCCTACGAGATCGAGGCGGCCATGGCCGCCATTCGCGTCGATCATCTGCCTCCCGCGTTCAAATCGCTGGCGCGCGTCACCCGCATCCAGGAGCAGCTGATCGCGGCGTGGGACGTGCTCTCGACCATGACGCCGGCCGACTATCTGGCCTTTCGCGGCGCGCTCGGGCCGGCTTCCGGCTTCCAATCCTACCAATACCGCCTGGTTGAGTTTCGCCTCGGCGCGAAGGACGCGGAGATGCTGTTGGCCCACCGCCACGATCCCGTCGTCCATGCCAAGCTCAGTGCCGCGCTCACCGAGCCGAGCCTCTACGATGAGGCGTTGCGCCTTCTCGCCCGCCGCGGCCATCCGGTGCCGAAGGAGGTGCTCGATCGCGATTTTTCGCAGCCCTATGTGTCGAACCCGCGGGTGCGCGACATCTGGCTCTCCATCTATCGCCAGTCGCAGGAGCACTTTGATCTCTACGAACTCGCTGAAGAGTTGGTCGATGTCGAAGACTGGTTTCAGCAATGGCGTTTCCGCCACATGAAGACCGTGGAACGCATCATCGGCCACAAGCCCGGCACCGGCGGTTCCTCAGGCGTCGGTTACTTGAAGACCGCGCTCGAGCGCTCGTTCTTCCCGGAACTCTGGGAAGTGCGAACGTATCTGTGACGGGCCGCGCTTGGTCATGATTGCCATCGACTGGGGAACAACGCATCTGCGCGCCTACCGGCTCAACGCCGAAGGCTCCATCCAATCCGCGAAGGCATCGCCAACCGGCATCATGTCCATCGCCGGCAGTGATTTCGAAACGCCACTTTGCGAGATTTTGGCTGACTGGAACGAAGCGCCAGACCGCGAGATCCTTATGAGCGGCATGGTCGGCAGCCGCCAGGGGTGGATCGAGGTCCCGTATGTCCCCTGCCCCGCCGGACTAAGCGACTTGGCTGCCGGCCTGCGGCCCGCGCCCATGGGCGGCGGCAGGCGAGTGCTCATTTGCCCCGGCCTCGTCTGCCGCGACCGCAATGGCGTCCCGGACGTGCTGCGCGGCGAAGAGGTTCAGATTTTCGGCGCTATTGCTATTTCAACGAGGCGCACGGCAACCATTTGCCTCCCGGGGACGCACAGCAAGCATGCGCTCGTGCACGACAACACCATTACCGGCTTTACCACGCACATGACCGGCGAGGTGTTCGCGGTGCTCCGCGAGCACAGTATTCTCGGCCGCCTGATGGCACCGCGCCGGACCGACCTCGACGCCTTCGATGACGGGGTTCGCCGCGCGCGCCAACAAGGCGGGTTGCTGCATCATATTTTCGCAGTGCGGACGCGAACGCTGATGAACGAGCTCGGTGGCGCAAGTTTGGCTGATTATCTGTCCGGTATCCTCATCGGCCATGAGCTGGGCAGTGCGGGTCTCGCCGCGCCGGTCCTTGTCGTCGGTGCGCCGGAACTTGGGGCGCTCTATCAGCGAGCGCTCGGTCATGCAGGGATTGAATCGGAGCTGATCGCCGGCGATGTCGCAACCGTCCGCGGGCTCCACGCTGTGGCAAAACTCCAGGAACGCGAGCTCAAATGACCTCGTTCAAGGATCGGCTGCGGCGCGCGCCGCTCATTGCCATTCTCCGCGGGATCACACCCGACGAAGTCTTGTCGATCGGCTCCGCGCTGATCGAAACGAAATTCGAGATCATCGAGGTGCCGCTCAATTCACCGGCACCGTTCGCCAGCATCGAAAAGCTGGCGCGCACTTTCGGCGACGCCGCCCTCATCGGCGCTGGGACGGTGCTCAAGGGGGAGGACGTCGATGCAGTGCGCGACTCAGGCGGTGGCCTCACCGTCATGCCGCATGCGGACGACGCCATCGTTCGGCGCGCGAAGGAGAAAGGTCTCGCTTGCATCCCCGGCTTTGCGACCCCGACCGAGGCGTTTCGCGTCATTGCCGCCGGTGCCGATGCGCTGAAACTCTTTCCCGCCGAGGGAAGCTCTCCGTCGGTGTTGAAATCGCTGCGCGCGGTGCTGCCGCGCGACCTCCCGCTCATCCCTGTCGGGGGTATTGACGAACGCAGCTTCGAGAGCTGGCTAGCTGCGGGCGCCGCCGGCTTCGGCATTGGCTCCGCGCTGTATAAGCCCGGCACGTCAGCCGATGCCTTGCGCGCACGCGCGCGAGACTTTTTCGCCGCGCTCAGCCGGGTCTCGCAAGCATAACCGCTGTCCACGATCCCAGCCGATCAGCGTCACAGCTTGATGCGTTTTCCTTCCTCGGCGGACCAGTAGCCGGCGTATTGCGCCTGCATCGTGTCGTAGGCGAGTTCGAGATCGGCCAACGGCTGCCGGCCGGTGACAACGCATTCCATGAAATCCTGAATCTCCTGCAGATAGCCGCGCGTCCACTCCTCCTCGAGGCAGACGAACTGCCAGCCGGTTTTTCGGTCGACCTTCTCGGTGATGTAGACATCGGCGAGCTTCTGCTCGTTGGTCATGTAGGTCAGCATGTGATTGTTCGGCGTGATGTTCGCGAACAGCGCGCCGCTGTTGGTGAAGGTCTCGATCAGATTGCGGACGCCGCCCATGATCATGTCGCCGGCAACGATCGTCGCCTTGGTGCCATCGGTGAACGTGACAATCATCGTGCCCCAGTCCTCGACATCGACCGGGTTGGCCTTGATGAATTCGCGTTCGGCGGCCGCGAGGCCGGACGCGACATTGCCGACGTCGGCGGTCACGGCCGCGACGCGGATCGTCTCGCCGCGGGCACGCGCCTCCACGCGCTTGAGATAGAGCGCCGTGGCCAACGGGTGGCAGCCCATGCGGATCAGCGAACCGCCGCCGGTCATCGCCCATTGCGCGGCGTGCGGTGCGTGCGAGCCGCTGTGACTCTCCTCGGCCTTCATGAACAGGATTTTGTCCTTCGTGGCCTTGAGAATTTCCACAGTCTTCGCCACGGCGGGCGCATAGACCCAATCTTCCGCATACATGAACAGCTTGCCGCTGGCGTTGACTGCCGCTCGCGTCCGGTCCATCTCCGCCATGACGCGTTCAAACATCAGCGCTTTCGAGACATGTTTGCCGATGGGCTTCTGGTCTTCGGCCTCGCCAAAATAGCCGGCAAACGGCTTCTCGCAGATGACATGCTTGCCGGCCTTCACCGCGGCCACGATCATCTCCGTGTGCAGGGCCGGCGGAGTGCAAATGTCGACGACGTCGATCTTCGAATCGGCAAGGAGTGCGCGGTAGTCGCGATGCGTCTGCGCGATGCCATGCTTCCTGGCGAATGGCTCGACATGATCGCCGCGCGATACGACGGCCGCGACCTCGACATCGACGCCATAGACCCGCTTGTAGGCATACATGTGCAACTCGGCGACGAAGCCACTGCCGATCAAGCCAACGCGTATTTTCGCCATCGCAACGCTCCCCGAATGCGGGCTGACGGATTCTCGCCAATGATCTTGCCGGCACCGGGCGGTGAACGAGGGGCAAGGCAGTCGCCGCATCCGCGGTGCGACCGCAGCCATCCCCGCCGAGAAGCCGGCTATAGGCCCCGCCTCATCGGCATTGACCAGGGTCCGGATTCATTAAAGACACCACGCGCGGTCCGCTGCAAGCTGGAGGGACGCCGACAGCCCGCGGGTTTGCGTCGCCCGCCAGGAGCGTTGAACATTGCGGACCGGGGAAAACGGCGGCGATCCGCGCGATGAGATCGTGCGCCTCGAAGCGCGCATCGAAGACCTTGCGGCAAAAATCGAGAATTGCCGCAAGTTCATCCTCGCCGCGCGGATCGCCACATGGGGCGGCGGGGTTGTGCTCGCCGCCATGCTGATCGGCGCCATCCGGGCCGATCCGGCCGTGATGGCGGGCGCTGCAGCGGCGTTGCTCGGCGGTATTGTCGTGTGGGGTTCAAACAACAGCACCGCGCAGGAAGCACGGAAGGAAATGGCCGCCGCTGAAGCAAAGCGGGCCGCACTGATCGAGACAATCGATCTGCGTGCGATATCGTGACAGAGGCCCTACCCCAAGTTGGCAACGCAGCGTGCCTGCAGATCAAGACGGATGGCCGCTGGGCATTTTGCCCGCTGAACGCCGCGAGGAAGTGCGCTGCGAGCGGAAACGCTGTATAAATCCTCGCCAGATTCAAGGGCCGATCGCCGCCCTATTCCCGGGAACTGCGCGATGACTTCTGAAGACGCTTGGGTGGACGATCTCGCGCCGATCAAGCCGGCGGACTGGAATCGCGCGTGTGCGCGACATCTGCTCAATCGCGCCGGCTTTGGCGGCACGCCGGAGGACATCGACCGCCTGGCGGCGATGACGCCGGCGGCAGCCGTAGAGCGGCTCGTAGACTACGAGGACGAACGGACGGGCGCTCTCCCGGCGTTCGAGCATTCCGGCGTCTACGATGCGACCCTGCAGGTGTTTCCGCCGAGCCGGCCGGCGGCGACCCGCAAGGCCGAGACCACGGGCGAAGCCATCGGCGTGCGGGTGAAGCCGGGCGGGACGCGCCGCGTGCAGCCGGTCGTCGACCGTTTCTTCTTCTGGCTGCGCGCCACCGCGCTCGAGACTCGCCGGGTGGCGGCGTGGTGGGCGGACCGCATGGTCGCCACCGATCGTCCGCTGCAGGAGAAAATGGCGCTGTTCTGGCACGGACATTTCGCCACCGGCGCCGACAAGGTCCGCGACTATCGCAAGATGCTGGTGCAGCTCGAGCTGTTTCACCAGAAGGGCACCGGAAACTTCCGCGAGCTTTTGGTGAGCGTGGCCAAGGACCCGGCCATGCTGGTTTTTCTCGACGCCGGACAGAACGTAAAAGGCGCCCCCAACGAGAACTTCGGCCGCGAGGTCATGGAACTCTTCACCATGGGGGTCGGCAACTACAGTGAGACCGACATCCGCGAGGCGGCGCGCGCGTTCACCGGCTGGTCCAACGATGACCTGCGCTTCAAGGTTGAAGAGGCAAAGCACGACGCCTCCGAGAAGGTATTCCTCGGCAAACGCGGCAACTTCGACGGCGTGGAAATTCTCAACGTCATCCTCGCCCAGGAGGTCACCGCGAACTTCATCGTCGGGAAGATCTACCGGTACTTCGTGCGTGACGATCTCTCCCCGGATTTGCAGAAGCGTATTGGTGCGATCCTCCGCGAGAACGACTACGAACTCAAACCGCTGCTGCGCACCATCTTCCTGTCGCGGGATTTCTACAGCGAGCCGTCGGTCGGCACCCGCATCAAAGGACCGGTCGATCTGATCGTTTCAATGTGCCGCGAACTGGGCGTGAAGCGATTGCCGGGCGTACCGGATTTCAACAGCTCATGCGGAGAACTCGGCCAGGTACTGCTCAATCCGCCGACCGTCGCCGGCTGGGCCCAGGGACGGGCCTGGATCACGCCCGGCATGCTGTTGGCGCGGGGAAATCTCGCGCGCCAGATGCTGCTGCCGGACATGATCAATTTCGTCGATCCCAATCTCGATCCGGGCGCGCAGATTCGCGAGGTCAACAACCGCATCTTGCGCGGGATGTCGGTCACCGCCGCAACGTCCGAAGAAAATCCCGGAGCCGCCATGGCCGAGGAAAGAGCCATGGCCAACGTCCTTGCCGACAAGGAGGACTTCAACACGCGCTACGGCAGCCTCAACGGCTGGCGCGAGGCGGTTCGCAGGGTGAAGCCCACATTGCGCGTCCCCGCGCAGTTCAGCCTCACGGCTCTCGTCCTTCCGGCGCAACCGAAAACGACGACCGAGGTCGTTGACATCATGCTCGGCCGCTTTCTCAGCGTGCCGCTGGCGGAAAAATCGCGTCTCGCTTTGATCGACTTCCTCGACAACGAACTCGGCACCGCAGACGTCGAGCGCGCGACCACTTACATGGAAGACCCGCTGCGCCTTCTGGCGCACCTCATCATGAGCACGCCGGAATATCAGCTGGCTTGAACGCCTCGGGATTCGCCCCAGACAGGGACTTTTGCAATGACCTCACATAGCTGCGATGTTGCCCGTCGCGAAGTGTTGCGCCTCGGCCTTTATGCCGGCGGGTTGGCCGCACTTGGCGTGCCCATGTCGTTTGGCGGAATCGCCCGCGCCGCAGAGGCTGCGGCATCCGGGCGCATTCTCGTCGTCGTCGAGCTTTCCGGCGCCAATGACGGACTGAACACCGTCGTGCCCTATCGCGACGATGATTACTACCGCGCCCGGCCGCGGCTCGGCATCCGCGCCGACAAGCTGCGCAAGGTCGATGACGCGTTCGGCTTCCAATCGGGAATGGCCGGCTTCGAGCGGCTCTACAAGGAGGGCCGGCTCGCGATCGTGCACGGCGTCGGCTACGACCAACCCTCGTTCTCCCATTTTTCCTCCATGGCGTACTGGCACACGGGGGCGCCCAACAGCGGCGCCGCCTATGGCTGGCTCGGCCGCCTCGCCGACGGCATGGACCCCGCCGGCACCGCCGATTACCTGGTCAACATCGACTCGCACCAGTCGCTCGCCGTGCGGGCCCGCAGCCACGTCCCGCTCGTCTTTGACGATCCGGACAAATTCCTGCGCACGGCCGCGTTCGAGGAGGAGAGCGCGCTGCGCGCCGTCGTCACCTCGCGGGACGTGGGCAATCCGACCCAGCGCTTCCTGCTCGAAGTCGCCGACAGCGCCCAGAATGCCGAGCCGCGCCTGCGGCAGGCTTGCGCCGAGTATCGCACGCCAGTCGACTACGGGCTGGTGCACTTCGGGCTCGACAAGGTGGCGGCGCTGATCTCCGCCGGCTTCCCGACCCGCATCTACTACGTGGCCTTCCGCAACAACGCCTTCGACACCCATGTGCAGCAGTCCGACGTTCATGCCCGGCTGCTGACCTATACGTCGGACCACATCGCCGCGTTTCTGCACGACATGGACCGCATCGGTCGCGGCGATGACGTGTGCGTCATGGCCTTCAGCGAATTCGGCCGGCGGGTTGCCGAGAACGCCAATCTCGGCACGGACCATGGGACTGCCGGCACGCTGTTCATCGCCGGCAAGCGGGTCAAAGGCGGCCACTACGGCAAAATGCCGAGCCTCGTCGATCTCGACGACGGCAATATGCGTTACACGACCGATTTCCGCCGGGTCTACGCCACGCTCATTCGTGAATGGATGAACCATTCCGACGTCAGTGCCGTGCTCGGGCGCGACTTCGAGGGCCTCGGCGTGATCGGCTGACTCGCTTTCACGTTCGGGGCCGGCGGGTTGAACGCACAAGAGAGGAGCAGATGCGCACCCCTCCTCCGTCGCGGCGTCAAATCCTCCGTGGCGCACTCGCGTCAAGCAGTCTGCTGTCGCTCGTCGACCCCCGTTCGGCCTTCGCTGAAAGCGCCGCGCCAACGCCCCAGTGTCACGACAATCACGAGACCACCGTCCGGCAAACGGAAGGGCCGTACTTCAAGCCGAGTTCACCGCAGCGCACCGATCTCGTTGAGCCGG
>Ga0070671_100002321_pt1 | contig 14682 bp, 13 predicted proteins | sample KBSS73metaG_FD_65341 | JGI IMG/M metagenome (GOLD analysis project Ga0070671, IMG submission 65341) | Switchgrass rhizosphere microbial communities from Kellogg Biological Station, Michigan, USA - KBS S7-3 metaG | ecosystem: Host-associated > Plants > Roots > Rhizosphere > Soil ...
TCGCGCTTCTACCTGTCGCTCGAGGACCCGCTGCTGCGCATCTTCGGCGGCGAGCGCCTCGGCGTGATCATGCAGAAGCTCAAGATGCCCGAGGGCGAGCCCATCGAGCACCCGATCGTCAACCGCTCCATCGCCAAGGCGCAGAACCGCGTCGAGGCGCGCAACTTCGACATCCGCAAGCAGCTCTTGGAGTACGACGACGTCGCGAACGACCAGCGGCGCGTGATCTACCAGCAGCGCAACGACCTGCTCGAAGGCGACGACGTCGCCGACACGATCGCCAACATGGTGCGCGGCGAGATCGACAACACGGTGCGCCGCTACGTGCCGCCCGAATCGGTCGAGGAGCAGTGGGACGTCAAGGGCCTCGAGACGGCGCTTGCCGCCGACTACCAGCTGCAGGTGCCGGTGTCCGAGTGGCTGAAGACCGAGCCCGAGCTCGACGAGGAAGCGCTGCGCGGCCGCGTCGCCGACGTCGCCGAGAAGGCGTGGAAGCTGCGCGAGGAGCAGGTCGGCGCCGACCTCATGCGGCAGTTCGAGCGCAGCCTGATGCTGCAGACGCTCGACCATCACTGGCGCGACCACCTGTCGTCGCTCGACTACCTCCGTCAGGGGATCCACCTGCGCGGCTACGCGCAGAAGAACCCGAAGCAGGAGTACAAGCGCGAGGCGTTCGAGCTCTTCTCCGACATGCTGGATCGAATCAAGCAGGACGTCGTCAAGGTTGTCCTGACCGTTCAGGTGCGCACGCAGGACGACGTGCAGGCGGTCGAAGAAGCGCCGCCGGTGAACGTGCAATACCAGCACGCGGAATTCGACGAGGCGCTCGCGCCCGGGGCAGCGCCGCAGGGCGACGGCAACGGTGACGTCGCGGTGGCGCCGCCGCCGCCGTTCGTGCGCGCGGGCCAGAAGGTCGGACGCAACGATCCGTGCCCGTGCGGCTCGGGCAAGAAGTACAAGCACTGCCACGGTCGCCTGGGCTGACGGGCGAGCCGCGGCCGCCCTCCAAAAGTAGGGTCAGAGACGATCTTCGTCGACAGCGGTGGGTGGGGAATCTCCCGCGCAAGGCCCGCGGAGGTCGACGGGTCGGCTATCCTCGACACTGGGTTGAAGCCGCACGAAAATCGTCTCTGACCCTACTTTCTCGCGATGCCCGTCAATTACACGCCGCCGGTTGCCGAGTCGCTGCTGCCCGTCCCGGGGATCGCCCTCGGCGCCGCGGCTGCGAAGATCAAGAACTGGTCACGTGACGACGTCCTCGTGGTGCTGGCGGAGCCGGGCGCCGTCGCGGCGGGCGTCTTCACCCGCAATCGCTTTTGCGCGGCGCCCGTCCTGCTGTGCCGCAGCCATCTCGCCGAGCAGCACGCGCGCGGCCTCGGGTTTCGCGGGCTCGTCGTCAACGCGGGCAACGCAAACGCCGGCACCGGCGAGGGCGGCCTCGCCGACGCGCGCGCCGTGTGCGCGCAGACGGCGCAGCTGATCGGCTGCGCGCCCGAGGAAGTGATTCCCTATTCGACCGGCGTCATCATGGAGCCGCTGCCCGTCGATCGCCTCGTCGCGGCGCTGCCGGCGGCGATGGCCAACGCGCGCGCCGATGGCTGGCTCGCCGCGGCGCGCGCGATCATGACGACGGACACGGTGCCCAAGGGCGCGTCGCGGCGCATCGCGCTCGATGGCGTGCCCGTCACGGTGACGGGCATTGCCAAGGGATCGGGGATGATCCACCCGGACATGGCGACGATGCTAGCGTTCGTCGCGACCGACGCGCCGATCGCCGCGCCGCTCGTGGCGCAACTCGCGCGCGACGTCGCCGACGTCTCGTTCAACGGCGCGACCGTCGACGGCGACACGTCGACGAACGACAGCTTCGTCATCGCCGCGACCGGCAAGGCCGGGCTGCCGCCGATCCGCAGCGCGGGCGACGCCCGTCTCAACGCCGTGCGCGCGGCGATCGAGGACGTCGCGATCGAGCTCGCGCAGGCCATCGTGCGCGACGGCGAGGGCGCGACGAAATTCATCGCGATCCGCGTCGAAGGCGGCCGCGACGTCGGTGAGTGCCGCCGCGTCGCGTTCGCGATTGCGCACTCGCCGCTCGTGAAGACCGCGTTCTTCGCGTCGGACCCCAACCTCGGACGCATCGTGTGCGCGATCGGCAACGGCGGGGCGGACGACCTGGACCCCGGTTACGTCTCGTTCTGGCTCGACGACGTGCTGGTCGTCGACCGCGGCGGCCGCGCGGCGTCGTACCGCGAGGAAGACGGGCAGCGGGTGCTAAAGCAGGACGAGATCGCCATCCGCGTCGACCTCGGCCGCGCGGCCCGCGAAAGGGCGGCGCACGCCACGGTCTGGACGTGCGACTTCTCGCACGACTACGTCTCGATCAACGCGGATTACCGCTCGTAGCAATGGGCGGCGACTTCGCGAGCCTGATCGCGCGCGCCGAGCAGGTGCTCGCGCGCGTCGAGGCGCTGCTGCCGCCGCCCGTGCCCGATCCCGATTGGACGAAGGTCACGGCGGCGCGCTGGCGCAGGTGCGGGAGCCGAGGCGATCTGCAGGCGGTGCTCCATCCGCAGGCAATCGCGCTCGACGACCTCGTCGCGATCGACGCGCAGAAGAAGGCAATCGACCAGAACACCCGGCAGTTCGTCGCGGGGTTGCCCGCAAACAACGTGCTCCTGACCGGCTCGCGCGGCACCGGCAAGTCGTCGCTGGTGAAGGCCATGCTCGCGCGATACGCGCGCAAGGGCCTGCGGGTCATCGAGGTCGACAAGGCAGATCTCACCGACCTGCCCGACATCGCCGAGCGCATCGCGGACCGCCCGGAGCGCTTCGTGGTCTTCTGCGACGACCTCACGTTCGACGCCGGCGAGCCGGGCTACAAGGCGCTCAAGGTGATGCTCGACGGATCGATCGCCGGCGGGACGTCGAACGTGCTGATCTACGCGACGTCGAATCGCCGTCACCTGCTGCCCGAGTATTTCGCCGAGAACCTCGAGACGAAGCACGTCGGCGAGGAGGTGCATCCGGGCGAATCGGTCGAGGAGAAGATCTCGCTGTCCGAGCGCTTCGGACTGTGGATCTCGTTCTATCCGTTCGGCCAGGACGACTACCTCGCCGCGGTGTCGGGCTGGCTCGCGCACTTCGGCGTCGGCGCGGCAGGCAACGCGCGCGACGGCGAGGCGCGCACTCGCGAGGCGCTGCAGTTCGCGCTCCAGCGCGGTTCCCGCAGCGGCCGCGTGGCGTGGCAGTTCGCCAAGGCCTACGCCGGCGCGCGCGCGCTTCGCGGGCGGTGACCGCAACGCCCCCACCGCCCCCCGCCGCGCCGGCAGACGCACGCCCGATCACCCGCGTCGCCGCGGCCGTGATCGTTCGCGGCGACGGCCGCGTGCTGCTCGCGCAGCGTCCTCCCGGCAAGGCGTATGCGGGCTACTGGGAATTCCCCGGCGGGAAACTCGAGCGGGGCGAAAGCGCGCACGACGCGCTGGTGCGCGAGCTGCGTGAGGAACTGGGGCTCGCGGTGACGCGCGCCGCGCCGTGGATCACGCAGCGCTTCGCGTATCCGCATGCGCACGTCGAGCTGAACTTCTTCCGGGTCTTGGCGTGGGAAGGCGACCCGGTGGGGCACGACGGCCAGGCGTTCGTCTGGCAGACCCCGGGGGCGTTCGACGTCGCGCCGCTGCTGCCGGCCAATACGCGCGTGCTGGCGGCGCTGACGTTACCTGCGGTGTACGGCATCACCTGCGCCGAGGATCGCGGCGAGACCGTCTTCCTCGCGCAGGCCGAGCGCGCGTTCGCGGGGGGCTTGCGCCTGGTGCAGGTGCGCGAGAAGGCGTGGCCGCCGGCGCGACGCAACGCGTTCGGCGCGCGGCTGTGCGAGCTTGCCCGACGCCACGGTGCGCAAGTGCTCCTGAACGGCACCGCGGACGAAGCGCGCGCCGGCGGCTACGCCGGGGTTCACTGGACCGCGGCGCGGCTCGCCGCGGCAAGCGAGCGGCCGCGCGACCTGCTCGTTGCGGCGTCCTGCCACGCGCCGTCCGACCTGGAGCGCGCGGGAGTGCTGGAGCTCGACTTCGCGCTGATGGGGCCGGTGCGCGACACGCCCACGCATCCCGGCGCGGCGCCGCTCGGGTGGGACGCGTTCGCCCGTCGCATCGCGGGGACGCGCGTCCCCGTGTTCGCGATCGGCGGCCTCTCGGGCGCCGATTTCGGCACGGCGATCGATCACGGCGCGCACGGGGTCGCGCTGCGTCGGCACGCCTGGGACTGAGCGTTTAGCGCTCGTCGGCGTCGTTCGTCGCGTCGGCGTCGTCGTCCTGCTCGACGACCGGCACGCGATACGCTTCGGCCGCCCACGCGCCGAGGTCGAGCGTCTTGCAGCGCTCCGAGCAGAACGGCCGCCAGCGGGACGCCGCCTCCCAGCGCACCGGCGCGCCGCACTGGGGACACTTCACGATCCGCGGCGACGCCGCCGGCGGGGGCTTCGGCGCCGTGCTCATCGCAACGGCGCATGGCATTCGATCATCGCCCAAATATACGCCGCCCGCGCAACGACGACGCGGCGACATTTGCCGACAGCGTCGTAGGTCCGTCGCCGACAGACGCGTCCGTACGCCGCGCCTATCGTCGTCGTGTCAACCCGGGAGATTCCATCATGAGTCGAGATCAAGCCGCGACGCGCAACGTCGACGACATCGCGAAGCGCTTCGGAGAACTGCTGGACGAAGGACAGACGCTGCTGTCCGAGGCGCTCGGCAAGCCCGCGCGCAGCAAGGCCGCGGCGCTGCGGGACTCCGTCGACGACGTGACCGACATGCTGTCGGGCTTCCAGTCTTCGGCGACGCGCGCCGCGCGCGAGAGCGTCAAGCGTGGGGCGAGCTATGCACGCCAGGCCGACCAGTACCTGCACGACAATCCGTGGCCGGCAATCGCCGGGGGCATCGTGCTCGGCGTTCTTGCGACGATGCTCTGGACGCGTCGCGACTGACGGCACGTTTTCATTGAGCCGGGGCGGCGCCGCTGCCCCGCGTTCGCGTGCTCGCGCGGGTCAGCGTCAGTCGCGTTGCGCGACTTTCGTCGTGCATCAGCTTCGACCTCGCCGGGATAGACCGTACCCCGGTCCATCCCGGAAACGCCGGCGGAACCCACTGAGCGCGTAGTTCTCGGCGCTGATCCGGCACGCACGGCACTTCCGTTTGCAGCGTGACGCGCACGCGCTGCGCAAACTTTCGTCGTCGTCACCTTCAGCAGAACCCGGTCCGAGGCCCGACCGGGGGATGCGGCGATCACTGCGGGGCGCTGCCCGGCCCGTGCGCTATCCCTCCGACGATACGGGGCGTATATTTTCCTCCCGCCTGCGGGCGCCAGAATAAACGACATGCCCGCACCGGACATCAACGGAAGGGGGAGCCATGACTTCGATTCTGCGCAGAATCCTGTGTCAAGCCACGCTCTTGGCGTGCACGCTGGGGGGGGCCGGTCCCGCAGGCGCCGAGCCCAGGAACGGCTGGTGGTGGAACGCGAACGAGAGCGGCCGCGGGTTCTTCATCGAAATGACGGGCGGAGTCATCTATCTGGGCGGCTACTTCTACGACGATTCGGGTCGCGCCACGTGGCTGACATCCGGTGGAGTCGTCACCGATCCCTACCGCTATTCCGGCACGCTTCAGTCGTATCGCAACGGTGAGACGCTCTTCGGCGGCTATCGTGCGCCGGACCCCGCGGTCGACGTGGGCCCAGTCGTGGTTGAGTTCTCCGATGACGAGCACGGTTTGATCACTTGGCCGGGCGGCACCATTCCGATTGGGCGCCAGATCTTCGGCACCGGTGTACCGCCGTTTCAGCCGGGTTCGGGCTGGTACTGGGACGAGGGCGCCAGCGGTACCGGCTTCAGTGTCGAGGTCCAGGGCACGAGCGCCTTCGTCGTAACGTTCATGTACGACGACAGCGGCAATCCCATCTGGTATTACACGGCGGGACCGATGTCATCGTCGACGCACTACGAAGGCGACCTGCTGCTGTTCTCCGGCGGACAAACGCTCACCGGGCCCTACCGGCCCCCGCAACCGCCGACGGTCGTCGGCCGCGCCGTCATCGATTTCACTGCGACGGACGAGGCAGATATCACCTTTACCGACGTCGCGGCCTCCAAGGCGGCGACATCGGTAGAGGTCAAGCGCGGGAAACGCAAGCACACGAAGCGGCAGTTCCGGCCACGCAACTGGACGTTGGAGGCCCAGTGGCCGCGCTGGGAGGGCAAGATCACCAGACTCTCGGATCAAACAATCGAAAGTCTTTATCAGAAGGTCGAGGTCTACATCGACAATGTCGTCTTCGTACGCGATGCAGCCGCGTCAAACCCGTTGAGTGCGGTGTACCGCCTCGCGTCCGGCGTGTCAGCGCGGGTCGTCTTCCACCAATACGAGAGCGATTCAGGATGCAATACCGACGGCGAGAAGACGTTCCCCGTTGATGATGGCGCCCTACGGATCACGATGAGCGCCAGCTATGCCGGTGAATTTAGCGGATCAGGTGGCGCGCCGCAGGTGGTTCCATTTTTGGTCACAATCGCGTGCCCGGGCGCGCCGCCACAGACCTACGAGTTGCCATACGTCTTCCGGGCGATGGATTTCGGCAGCAGCGGCCAAACTGGAAGCTTCGGAGGCGGCAACGGGGAGTTTGAGATCAAGAACTTCTATCCCCATTGCGCCCATATCCGATCCTATCTGCCGCAGATCAAGGGCTATCACCTCGTGGACGAGCCCTCCTTTCACGACCTCGTCTGGTGGAGGTACACGGCGGACTACGACAATCCGGGGACCTACTGCGACTGACCGATCTCAGAGATTGCAGAACATAAGCTCGAACTCGACGTCGCCCGGGTAGACCGCGCCGCGGTCCATCCCGGACACGCCGATGAAGCGGATGTTGAGCGCGTACTTGTTGGCGCTGATCTCGGGCACGCAGGGAAAATCCTTCTGCAGCGCGAGTCGCAGGAGCTGCGCTACTTTCGTCGTGGTCATCATCAGCTGGAACACGCCGTGATACGCGGTGTGCCGGCTGGCGCGACCGTTCTCCCGCAAAAGCTTCAGCACGATCGCGCCGCCGGCGCGGATCGGCTCGAACGGCTCGATCCACGCGTCGAGATCGTCGCGGCGCGCGGCCGGCGCCTGGTTGAGCCAGTAGTGGTACGCCGGGAGGTCGAACTCGCACACGCCGCCGGGGAGGGCAGAGCGCTGCTTGATCGCCATCAGCCATTCGTTCTCGCGCAGGTGATGGCCCACCTTGCCCGCCTGGGCGAGCAGCTGCGCCGCGACGCCGTCGATGTCCCCCAGGAGCGCGTCGAGCGCGCCGGCGTCGATTTGCGGGCTGACGCGCAGCGGGCTCAGCGCCTGCTTCTGGCGCTCGAGCTCCTGCAGCAGGTCCGTCTTGAGGTCGGCGCGCGCCGCGACGTCGGTGATCTCGAACAGCGACAGGAGCGCCGAATGATGGTCGGGCGCCGCTTCTTGCGCGGCGAAGAAGCGCGCGCGCGCGAACAGATCCTCCAGGCGCATCAGCGTCCGGACGCGTTCGTTCAGCGGGTGCTCGTAGCGGATCACGGTCGGGCGATGGCGCGAACGCGCGTCATTGTGCCCGAATCCGGCCGTCCTGTTCGGACGATCGTGCGCCGGCAAGCGCACGATACTCGCGATCGAGGCGCTCGATCTGCGGGTCGAGCGCCTCCGGCGAGCCGCTGTTGTCGATGATGTCGTCGGCGCGCGCGAGCCGTGCCGCGCGCGAGAGTTGCGTGGCCATGATCGCGCGCACGGCGTCGGGCGCGAGGCCGCTGCGCGCGACGACGCGCCGGACCTGCTCGGCTTCGGGACAGTCGACGACGGCGACGCGCCCGACGCGACCCAGGAGGCCGCCCTTTTCGTACAGCAGCGGCACCATGAGGATGCCATAGGGGGCGCGCCAGCCGGCGACCACGTCGTCGATGCGGGCGGCAATCAGCGGGTGCAGCGCCTGTTCCAGCGTGGCGCGGAACGCGGGGTCGGCAAACGCCTGCTGACGCAGCCAGTCGCGATCGAGCTCGCCGTCCTCGCGCAGGCAGGCCGGCCCGAACGCCGCGAGCACCGCGGCGTGGCCGGGCTCGCCTCGCGCGGACAGCGCGTGCGCCACGGCGTCGGCATCGACCACGTCGGCGCCGCGCGCCGCGAATCGACGCGCGGCCTCCGACTTGCCGCTGCCGATGCCGCCGGTCAGGCCGACGACGTACATCAGGGCATGTACACCTTGAGCAGCGCCGGACCGAAGAACAGCGCGTTGGCGCCGGCGATCGCGAGATAGGGCCCGAACGCCAGCGGCACGCTGTGGTCGCGGCCCTTGAAGACGATCAGCACGATGCCGACGGCCGCGCCGACCACCGACGACAGCAACACGATCAGCGGCAGCATCTGCCAGCCCAGCCAGGCGCCGAGCGCCGCGAGCAGCTTGAAGTCGCCGTAGCCCATGCCCTCCTTGCCGCGGATGAGCTTGAACAGCCAGTACACGCTCCACAGCGCGAGGTAACCTGCGACCGCGCCGATCACGGCCGTCTTGAGCGGCACGAACAGCTCGAACATGTTCGCGAGGAGCCCGGCCCACAGCAGCGGCAGCGTCATGCCGTCCGGCAGGAGCTGCGTGTCAAAGTCGATGAACGTCAGCGCGGCGATCGTCCACAGGAACACGCACGCCGCGGCGCCCTGCCACGTGGCGCCGAACTTCCACAGCGCCGCCAGCGCGAGGCCGGCGCCCAGGATCTCCACGAGCGGGTAGCGCGACGAGATCGCCGTGCCGCACCCTCGGCAACGGCCTTTTTGCACCAGCCAGGACAGGACCGGGACGTTCTCCAGCGCGCCGATCGGGTGGCCGCACGACGGGCACGCCGATCGGGGCACGATGAGGTTGTAGGTCGGTGCCTCGGCGATCGTCTCGCCGCGCAGCTCGGCGCACTGCGATGCCCAGCCGCGCTCGAGCATCTTGGGCACGCGGTGGATGACGACGTTGAGGAAGCTGCCCACGCACAGGCCCACGATCGCGGTGAACACCGCGAACCCCCACGGGCCGAGCGCGGCGGCGGCCGCCGTCATTGCGGCGGCACGCCGCGCCGCGGCCGGCGCGGATCGGCTGACGGACCCAACGCGATGCGCTCCGGCGGGCGGCGGATCAGATAACGGCGCCGAGCTTGAAGATCGGCAGGTACATGGCGACGACGAGGCCGCCGATGAACACGCCCAGGAACACGATGATGACGGGCTCGAGCAGGCTCGACAGTGCCGCCACCGCGTCGTCGACCTCGCGCTCGTAAAAGTCGGCGACCTTGCCCAGCATGTTGTCGAGCGAGCCCGACTCCTCGCCGATCTGCGTCATCTGCAGCACCATCGACGGGAACAGGCGGGTGTTGGACATCGCGCTGGTCAGGCTGGAGCCGGTGCTGACCTCGGTCTGGATGCGCTTCGTCGCCTGCGCGAACACGATGTTGCCGGCCGCCCCCCCGACGGCGTCGAGCGACTCGACCAGCGGCACGCCGGCCGCGAACATCGTCTGGAGCGTGCGCGTCCACCGGGCGATCGTCGCCTTCTCGATGACTTCGCCCAGGATCGGCAGCTTCAGCAGCACGCGGTCGACGGTGAAGCGCAACGCGTCCGAGCGCTTGTACATGAAGCCGAAGCCCACGGCCGTGCCGATCAGAATCGTCGCCATCAGCCACCACCACTTGACGAAGAAATCGGAGATCGCGATGACCACCAGGGTGGCGAACGGCAGCTCGGCGCCGAAGTTCTTGAACACGTCCTTGAACGACGGGATGACGAACACCATGATCACCCACATCACGATGACCGCGACGACGAGCACCGAGATCGGGTAGAACAGCGCGGATTTGATCTTCCCCTTGATCGCGAGAATCTTTTCCTGGTAGGTCGCCAGGCGGTCGAGCACGGCGTCGAGCATCCCCGAGGATTCGCCCGCGCCCACCAGGTTGCAGTACAGCGGGGTGAACTGCGCCGGATACTCGCGGAACGCCGCCGACAGCGACGAGCCCGCTTCCACCTTGTTCTTGATGTCGAGCATGAGCCGCGAGAAGCGCGCGTTGCTGTGCCCGCGCGCGACGATGTCGAACGACTGCAGCAGCGGCACGCCGGCCTTCAGCATCGTGGCGAGCTGCCGCGTGAAGAAGGTGAGGTCCTTGTCGGTGATGCGCCGCCCGCCGCGGAACGTCTGCTTCTTGATCTTGGCGACGCGGATGCCCTGGCGGCGAAGGTTCGTCGTGACGACGGTCTCGGACGCGCCGCGCGTCTCGCCGCGCACCGGCTTGTTGTTGCGGTCCGTGCCTTCCCAGATGAACAGGAATTCCTTGACACGGGTGTCGACGCGGGGAGCGATCGCTGTGGCCATGGGGTGCCTCGTCTATTTCACGTTCAAGCGGTGGTCAGTCGTTCGTGCACGCCTCGATCTCCTCGAGGGACGTCATGCCGGACTTGACCTTCAGCAGGCCCGACTGGCGCAGATTGCGCACGTTCTCCCTGTGCGCCTGGTCGCGGATGTCGAGCGCGTTGCCGTTGCGCATGATGAGCTGCCGCATGTCGTCGGAGATGGGCATCACCTCGTAGACGCCGACGCGGCCTTTGTAGCCGGTGCCCTTGCAATGATCGCAGCCGATCGGCGCGAACGGCAGCCAGCTTCCGTCGAGGTCTTCCTCGGTGAAGCCGGCGCGCAGCAACGCGGGCGGCGGGATGTCGGCGGGCTTCTTGCACGACGGGCACAGCCGCCGGGCAAGGCGCTGCGCGGTGATGAGGATCACCGACGACGCGACGTTGAACGGGGCGACGCCCATGTTCAGGAGACGCGTGAGCGTCGTCGGCGCGTCGTTCGTGTGCACCGACGACAGCACGAGGTGACCCGTCTGCGCCGCCTTGATCGCGATGTCGGCCGTCTCGAGGTCGCGGATTTCGCCGACCATGATGATGTCCGGATCTTGCCGCAGGAAGGATCGTAGCGCCGACGCGAACGTGAGGCCGGCCTTGTCGTTCACGTTGACCTGGTTGACGCCGGCGAGCTGGATTTCCGCGGGATCCTCGGCGGTGGAGATGTTGATGCCCGGCTGGTTCAGGATGTTGATGCAGCTGTACATCGACACCGTCTTGCCGGAGCCGGTGGGACCGGTGACGAGGATCATCCCGTACGGCCGGCCGATGGCGTGGAGCATCGCCTCCTGCTGGTCGGGCTCGTAGCCCAGCGACTCGATGCCGAGCTTGATGCCGGCGGAGTCGAGGATCCGCAGCACGATCTTCTCGCCCCACAGCGTGGGCAGCGACGACACGCGGAAGTCGATCGCGCGCGTCTTCGACAGGACGAGCTTCATCCGGCCGTCCTGCGGCACGCGGCGCTCGGCGATGTCGAGCTTCGAGATCACCTTGATGCGGGAGGCGACCTTGTCCTTGATCGCGAGCGGCGGCTGGGCGATCTCCATCAGCACCCCGTCGATGCGGTAGCGGACGCGGAAGAACTTCTCGTACGGCTCGAAATGGATGTCGGACGCGCCGGCGGAAATCGCGTCCAGCATGATCTTCTGGATGTACTTGACGACCGGCGCGTCCTCGACTTCGCTGTCGTCGACGGCGGTTTCCTGTGCGCTGCCTTCCTCGAGCGCGACCTCGATGTCCTCGAGCGACGCGAGCTCCTGCAGCGTCGTGCCGTTCGACTCGACGACCTTGACGATCGCCTGGCCGAGCTTGTCGTCCTCGACGACGACCGGTTCCACCGGCAGGTTCGTGCGGAAGCGGACTTCTTCGAGCGCCTGGAGGTTCGCTGGATCGGACGTGGCGACGTAGAGGCGGTTGCCGCGCTTGTAGAGCGGCAGCACGCGCCGCGTCTGGGCGATCTTGGGATCGAAATAGGTCTTGTCGAGCTGCTCGAGGTCGAAGGAATTGAGGTCGAGGAGCGGGATGCCGAAGGCGCGCGATCCGAACAGAGCGAGCTGCTGCGCGGTCATGCGCTTGCCCGACAGCAGTTGCTCGACGAATGTCACCCCGGCCGTCTGCGCCTGCGACTGGAGCGTCTCGGCGTCGTGCTCGGACATGACCCCCTGCTGCGCGAGAGCCCGGGCGAGGCCGCTGATGTTGCGGGTGGCGACGTGAGTGGCCATGGGTCGGAAGGGTCCTGGGCTCGGCGGTGACGGGTGTCGTTTATCGGCGTTGGTGTGCGGGGTCAACGGCCCGAGACGCGCATACGCGCCCGAAGGGGACGTGAGACCGCCCGAAAGCGAAAGCAAGACTTGTGCCGTACACCGGGAACTCCATAGAGAACCGACACTTATTCCATTTGCATGAAACTTAGCTTGAAGATGATGCCCGCTCGGGTTGGCTTTGTAAAGGCGCAGAAGCGCGTCCCACGGGGGGCAGCAGGCGGACGACTTTGACGGCGCGATCGACCGTCTGGACGATCTCGATCCCCTGGCCGGCGACCCGGAAGCTGATCCCGGCATCCGGGATGTCGCCCAGATGCTCGACGATCAGCCCGTTGAGCGTTTTCGGACCGTCCAGCGGGAACTGCGTTCCCAGCCGCCGGTTCAGCGCGCGCAGGAGCGTCATGCCGTCGACGACGATGCTGCCGTCCGTCTCCCGCCGGAACGTGTCGGACCCGCCGGGCGCCTGCGTGGTGAACTCGCCGATGATCTCCTCGACGATGTCCTCAATGGTGACCAGGCCCTGCAGCTCGCCGTACTCGTCGACGACCAGGCCGAGGCGCTGGCGGTCGGTCTGGAACTGTTGCAGTTGCGTCAGCAGCGGCGTGCCCGCCGGGACGAAATACGGCGGCCGCAGCAGCGGGCGGAGGCGCTCGGCGTCGATCTCGCCCGTCTGTTGCAAATGCACGACACTCTTGAGCGGCAGCACGCCGACGATGTTGTCGAGCGAATTCTCGTAGACGGGGACGCGCGAGTGGTAGGACGTCGCCAGCTGCTGGCGCAGCAGCGCCGGCTTGTCGGCGAGGTCGAGCGCGTGGATCTGGCTGCGCGGCGTCATCACGTCGTCCACCGAGATCGCCTCGAGGTCCATCAGGTTGGCGAGCATCGTCCGGTGCTTGCCGCGGAAGTACTGGCTGCCTTCGAGGACGAGCGAGCGCAGCTCCTCCTGCGTGAGCATCGTGCCGCTCTCCGACGTGCTCTTGATCCGCAGCAGCTTGAGCAGCGCCTGCACGAAGATGTTGACGAACGCGACGATCCACACGAACGGCGGCTTCAGCAGCGGCGTCAGCGCGTAGGCCGCGACCGGCGCGATGCGGTCGGCGTGCGCGGCGCCGATCACCTTCGGCGTGATCTCGGAGAACACGAGGATCAGGAACGTGATCACGAGCGTCCCCAGCGCGAGCACCAGCTTGCCTTCGCCGAACAGGCGGGCGCTCAGCACGGCCGTGAGCGTCGCCGCCGCGGCGTTGATCAGGTTGTTGCCGAGCAGAATGACGCCGAGGAGCTTGTCGGTTTGCGCTAGCAGGGCGATCGCGAGCTTCGCGCCGCGGTTGCCGCGCTGCGCGCGGTGTTTCAGGCGGTAGCGGTTGACCGCCATCATCGCGGTCTCGGCGACGGAGAAGAAGCCCGACGCGATCAGGAGCGCGGCCAGTGCGAACGCCAGCGACTCCGACGAGATCTCATCCACGCGACGACGGCCCTCTGGAACGAGCGCCGAGTATTGGAGCCGGGACGGGGACTGTCAATTCGGCCGTACTACCGATTGAGCAGCACTTCAGAGACGAACTTGCTGCCGAGATAGCCCAGCACCAGCAGCAGCGTGCCGCCGAGGATCCAGCGCAGCGCGGTGCGGCCGCGCCAGCCGAAGCGCGCGCGCCCGACAAGCAGGACGGCGAACGCGAGCCAGCCGGCGACCGAGAACACGTTCTTGTGCGTGAACGTCACCGGCTTGCCGAACAGCTGCTCCGAGAACAGGAAGCCGCTGCCGAGCGCGAGGGTGAGCAGCAGGAAGCCGGCGCCGATCAGCCGGAACAGGTAGCGCTCGAGCGTGAGCAGCGGCGGCGTTTCGCCGGCAGGATCGACGCCGCCGCGCAGGCGCTTCTCCAGGCCGGTCACCATCAGCGCCTGCAGCGCGGCGACGACGAACAGCGCGTACGCGATCAGCGCGATGCCGATGTGCACCGACGCCCACGGCGAGTCGCCGTAGCGAAAGCGGTGCGGACTTTCGCCGAACGTATGGATCAGCACGCCGGCCGCGGCCATCGGCAGCACGACGGCCGCCACCTGCGGCAGCACGCGGAACAGTCCGGACGCCCAGGCGATCAGCGCGGCGAGGCCGGCGACGAGCGACAGCGCGTTGACGAACGAGAGGTCGAGGCCGTCGGGGCGGAAGATTGCACGTGCGATCACGATCGCATGCAGCGCGAGCGCAAGCGGCACCAGCCACGCGGCGCGGGGCGCGCGTGCGCCGGCGCTCGTGGTCGCGCGCGGCCGGTACGCCCAGGCCGCGATCAGGTACAGGGCGGCGACGGCGAGGTGAAGTAGAATCATCGGCTCGTTGCCGCGACCTTCGATCGGCCGTCGCGGCGCCGCCAGTTTACAGGCTGCCGCGTTGGCCGCCCTTCGCCGGAATCCGCCATGCTCGACAACCTCACCGCACGCCTGTCGCGCGTCGTCAAGACGCTGCGCGGCGAAGCGCG
>Ga0070671_100002322_pt1 | contig 14682 bp, 15 predicted proteins | sample KBSS73metaG_FD_65341 | JGI IMG/M metagenome (GOLD analysis project Ga0070671, IMG submission 65341) | Switchgrass rhizosphere microbial communities from Kellogg Biological Station, Michigan, USA - KBS S7-3 metaG | ecosystem: Host-associated > Plants > Roots > Rhizosphere > Soil ...
TGGTGAGCCGTGGAGGGCTCGAACCTCCGACCCGCTGATTAAGAGTCAGCTGCTCTACCAACTGAGCTAACGGCCCTTCAAAATTACGCGTTGGAATTATACGGTCGATGAATGAAGTGTCAAGCTGGGTAATAGCCGATCTTAGCTTCTCAATTCCTCATCGCCACGTGAGTTTGATCCCATAGTGTGGAACTACTGAATTTTTCAAATCCTAATAGGAGTTCAATCCAATCGATCGATTCGGCGAGCAAATCGCGTCACGCCTTCATCTCCGAGGCGCACTCCTTCTCGGATAGAATTTTGTGGACTGTTTGAATGAGTTCGTCGATGGCAGGTTTTGGGACGAATGCAGTTGCGCCTGCTTCAAGCGCTTGGTGCCGGTGAATCTCATACGCATCACCGGTGTAGAAGATACAGGGTACCTCTGGAGTTAACTTATTGAGTGTTCCACACAACTCGAGACCGGTGCCATCTGGCAATCGTTTGTCGAGCACGTATAGGTCGAACTCGCTTTCTGAGGCGCGGCGACGTGCTTCCTCGATAGTTCCAGCGGTTTGTACTTCGTAGTCTGCATCAGAGAGAAGCACTTGAAGCATCTCTGAAGTATCAAAGTGATCATCAACACACAAGATTCTGCACTTGGGCTTTGACACAGGGGAACCTCCTTGTTATGGGTCAGTACTGGTTTTCCTCGATGCTACGTCCGGAAGGAACACAACTTGGGCAGACGATCGAGCGGCGCGATTATAGTCAGCCGAATTTAGAATTGCGAATCGGGATTTGCAAATCTTGCGTTGCTTGACGACTGTTTTGATTTCCTGCGAATAGACTAAAGTTCCAGCGCCGCTACCACTCTCCTACTACTACGGTTCAAGTAGCTCCACAACGCGGTTGGTACGGACTCGCGCTACTTCAGCAGCGAAAATCAATTCCGCTATTTTCTTACTTTTCTTTTCGCTGTTCTAACGCGAGTCCAACCTGCATCGCTCTAAGAATTTGATTCAGCACTTCGCTGTCTTCGTCTTCCGGTTCGAGCTGCTGATATTTCTCCAGCGTGCTGGACGCTGCCGCTAGATCTCCTAGTTTATGATAGACGAGAGACAGATTGAAATAGACCAGTGAGAAGCCTGGTTCAACTTGGGCCGCAGCTTCGTAGTGAAGCTTTGCAAGGTGTAGATCTCCCGCGTCGTAATAAAGATTCGCAAGGTTGTAATGCGCTTCAACGTGGCGCGGATCATTTTTTAACGACAGCGTGAAGTTGTCGAGCGCCTTTGTTAGTTCACCGCGTTCCAGGTTGATGATCCCAAGATTGCAATATGCCTCTGCAACATTGTCACCTTCGCCGATCGCTTCGACATAATGTTCCGCCGCAGTAGGGTCGCCCTGTTCGTGAAGCAGCAACGCTTCTTCAAAAGGAGTCAGCAGTCTGGCTACGCGACTAGCTTCTGGTCGAAACAAACTTAATTGGCCTTGTAGCTCAGCTTCAATTTGCCTGATGCTTTGACCTTGCGATCGAAGTTCACGGACACGTCTGAACTGCGTTAGTGCCTGGAAGTCGTAAGTAAAATCTGGCGTCTGCGAAGGTGTTGACGCTTGAATGATGCCTTGTTCAGTCCAGCGACGAATTGTCTTCTCGCTCAGACCGAAAAGTTGTTTGATTTCCTTGATGGAGTAGGATGATTTGACACGTTGGTAATCTGCCTTTAAAGGGACAGGTGAGGGAAATGAGATTACCTTAGTGCTCTTTTCTTTCATCTGATGGCGAACAAACAATTCAGCGAATCAAGACGCTTTTCGCTTTTTTGCCGTCGTCTTCGCCTTCACCAACGTGATCTGCGGTTTCTTCTTCGCCGCTGTCGCTGGTGCCTTGACCATTGGTTTGCGATTCGACTGCTGCAAACTCTTCTTTAAGGCGCTCATAATATCAAGTCTTGGTAGTTCTTCAACTTCCTCAAGTTCCACTACCTTCCGTCCTTTGATCTTCGCGTCGATAAGTTTTCGTAAAGCAGAATGGTAATTGTCTTCAGTGTCGATCTCGCCGAGGGTGGTAACCATCTCCTGCACCAGTGTCGCAGCAAGTTTCAGTTCGTTCTTATTCAGCTTCTGTGCAGTGAGATCCTTGACGCCATTAATATCAGGCACCTCTTCCATTTTGCGCAGCTCATGTGGATAGTGAAGCTTTTGCAAAACGAGACCGTCTTCGTGTGGAAAGACTGCGACCAGATCTTCGCGGTCGCGCAAAACTACTTTGCCAACCGCGACCTTTCCGGTCTGCTTCATAACTTCACGTAACAACGCATAAGGTTTTTCAGAAACGGCACCGTCCGGACCGGCAAAATAAGGTGCGTCGAAATAAGTCGTCGGAAGTTCATCTCGATCGACGAAGCCGACGATATCGACTGCTTTGGTTGTCTTGATCTTTATTTTTGCGACGTCTTCAGGTTCAACAATAGCGTAACGATCCGGCTCGTATTGATAGCCTTTGGTGATTTGGTCACCGCTAACAATCTGGCCGCATTTTTTGCAGCGCTTGTCGTAACCAATCGGACCATAGTCGTCGCGGTGGAGTTGATTGAACGAGATCTTTTCGCTGGTCTCGATGGCGTTATAAATACGGACGGGGATTGCTACCAACAGAAAGCGAATGTGACCTTTCCAAATAGACCTCATTATTGACCTCTCCTCATGCGAAACGCGGGCAAATGCCCGCGCTATGTGTGTCCCCGGCTCTTTGCTTGCCGGGAGAGCCGGTATTATGAAGTCGATTAGATCTCAAGTAAAGCACTAATTTGGGCCAATTCCTTTGGCTTCTGACGCCTTACTCAGTCGTATTTCTCTGCCGTTTTGACCCGTTTCATACTGCATTCTTGAGGGCGTTGTGCATTGCGCCGGCACTTTGCCACCGCTGCGTCGGATCCTTCGCGAGGGCTCGGTCGATGATTTGGCAGACTATTTCCGGAATGTGAGGAGCCCTTTCTCGAAGGGGAATACACGGCTGTTCGAAGATCGCCCGGATGGTATCGTTGACGCTCGTCTTTCTGGTTAAGTCGAGAGCGAGCTTACCGGTTAACAAACTGTACGCTGTCATTCCCACGGCATATATATCGGACTGTGGCTTCACGTCGCGAAAATTTCGCAGTTGCTCCGGAGGCATGTACGCAAGTGTGCCTGCCATCTCGCCAGCCATCGTCACTCCACTCATGCCGGAGTGGGTAAAGCTCTTGGCGAGTCCGAAGTCCGTTAGTTTCGCCACGTAGTTAGGAGCCCGTCCGGAGACAAGAATGTTTTGATCTTTGAAGTCGCGATGGATGTAACCCTGCGAGTGAGCATAAGAAAGGGCATCAAGCGCTTGAGAAATGATTGAGATACCGTCAGGGTACGACAAGAAACCACCTTGCGATTCTGCGAGTTTCGATGCATCGGCTCCATCAACAAACTCGGTGACCAGGTAGACGACTCCATTGTGTGTACCACGATCAATGAACTCCACGATGTTCTTATGTTTTAGCGTTGCGGCAACATCGATCTCGCGCAGGAAGCGCTGCATTGCTTTATCGCTAACAGCAAACTCCGGCAACAGCGTCTTGATAGCAACTGCTCGACCAGTATTATGATCTCGACCAAGCATCACACAACCCATCCCGCCACGACCGAGCAACTTAACTGTGTCGTAACCAGGTACCGACTGCGGCGATCGCTTCAACTCGCTTCGACAATCTTCGCAAAGGAAGGTGAGCTTCTCATCCGGATTTGACGCCTGCGCCTGTTCTCTTCGTCCGCAATTCAAGCACTCAACCATGACGAGAACCGGGCGAGCCGGCACCATGTCCTGCGTTGTTTCTGAAAGGTAACGGTCATCCGTAGCAGTTACCTCGACTACAAGCACCGATTCACCACCCTGTATTCGATCACCGTTTTTTAAAGAAGCCTCGCGTACTCTTTGGCCGTTAACAAACGTTCCGTTAGTCGAGCCGAGGTCGCGCAGAAAAGAGTGAGGTGGATTGATTTCAAGAAGGCAGTGGTTGCGAGAGAAGAATCGATCGTCAGGCAGGTAGAGATGGGCCTCAGGCGAACGGCCGATCAGAAAACTGTCATGTTGAGTGAAAGAAAAGATGCGACCCTGGTAAGGGCCAGCAATGACTTTGAGGTTAACCTGCATCTTGTCCGATATTAGTTGTCGGCCTTGTACGACAATTTACTTTCTCGATGAAAGCGTCTATCGACGACCACGACAAACTAAGTTTATCGAACAATCAATCTTCTTGTTAACGACTTATCTCCAGATCGTCGAATGCAACTTCAGTAACACCGCTGGTGTAAAGGCCCGCTCGTCCTCGTTTGTAATTCTCGGAATCGGTGATTTTCGTTAAATACTGTCCATTCACGTAGAACGAAAGTTCAGATCCTTTGATTCGCACTTCGAGCTGATTTGGATTTGTGTGTGGTCGAATTGCAGTAGAGGTTGTCTTGTTGACGAGTGAAGTCTGTGTGCCGTCTTTGTGTTTGATGATCTCGTACTCTGGAGTATCACTTGGGTAAACCAAGAGAGCGTAGTCTTCCAGTTGTTTATTCTTTGACTGCGCACAGTGGACCATCAATCCGAAGCCGGAACTCGGCACGGTGCCATCGACACTTCGCGCAGTAACTTTCACGGTAGCGTTCTCAGTATTGTATTCATCGGACGGGGCATACATCACGATGAAGGTTTTGTCCTTTGAACTCATGTGATATTCATCATCGGCATACCAGATTCTGCCGAACTTTGAATCGCCCGTACCCCATTTCGTACTGCTGAAATCATCGGAGAACGCTGCGGGTAATGAGCTTGAGTTTGAATTCGCGTTTATGTTGGCTGGGGGCGAGTTTGTGTTGACAACCACGTTCGCGTTTCGATTCTCGATGCGGTTTGTGACGTTGGAGTTATTAGTGTTGGTAGCATTCATGCTGGCCCAGGCAATAACCCCGACGACCAGGCCGATACCGATTACGCCAAACGCCAGTAACCCCCCAAGGATCCACCAAACTGCATTCGACTTTTTCTCCGGAACCGGAGACGGAGTTGGAGTCCACTGCTGATTTTGAGGTTGATAGGCCGGCGCGGTTGGAGTTTGATTGATCAGTGGAGAATCAGGTCGATAAATCTCAGTTGGCGGTGGTTCGGCAGTATCGCGCGCCGGTGGATACCGAATAGTAGCGTTCGAATCAGGAAGCGCCTCCGCAACGAGTGGCGTTCCATCTTCCAAACAAAAGTTGAGCGATGCATCCGTATAACTGCGATTACAGTTCGGGCAACGTTTCATTTAGTGACTCGCTTGTCTCTAAGAATGTGGGCTAGAAAACCGTCGGCCAATTATAAGGAAAGTTCAGTCGCGCTCAAGCAGTAATGGGCTTGCCGCACCTCCCGCAGAATTTTGTTCCAGCCGGATAACTCGTTCTACAACCTCGGCAAAAGACCTCGACTGGCTTCGGCGGTCGCCAATCTAGAGCAGCATTTCCGATTGGAATTCCACACCTGCCACAAAAACGAATCGACGCGGGATAAGACTGGCCACAGCGTGAACAGCGCGACGTCGCGGCGGGAGGAGAAGTTTGCGGCGGTGGTTGTGTTAGCGGTCCAGTTCCAGAAACCGGGACAAAAGTAGTGTTGCCACAACGACCGCAAAATTTGACACCTTCCGCGAAACGAGATTCACACTTCGTACACATAACAACCACCAGCGTGGTTGATAGCGCACCATGTTTGCTGTCGAGGCTGCCGCCGCGAGACGGTGTGAGGTGACTTGATGTTGCGCGTTTGGAAGTAGCTTCAATGATCTGTTCAGCCACGTCGCTGCGAATCTCGATAACTCGTTCGTCATCAGGTTCACCAGCTCGAGCTACTCGTAAGACATGTTTACCGGGCGCAACCGAAGTCAGTATCACTCTACCGGATCTACCGACGCTGCCATATCTTTCGTCGTCAACGTAAACTTCAGCACCGGAAGGCGCCATGATTACTAGCCGGGAGTCGCCACGTTTTACTTCTTCCGTACTCGACGACACAGCTGCTTCGAGAGTTGCAAACCATTCGCTCGCGGTTGCCGGCCGGTCGGCCGGTGACTTAGCGAGAGCTTTCATGATGCTCGCTTCAACTTCGTGGCTTAAATCGGAGCGTAGCGTCGACAACGGCGGCGGGGCTTGCATCAGCTTTTGTCCGATAAGCTGAGTGATGTTGCCGGTAAAAGGTGGTCGACCACCAAGCATGTGGTATGCGATTGTGCCCAACGCATAAGTGTCGGCGCGAACGTCGAGCGGAACGCCTTGTTCCATCTGTTCGGGAGCCATGTACTCAGGCGTGCCTATGATTCCTCGTGATGCTGGTCCACTTGCCGACGTCACGTCTGAACGATCCGCGCTTACAATCTTAGCAAGTCCAAAATCTCCCACTTTTACGAAACCATCTTCTCCCGTAACGCGACGACGTTGTTGCATCAGAAAGATGTTTGCCGGTTTCAGATCGCGATGCAGGATTCCTTCATCATGTGCCGCCTCAACTCCCGCGACGACTTGTCGCATGATGTTGACTGCTCGCTGTGGGTTTACCGTGCCTTCCCGTCGAAGTAAGTCGTAGAGCGTTTCACCTTCCACGTATTCCATAACGAGGAAGAACACACCGTCTGGACTTTTGCCGAAGTCTGTAACGTCAACCACGTTTGGATGTCGGATCGAAGCTGCCGACCGGGCTTCACGTTCAAAACGCGCGATAGCCTCACCTTCCTGGAGATCTTCATCGTTCAAGATGTCTGGACGAACTGTCTTAACGGCGACGCGGCGTGTTTGAAGATTCTGATCGCGGGCTAGATAAACCTGGCCCATCGCGCCACGGCCAAGTCGTTTTTCTAATAGATATCGTGAGGCCAGGAGTTTTGGTCCGGGAAGCGTCGGTTTGGTGTTCGTTTGATCCGAGGGACAGGTCAGGACTTCGTCGTCATAGCAGATTTCACACCGGGGGCACTCGCGCATGGGAATTGATTCTAACAAAAAAAGAGTTTTCTGCCCGTGCTTCGCAGCCACAAAGGCTTCGAGCCTTCGCACAGATATTGATGGGTTCGTATGAATGTGTTCGCTAATCAGGAAAAAGCGAGCAATACGAACCTCGAATAGCCAGGCAGAAAGGAGAAGATCAATCCGTCACGTTGTCGAAACTACGCGCGCGCAATTTCTGAACAACAGGCAGCGCACCGGGTTGCCGCGAGCGGAATAGCCGTCAAACAATACGGACAGTCTTTCGTGTTAGGAGGCGGAGGCGCTTGATTCTTAAGCCGATTCACAGTTCTTACCAGGAGGAAAATCACCAAAGCGATGATTAAGAAGCTGATGACGTCGTTTAGGAATGCGCCGTACGTCACCACGGGTAAACCCTTCGCTTTCGCTTCTGCTACCGAAGCTGGATGTTGTCCGGAAAGATCCAAAAAGAGGTTGGAAAAGTCGACCTTTCCCAACGCCAGTCCAATGGGAGGCATGATTATGCCGTCGACAAACGAGGTGATTATCTTTCCGAATGCAGCGCCGATCACGACTGCAACTGCAAGATCGATCACACTTCCACGCGAGATGAATTCTTTAAATTCTCTTAGCATAGTGTCCTCCGAAAGTTTTCTTGAATCTCAGCACACATCCTCGCAACCGAAGATTCGCGACATTCAATGACAACCTTTAGCTAACTTGAAGCCGGCCTTTTCCGCATCTTCCGAGTTCTTAAAGATAACTTTGTTGCTTTCAAGAATTTCCTTGGCCGCTGCGCAGTTTGTCAGATAGTAGAGTTTAGTCTGTTTGTCGCCAACTATTTCAGTTGGCTCGTCTGTCGGTGCGACGTCACCGCCAGCGTCACGTTCTTCTTTTGCTTGTCGTCGAACCGCAATGACATCTTCTGCGCTTAAATCAACGATTCGCAAACTTGGTCCACCCGCAATTGTAGATACTAGCAATTGAAAATCTGCGCACTTTAATTGCTGTCCACGTCCTCGCGCTGCCGACCAACTATTAGGGACCTTTAATGATTGCGAGATCAATTTGACGAATTCATCTATCGACTGAACCTTGAACGCTTCATCAAACCCGATCCATAGCGATGTTAGATGGTCATCGAGGAGGTCGAGCGAAATGCTCCGCACACCTTCGAATTTTGTTTTGTCGATGGTCTTATCAAAGTACGGGTTGATTGTAGTCTTCGACACTCCAAAAGGATCGGCGCGAGGGAACACAGTTTGAGGCACCTTACCCTTCACCTCGTCTTTCGTCATTCCGAGATGAAAGCCAAGTAACTCGGGCGCCGCTGGCAGGTCACTAATTTTTTCTGTGCACTGTGCGTGGATTTCCGGAAGAAACGTAACCAGGGTGAGCAAGATTCCAATGCGAACAAGATTTGGGGCTGTCATGTTGCGAATGATGAACTTTAAATGAAGAGGGAGTTCACGCGAAACTTAAGGGGAAAAGAATGACCTGTCAAGAATACTCGATCCAAGAAAAAGAGGCGGTTCCGTTAGGTCCCGCCTCTGTGGTCGTAGGGCCCTTCTTCCCCGCAACCACTTACCCGCCATTGCGGCGGATTCTTAACCGTCAGACTTGTTGTATTGCTCTAGGTGCCGCACGAGAATCTATTCCGTCAGTCAGGTGGCTGGTCCATTTCACAGCATTGTGACTTGGTCTTGCTGAGTCCCACACTCAGATCGTGTTGTGCGTTAGATCGCCGGATTTACCTGTGACGACCTTCTTTTCGCAGGCGGACTGTCTAAGTTGTTATCTACTATTCGGACTCGTTTGTTGCAGGGTGGATTCACCCGAAGAAGGTGGTCGAGCAAGAGTAGCTTCTGAACTGGAAGCGCAACAACGGAGAAGAATGCCTATTTTTTTGGCAGGATTCTGCCAATCCCAACGAATAGTGGCAGCTGCTCACCAAAGACTCAGAGTATTTAAGGGAGAAGCGATCTGATGATTACTTCCAAAGACTTGGGGTCGAAGGGGGTTGAAACGTACTGATTGCAACCTGCCTCCAGCGCTAACTCGCGAAATTGATCTGCGCCGTAAGCCGACACGGCAACAATCGGCGTACTCGTTAGGTCCGCAACTTGTCGAATTCGACGAGTGGCTGATAGGCCGTCCATGCGTGGCATCTCCATGTCCATAATAATTAGGTCAGGAGACTCAGACTGAGCGCGTTGCAATGCCTCGACTCCATCTTCCGCTTCAACCACACGAAAGCCGCGTCTCTCTAGCCATGTGCGCAATAGGAGTCGTGTGTCATCAAAATCATCCACGACGAGAATCTTTGGTCGTGGAAGTGGTGAAGATGTCATCAAGCTACTATTCGGAATAAGGTCTGGTTGCATGGGTCGCCGCATCATACTGATGCCCACCGACCTCGTCTAGATACGTATTCAAATCGTAAGTTAGATGCAATAAACAAATTCAAGACAAGAAAAAGACAAACATCGTTTCTAGTATGCGCCACATTGTTTCCGCGAGCTATTCCCCATCTGGAAACGATTCTCCCAATTTAAAGCTAGGTGCTCGGCTAGGGTGACCTCTAAGTGTGCACTTGCCCCTGTCATCTTAGATTGAATTCCCCGGCCGGTTAGGTACCCGCTCGAGTCGATGCCTCGTTCGTCTACTGCGGGCACCGCAAGCGGAGTTGCTTGGTGTGTGTGACGCTTGCAATGTTCGAAGTGCAAACGTGATGTCCTCCTTTCTTCGGTTGCAGCTGATTTTCGTCGCAGACGAAGAAATAGAGGTTAAGTTTTTCTGATGTGAATGTGCCTTGCTTGCCTCAAGGTGCGTTTATATTCGCTGCTTCGCACCTGCGAAGATGGAGTGTGACTCGGAGCTCGCAAATTGTGATCTCCTCAACAACAAGGAAAAAAAATATGGTGATACTAGCAAAAAGGCTTTTCATGATAGCGGCTGTCGCGGGGCTGATGATGTTTGCAACATCGGCGGCAAATGCTGATCCGGTTACTTTTTCTACTACAGGAGTCTTCAGCGTTAGTGGTACTAACGTTGTTAACTTCTCCGGCGTTAATGGTACAACAACCATCACCTTTAACGGCACAACCAACCCGGTAAATACACCGGCAGGTGCTAGTTTTGGGGACATTGTGGTGACCACAACCGTTCCAGCTAACGCGGCAGGTCCAGCAATAGGTGGAAACTTCACTTTGAACTTCGTTCAAGTGTCACCAGCCGGTACTGGAAGTTTAGTTGGAACGCTCTCAGGCAACCTTGGATTTAATACAGGCGTTGCTACGCTCAGTTTCAGTACTACATCGATCACCATTGCTGGATTTACTTACACAGTGAACCCCACATACACGATCGCCCTTCCGGTGACTGGTGTGGGTGGCGGAGCTGGTACAGGAACCACGACCATTCAGGGCGTTGTTACCGGTTCGGCAGTTCCAGAACCAGCAAGCATGGTGCTTCTTGGAACGGGATTAGTTGGCGCGGCTGGGGCGTTTCGTCGTCGGTTCAAACGGGACTAAGTATCAGTATTAGAGGCTAAGTTCCCGGCATCGTAAACGGTTGCCCAAATTTAAACAAGCCGCCCGTAGAATTGCTGCGGGCGGCACAGGAGACCAATAGATGTACGCCGAACCGATGATTTCACCCCTGGATCTGAATGGAAGGATTTATGCCATTCAGGATGAAAAGGGAAACACGATAGGAACAGGCACACGCGAGGTTTGCGAGGTATTGCTTTACATCATTACCAAGCCCGCCTCGCCCAGTGTATCAGGACGCATTAATCTACCAGTCCCGCAACGGCCCAATGTGCGGGCGGCAATAGCAATATAGCCTCCGGGCCGGGCAGCAAGTAGTAGGTCTGGCAAAGTTCGGATCTGGTGCAACTGCCTCATCGTTATCAGCAAACGGGAGATGGAAACGATGAGTTCAGACACGGTTTACAGGTTCGAGAAAACCAGTGGTTGTCCTCCCTCGGAGGAACTGCTCTCATTCAGCCTCGCCGCTCTTCGTGAAAGCAGTTTGAAAATCTCCCACTTAGAAATGTGCGATTTCTGCTCGTTAGAAGCACACTTCTTTTCAAAACAACTAACGATCCCATTACCTTCACCACTCCCGGAGATGCCCGCCGCATCTTCGTGTGCTTGCGGAATCTTTGTTGCGCAGGATATCTAAGATTCCGACGAGTCACTGTAAGAGTGGTCGTCTGTAGTCCGACACATTAAACGGCGGAGCCGTTAGCAACGGAAAGATTGGACCAGTCGTTCTTTCAATCTAAACTCGCAAAGCAGCACCGCCCCGATTTCGCTGCTGAAATTCAGTTTTGAGTGCCGTGAAGCAGAGTCGCTTTGGAACATTGAGAAAAGTCTCAGGTAGGTTGAGACAAATGTGGGTGGGCCGCGAAGACAGCTCGTCTAAGGAAGAACTAATGCCCCGCTTACTAGTCGTTGACGATGAAGAATCGATCTGTTTCTCGATGAGCGAATACTTTTCGCTACACGGTTATCGTGTGGATACAGCCCGCGAATTAGATGAGGCGGAAAAACTCCTGGAGGCGACCGAATACAAGGTCGTTATTCAAGATTTACGTCTTGCTGCAACTCGCAATCCGGACGGCCTAAGTATTATAAAAATGGTCCGACAGCAGAATCCGCAAGCCAGAATCGTCGTGCTCACCGCGTATGGTTCTACCGAAATGGAAGATGAGGCACGACGTTGCGGCGCAGACGCGTTTCTACGTAAGCCAAAACCACTTTCCCAGGTGGCCCAAGTCGTTCAAGGCCTGCTCGAATCACCATCCAAACATGCTGCGCGTCCAGCGTAGTTTGAAGAATCGTTAGTCCACCATTTCGTTCGGCTTCTTTCGCATTCTGCCAGCCTTTTTCAGAGCGGGCGTTTTGACGTACCTCCCTGTCCGCTCCAAATCATTTATCGTGAATCCGCTGTCGAAAAACTCGAGATCTGTATCCACTCCCAACTGACTGTAGTCGAAGATGCGACCGTCATTTCGGACGTAAACTGAACCGCGCCGACCTTGTTCGTATTGGTCCACACTTAGAAGCGCGTAAAGATGCCTGCTTTGTCCAAGTGCACCTGAAGGAATGCAAGGCACAAACTCCTTACCGTTGGATAACTGATAAATATTTCCCTCTAAGAGGCGTGTTCTGCCGTAGCGGTTATGATGAAGTTCGAAATCTGAAGGTAGACCACCACGAGATTTAAACTTTTCAACTGAGGTCGCTATTGAACGCTCAGCGGCCGATGACGTCTTCGATGAGCCCGCCGGCGAACTCTGCAGAGCGCGTTGTCCAGAATTTTTCCCCACGGTTTATAGGCCCGCGGACCTTAGGTAGCTACCGGTTTGAACACTGCAATCTTCAGGCTGTTTGAGCTGCTGGCTCTTTGGATTCACGCGGCTTCCATATAGCCAGAATTATGCCTGCCAGCGAACAAGCGACCAGTTGGTAACTGACGTTTATTAAATAGAGACCAAGTTTCCGATCTTCGAATACAACAGTTGCGAGTTGGGTAGTCGCAACGAATCCTAGCCACAACCAAAATGCGGTTTGTATTCCATCAAGTGCAGTGCGTGCCTTCGTGTATTGCACAAAATGCGCAAGGATATAAACCAGGATGAGCGCCGCGATAAATGCTATCCCCAATTCCTTCGCAGGATTGTGGCTTTCCATCTCTCTAAGTTTTTCTGGACTCCACTCAATCAACTTAACGAACTGGTTCGAGAACAACACCCCATACCACACTCCACCTACCAGGAAGTGAACGACGGTGGCAACGAGTACTGCCGGATAATTAATTTTCATTTGGAGAGCTTCTCCTTTAGTTGAAGATATAGATCTGGACTACTCAGTTTGTTCTAAGTCAGAGTTCGCGTTTGCTGTGCTGTAATACTAAAAGGTAAGCGACTAATTTCGCGCGGATTCTATCGGGTAAGTGAGTTTTGTCAAGATTTAGAAGCGGGGAACCTGAGGAAGGAATTAGTCCTAATGAAAGTCGTGTGAAGGAGCGGCAGCAACTTGAAACGAGAGCGCACGAATGTGTCTCGCTTTTACTGAAACAACATTGTCCTGGTTTTGCAGCGCTCCATCAATCATCAGAAACGGCTGATCGACCAGAACAAGTCGGTAACGCTCAAACAATTGGGGCGTGATGATGACATTGCTAACTCCCGTTTCATCCTCGAGCGTCAGGAACATAAATCCTTTAGCTGTTCCGGGTCGTTGTCGGACAATTACCCACCCAGCAACTCGCACTGCATTTCCATCACGCACATTGCCAACATCAATAGCGCGTAAAGCACCTAACTTATTGAGCTCAGCTCGATGATAGGCTACGGGATGTTTACCAATTGTTAGACCAGTTCCACGAAAGTCTGCATTTAATCGCTCTGGAATAGTCATAGGCAGAAGAGGCGAATTCCCGTCTTGCTCTAATAGTTCTTCATAAAGCTCGCCTGCTGGACGTACCACTCGCTCAACTTGCCAAAGCGCATCTCTGCGATTGACCTTCGTCCTTAGTGTGTTTCGCGATGTCGGATCCTGAATAAAATTCAATGCTCCTACTGCGGCCAACTTTCTCAACTCATCTTTACGAAGTTCTGGAACACGATTACGCAGATCATCAATACCGGCAAAAGGCCGCCTGGCTCGTTCACGAACAATCGCTTCACCTGATTGTTGATTAAGACCTTTAACGTATTTCAGGCCTAGCCGCAGAGAAAGAGATTCCGCATTTAGATTTTGATCTGTGGATTGGGAATCTTGTCTTTGCCCGCAATCTTCTGACTTTTCAATCGTGCAAAGCCAAACGGAACGCGTGATATCAATAGGCAAAACTTTTAACCCATGACGCTGTGCGTCTTTGATCAAGGTGAATGGTTGATAAAACCCCATCGGTTGATTGTTTAGAATTGCTGCTGTAAAAGCTGCCAGGTAGTTGCATTTTAAATAAGCACTCGCATATGCAATCAGCGCAAAACTCGCAGCGTGTGATTCCGGAAATCCGTACAAAGCAAAGGAGCTGATGGCTTGGACAATTTCCTCCTGGGTCTTTCCCTTGATCCCGTTCTTGTCCAACCCGCGACGTAGCTTTACTTCAATCTCTTTCATGCGCGCTTCTGATCGTTTGAACCCAAAAGCTCTGCGTAATTCCTCTGCCTCACCACCTGAAAAACTCGCGCACTCCATGGCCATCTTCAGCAGTTGCTCCTGAAATAAAGGAACACCAAGTGTTCGTTTCAGAACTGGCTCGAGATTGCGGTGCGCATAGGTTACTTCTTCCCTTCCTTGCCGGCGTTTCAGATAAGGATGAACCATGTTTCCCACGATCGGACCAGGCCGGATTATGGCTACCTGGACCACGATGTCGTAAAACTTCTTCGGATGCAGTCTCGGCAAACAAGACATTTGAGCACGACTTTCAACCTGAAACATTCCGATGGTGTCCGCCTTCTGCAAGGCTGAATAGACGGCGGCATCATCTTGTGGGAGATGCGCAAGATCTATTTCTTCGTTATACGACTCGCGAATCAATTCAATTGACTCTTCGAGAACGGCCATCATTCCGAGGCCCAACAAGTCCACTTTAATCAGACCCAGATCGGCACAGTCTTCTTTATCCCATTGCACAACAACTCTGCCTGGCATCGACGCCGGTTCAAGCGGCACA
>Ga0070671_100002324_pt1 | contig 14667 bp, 17 predicted proteins | sample KBSS73metaG_FD_65341 | JGI IMG/M metagenome (GOLD analysis project Ga0070671, IMG submission 65341) | Switchgrass rhizosphere microbial communities from Kellogg Biological Station, Michigan, USA - KBS S7-3 metaG | ecosystem: Host-associated > Plants > Roots > Rhizosphere > Soil ...
TTCGTCGACCGGTGCCTGGTCGCGGCGTACGCGGGCGGGCTCCAACCCGTGCTGTGCCTCACCAAGGCGGACCTCGGTGATCCCGCCCCGTTCGCCGAGCACTACGCCGACCTCGAGTTCCCGGTCGTCGTGACCCGCCGCGGCGACCACCCGACGGCGCTGGCCGAGCTGCTCGAGGGCAAGGTGTCCGCGCTCGTCGGGCACTCCGGGGTGGGCAAGTCCACGCTGGTCAACGCCCTGGTCCCGGACGCCGTGCAGCGCACCGGCGTCGTCTCCGGCGTCGGCAAGGGGCGGCACACGACGGTCGCGGCGATCGCCCTGCCCCTGGAGGACGGCTGGGTGGTCGACACGCCCGGGGTGCGGTCGTTCGGGCTCGCGCACGTCACGCCGGACGCGGTCATCGCCGCGTTCGACGACCTCGCCACCGCCGTGGAGGACTGTCCACGCGGGTGTGGACACCTGGGGCCGCCCGCCGACCCGGAGTGCGCGCTCGACGCGTTGGTCGCCGCGGGCGGTTCACGACCGGGGCGACTCGGCGCGCTGCGGCGCGTGCTCGTCGCACTCCGTGCCGCTCCCCCGGGAGCGGCACCCACCGAGCGCTAGCCTCGGAACCTCACTCGATGAGGGGTCTCGGTGCGCGAACGCAGGGGTGGACCGGCGAGGGGGTCGGGGGTGCGGGGCCGCGGTGCGCGGAACCGCTCGTCCGTCCTGGTCCTCGTGGCCATCGCGCTGCTCGCGGTGTCGGCGTCGGTCGTGTCGTGTGCCCGCGGGAACTCGGACGAGACCGCCGTCTCGGGGCTGCCGAAGTTCTACGCCGCCGGGGACCTGCTCACCGCGGTGACCGTCCGGCAGAACCGGGACCGGACCGCGGGGCTGGTCCTGCGCGGGCAGGTGGACGCCGAGGGGACCCCGGCCGAGGTCGTCGGCGACGGGGCGTTGCGGGTGGAGCCGGGCGGCGGGGTGTCGGCGCAGTTCACCCAGACCGTCACCGTCGGCGGGCAGGCCCAGACCTCGCCGATGGTCGTGCGGCCCGGCGGGCAGGTGTTCCGTCAGGTCGACGGCGTGTGGACCCGGATCGACGAGGCACCCGGCGGGAGCCTGGACAAGCAGTGGGCCACGGTCGCGGCCAACCTCACCGACACCGCGGACCCCACCGCCAACCTCGCCCACTACCGGGAGGCGGCGCTGGTCGCGGACGCGGTGGACGACACCGTCGGCGGGGTGGCGGCGGTGCGGTACCTGGTGGTCGTGGATCTGGTGCGGGCGGCGGAGCTGGAGCCGGACCCGGCCGTGCGGGAGGCGCTGCACGGGCAGGTGCAGCAGGGCCTCACGCGGATCTCCTCCACGCTGTGGATCGACGCCGCGAACCGCCCACTGCGCAGCGAGGCCCGCCAGATGCTGCCCGGCATCGGCACCCTGACCCTCACGGCGGACTACCGGGACTGGGGCAGGCCGGTGACGATCACCGAGCCGGAGGCGAGCAGCTGACCGAGCGCCGGAGGCGAGCGCCTGACCGAGCGCCGGAGGCCAGCACCTGCCGCCTAGGCTTTCCGCGTGCCCGATCCCCGCACCGTCGGCGGCTTCACGCTGACCCGCCTGCTCGGCGAGGGCGGCATGGGGCGGGTGTACCTCGGCCGTGGCCGCTCCGGCATCGCGGCGGTGAAGGTCGTGCGGTCCGACCTGGCGGGCGACCCCGAGTTCCGGGCCCGGTTCGGGCACGAGATCGAGGCCGCCTCCCGAGTTCGCAGCCGGTACACCGCCGCCCTGCTGGGGGCGGACGCCGAGGGCGATCCACCCTGGCTGGCCACCGAGTACGTCCCGGCGCCGTCGGTGCGCGAGGCGGTGGGTCTGCACGGCCCGATGCCCGTCGAGCAGGTGCGGATGCTCGGGATCGGGCTGGCCGAGGCGCTCACCGCGATCCACGCCGCCGGGATCGTGCACCGCGACCTGAAGCCCGCGAACGTCCTGCTCGGCGCGGACGGGCCGAAGGTCATCGACTTCGGCATCGCCCGCGCGGCGGACGCGACCGTGTTGACCCGCACCGGCGCCGTCGTCGGGTCGCCCGGGTTCATCGCGCCGGAGCAGATCACGCACGCCCGCTCCGAGCCCGCGGGGGACGTCTTCGCCCTCGGCGGCGTCCTCGCCTATGCGGCGACCGGGCGCCCGCCCTTCGGTTCCGGGGACCTCAACGCGCTGCTCTACCGGACCGTCCACACCGACCCGGACCTCAGCGGGATCCCCGAGCCGCTGCTGGGCCTGGTCCGCGCCTGCCTCGACCGCGACCCGGCCCGGCGGCCGGACACGGCGGCGATCCGCGCGGCCCTCTCCGCAGGGCCCGACGACCGTCCGCAGGAGGGCTGGCTGCCCGCCACCCTCGTCCCCGCGGCGGGCAGGCCGGTGCAGCGCAGCCCGCGGTGGAAGGTGCCCGTCGCGATCGGCGCGGTGGTGGCGGTGCTGGCGTTGGCCGGGATCGTCGGGGCGCTGACCCTGGGCGGCGGCGGTGGGGCGGACCCGGTGGCGCCGACCTCGACTCCCCCGGTGCCCGCCACGACCGTCCCGACGACGAGCGCGGCCACCGCCACCACCGCAGGCCCCGCGGCCCAGGACGTGCAGGTCTCCGCGGAGCCCGTGGGCTTCGCCAGCCCGAGCGGCAACATCGCGTGCTACCTGCAGCCGCAGTCCGTCCGGTGCGACATCGCCGAGTCGGCGTGGGACCCCACGACGATCCCGGACCGCCCCGCGGGCTGCGAGGGCGTGTGGGGGGACGCGATCACGATCAGCGGCACCGAGCGGGCGGACTTCGTGTGCCACGGCGACACCGTGTTCGGCACCGGCCCGATCCTCGACTACGGCCGCTCGCTGCGGGTCGGCGACGTGACGTGCACGAGCCGACAGACCGGCGTCGAGTGCCGGATGGGATCCAGCGGACACGGGTTCGCCCTGTCCCGCACCGCCTACCAGTGGTTCTAGTGTCCCGTCCAGGAAGGTGGGGGCACTAGACTCCGACCATGGGTGACGACCTGCGGATCGGGACGGCCGAGCGGGAGTCCGCCGCGCAGGCTCTGAACGCGCACCTCGAGGCGGGCAGGCTGGGCGTGGAGGAGTACGCGGACCGCTCGGCCGCCGCCGCGAACGCCGTCACGGCGGGCGAGCTGTCGGCGCTGTTCACCGACCTGCCCGCGCCTCATCCGAACCTGCCCGGCGCCCGGGCGACCGCCGTCGCGCCCCGACCGGCCGCCGCGGCGCCCGAGCGCCGGTTCTCGGGCGGGGGCGCGCGGATCGCCGCGGCCAGCCCCGTCATCGCGATCGTGCTGTTCTTCGCGCTGACCGCGGCCCACGTGCCGATGGCGTGGCTGGCCTTCCTGCTGATCCCGCTGATCGGCGCACTCGGCTTCTCGCGGGACCGGCAGGAGGGCCGTTAGGCCTCTCGGCGAGCAGCGCCGGCCGCTCGGCCTGCTGCAACCCGACGATCTCGGGCAGCAGCCACGAGCCGCCGAAGTCCAGCGACAGACCGCGCTGGGCGACGATCTCGGAGAACCGGGCCGTCCGCCCGGCGATCACGAGGTCGCAGCCGATGGCGAGGGTGCCGCCTCTCGTCGGATTCCGAGCCTGTCCGCGAGCCGCGCGCGCTGCCGCGTGGGTGGGCCGAACAGCAGCTCGGTGCTCTTGGCGCGCTTGTAGTACAGGTGGGCGTCGTGTTCCCAGGTGTAGCCGATGCCTCCGTGGAACTGGATGCCCGCGGCGGCGGCACGGAAGTACACCGGGCCGACGTAGGTGGCCACCAGCGCGGCCGCGACCGGCAGCTCGTCCGGCGCCTCGTCGGCGGTCCAGGCCGCGTAGCGGACCGCGGACAGCGCCTGCTCCCAGTCCACGTGGATGTCCGCCAGCCCGTGCTTGACGGCCTGGTAGGAACCGATCGCCCGGCCGAACTGCACCCGGATCTTGGCGTACTCGGTGGTCGTCTCCAGCACTCGCTGGAGCCCGCCGAGCTGCTCCGCCGCCAGCGCGACGGCGGCGAGGTCGGCCACGCGGTCCCGCACGGCCAGGGCGTCTCCCGCAAGTCGCTCGGCCCGCGCACCGGCCAGCGTGATCGCGGCCAACCTGCGGGTGGGGTCCAGTGTGGTCAGCGTGGTGCGGGCCACCTCGGTCGTGCGGAACCACGAGGGCCCGTCCGGTCCGGTGGCGAGCACGAGGAACTCGTCCGCGACGTCCCCGGCGATCACCGGCGTCTTGCGACCGTCGAGCACCCAGCCGTCCGCGGTCTCGCGCGCGGTCGTGGCGCCCGGCCCCCAGGGCGCTCCGGGCTCGGCGACGGCCACCGCGACGATCCGTTCGCCGGTGACCATCCGGGGCAGCGGCTCGGTGTCCCCGAGCGCCAGCAGGACGTCCGTGGCGAGCACCGCGGAGGCGAGGAAGGGCGACGGCGCGAGCGCACGCCCCAGCTCCTCCGCCACGACGGCCCGGTCCACGTGTCCGGCACCGGCGCCGCCGAGCTCCTCCGGCACCACCAGCCCCAGGACGTCGAGGTCGCGGCCGAGCCGGGTCCAGAGGCCGCGGTCGAACCCGTCGGGGCTCTCCATGGCGGACCGGGTGTCCGAACGGTCGGTGAGCAGCTCGCGGACGGCGGCGCGCAGCGCCTCCTGCTCCGCGGTGAGCAGGAGCTTCACCGTTGGGTCCCCACCTTCAGCTCACGGAACGGCACGCCGCGGTCCACCGCGGGCTCCTTCGGCAGCCCGAGGATCCGCTCGCCGATGATCCCGCGCTGGATCTCGTTGGTTCCACCGGCGATCCCGCCGGCCGGACTGGACGTGACCGCCACGGCCAGCGCGTCGCCACGGGCGTCCTCCCACCCGACGGCGGCGGGTCCGGCGACCTCGCCGACCGCGTCCACCGCGAACCGGGACAGCATCGCCCCGGCCAGCTTGCCGACGGAGCCGCGGGCCCCGGGCGGGAGGCCCGCCGCGGTCTCCTGCCGGACCCGGACGTTGAACAGCTCGAGGGCCCGCTCGCGGGCGTAGAGCTCGGCGAGCACGGACCGCACCTCCGGCTCGCCGTCGACGCCCAGGTCGCGGGCCAGTGCGTGCACCGCCGCGAAGTCCAGCGGGTTCGTCTTGGCGGTCCGGCGCGAGCCGATCGTCACCCGCTCGTGGCCCAGCATCGTCACCGCGGCGTGCCAGCCGCCGTTGACCTCGCCGAGCACGGCGTCGGCGGGCAGCCGCACGGAGTCGAAGGTGATCTCGTTGAACGGCGCGCGGCCGGACATGTCCTTGAGCGGCCGGACGGTCACGCCCGGGGCGTGCATGTCGATCACGAACATCGTCAGGCCCGCGTGCTTGGGCCGGTCCGGGTCGGTGCGGGCGAGCAGCGCCCCGTAGTCCGCCCACTGGGCGTTGGTGGTCCAGACCTTCTGCCCGTCGACCACCCAGCCCCCGCCGTCGGCGCTGCCCGCCGGGACCGCCCTGGTCTGCAGCGACGCGACGTCCGATCCCGCGCCCGGCTCGGAGAACAGCTGGCACCAGATCTCCTCGCCGCGCAGCAGCGGCGGGAGGTAGCGCGAGCGCTGCTCAGGGGTGCCGAGATCGTTCAGGGTGGGGCCGCACATGCCCATCCCGATCAGGAACGGGTAGACGGGCAGCTCGTACTCGGCCGCCTCGTCGCCGAAGACCTGCTGGTACTCGGGACCGAGGCCCTGCCCGCCGACGTCTCTCGGCCAGGTGATCCCGGCGTACCCCGCCGTGTGCAGGGCCGCCTGGAACTCCTTCGCCGCCGCGATGTCCGTGGTCGGGCTCGACGCGGGAGCATGGGCGCGCAGCCAGGCCCTCAGCTCCTCACGGTACGTGGCCAGATCGCTCACGCTCTGCACCTCCAGGATCATGCCTATCGATCAATCGTTAAGTTAACACCGCGGGTGGACCGCCAGAAGGGTCTGCGCCCACTATCCTGCGGCGGTGAGCACCGCAGTCCCGACCGACGGCCCGATCCCACGCGGAGGCGGCCGTGAGGCGATCGCGACCGCCGCCCGGGAGGTCTTCCAGGAGCGGGGGTACCACGGCGCCTCGATCCGCGACATCGCTCGCCGCGCCGGGCTCTCGCTCTCGGCGTTGTACTACTGGCACCCGAGCAAGCAGGACCTGCTCGCGGCGCTGATCCAGGAGAACACCCTGGACTACTTCAGCCGGTGCGACGAGGCGCTCGCCGACGTCGGGCCCGATCCGGCGGCGCGGCTCGCCGCGCTGGTCGGCGCCACCGTGCTCTACCGGGTGGAGCGGCAGACCGAGAGCAACATCTCCAACCGCGAGTGGCGCAACCTCGAGCCCGAGTACGCCGAGCGGCTCAAGGAGCTGCGGGTCAAGGCGTCCACGATCTGGTCGGACATCGTCGACGCCGGCGTGGAGCAGGGCATCTTCCACTGCGACGACCCGGTCGACGCCCGCCGCGCCGCCCAGGCCGCCTGCAACGCGATCGCCGAGTGGTACCGCCCCGAGGGGGCGGTGACCCCCGACGAGCTCGTCGACCACTACGTGCGGATCGTCCTGCGGATCGTGGACCACCGCGTCAGCTGAGTCTCGCGTCCGCGAGGGCGCGGCGGGCGGGTTCGGCCGGCAGCCTGCCCGCGTCGGCGCGGATCCGGTCCAGGTGGCCGTCGTCCGCCATCGCGCCCGCCAGGTACCGCGCCCGCACGCCCGCGGTGGCGCAGGCGCTGCGCCAGCGGTGGAAGGCGACCCGGTACCCCAGCCCGGAGACGTCCCGGCCGGTCAGCTCCGCGTACCGCGCGACGACGGCGGCGCGGTCGCCGAAGCCGGGCACCGTCGTCGGGCCGGGGTCGACGCCGTCGGCGAGCTCGTCGCCCGGCTCGTGCCAGTGCGACACGAGGTAGCCCAGGTCCGCCATCGGGTCGCCGGTGGTGGACAGCTCCCAGTCGAAGACCGCGACGACGGTGCCGTCCGGCGCGAAGGACAGGTTCCCCGGCCGGTAGTCGCCGTGCACGATCCCGCGGGACTCGGTCGGGACGTGCTCGGCCAGGACCGTGTGCACCTCGTCGAACAGCTCCAGCTCGGCGCCCTCGACGCCGGTGGCCCGCAGCTGGTCGTGCCAGCGCGCGAGCGCGCGGAAGCGCGAAGTCCACGAGCCATTCTTAACGATCGTTCAGCTAGGGTGTCACCGACGACAGGGCCGACGGAAGGGGTGCCGTGGAGGAGATCCGGCCCGTACCCGAGAAGCTGGTCCTCGCGGCGGGAGGCGGGACCATGACCGATGATGTGATCGCGACGCGCGAGGTACTGGCCGAGTGCTTCGCGTCCGAGGACCACACCGAGGGGGTCGCCGCGTTCCTGGAGCGGCGGCCCGCCCGGTTCACCGGGAGGTAGGCACGTGCCGGAGCAGCGGGTGACCGTCGAGATCACGGACGGGGTCGCCGACGTCCGACTGGCGCGGCCGGAGAAGCGCAACGCGCTGGACCCGGCCATGTTCGCCGCCCTCGTGCGGACCGGCGAAGACCTCGCCCACGAGCCGGGCCTGCGCGCGGTCGTGCTCTCCGGCGAGGGCCCGGACTTCTGCGCGGGGTTGGACTTCGGCTCGTTCCAGGCGATGCGGGACGGGCAGCGGCTCTCCGCCACCGCCGACCTCCCACCCACCGACGGGCCCGCCCAGGCCACCGGGCAGCGCGCCGCGCACGTCTGGACCGCGCTGCCGGTCCCGGTGATCGCCGCGGTGACCGGCAACGCCTTGGGTGGCGGCCTGCAGATCGCCCTGGGCGCGGACCTGCGGATCGTCGCTCCGGACGCCGTCCTCGCCGTCCTCGAGATCCGCTGGGGCCTGATCCCGGACATGACCGGCACCCAGGTCCTGGTCGAGCTGGTGGGCCGGGACAAGGCCAAGGAGCTGACGCTGACCGGGCGGCGGCTCAGCGGCACCGAGGCCGTCGAGATCGGCCTGGCGACCCGGGTCGACCCCGATCCCCGCGCGGCCGCGCTGGCGCTCGCCCGGGAGATCGCCGGGTTCAACCCGCACGCCGTCCGCGCGGCGAAGCGCCTGCTGGAGAGCTCCGGCCGAGTCCCGCTGCGGGATCAGCTGGCCGCCGAGCAGACCGAGATCGGCGCCCTCATCGGCAGCGAGAACCAGCGCGAGGCGGTGGCCGCGGGCTTCGAGAAGCGCCCCCCGCGGTTCACCGATCTCTGAGAGTCCGCTGCACAACCCCGACCCACCGCGCGGCGCCACGGCCGGGGTCCTTCAGCGGGACACTAGAGGTCGCCGAGGTCCACCAGGAACGAGACCTCCTCGGGGCTGTACCAGGCCAGCTCGTGGTCCTCCGCCTCGCCGACGAGGAATTCCGCGTCCAGGTCGCCCAGGTCCGCCTTGTCGATGACCCCGGCCGCCTCGCGCACCGCGTGCGCGGCCTCCTCGTCGTCCACGTGGACGGCGGCGATCGCGGACATCGGGACCGGGCCGGTGATCCGGACGGCGCCGTCGTCCAGGTCCGGGCGCAGCGTGACCTCCTCGAGGTCCGCGGCGATCACCACCCGGCGGGCCGCGACGTCCTCGCCGAGGCCGAGCTCGACCGCGAGCAGCCGCAGCGACGCCCGGGCCGCCTCGGTCAGCGCGGCGTACTCCAGCTCCTCGTCGTCCCCCGACACGTAGGACTCCCGCAACCGAGGGGTCAGCGCGAACGCCGTCCCGCCGATCGGGTCGAACTTCCCGGACTTGACCAGCTTGCGCAGCATCGGCCAGGTCCCCGGGAGGTAGATCCTCATCGCCTGATCTCCTATCGGCTCGCGGCCAGCAGCTCGTCCAGCGCCTCGTCGACCATGCTCGCGAGCACGTCGATGTCCGCCATCCCGTCGCGGTCGCCGTTGAACCCGTAGTACACCCCGCCGTCGTAGCTGGTCAGCCCGATGGACAGGGCCTGTCCCTTGGCCAGCGGGACGACGGGGAACATCTCCAGCATGCGCGCTCCGGCGGCGTAGAGGGGGAACTGGGGGCCGGGGACGTTCGTCACCACGAGGTTGAAGATGTGCCGCGACATCCCGCTCGCCGCCCGCGCGCCCAACGCGTGCAGGGTCGGTGGGGCGAACCCGCCGATCCGGACGAGGGTGTCCGCGCCGACGTTGCGGCCGGTGGCGGTGTGCTCGCGCATGGCGTGCGTGACGTGGTGCAGCCGCACGACCGGGCTCGGCTCGCCGACCGGCAGGTCCACCAGGAAGCTCGACACCCGGTTGCCCAGCGTGCCCGCCGAGCTGGGGACGTCCGCGTCCCCGCGCACCGACATCGGGACCATCGCCCGGACCGTCGAGCCCGAGGTCACGGGCTCGCCGCGGGAGAGCAGCCAGCTGCGCAGCGCGCCGGACACCACGGACAGGACCACGTCGTTGACCGCGCAGTCGTGGGCCGTGCGGATGGTGCGGTAGTGCTCGAGGTCGCTGCGCGCGATCGCGTACCGGCGCTGGGTGGAGATGTCGACGTTGAGCGGGGTGCCGGGCACCGGCCGCGACGCCGCGCGCGCCATGGTGAGCACCTTGGTGGCCATGCCCGCGACCTTCGTGGCGGTGGCCACGGCGTCCCCGGTGGCCGCGCGGACGTTGTCCAGGATCTCGCCCGGGCGCGCGACCGCGTCCCCGATCGCCTGCGCGACCAGCCGGACGTCGCTCGGCGCGGGCCGCGGCATCCAGACCTCCTCGACGCGGGCCCGGGCGTCCGGCGAGACGTCCAGGATCACCTGGGACAGGTCGATCGCCGAGATCCCGTCCACCATCGCCTGGTGGGTCTTGGTCACGACGGCGACGCGGTCGTCCGCCAGCCCCTCGACCAGGTACATCTCCCAGAGCGGTCGGGTGTGGTCCAGCGGCCGGGACATCAGCCGGGCCACGAGCTCGGAGAGCTGGTCGTCCGTGCCCGGGCGGGGCAGCGCGGAGCGCCGGACGTGGTAGGCCACGTCGAAGTCGGTGTCGTCGATCCACACCGGCCGCGCGAGGTTGCCGGGCACGTACCGGACCTTCTGCCGGTAGCGCGGGACCAGCGAGATCCGCTGCTCGACGAGCCTCACGAGCTTGTCGTAGTCCAGGCCCTCGTCGCCGCGCCGGAAGACCGCGACCCCGCCGACGTGCATCGGGGTGGTCGCCTGTTCCAGGTAGAGGAAGGACGCGTCGAGCGCGGAGAGCCGAGACGGCATGGGTGAATCCTAAGCTGCTGCCGTGACCGTTTCCCCGAAGGACGCCTTCATCACCGTCTACGGACGCAAGCCCGTGCTGGAGGCGCTCGCCGACGACGCGCTGGCCGTCGACAAGGTGCTGATCGCCGAGGGCACCCGCGGGGACTCGGTGCGCGAGATCGAGCAGGCCGCCCGCCGCCGCGGGGTCACGGTGCAGCGGGCGAGCGCGCACCGGGTGAAGGTGCTGGCCGGGAACGGGCGGCACGACCAGGGGGTGCTCGCGGACGTCGTCGCGCCGCGGATGGCGCCGGTGTCGGTGTTCCTGCGCGACCTGGGGTCGCGGCGGCCTGCGGCGGTGCTGGTGCTGGACCGGGTCACGAACCCGTCGAACGTCGGGATGATCCTGCGCACCGCCACGGGCGCCGGGCTCGACGGCGTGCTGCTCCCCCGCCGCGGCACCCCCGCGATCGACCCCCTGGTGATCAAGGCGTCGGCCGGGGTGGCCTTCTCGGCGCCGGTGCTGCGCTCGGGCACCGCCGAGGAGGGACTGACCGAGCTGCGGGAGGCGGGCTTCGGCGTCTACGGGCTCGACGCGGGCGGCGAGTCGCTACTCGACGCCGCGCTCCCGCAGCGGGTCGCCCTGGTCCTGGGCAACGAGACCGACGGCCTGTCCGCGGGAGTCCGACCGCTCCTCGACGGCGTCCTGGCCATCCCCCTCTTCGGCGGGGTGGAGAGCCTGAACGTCGCGAGCGCCGCAGCAGTGGCGGCCTACGAGCTCCACCGCCGCCGCCCCTGACCGCCCACCCCTGACCCTCACCCCTCACCCACGGACACGTTTCGTGCTCTCAGCGCGGCATGATCGCCGTCTCCGTGCGCTCAGCGCTGCCCGCACCGCCCTGAGAGCACGTTTCGTGCGCACCCCCTCGCCACCCTCACCCACGGACACGTTTCGTGCTCTCAGCGCGGCATGATCGCCGTCTCCGTGCGCTCAGCGCTGCCCGCACCGCCCTGAGAGCACGTTTCGTGCCCACCCCCGCGGGGTTAGCCTCGTCGGATGGTCGAACGTCGGTTGCCCCGTCCCAGCGAGCTTCGGCCCCTGCTGCGGCCCGCTCCCTTCGTGCGGGACGCGACCGAGCGCCGGTTGCGGCGGGCCGCGTCGATCGAGGACCTGCGGGCGATCGCGCGCCGCCGCACCCCGCGCGCCGTCTTCGACTACACCGACGGCGCCGCGGACGGCGAGCTCTCGCTCAACCGTGCTCGCGCCGCCTGGAACCGGGTCGAGTTCACACCGTCCGTGCTGCGCGACGTCAGCCACGTCGACCTGGGCCGGGACATGCTCGGGGCGCGCTCGGCGCTGCCGTTCGCCTTCGCGCCCACCGGCTTCACCCGCATGATGGGCACCGAGGGCGAGCCCGCGGTCGCGTCGGTGGCGGCGGAGGCGGGCATCCCCTACACGCTCTCGACGATGGGCACGACCACGATCGAGGACGTCCCCACCGCCGCGCGCCGCTGGTTCCAGCTCTACCTCTGGCGGGACCGCGCGTTCGCCAAGGACCTCGTGCAGCGCGCCGCCGCGGCGGGCTACGACACGATCATGCTGACCGTCGACACCCCGGTCGGCGGCAACCGCCGTCGAGACGTCCACAACGGACTCTCGATTCCGCCCGCACTGACCCTGCGTACCGTCCTCGACGGCGCGCTCCACCCCCACTGGTGGTTCGACCTGCTCACCACCGCGCCGCTGTCCTTCGCGACGCTGGAGTCGACCGAGGGCACCGTCGCGGACCTGATCAACCGGGTCTTCGATCCCGCCCTCACGATGGACGACGTCGAATGGCTCCGCGGCGCCTGGCCGGGGAAGCTGATGATCAAGGGCGTGCAGAACGTCGACGACGCCCGCCGCGTGGTCGACGCGGGCGCCGACGCCGTCCTGCTGTCGAACCACGGCGGCCGCCAGCTCGACCGGGCCCCGGTGCCCGTGGAGCTGGTCTCGCCCACTGTGGACGCCGTCGGAGACCGCGCAGAGGTCTATGTGGACACCGGGATCCTGCACGGCGCGGACGTCGTCGCGGCGCTCGCGCTCGGGGCGCGCGGGGCGCTGGTCGGGCGGGCGTACCTGTACGGGTTGATGGCGGGCGGGCGGGCAGGCGTCGCCAAGGCGGTGGAGATCCTGACGGGCGAGATCACGCGGACGATGCAGCTCATCGGCGTGACGTCGGTCGACGACCTCCGCCGAGAGCACGCCCGCCTTCGCCCGATCGGGTGAGCTCCAACGTGCGCTCGGCGGCGACCGGGGCCAGGGTGGCCCTCATGGGATTCCTGGACAAGGCAAAAGACCTGATCAGCCAGCACGACGACAAGGTCGACCAGGGGCTCGACAAGGCGGGCGAGGCGGCCAAGGCCAAGTTCGCAGGCCATGACGAGCACATCGACAAGGGTGTGGACTTCGCCCAGCAGAAGACCGGCGCGGGGGACACCACCGCCCCGCCGCCGCCCGCGCCGGAGGGCGAGGAGCCGCCGCCCCCGCCGCAGCCCTGACCCCGTCGGACACCAGCGCCGCCTCCTCCGGGAGGCGGCGCTCTGCTGTCACCAGCCGAGCAGGACGTCCAGCTCGCGCAGGGTGGACTCGGGATCGGTGTGCCGGACGCCGACAGCCCCGGCCGCCCCGGCCCCGCGGACGTTGACCGGCAGGTCGTCCACCACCACGCACTCCCCCGGCTCGAGCCCGAGCAGTTCGGCGGTGCGCCGGAAGGCCTCGGGATCCGGCTTGCGGACGCCGGTCGCGCCACCGAGGACGACGGCGTCGAAATGGCCCTCGAACTCCTCCGGCACGCTGGGTGCGTCCGACAGCAGGGCGACACGCAGTCCCGCGGCCCGCGCCCGCCCGGGCAGCCCGGCCATCTCCGGGCCGTCGGTCAGGACGCCGCCGTAGTCCAGGATCAGTCCGCGCACCCGCTCCACGCTACCGGGTCCACGGCGGCCAGCAGGCGCTCCAGCTCCGCGCGGGCGGCCTGCTCGCGCGGCCCCGGAGCAGGCAGGACCGCCTCGACGGCCGCGTCGACCGCCGCCTGCGCCGCCGCCCGCCGCGCCGCCCCCCGCGGGGTCGGCGACACCCGCACGATCCGCCGGTCCTCCCGGTCGCGCTCTCGCCGGAGCTCCCCGCGCCGCTCCAGCTCGTCGAGCACGGGGGTCAGGGTCGCCGGGGTGACGCCGACGGCGGCGGCGAGGTCCCGCTGCGCGGGCCCGGCCCGCCCGGCTGGGTCGTCCTGGGTAGCCAGGACGGTGAGGACGTCGAGCGCGGTGGTGGAGAGGCCGTGCTCGGCCAGGACCCGCCTGCGGAAGCGGGTGACGGCCACGCCGACCCGGACCACGAGCCGGTCCAGGGGCTCTGGAGTGGGGGGCACCGGCGAAGGGTAGGTCGGTTCGGGCCCCGACGATGTGGGAACGAACGAACTCGTCCCGGCCCGCCGCGCGGTCCCGCGTCCGACGCTGCGGGCATGACCCTCACCGCACCCCCGCTCGTCGAGCCGCGGTTCGTGTGGGTCCGGTACGAACCGGATCCCGAACCCGACTCCGTGTCCGACGAGTCCGATGCCGTGTCCGACGAGTCCGATGCCGCGTCCGCCGAGTCCGATGCCGCGTCCGCCGCGTCCGATGCCGCGTCCGATGCCGCGTCCGATGCCGCCGTGGTCCCCGAGCCTCGGACACCGCACCACCCGGTCCCGCCGCACGTCTCCCGCTCCGCGCCCAGCGCCCAGGGCGGCCTGCGGGCTCCGGCGACCCGCGCCCACCCACCGGACCGGTTCACCCCGCTCGTCCCCGGGTCGGTGCGCGCCGGGGCGCGGGAGGCGGCGGCGCGGCGGCGGGGCGAGATCGTCGTGCGCATCGCGCTGGAGGTGCTCGACGGTCGGCGTCCCGCCGCGCACCTGGCGCCCTACGCCGTGCCCGGGGTGCTCCGCTACGTGGTCGCCGGGGTACCCGGTCACACCCGCGAGGACGGCGCACCGACCATGCGCTCGTTGCACTGCACGCCGGTGGGGCGAGCCGCGGCCGAGGTCACGGCGTTGTGCCGTTTCGGCCCGCGCTTCCGAGCCCTCGCCGCCCGCCTCGACCTCACCCCGACCGGCGACTGGCGCTGCACCGCCCTCCGCGTCCTCTGAGCAGGCGTCCGGTGATCACCCCGAGCGTGACGGGACTGCACTCGCAACGACCGTCGCGTCACGCTCGCCGGGTGTCGGCGTCGGTGATCAATCCGAGCGGGACAGGACCGCTCCCGCAACAACCGCCTGTCACGCTCGTCGGACGTGTCCAGGTGATCACCCCGAACGGGACAGGACCGCACCTGCGACAACCACCACGGCACACTCGCCGGGTTTCGGCGTCGGTGATCAATCCGAGTGTGACAGGAGTGCACCCACAACGACCGCCACGGCACACTCGCCGGGCGTCGGCGTCGGTGATCAATCCGAGCGCGACAGGACCGCACCGGCAACAACCGCCACGGCACACTCGCCGGGCGTCGG
>Ga0070671_100002325_pt1 | contig 14667 bp, 15 predicted proteins | sample KBSS73metaG_FD_65341 | JGI IMG/M metagenome (GOLD analysis project Ga0070671, IMG submission 65341) | Switchgrass rhizosphere microbial communities from Kellogg Biological Station, Michigan, USA - KBS S7-3 metaG | ecosystem: Host-associated > Plants > Roots > Rhizosphere > Soil ...
CGGGCGAGCGTGCTGAGCTGCCCGTTCCCGCGCGAGATGTTCCGCTTCCAGCGCCGCAACGCGTTCCGCGTGCGGCCGCTGATGCGCGCCGCGCCGGTCGCGCGGCTGCGCCATCCCGACATGCCCGACACCGAATTCGGCCTGCGCGTGATCGACATCAGCATCGGCGGCTGCGCCCTCTTCCTGCCCGACGACGTGCCGATGATGAATGCCGGCGTCGTCATCGCCGGCGTCCGCATGGAGCTCGACACCGACACCCGGCTCGACGTCGACCTGCGCCTGCACCACGTGACCTCGCTCAACAGCGAGGCGCGCGGCCTACGCCTCGGCTTCGAGTTCGTGCGGCCGGGCGGCGACACCCTGCGCACCCTGCAGCGCTTCATCGACCTGACGCAGAAGCGCGGCAAGATGATGGCCCTGAATTGAGCGTCACCTCCTCCAAGGAACCGTCATGGAACTCAAGGACTTCATTCAGACCGCCGTCACCCAGATCGTCGAGGGCGTCGTCGCGGCGCAGGCCGCGGCCGCGGTCCACCACGTCGTCGTCAACCCGGCGATCGACCTGCAACGGCGCGGTGCCGCGCCGGGCGGCCAGGCGGCGGCCGCGCCGCGCGTGAGCGACATCTCGTTCGACGTCGCGGTGACCGGCGTCGAGAGCTCGACGACGCCGGGCAGCGGCAAGCTGCAGGTCGCGGGATCGTGGTCGGCGCGCGCCGGCGCCGAGACGCATGCCGCGACGGCGGAGCCTTTCACCCGACTGCAGTTCTCGCTGCCGATCGCCTTTCCCGAGGCCCGGGTGCGGCGCACCGCGACGGCGGCGCTCGACTCGGAGTTCCTGCAGACCGTCGACAACGGCGACAGCACCTGGCTGCCGAGCTAGGCGCGCGCCGGGGTCGCGCGGTGGCCGTGATCGTGCGATTCCTCCTCGGCGTCTGCGTGGCCTTGACGGCCACGTTGCCGGCGTTCGCGGGCCCATGCCCGATCAAGGGACCGCGCATCCAGTGGCAGGCCGACTATTGCATGTTCGAGGTCGAGAGCGACGACATCATCGCCGCCGACCCCTGCATGCGCGCCGACGGCAAGCGCCACTACCGCAACGACTGCGAGGCCAAGCAGCACTACAAGCGCGAGATGTGCCGGATGGCGGGGCGCAATCGCGCCATCAAGCAGACCGAGGCACAGTGCATGAAGGATCCGTCGTTCATGGGGCCGACGGTCAGCAACCATGGCGTCGGTGGCTGACGGCGAATGTTGCGCGCGGCGCCGAACCAGAGTAGCCCCAAGGACGGGCACGCCGATGAAGCGCCTCGTGCTCTGGCTCCTCTGCCTGTTCGCCTCGGGCCAGATCGAAGCGGTGGGTCGGGTCGCGGCGATCCCGCGCCCGTTCACCGGCGAGTGGAACGCGGTCCTCGCCTCATGCGAGGGCCGCGAGGGTGACGGGCACGTCACCGTCTCGACGACGCAGTTGTCGTTCTACGAGAGCTCCGGGGCGGTGAGCGCCGTGCGAGTTCTCGGACCACTCGACATCGTCGTCGACGCGGAGATGGCGGGTGAAGGCGAGACCTGGCTCGACCACTTGCACTTCCGGCTGTCGAGCGACAAGCGCTCGCTGACCGTCCTCGGCATGGGAGCGCAGCCCTGGGTTCTCTACCGTTGCCCGATGCCTTCGCGGTGAGAGGCTCGGTGCGCCACTCGCGTAGCCGCGTTGCAGAGCTTCGAACATCAGCAGCCATGACCTTTCCAGCCGCGCTACTTTCCGTGTTCGCGATATTCGCCACCCCGGCCGCTGAAGCCCAGTCGTTGTTCAAGTGTGTTCAGGATGGAAAGACTGTCTATCAAGCGCAGCCCTGCCCCGAAGCCGCGAGGCAGGACACGCTGAGGGTGCAAGCCGCTTCACCAGCGGCGTCGAGCCCGGACATCGATCGAATGATCGAGTTCATGTCCGCGTATCGTGCATGCGCGGATGGCATCATGATCTGGAGAGAAGAGATGGCGGGCCCCTACGAGACCTGGCGCAAACGCAATGCCGTGATGGTGTCGCGCATCGAGAACGACAAGGAACTCCGCACCCGTTATGAACAACGCACAGACGCCAAGCGCAACGGCAAGGCTGGCATGTGCCGCGACGTGGCGCTCGAACTGCGCGGCGTGAAGCGCTAGCTGCTCTTGCTGTCAGCCTCTTCAGCGCAGCGCTTCGTCGAAGAAATCGCAGAGCTCGACGCCGAGGCGCGCGAGGAATGCAGCACGATCGAAGCCGGGCGGGTCGGCGGCCAGGTCTCCGTCCTCGGACGCAATGGCCATGCCCGGCGTGTCCATGAACGCGTAGTGCCACGCATTCGGCACATTGCGGAGCTCCGCGCCCGGCACGTTGCCGGCCGCCCATTGCGCGTGGAAGCGCGGGACCAGGAAGCGATCCTTCTCGGCGGCATAGATCAAGGTCGGGATCCGGATGCTCGCGAGCGAGTCGGCAGGAAACACCACCGCGAGCGGTGAGAGCGCGGCCACGGCCCTGACGCGGGGATCGCGCAGCGACGGAAGCGGTCGCTGTTCGGGGTCGGCCGAGCCCCCGCGCCCGCCGATGCCGCACATGATGGCGTCGTCCTTGCCGTGCTCCCGGCAATGCGCGGGGATTCGGGCCGGGTCGGGCTGCGCGCCTGCCAGCGCCAGCACCGTGTAGCCGCCCGCGGAATGTCCTACCACGCCGATGCGCGGCCCGCGCGCGTCGCTGGCGATGCGATCCTTCCACTCGGGGTCCTGGAGCAACGCATCGATGACGCGCGAGACATCTCGAGGACGCTCGGCGAAATAGCGCGCAGCGCTCTTCTGCAGCAGGCTTCGATCCTGATAGTTGTCGCCAGGGTGACGCAGCGCGGCGACGAGATAGCCGTGGCGCGCCAGGGCTTCGGCGATGCTGGTGTGGCCGACCTCGGTGCCGCCGAGACCATGGCTGAGGACGATCAGGCCCTTGAGCTTCGCGTCGACAGGTCCCTGGATCGCGACATGGACGGTGAACGGACCCATCGCGACGGGTGTCGCCCGAGCCTCGGTCGGGTAGTAGAGCCCCACGGAAATCGGCCCCGAGTCGCCCGGCCAGTTCTGCACGGCCAGCCGGCGCAAGCCCGCGTCGGCGGCCCCTGCGGCGCTCGTTCCAAGCAGCGTCGCGCAGGCGAGAAGGGCGACGCGCAGAGTGGCTGGGTGCATGCGGTCCTCGGCTTTGTGTGAGCGAGGGGAGATCCTGGCGGGTCTGCCATCGAGCGTCACGTTGCTTGCGACGAAACGACAGAAGTCGCGCCCCAATCGACAGGCGCAAGCCGCGGCCCCGGCCGACGCGTGCCGCGCCCGACCGGACGCAGATGCGAAAGAGCCCGAAGCAACCCTTCGGTCGCTTCGGGCTCGCCTGCCGATCAGCCCCGAGGGGCGCGACGGCCGGGTCGGCTACGGCTTGTCGATCGCGACCGAGAGGAAGTGCCTCGTGGGCACCGAGCTGACGATCATGACCAGGCCACCGAACGGCATTTGCACGACGCCGTTGCAGGCCAGGTCGCCGCCCGCCGCGGTCGCGCAGCCATTGGTGGCGCGGTAGCGCGTGCCGGCAAACGGCGCGTTGAAGCCGACGGTGTCGAAGTGGCTGTCGGATGCGAACTGGCGAGTCACTGAGCCGGTCGCCGTGTCCACTGCGGTCGTGGTGTTCGTGTCCGAGGTGACGGCGCTCAGTCCCGCGTTGCTGACGGTGAACTGCCAGAACGACGACACACGACCGACAGCGGGCAGCGCGAGGTTGTCCTTGCCTGCCAGCATGATCACCGTGCCGTCCGCAGCCCGAGCGATCATGAAGTTTCGCCCCGACGGATTGCGGAAGCCGAAGACGCGGGCCTGCGAAGCGCCGTTTTCCATGTAGTCGAAGCCACCGTCGACGTTGGCGACGAGCTTGCCTTTCGGCAGCGGGTCTTCCGCGCAATTCCCGACGCCCAGAGGACAGTTCACCGAGAGCCCGTTCTGTCCATCGGCGGCGAAGATGGCCGTGCCGAAATCGCCCGCCTCCGGATCGACCGCGCCGTATTGGACGCGGTCATAGGCGCCCGCCATCGTGGCGACGTCGAGCTTCTGCTCCGGGATCGCGATACCGGCCACGCCGGTCGCGCCGCTGCCGGACAGCAGGACGGCCAGACCCGACGGAGCGACCAGGACGCGTGTCGTGACGTCGTCGTTCACGGTGTAGTCGCAGGCGGCTTTCTTCGTCATCGTGTAGGTGACGCCTTCCGACGTAACGGTCAGCTTCGCAGCATCGACCAGGACAAGGCCGTTCTCGCCGGTGGAGAAGTCGAGCACGCGCAGCACTCCGGATTTCAGTCCGACGCAGTCGGAGGCGACGGGGGCCAGCACGGTCTTGATGACCGAGCTGCCGGTATCGCCGCCTGCCGTGCTGTTCATCGACACCGTGGTCGTCAGCTCCGCGAGCGTGACGCCGGCGGTCTCCAGGGCCGTCTTCAGCTTGTCCAGCACGCCGTCGTAGCCGGCGCCGCTGCCTGCGGTGATCGCGCCGCCGACGATGTCGCCCACGTGGCTCGTATCGATTCCCGCTGCCGCGAGGGTCTCCAGGAGGGCGGTCTGTGCTGCGGTCACATTCGCATCGCTGATGACGGTCGTGCTGCCGAAGCCGGAGACGAACGCCTTCGGGTCGACGCCGGCCAGCTTGGCCACCAGCAACTCGCTCAACGGCGTGATGTTGGCGGTGGTGTCGCCGCTGCCGGTGCCCGAAGCCACCGAATGAAGCTCGGTCGCGCCGTCGCTGCTGACTGCGGTCAGCACGCAGGGAAGCGCGCCGTCAGTGATGCTGACCGTGAAGACGCCGTTGGCGTCCGACGTCACCGTCGCGGCGCCCGCCGAGCAGGTGACATGAACCGAGGCATGGGCCAGCGCGGCGCCGATCGCGGCGGTGCCGGAAATGTTCAGCGACGAAGGGCCCGCCAGCGGGGCGGACGCGGTGAAATCATCTCCCCCGCCACCGCACGCCGTCAGGACAGCTGCTGTGGCCAGGCACGAAAGATTTGCAAACTTCGCGATCGAACGCTTCATCAAATTTTCCCTTTGTTTGGTTTCTACAAGCCAGGCGATTGCCAAAGCGCCGCGTAGGCTAGCGAAGGCCTGCAGCATGTTGGGCGCGCGTGGCGTGAAGGCCCGCACGATCGAACGCCGGGCGCGACGCAGCGAAAACTTGAGCGTTTTTTCGCTATGGATTCGAGCGGCGCGATTGGCTCGCGCGCTCGCGCGAGGCGGACGACTCGGCCTTCACCGAGCCCGGATAGCGCGAGGGCCTAGACCTGCATCCCCATGATGTCCGAGTAAGCCTGCACGAGCCGGTTGCGCACCTGCAGCGTCGCCGCGAAGCCGATCTGCGCCTTCTGCATCGCGACCATCGTCTGCTCGAGGCTCACCGTCGGGTTGTCGAGCGTCACCTCGCGCTGCATCTGCGTGGCGTCGTTCTGCGACTTGCTCACCGCGGTCAAGGCCTGGCCGAGCGCCTTCTGGAAGCCCGTCTCGGCGACCGCGCCGCCGGCCTTGCCGAGCGGGACGCCGTCGGTGCCGAGGCCGGCGCGGGCGACCGCCTGCGCGAAGTCGAAAGGCTTCAGGGTGACGTTCATGTCGGGCTTTCTCCCATGCCGCCATCGTAGGCATGCCGCTCGTCGCCGTTGGTGCGAACTGGCGCCGCAATGCGGCCCTGTTTCGAGGTTCCCGGCCCGGGTCGCCTCCGAATAATCGCTGCTGACACGGTGGCCCTTCGCCGCCGCCGATTGCCGACCGACGATCCATGGACAACGCCGTTTCCCTCCCGACCCACGCCGCGCCGGCGGTCCCCGCGACGTTCGCCGGCCGGATCCAGGCGCTGCCGCTGCGAAGCAGGCTGAGCGCGCTGATCGGCGTCGCGGCGCTCGCCGGGATCGTCTACGCGATGACCGCGTGGAGCTCGCACGGCGACTACAAGGTCCTCTACGCCAACCTCGCCGACAAGGACGGCGGCGCCGTCATCGCCCAGCTTTCGCAGATGAACGTGCCGTACCGCATGGCCGAAGGCGGCGCGGCGATCCTCGTTCCGGCGGCACAAGTTCACGACCTGCGCCTGAAGATGGCGACCGCCGGCCTGCCGAAAGGCGCGATCTCGGGCTTCGAGCTGATGGACAGCGCCCGCTTCGGCCAGACCCAGTTCCAGGAGCGCCTCACGTTCCAGCGCGGCCTCGAGGGCGAGCTGACGCGATCGATCGGCTCGCTCGCCGCGGTGCAGGCGGCGCGAGTCCACCTCGCGCTGCCGAACCAGAACGGCTTCTTTCGCGAGCAGCAGAAGCCGAGCGCGTCGGTGCTGCTGACGCTGCATCCAGGCCGCTCGCTCGACCGCGCCCAGATCGCCGGAATCGTCCACCTCGTCTCGTCGAGCGTTCCCGAGATGAGCCCAAAGGCGGTGAGCATCCTCGATCAGAGCGGCGCGCTCCTCACCGGCAGCGAAGCCAGCGCCGGCGCCGGCGCCGGCCTCGACGCGCAGCAGCTGCAGTACGTGAGCCAGATCGAGGCCGGCTACACCAAGCGCATCCTCGAGCTCGTCGAGCCGATCGTCGGCCACGACAACCTGCGCGCGAGCGTCACCGCCGACATCGACTTCTCGCAGACCGAGGCGACCTCGGAAGAGTTCAAGCCGAACCAGGGCGCCGACGCGAGCATCTCGATCCGCAGCCAGCAGACGACCGAGCAAGGCGGCGGCGCGGGCGCGACGCTCGCGAGCGGGATTCCGGGCGCGGCGTCGAACCAGCCGCCGATCGCCGCGACCGCGCCGCTCACCGGCGCGTCGCAGCCGCTGCAGGGCGCGCCGACGGGTATCGGCGCCGGCAGCGGCGGCCGGCGCGAGGCGGTGACGAACTACGAGGTCGACAAGACCGTTCGGGTCACCAAGAGCGCGAGCGGCAACGTCAGGCGCCTCAACGCCGCCGTCGTCGTCAACAACCGCAGCGTCACCGACGCCAAGGGCAAGACGACGCAGGTGCCGCTCGGCGCCGAAGAGATCGAGAAGCTCACCGCGCTCGTGCGCGAGTCGATCGGCTTCAGCAAGGAGCGCGGCGACTCGGTGAAGGTGATCAACGCGCCGTTCAAGGTCGATCCGGTCGCGAGCCACGAGACGGCGCCGTTCTGGAAGGGCTTCGAGCTGATCGACGTGATCCGCGCCGCGGCGCTGCCGCTCGGCCTGGCGATCGTCGCCGTCCTCGTCTTCTTCGGCCTCGTCCGCCCGGCGGTGAAGAGCACGTTCTCGGCGCGGCCGGCCCAGCTCGGACGCGCGGGAACGCGGATCGACGCCGTCGTCGACGACGAGGGCTCGTATCCGCCGCCGCAGCTCGCCGCGCCGGGCTACCTGCGCCAGATCGAGGGCGCGAAGGCGCTCGCCAAGGAGAACCCGGCGGCCGTCGCCGGAATCGTCCGCGGCTGGGTCGGCGGCGGCGAAGCCGCCTGAGCGCGAGGAACCCCGACCATGGCGCTCGACGAAGCCGGCCTCGAAGATTCGGCCATCCTCCTGATGTCGCTCGGCGAGGAGGAAGCCGCCGCCGTCTTCAGGCATCTCTCGCCGCGCGAGGTGCAAAGCCTCGGCGCGACGATCGCCCGCATGACGTCGGTGCCGAAGGAGCGCCTCGACAAGGTGCTCGCGAAGTTCACGAGCACCGCGTCCGGCCGCAGCCCTCTCGTCTCCGACACCGGCAACTACGTCAGGAACGTGCTGAAGAAGGCGCTCGACGAGGACAAGGCGAACCTGCTGATCGACCGCATCCTGCAGAACGGCGACATCTCCGGGATCGAGGGCCTGAAGTGGATGGACGCGGCGTCGATCGGCGAGATGCTGCGCCAGGAGCATCCGCAGATCGTCGCCGCGGTGCTCGTCCACCTCGATGCCGACCAGGCCGCCGCGGTCCTGAAGACGTTCGCCGAGCGGCAGCGGAACGAGGTGCTCGTCCGCATCGCCACGCTCGACGGGATCCAGCCGTCGGCGCTGAAGGACCTGAGCGAGGTCATGGGCCGGATGGTGAGCGGCGGCGAGCAGGCGCGGATGGCGCCGCTCGGCGGCGTCAAGACCGCGGCCGAGATGATCAACCTGCTCGGCACGACGATCGAGACCGCCGCGATCGACTACATCCGCGAGGCCGACAACGACCTGGCCCAGCGCATCCTCGACAACCTGTTCACCTTCGACGACCTGATGCGCGTCGACGACCGCGGCATCCAGGCGCTGCTCAAGGAAGTGCAGTCCGAGTCGCTCGTCGTCGCGCTCAAGGGCGCCAAGCCCGAGCTGCGCGACCGCATGCTCAAGAACATGTCGACGCGTGCCGCCGAGACGCTCAGGGAAGAGCTCGACGCCCGCGGCCCGGTGCGCGTCGCCGAGGTCGAGGCCGAGCAGAAGGAACTGCTCAAGGTCGTTCGCCGCCTCGCCGAGGAAGGCCAGCTCGTGATCGGCGGCGGCAGCGGCGATGACTTCCTCTAAGCCCGTCTCCCGCGATCTCTACTCGCGCTTCATCCCGCGCGAGGAGCTCAGCTCGTTCGCGTCGTGGTCGTTCGGCGACGTCTCGGCCGCGAGCCCGCAGGGCGCGGCGACCGCGGAGGCCGAGCGGCCGGCCGACCCGGCCGAGCTGCACGCACAGCAGGTCCGCGCGGCGCGCCAGTCGGGCTACCAGGACGGCTATCGCGACGGCCTGGTCGCGCTCGAAGGATTCAAGCAGAGCTTCGCGGCGCAGACGACGACGCAGGTCGGCGCCCTCGTCCGCTCGGTCGGCGAGCAGCTCGACGCGCTCCAGCAGGAGATGGCGCGGGCGATCGCGGCGACCGCGGCCGGCCTCGCCCGCCAGGTGCTCCGCGCCGAGCTCGAGGCGAATCCGGAGCGCGTCGCCATCGTCGCCGAGCAGGCGCTCGACGCGCTCCTGCTGAGCGCACGCCACATCGTCCTGCGCGTCCACCCCGACGACCACGCGCTGATCGCCGGCGCGTCGGCCGAGGCGATCGCGGCGCGCGGCGCGCGCATCGTCGCCGACGCGCAGGTCGGGCGCGGCGGCTGCCGGGTCGAGTCCGACATCGGCCTGGTCGACGCGACGATCGAAGAGCGCTGGCGCCGCGCCGCGGCATCGCTCGGCAGCGAGCTGCCGTGGCAGGACGCGGTGCCGCCCGCGCCGCCTGTCATCCCGAGCGCAGCGAAGGATCCCGGCGATGCATGACGCGCAGATCCTTCGCTCCGCCCCGGACGACAGGAGCAACGCGGCCCCCGGTGCTGCCACGGTGACGTCGAAGTGGCGCCGCTATCTCGCCGACCTGCAGAGCGCGACCGCTGAGCCGCTGCCGCTCGAGACGCAGGGCCGGCTCGTCCGCGTCACCGGCCTCGTCCTCGAGGCCGCGGGAATCCGGGTTCCGGTCGGCTCGGTGTGCGAGATCCACCAGGACGGCCGCGCCGCCGACGCTTCGCCGCCGGTCGTTGCCGAGGTCGTCGGCTTCTCGGGCGACCGCGCCTACCTGATGCCGACCGGCGACGTTCACGGACTTTCGAGCGGCGCGCTCGTCGTGCCGCGCCCGTCGCCGGTGATGGCGATGAAGCTCGGCACCGCGCGCCACCCGTGGAGGCGCACCGTCGACCGCACGCTGCACCTGCCGGTCGGCGACGGCCTGCTCGGCCGCGTCGTCGATTCGCAGGGGCAGCCGATGGATCGCAAGGGCCCGCTCGCGCAGGTGCACGACGAGCCGGTGACGCGCCGGCCGATCAACGCGATGGACCGCGACCCGGTGCGAACGCCGCTCGACACCGGCGTTCGCGCGATCAACGCGATGCTCACCGTCGGCCGCGGCCAGCGCATCGGCCTGTTCGCGGGCACCGGCGTCGGCAAGAGCGTGCTGCTCGGAATGATGGCCCGGTATACGGCCGCCGACGTCATCGTCGTCGGCCTCATCGGCGAAAGAGGACGCGAGGTCAAGGAATTCATCGAGGACATCCTCGGCGAGGACGGCATCCGCCGCTCGGTCGTCGTCGCCGCGCCGGCCGACGCGCCGCCGCTCGTCCGCATGCAGGGCGCGAACTACGCGACCGTGATCGCCGAGCATTTCCGCGATCGCGGCAAGAACGTCCTGCTGCTGATGGACTCGCTGACACGCTACGCGATGGCGCAGCGCGAGATCGCGCTCGCGATCGGCGAGCCGCCGGCGACGAAAGGCTATCCGCCGAGCTGCTTCGCGCGCCTGCCGCAGCTGGTCGAGCGCAGCGGCAACGGCGTCGCCGGAGGCGGCTCGATCACCGCGTTCTACACCGTGCTCTCGGAAGGCGACGACCCCAACGATCCGATCGCCGACGCCGCGCGCGGCATCCTCGACGGCCACATCGTCCTCTCGCGCGAGCTCGCCGAGGCGGGGCACTATCCGGCGATCGACATCGAGCGATCGGTGTCGCGGGTGATGACCAACGTCGCCGCGCCGCCGCACCTCGAGGCGGCACGGCGCTTTCGCCAGCTTCACGCGCGCCACCAGAAGGCGCGCGACCTGATCCAGCTCGGCGCCTACGCGCCCGGCCACGACGCCGAGCTCGACATGGCCGTCCGCCTGCACGAGCCGATGACGCGCCTCCTGCAGCAGAACATGGGCGAGCCGGCACGCCTCGACGACAGCCTCGCGTTCCTGCACGCCGTGCTCGCCGCCTGATCCGACACCTCTCTCGACGACACGCCTTGCCATGAACGACGACCTGCAGCCGCTCGCCCTCCTCCTCGCGCAGGCCGAGCGGCAACGCTACGACGCGCTCGCCGAGCAGCTCAAGGCCCAGACCGCCAGGCGCGCCGCCGAGGCGCAGGCCGAGCAGCTCGTCGCCTACCGGCGCGAGTACGAGCAGCGCTGGAGCGCCGAGTTCTGCCGCGAAGGAAAGATCGAGCTCGTCCGCTGCTACCAGGGCTTCATCCATCGGCTGACGCAGGCGGTCGAGCAGCAACAGCGCGTCGCCGCCCACGCCGCCGTGCAGGTCGAGCGCGCCGAGGCGAACGTCCGGAGCCACGAGCAGCGCGCGGCTGCGCTCAAGAAGCTGGTCGAGCGGCGCCTGCGCGAGCGCGAGGCGCAGCACGCCCGCATCGAGCAGAAGGAAAGCGACGACCGCGCCGTGCGCGCATCGTGGAACCGCCTGACCGCGCCGGGCGGGCCGGCACGCCTGTGAGCATCGCCTCGTTCAATCCCGGATCGCAGCGCAGCGGCGGCGCCGTCACGACGACCGCGGTCGTCGCGCCGGTCGCGGCGCTCGCCGCGCCGACGCCGGCCGACAAGGCGCCTGTTCCCGGCAATCCGGCGCCTCGTTTCGCCGACCTGCTTCGGCGCAGCCGCAGCGACGCGCCCGCGCCGGCGCCCGCAGTCCCGGTCGCGACGCCGTCGCCGGCCGACGATCGCGTCGACGATCCCGTCGACGGCGGCGCCACCGGCGAAACGTCGGCGATCGAAGCGAAAGCCGCGCCGACGAACGCGGCGAAGGCACGCGCGGCGACGCCGAAGGGCAGCGGCGCCAAGGCCGTCGTCGGCGACGACGGGAAGAAGGCGGGCGGCGACGTCTGGATCGATGTCGACGGCGAGGGCGTCGTGCGCGGCGGCAAGGACGGCGATGCGCCGGCCGCCGCGGCGATCGCATCGCCTGCGTGCTCCAGCGCCACGGCCCCGACCCCGATCATCGCGACCGATGCCTTGCAAACACTCCGGCGCGGCGGCGCTCCCGACGTCGACGAAGGCGGTGGCAGCGATGCACCGACGAGCGCGCGCGATACGGTCGCACGCAGCCCGAGCGCCGCGCTCGACGCCGCGCGAGCCGATGCGAAGAGCGAGCGTCAGGTCGGGCTGGGCGAAGCGCACGGATCGATCCAGGCCGCAGCCGAGCCTGGCGTCCTCGCCGCCTTTGCCGACGTCGCTGGACGCGCGGGCGACGCCGATCCGCGGCCGACGCATCGTTCCGTCGAAACGGTCACGGCCTCGTTCGCCGCCGGCCCGGCGCTCCATCCGCTCGCGACATCGCCGACTGCGGCCGCGAACGTCATGGCGCTGGCGACGCCGATCGATTCGCCCGACTTCGCTGCCGCACTCGGCGTGCAGGTGAGCGTTCTCGCCAAGGACGGCGTCCAGCAGGCCGAGCTTCACCTCAACCCGGCCGAGCTCGGGCCGGTCTCGATCCACATCTCGCTCGACGGCAGCGCGGCGCGGGTCGACTTCGGCGCCGACGTCGCGGCAACGCGCGACGCGATCGAGCGCGGTCTCCCCGAGCTCGCGAGCGCGCTGAACGACGCCGGCTTCACGCTCGCCGGCGGCGGCGTGTCGCAGCACGACGGCGGGCGATCGACGGGAGAGAACGACCGCGCGAGCGTGGCACGTCGCGTCGATGCGACCGGCGCGGCGGCCACCGCAGGCACGGGGGCGGTCCCCGTCCGCGTCACGCGCCGGATCGCCGCCGGCGGCGTCGACCTCTACGCCTGAGACGGGCGCGGCCAGTCCGTCTGGCCGCGAAAAGCCTCGCTTATCGCCCCTTCTCGCGACGGCCCGCTTTCCATAATTTCCTTCAAGGCAACAGAGCTGCGCAACCCGGCGCAGGCGCTGCCACGAACCGGTGTCAGCGACAAAAGGAGCTTCGATGTCTGCAGTGATCGCCGACCCCGCCGTCGTCGATGAGCCGGTCGCCCGGCGCCCGAGGAAGAAGCTCATCATCATCGGCGCCGCGGCGCTGGCGCTGGTGCTCGCGCTTGGCGCCGGGACCACGGTGTTCCTGAAGCAGCGCGCGGCACGCGCCGCCGCCGACGACGACGCGACGTCCGAGCACGCCGTCGCGACGCACGCCGAGTCCAGGGGCGTTCCGTTCTACCTGCCGCTCGATCCGTTCGTCGTCAACCTCGCCGATCGCGAAGCCGACCGCTACGCGCAGATCGGCATCACGTTCGAGCTCGAGAGCGGCATCGCCGGCGACCAGATCAAGGCCTACATGCCGGCGATCCGGAACGCCGTGCTGATGGTGCTCGCCAACAAGACCTCGAAGGAGCTGCTCAGCCGTGACGGCAAGGAGCAGCTGGCGCGGGAAATCCTGCGCGAGGCCGCGCGGCCGATGGGGATCGACGTCCCCGCGCCCGAGCCCGTCACGGTGGCGCCTGCCGTCGCCGCCGCAAGCGGCGCGGCGAGCGCGGCCAGCGCCGTCGCGGGCGCGAGCGCTCCGGCGACCGCCATCGGCGCCGATGCGGCCGCGGCGCAGAAAGCCAAGCCGCGAAAGCGCGCCGAGACGCAGCGCAATCCCATCCAGCAGGTTCACTTCTCGAGCTTCATCATCCAATGAGAACGCTTCGATGAACGAGCAGATCCTGACGCAGGACGAGGTCGACGCGCTGCTGCAGGGCATCTCGGGCGAGAGCGATTCGCTCGCTCCCGAGGCGCCGAGCGAAGGCGGGGTGCGCAGCTACGACCTCGTCAACCAGGACCGGATGGTCCGCGAGCGCATGCCCGCGCTCGAGATCATCAACGAGCGCTTCGCCAAGAACATCCGCGCCGGCCTGTTCGGCTTCATCAGAAAGAGCCCCGAGGTCGCGATCGGGCCGATGCAGGTCCACAAGTACAGCGCCTTCCTGCGCGAGATCGCGTCGCCGACCAACTTCAACATCGTCTCGGTGCGGCCGCTGCGCGGGCTCGGCCTCGTCGTCTGCGACCCGCCGCTCGTCTTCGCCGTGATCGACGCCCTCTTCGGCGGCGCCGGCAAGTACCCGACGCGGATCGAGGGGCGCGACTTCTCGGCGACCGAGCAAAAGGTCATCCGCCGCCTCGTCGACGTCGTCATGGCCGACTACAAGCGCGCCTGGGACGGCATCTATCCGCTCGAGCTCGACTACCAGCGCTCGGAGATGCAGCCGCAGTTCGCCAACGTCGCGCAGCCGGCCGAGATCGTCGTCTCGACGTCGTTCACGCTCGAGATCGGCGACGCCACCGGGACGATCCACTTCTGCATTCCGTACGCGACGCTCGAGCCAATCCGCGACGTCCTCTACTCGACGATGCACGGCAGCTCGACCGCGCCCGACCAGCGCTGGATGAAGCTGATGACGCAGCAGATCCAGGCCGCCGAGGTCGAGCTCGTCGCCGAGCTGGCGCAGGCGCCGGCGACGGTCGAGCAGCTGCTCGCGCTGAAGGCGGGCGACTTCATCGAGCTCGACCTGCACCAGGCGATCGAGGCCAAGGTCGCCGGCGTTCCGGTGCTCGCCTGCCACTACGGAACCTCGAACGGCAAGTACGCGCTCAAGGTCGATCAACTGCTCGCCGGCTCGAGAGAAGGCTGGCTCGGAGAGAACAATGTCCACTGACAACCCTTCGGGCGCGTCGCCCGCCGACGCCGCCGCCGCCGAGTGGGCCGGCGCCGAGACCGCTTCCGAGGTGCACGAGCCTGCCGAGCAGGTCTCGCCGGCGTCGTTCGCCAACTTCACGCCGACCACCGGGTCGACGGCTGGCAACGACATCAACATGATCCTCGACATCCCGGTCCAGCTCACCGTTGAGCTGGGCCGGACGCGGATCCCGATCAAGAACATCCTGCAGCTCGCGCAGGGCTCGGTCGTCGAGCTCGAGGCGATGGCCGGCGAGCCGATGGACGTTCTCGTCAACGGCTACCTGATC
>Ga0070671_100002326_pt1 | contig 14666 bp, 10 predicted proteins | sample KBSS73metaG_FD_65341 | JGI IMG/M metagenome (GOLD analysis project Ga0070671, IMG submission 65341) | Switchgrass rhizosphere microbial communities from Kellogg Biological Station, Michigan, USA - KBS S7-3 metaG | ecosystem: Host-associated > Plants > Roots > Rhizosphere > Soil ...
CGCGTCAAGCAGGAGCTCGTCGCGGAGAGCGTGCTGCCGGAAGAGTACGGTGGCGACGTTCAGTTCGTGCCGGTTTCCGCGAAAACGGGGCACGGCATCGACGCGCTGCTTGACGCGATCCTGCTGCAGGCCGAGGTGCTCGAGCTCAAGGCGCCGAAGGACGCGCCGGCGAAGGGCATCGTCATCGAATCGCGCCTCGACAAGGGCCGCGGCCCCGTCGCGACCGTGCTCGTGCATTCGGGAACGCTGAAGCGCGGCGACATCGTGCTGGCAGGCGCGGTGTTCGGCCGCGTGCGCGCGATGAACGACGAGACCGGCAAGACGGTGGGTGAAGCGGGTCCGGCGATTCCGGTCGAGATCCAGGGCTTGTCCGACGTCCCGCTGGCGGGCGAGGAAGTGCTGGCGCTCGGCGACGAGCGCAAGGCGCGCGAGATCGCGCTCTTCCGCCAGGGCAAGTTCCGCGACGTGAAGCTCGCGAAGCAGCAGGCGGCGAAGCTCGAGAACATGTTCGACCAGATGGGCGAGTCCGGCGTCAAGACGCTGACGCTGATCGTCAAGGCCGACGTGCAGGGCAGCTACGAGGCGCTGCAGCAGGCGCTGACGAAGCTGTCCACCGACGAGGTCAAGGTGAACATCGTGCACGCCGGCGTCGGCGGGATCACCGAATCCGACATCAACCTGGCGCTCGCGTCGAAGGCGGTGGTGATCGGCTTCAACGTCCGCGCGGATGGGCAGGCGCGCAAGCTCGCCGAGTCGAACGGCGTGCAGATCCGCTACTACGACATCATTTACGAAGCGGTCGACGAGGTGAAGGCCGCGCTGTCCGGCATGCTTGCGCCGGAGCAGAAGGAGAACCGGCTGGGCCTGGTCGACGTGCGCGAGGTGTATCGGATCTCGAAGGTCGGCACGGTGGCCGGCTGCTACGTGGTCGAAGGCGTGGTGCGGCGCGGCGCGAAGATCCGCGTGCTGCGCGACAACGTCGTCATCCACGACGGCGAGCTCGATTCGCTGAAGCGGTTCAAGGACGACGTGCGCGAGGTCAAGGCCGGGTTCGAGTGCGGGCTGTCGATTCGCAACTACAACGACATCCAGCAGAAGGATCAGCTCGAGGTGTACGAGATCGTCGAGGTGAGCAGGACGCTGTGAAGCGCACGTCTCAGCGCGCGCACCGCGTCGGCGACCAGATTCAGCGCGAAGTCGCGGACCTGCTCGCCAACGAGGTCAAGGATCCGCGCGTCGGCCCGGTGACGATCACCGGCGTCGACGTGTCGGCGGATTTGTCGCACGCGACGGTGCGCTTCACACACCTTGCCGGCCGCGAAAGTGCCGAAGCCGCGGTCAAGGCACTCACGCGGACGGCCGGATTCCTGCGCGGCGAGCTCGGGCATCGTCTCAATCTCTACTCGCCGCCGCAGCTTCACTTCGCGTACGACGATTCGATCGAGTCCGGCATGCGGATGTCGCAGCTGATCGACGAGGCGATCGCCGCCGACCGCAAGACTTCGGGGTCAAGAGCAGCGACTTCGCTGACGCCGGAGAATGAACCGACTTCGGGGTCAAGAGCAGCGACTTCGCTGACGCCGGAGAATGAGCCGGCTTCGGGGCCAGAGCGATAATTCCATGACCCGCGTTCCGCGGCGGCGCGTCGACGGCGTGCTGCTGCTCGACAAGCCGCGCGGGCTTACGTCGAACGCCGCGCTGTTGCGCGCGAAGCGGCTGTACAACGCCGACAAGGCAGGACACACCGGAACGCTCGACCCGCTCGCATCCGGCCTGCTGCCGATCTGCTTCGGCGTGGCAACGCGCTTCGCGCAGCTCCTGCTCGACGCGCCGAAGCGTTACGCGGCCACCGTCCGCTTCGGCATCGCGACTTCCACGCACGATGCCGAAGGCGACGTGACCGCGACGAAGCCGCTTGCCTTCACGCGCAACGACCTGGAAACGGCGCTTCGCCGCTTTGTGGGTGCAATCACGCAGACCCCGCCCGCGCACTCCGCGCTGAAGTTCGAGGGGCGCCCGCATTACGAATACGCCCGCCGCGGCATCGAAGTGCCGCGAATGCCGCGCGAAGTCACGATCCACGCGCTCGAACTGCTCGATTGGACGCCTCCCGATGCAATGCTCGACGTGGCATGCAGCAAGGGGACCTACGTCCGCACACTCGCCGCCGACCTGGGCGACGCGCTCGGCTGCGGCGCGCACCTGGCCGCGCTGCGCCGGACGGCGAGCGGCGGCTTCGACATTGCGAACGCCGTCGCACTCGAGGCGCTCGAGGCCATGGAACAGCCGCGGCGCGACGCCGCGCTGTTGCCCGCGCACGTGCTGGTGGATCATCTGCCGCGGCTTTCGGTGCCCACCGATGCCGGGCGCCGATTCCTGCAGGGCCAGCCGGTCGCGGCCGGGACGCAGCCGGACGGGGCCGTCGCGGTTTTCGACAGCGAGGCGCTGCTCGGCGTTGCGGACGTCGCCGAGGGGCTCGCGCGGCCACGGCGCGTCGTCGCCGCTCCGGTCGAGGGGGCCGATGCGGTTGAATCGAAAGCCCTTTCCGAGCTATAATTCCGCTCTTGCCCAGAGAGCCCGAACGAGCGAACAAGGAACGCACATGGCCGTCACGGTTGCAGAAAAGGCGAAGGTCATCGCCGAAAACCAGCGGGCGACAGGGGACACGGGCTCGCCCGAAGTCCAGGTCGCGCTGCTCACCGCCCGCATCAACGGGCTCAACGATCACTTCAAGGTCAACGTCAAGGATCATCACTCGCGACGCGGCCTGCTGCGCATGGTTTCCCGCCGGCGCAAGCTCCTCGATTACCTGAAGTCGCGCAACACCGACAGCTACCGGTCGCTGATCGAGAAGCTCGGCCTGCGCAAGTAGCGCGAAGCCGGCCGATTCCGCTGCCGCGCACGAGCGTCCTGCGTTGAGCAATCGCTTCACCCGCCGCGGGCTGTCGAGGCAGCGAGGCCTGCCGCCCGCCTGAAGTCCCCATCCGGATGGCCGCGTCGACAAGCGCGGCCATCGTCATTTTCATCGCGAGGTCAAGAGTGCCCAATCCCATCCGCAAATCCGTTTCCTACGGCAACCTGACGCTGACGCTCGAAACCGGCGAAATCGCCCGCCAGGCGGGCGGCGCCGTGCTTGCGAGTCTCGGCGACACCGTCGTGCTGGTGACCGCCGTTGCCGCCAAGCAGCCGAAGCCCGGCCAGGACTTCTTCCCGCTGACCGTCGACTATCAGGAGAAGACGTACGCCGCCGGCAAGATTCCCGGCGGCTTCTTCAAGCGCGAAGGACGGCCGTCGGAAAAGGAGACGCTGACGTCGCGCCTGATCGATCGCCCGTTGCGCCCGCTGTTTCCGGACGGGCTCTACAACGACGTGCAGATCGTCGCCACCGTGCTCTCGGTCGATCCCGAGATCGATCCCGACATCCCGGCGATGATCGGCGCGTCCGCGGCGGTGTCGCTCGCGGGCATTCCGTTCAACGGCCCGATCGCCGCGGCGCGCGTCGGTTACGCGAACGGCCAGTACATCCTGAATCCCACGAAAACGCAGCTGGCGCAATCGCAGCTGAATCTCGTCGTCGCCGGAACCGAGGCGGCGGTGCTGATGGTCGAATCCGAAGCGCAGGAACTCCCCGAGGAAGTGATGCTCGGCGCCGTCGTATACGGCCACCAGCAGCAGCAGGCCGCCATCGAGCTCATCCACCAGCTCGTCGAGGAAGGGGGCAAGCCGCTGTGGGAGTGGCAGCCGCCTGCGAAGGACGAAGCGCTGATCGCGCGCATCGCCGCCGTGGCCGAGTCCGAGCTCCGCGACGCCTATCGCATCCGCTCGAAGCAGGCGCGCTCGCAACGCATCAAGGAGATCGGCGCGCGCGTCGACGCCGAATGTGTCGCCGCCGACGCGTCGCCGGATGCGCGCCGCCATGCGGGCAACATCCTGTTCGACCTCGAAGCGAAGATCGTCCGCGAGCAGATCCTGGGCGGCGAGGCGCGAATCGACGGCCGCGACACGCGCACGGTGCGTCCGATCAGCATCCGCTCCGGCGTCCTGCCGCGCACGCACGGCTCGGCGCTGTTCACGCGCGGCGAAACGCAGGCGATGGTCGTCGCGACGCTCGGCACGGCGCGCGACGAGCAGATCGTCGACGCGCTGATGGGCGAATACCGCGATCGCTTCATGCTCCACTACAACATGCCGCCGTACGCGACGGGTGAAACCGGCCGCGTCGGCTCGCCGAAGCGCCGCGAGATCGGCCACGGCCGCCTCGCAAAGCGCGCGCTGATGGCCGTGCTGCCGACGGCCGAGGAATTCGCGTACTCGCTTCGCGTGGTCTCCGAGATCACCGAGTCGAACGGCAGCTCCTCGATGGCGTCGGTGTGCGGCGCGAGTCTCGCGCTGATGGACGCCGGCGTGCCCACGAAGGCGCACGTCGCCGGCATCGCCATGGGCCTCATCAAGGAAGGCAACCGCTTCGCGGTGCTCACCGACATCCTCGGCGACGAGGATCACCTGGGCGACATGGACTTCAAGGTCGCCGGCACCGACCGCGGCATAACGGCGCTGCAGATGGACATCAAGATCCAGGGAATCACGAAGGAGATCATGGCCGTCGCGCTGTCGCAGGCGCGCGAAGGCCGTTTGCACATCCTGAAGCTGATGCAGGAAGCGGTGCCGCACGCGCGCGCGGAAGTCTCGGAGCACGCGCCGCGGATGATGACGTTCAAGATCAACCCGGAGAAGATTCGCGACGTGATCGGCAAGGGCGGCTCGGTGATCCGTGCCCTGACCGAGGAAACCGGCACGACGATCGACATCCAGGACGACGGCTCGATCACGATCGCATCGGTCAACGCCGAGGCGTGCAACGTCGCGCGCAAGCGCATCGAGGCGATTACCGCGGAAGTGGAGGTCGGCAAGATCTACGAGGGACCCGTGCTGCGCCTGCTCGACTTCGGCGCGATCGTGCAGCTTCTGCCCGGCAAGGATGGCCTGCTGCACATCTCGCAGATTGCCAAGGAGCGCGTCAACCAGGTGTCCGACTACCTGAAGGAAGGCCAGGTCGTGCGCGTCAAGGTGCTCGAGGCGGACGAGAAAGGCCGCGTTCGCTTGTCGATGAAAGCGGCGGCCGAGGACGACGCGAAGCAGCCGCACACCGCGGAGTCGACGCCGGCCGCGTGACACGAGACAGCAGTATCGCGAACAAGGCGCCCGTGTGGCGTGCCGGAGCGGCCGCCCGTGGTTCACGGACGCGTGAATTTCCGGATGTACGGAACTTCGCGGGCGTTCGCGGTTCGGAAGCTATTGCCGTGCGCCCGCCGTCCGGGGCGCCGGATGTTGAAGTCACAAGCTGCAAAAGAATGACTCGCTCGGAGGAGCGGAGCATGGCGTGCGCGCCATGATTCTTTTGACTCGGTGGAGGCTTGAATGAAGCACAGCAGGATGGTGTGGGCAGCACTGCTGACCGGCGCGTCGTCGGTCGCATTCGCGCAGTCCCCGGCCCCGATCTGGGGCCCGTATCCGCAAAACGCGTGGTACATCGGGGGCGGCGCCGGCATGGGCCACCTCAGCCGATCGGCCAGCGACCTGACGGGGCTCAACAATGCGACGCTGGACGACAACGACACGTCGTGGACGGTTCGCGGCGGTTGGCGCTTCAGCCCGTATGCAGCGGTCGAGCTCGGGTATTACGACTTTGGCCGGTATGATTTCCACGGCGACGCCGTCGGGAATGCCGTGAGGGTCGACGGGTCCGCGAAAGCACGCTCCGCGATCCTGTCGCTGGTCGGCATCATTCCGATCAACAACGTCGACCTCTACGGCCGCATCGGCTGGGCGCACTCCGAGCTCAAGTTCAATGCCAACGGCCCGATCAACACGTCCAATCGCAACGAGCGGCAGGACGAGGCGGCATACGGCGTCGGCGCGCGGTGGTGGTTCGCTTCAAACTGGGGCGTATTCGCCGAGTGGGCGAAGAACGACCGCATCCGGGTGGACAGTTACGTCGCAGGAGTCGATTTCCGCTTCTGATCGACGCGCGACGCGTATGACGCCGCACCACGAACAGGGCGCCTTTTGCGGCGCCTTTTTCGTGCGCGTGTGAAGGGTAGGGAACCGAACGCGACGTGCGGTCCCGCGCGCGAAAACTCCGAGAGCTCGAACAAGCCCGCGAGTGCGTCAGCGCGAAAAGTGTTCCAATGAGCGCATGACCACGATCCGGGCGCTCGCCGCCCGCGAGATCCTCGACTCGCGCGGCCGGCCCACGGTCGAGGCGGACGCGCTGCTCGAAGACGGCAGCCTCGGCCGTGCGAGCGTGCCGTCGGGCGCGTCGACGGGCACGGCGGAAGCGCACGAATTGCGCGACGGCGATCCGGCGCGCTATCGCGGCCTCGGCGTGCGGCGAGCGATCGCGGGCGTCGAAGGCGAGATCGCGGCGGCGCTTCGCGGCATGAATGCGCAGGACCAGCGAAGCGTCGACGATCGCATGCGCGAGCTCGACGGCACGCCGCAATGGCAACGCCTCGGCGGCAACGCCACGCTCGCCGTGTCGCTCGCGGTCTGCCGTGCAGCCGCCGACGCGCGCAGGCAGGCCGCGCACGAGCGCATCGCGGAGCTCGCGGGCACTGCGCCGACGATGCCGCTGCCGATGACCAACATCCTGAGCGGCGGCCTGCATGCGGGGCGTGGCATGGACGTCCAGGATTTTCTCGCCGTGCCGTTGCGTGCTGCGTCGATCGCCGATGCGATCCACGTGATCGCGCGCGTGCGCTCGGCGGCCGATGACGTGTTGCGCGAGCGCGGATATTCCACGCTTCTCGCGGACGAGGGCGGACTCGCGCCCGGATGCGCTACGGGTCGCGACGCGCTTCTCCTGCTCTGCGACGCGATTGCTCGCGCGGGTCTCGTGCCCGGACAGGATGTCGGCATCGCGATCGACGTCGCCGCCACGACGCTCGCGACGGCCACGAGCACGTATCGCCTGGCGCGCGAGGGCCGTACGCTGGACGCCGCCGGCATGACGGACATGGTCGCGGCGTGGGCGCGTGAATTCCCCGTCGTTTCCGTCGAAGACGCGCTCGGCGAGGAAGACTGGGACGGTTGGCGCATGCTCACGCTGAAGCAAGGCGGGGCGCTTCAACTCGTCGGCGACGATCTGTTCGCGACCCATCCGGACCGGCTCGCGCACGGTGTCCGCGAACGCGCAGCCAATGCGGTGCTCGTGAAGATGAACCAGAACGGCACGCTCACCGGCACGCTCGACGTGATCGCACAGGCAAAGGCAGCGGGTTACGCGACGATCGTGTCCGCCCGGTCCGGCGAGACGGAGGATGCCTTCATGGCGGACCTCGCCGTGGGCACGTCCGCAGGCCAGGTCAAGATCGGGTCGCTGCGCACGTCGAGCACCGTCGCGAAGTACAACCAGCTGCTGCGCATCGAGGAGCGCTCGCGCGCGCCGTACGCGGGCGTCGGTGCACTCGCAGGAAGGTCCGGTGAGCCCGAAGCGCCGCCCCGAGGGTGAACGAGCCCGAAGCGCGTCAGCGCAGAGGGCAATCCAATGAATCAGCGCGGGCCCGACGCCGTTCTGTGCGATTTCCTGTACGACCGGAAACTTGCGCGACGAGACGATGCCGTCACATGGACGCCGCTCGCGGGCGGCGTGTCTTCGGATATCTGGCGCGTCGACGTGGGCGAGCGAACGCTCTGCATCAAGCGCGCGTTGCCGCGGCTCAAGGTCGCGCAAGAGTGGGATGCGCCGGTCGAACGCAATGCGTACGAATGGGCGTGGCTCGGGTTCGCGTTCGAACGCTTTCCCGACAACGTTCCCGAACCGATCGCAAGCGATGCAAGCCGCGGCATCCTGGCAATGGCGTACCTCGATCCCGTGCGCTATCCGGTGTGGAAGCGGAAGCTCCTCGACGGCGACGTCGCGCCCGATGCGGCGGCGAGCGTGGGCAGCATCGTCGTGCAGCTCCATGCGGCCAGCGCAGACAACCGCGACGTCGCAGCACGATTCGCAACCGATGCGATCTTTCACGCGATCCGGCTCGAGCCCTACCTGCTCGCGACGGCCGCGCGCCACCCCGATCTCGCGAGTGCTCTGTCCGCGCTGGCCGAGCGGACCGCCGCGACGCGGCGCGCGCTCGTCCACGGCGACATGAGCCCGAAGAACATCCTGCTCGGGCCACGTGGTCCCGTGCTCCTGGATGCCGAGTGCGCGTGGTACGGCGATCCGGCGTTCGACGCCGCGTTCTGCCTCAACCACTTCCTGCTGAAATGCGTGGCGCGACCGCAATGGGCGCCCGGCTATCTCGCGTGCTACCGGGCGTTTGCGCATGCGTACCTCGGCGGCGTGACGTGGGAGCTGCGCGACGCGATCGAGGTGCGGATCGCGAGCCTGCTGCCGGCGCTGCTGCTTGCGCGCATCGACGGCAAGTCGCCGGTGGAGTACATGACGGCGGAGCGCGACCGGCAGATCGTGAGGAATGCGGCATGCCCGCTCGTCGCGCACGCGCCCGCACGCCTCGAGGAAATCGCCGTGCGCTGGAGCGCCGCGCTCGGGTCGCAGCCGCCCGCGCACTGACATCGCCCGGACTTCGCTCGGGCCGGCTCACGTCGATCAGGCCGGCGCGTGATAGCCGTTCGCGCGAGCCCAATCGACGAGCCGGGACGCCTCCATGGGGTGCGCCACCCCGTATCCCTGCACGCGATCGCACTCCATCCGGTCGAGCGCCGCAAGGCAATCGGCCGATTCGACACCCTCGCCGATCACCGCGAGGCCCAGCCCGTGCGCGAGCTGGATCGTCGAGCGAACGATCGACGCGTCGCGCTCGCTCGTCGCCACGTCCGCGATGAACGTACGGTCGATCTTGAGGCTCGCAAGCGGCAGCTGCTTCAGCGTCGACAGCGACGAAAAACCGATGCCGAAGTCGTCGATCGAAAAACCGATGCCGAGCGCGTTCAGCTCGCCGATGATCTCGGTCGCGCGCAACGGTTCGGAAAGCATCGCGCTCTCGGTGATCTCGAAGTGCATCATGGCGCCGGGCAGGCGATGACGCTCGAGGATGCGGCGTACGTCGGCCGTGAAATATCGATCCATCAACACGCGCATCGCGAGGTTGACGGAGACCGTCGTTGTGAACCCTTCGGCGCGCCACGCGTTGCACTGGCGGGCCGCCGTCTCGATGACGTGCAGCGTCAGGTGCCAGATCTGGTCGCCCATCTCGGCGATCGGCACGAACTCCTCGGGCTCGACCACGCCGAGGTCCGGATGGCGCCACCGCGCGAGCGCTTCGACGCCCGCGAGGCCCCGTGGCCGCAGCGCGACGATGGGCTGGTAGTCGAGCGTGATCTCGCCGGCCGCGATGGCGTTGGCCAGCGCATTGGCCAGCGCGAGGCGCCGCGGTGAATGCCGGTCGAGCTCAGGCGCGTAAACGTAGGCGCGGACGTGGCGGCGCTTGGCCTCGTACATGGCGATGTCGGCGCAGCGCAGGAGCGTGGATGCGTCCTGGCCGTGCGCCGGGTAAAGCGCCGCGCCGAGCGATGCGTCGATGCCGAGATTGAGCATTTCGACGTGAAACGGCTCGCGCAGGGCGGCCGCGGCGTCGGCGGCCACCGCGAGCGCCGCGGAGTCGTTCCCGATGCGCCGGAAAATCATCGCGAACTCGTCGCCGCCGAGGCGCGCTATCTCGCCGTGCTTCGCGTCGAGCAGCGGTGCGAGCCGGGGACCGATCTGCTTCAGCAGCTCGTCGCCGGCATGGTGCCCGAGCACGTCGTTGATCTCCTTGAAGCGGTCGAGGTCCATCAGCAGCAGCGCGAGCGGCTCGCCCTTCGTCGCGGCGTCGGCGAGGCACTCGGCGATGCGCTCGCTCAGCCACGTGCGGTTGGGGAGCCCGGTGAGCGAATCGTGCCGCGCGAGATAGGCGTACCGGTCGAGCGCCGCCTTGCGGCCCGTGATGTCCCGCCACGTCGACCACATGCCGACCAGCAGGCCATCGCGGATCACGCCGACGCTCGATCCGAGCACGGAGCGCTTTCCGCCGTCGCTCGCTGGAATCTCGAATTCGTGCTCGCTGAACCGATAGCCGGCGCGCACCCATTCGGCCGCGATCCGGTGGGCGATTCCTTCGGGCAGCAGCGCGGAGACTTCGCGGCCACGCAGTGTGTCTGCGCCGTTGACGCCGAGCATGCGCGCGAGCGGCGGATTGCACTCGGCGATCACGGCGCGCGCGGTGACGTCGGTCGTCTGCTGCGCAAGCGAGAGCCGCGTGTCGACGGGCGGATCGAACTCGGCGCCGAGAATTGCCTCGGTGGCAATCGCCACGAACGTGCGATATCGCTCCTCGCTGCGCGCGAGCGCGGTGGTCAGGCGGCGGCGGCGCTCGTCCGAGAGCACCGCCGTCACCATGTCGGCGATCGACGCCGCAAAGCTTTTTTCGTCGAGCAGCCACTCGCGCACCGGACCGACGTGCTCGTGGCAGACGACACCGGCGAGCTCGCCGGTGTCCATGCGGATCGTGGCTTCGAGCATCGACGTGATGCCGAGCGGAACGAGATAACCTGCGGCGAGCTCGCGGGTGCGCGGGTCGCTGCGTGCGTCCGGAATGTCGAGCGCCCGATTCTGCTCGAGCGCTGCGACGTACCTTGGGAACGTCGCAGCGTCGAGCCTCGCGCCTGCCATCTGCCGGCCGAGGCTGCGGCGATAAAGGCTGCGGCAGACAAGCTCTTTCCGGTCGTCGGAGAAAAGCCAGATGCTCGTGCGCTCGACGTCGAGCGTCGTGCCCGCGACCTCGGTGATCCGCGCGAACGCGTCGTCGACCGAGGTTCTCGCGGCGCGCTCGCTGGACACGAGGTCGAGGAGCGCAGCCTGCTGCCGGCGCATTCTTCGCTCCGTGATGACGCCGGCCGGGATCTCCTGCATCGTGCCGATGATGCGCGCGGTGCCGCCGTCGCGCATCAGGCAGCCCTTCGCGGTGAAGCAACGCTGGCTGCCATGCACGTCGGCGATGCGGAACTCGACGTCGACCTCGCCGCCGGTCGCCATCGCGTTTTCTATTGCTTGCTCGAAGCGCGGCCTGTCGTTGGGTGCCAATCGCGCGAGGAAGGACGCTTTCGTCCACCCGGAATCGCTCGCCGGATACCCGAGCAGCGTTGCGAGATACGGTGACAATGCGAGGACGGTGTGGTCGGCCGGCCACTCCCACAGGCCGACGCCGCCTGCGAGCAGAGCCGCCTGCGTCAGCCCTCCGGCGGCCGCGGCAAACCACTGCGGCGCATATCCAGGTCCGCGGGTGGCGTCGTTCGTCATGTCGGCATGCCTGTGCCATCCCAAACGCAGACTGCGACAACTGGCCCACCCTCCGCGCTGACGCGCTTCCGATGACAGCCATTGCCATCGGTGCTTCGGGGCGGCCCTTCGCGCTCGCTGCACTCCGCGGATGCGCGCGGAGCTGCCTCATCGGCGAGGCGTCAATGGTAGCCGACGTCGGCCGTGACCTTGCCGCGAAAGACGTAATACGACCAGCCGAGGTACATGAAGATGATCGGCAGCAGGAACAGTGTGCCGATCAGCAGGAACATCTGTGTCGACGGCACCGCCGCGGCGTCCCACAGCGTGAACGCGTACGGGACGATGTACGGAAACACGCTGATGCCGAGCCCCAGGTAGCACATCGCGAAGAGACCCATCGCGCCGATGAACGGCACGTGATCCCGGCCGCCGGTGCGGAGCGACCGCCAGGTGATCCATGCGATGCCGGCCGTCACGACAGGAACGAGTGCGAAACCGTAGACGTTCGGCACGCTGAACCAGCGCTCGGCGACGCGCGCGTGCGTCAGCGGCGTCCACACGCTCACCATCGCGATGAACGCGAGCACGCCGTAGAGCGCGATCGTCGCGTGCTGTCGCGCGCGCTGCTGGATCTCGCCTTCCGTCTTCAGGACGAGCCATCCGGCTCCGAGCAGCGCATAGCCGAAGAGCAGGCCCGCGCCCGTGGCGAGCGGAAACGCGCTCACCCAATCGAAGCTCGTGCCGGAGAACTCGCGGCCCGTCACCGAAAACCCCTCGACGAACATCCCGAGCACGACGCCCTGAAAATATGTGGCGATGGCAGATCCCCAGAAGAAGCCGGCATCCCAGAATTGGCGGTGGCTCGTTTTTCCGAGCCGGAATTCGAACGCGACGCCGCGAAAAATGAGGCCCAGCAACATCAGCAGGATCGGAAAATACACGGCCGGGATAATGATCGCGAACGCGACCGGGAATGCCGCGAGCAGCCCCATGCCGCCCATGATCAGCCACGTTTCGTTGCCGTCCCAGATCGGCGCGATGGTGTTCATCATCAGCGTGCGCGCATCGTCGTCGCGCGCGAGCGGCGACAGGATGCCGATGCCGAGGTCGAAGCCGTCGAGCAGCACGTACATGAACACCGCGACGCCGAGAATGACGGTCCACACCGGGACGAGGTCGAGATGCATGGCGGGGGCCGTCAGGGCAGTTCCGCGTGCGCGCCGGACAGCGGTCGCGCCGGTCGCTCGGTCAGATGCGGCTCGCGCATCTCGACGTGGGCGGGCGGGCCGGAGCGCGCGAGCCGCGCCATGTAGAAAATGCCCGCGCCGAATATGATCAGGTAGACGGCGACGTAGAGCGCGATCGACAGCAGCACGTCGGCACCGGTCAGCGATGGCGAAACGGCGTCGCGCGTGCGCATCAACCCGTAGACCACCCACGGCTGCCGCCCGACCTCGGTGACGGTCCAGCCGGCGAGCACGGCGACGAATCCGGCAGGCAACATCGCGATGCAGGCGTTCAGGTACGCGCGCGTCGTGTCGAGCCGGCCGCGCCTGCGCAGCCACAGCCCCCACACCGCCATCGCGAGCATCAGGATGCCGACGCCGACCATCACGCGAAACGCGTAGAACACAGGCGCGACCGGCGGCCGGTCCTCGGGCGGCGCTTCCTTCAGGCCCTTGATCACTGCGTCCGGCGAATGCGCGAGATAGATGCTGGCGAGCACCGGTATGGAAATCTCGGCGTAGTTGCGCTCGGCCCTTTGGTCCGGAATCGCGAACAGCACGGCCGGCGCGCGCGCCTGCGTCTCCCACAGGCCTTCCATCGCCGCGAGCTTCACCGGCTGGTGGTGCATCGTGTTGATGCCGTGCAGGTCACCGGCAATGATCTGGATCGGCACGAAGATCGCAATGAACGTCACGGTCATGCGCATCACCGCGCGCGCCTCGTCGACATGGCGGCCGTGCTTCAGATGCCACGCTGTCACGCCCAGCACCGCGAACGCCGTGGTCAGATAGAAGCCGGTCACCGTGTGCACGAGGCGGTAGGGGAACGATGGGTTGAAGATGATTGCCAGCCAGTCGACCGGCACGTAGCGACCGTCGACGAGTTCGTGACCGACAGGTGTCTGCATCCAGCTGTTCGCCGCCAGGATCCAGAACGACGAGAACAGCGTGCCGAGCGCTACCATGACGGCGGCAAAGAAGTGCGCCCACGGCGGCACGCGCTTGCGGCCGAACAGCATGATTCCGAGAAAGCCCGCCTCGAGGAAAAACGCGATCAACCCCTCGTAGGCGAAGAGAGGGCCGAGCACGTTGCCGGTCGCATCGGTGTAGCGGCTCCAGTTGGTGCCGAACTGGAATGGCATGACAATGCCCGAGACAACCCCCATGCCGAACGACACCGCGAAGATGCGCGTCCAGAACACCGACAGCCGAAGGTAGAGCGGACTGCGCTTGAACAGCTGCAGGCCTTCGAGCAGGACGATGAACGAGGCCAGGCCGACAGTGAATGCCGGCAGCAGGATGTGGAACGCGATGACGAATGCGAACTGGAGGCGTGACAGGAAGACCGGATCGAGTTCCATCGCTCTCGCTATTCTTGTCGGCGCATGCAACGCGCGCCGCTGCACCCTGGGACGATTCTACGCCGCGGGTTTCTCAAATAGAATTGGCGGCACCGCTTAGGCATTCGCGATGGTGACGCGTTCCTTGGACAATGCGACGAAACCCGTGACGGTAGAGCCTGCGGCAAGAGCCGTCCCGCGCTCGACGTGGCTGCGCCGGCTGCGCAATGGCGCCGTCACGCTCGCCGTGCTGGTCGCCGTGTACGCGCTGCTCGGCTTTCTCGTGCTGCCGCTCGTCGCCAAGCCGCGGCTCGAAGCGGCACTGACCGATGCGTTCGACCGCCAGGCGACGATCGGCCGCGTCGAGTTCAATCCCTTCACGCTGCGCGGGCGCGTCACGGACTTCGCGCTCGCGGACCGCGAGCCCGGCCGCTTCCTCGCGCGCTTCGCCGCGCTCGACCTCGATGTGTCGGCGGCGTCGCTGCGTTATCGCGCTCCGGTGTTCGACGCGGTCCGGCTCTCGCAGCCGCGCATCGAGCTGACGCGCAACGCAGACGGCACCTACAACGTCGACGACCTGATCACCAGGGCCGATGCCCAACCGGAAGGACCATCGCCGCTGTTCTCGCTCAACAACATCGAGGTCGACGGCGCCGAGGTCGTCCTCGACGATCGCCCGCACGGGCGCCGCCTCGTCGCGTCCGACATCGGCATCGGGCTCCCGTTCCTGTCGAGCCTGCCGCACGACGCGCAAATCCATGTCACGCCGAGGTTCGACGGTACGTTCGACGGGACGCGCTTCGCGATGCAGGCGAACTCGAC
>Ga0070671_100002329_pt1 | contig 14661 bp, 14 predicted proteins | sample KBSS73metaG_FD_65341 | JGI IMG/M metagenome (GOLD analysis project Ga0070671, IMG submission 65341) | Switchgrass rhizosphere microbial communities from Kellogg Biological Station, Michigan, USA - KBS S7-3 metaG | ecosystem: Host-associated > Plants > Roots > Rhizosphere > Soil ...
GACCAGTCGTAGACGTTCAGCGGGAACCACCGCGGGAGGAAGATCAGCTCCGGGGGCATGTTCGGCAGGTCGTCCCAGGACCAGAGGCCGAAGAGCGCGAGCCAGATCCGGGTGAACACCCGCGACCGCTCGATGCCGCCCTCGGCCCGGCAGAACTTCTCCGCGGCCCGCATGTGCGGCTCGGTCGGGGAGTCCCCGGCCAGCCGCAGCGCGATCCACGCCTCGACGGTGGTCGACAGGTCACCGGGGCCACCCGCGAAGGTCGCCCAGGTGCCGTCCGACCGCTGCTGCGACCGGATCCAGCGCGCCGCCTCCGCGGTCTCCGCCTCGGTCCGGATGCCGAGGAACTCCCGCATGAGCAGGTCCTCGGCGTCCATCGTCACGTTGGTCTCGAGATCACCCTGCCACCAGCCGCGCTCGTGCTGGATCGACCGCAGGAAGCCGACGGCGGCGTCCAGGGTCCGGCGGGCGCCCGCGATCCCGTGTTCCGTGCTCTCCGGCGCTGTGAGCGACATCAGAACTCCCTGTCGACGAGGTAGTGCCCGAGCGCGGACAGCTCCGCGCTCGGCCCGGCGACCAGGCCCGCACCGGCGAGGGCCTGTTCGGCGAGGTCCAGCTGTCGGCGGGCCTCGGCCCGGGCCCAGTCGCGTCCTCCGCCTCGCTCAACGAGCCCGGCGGCCGCCCGCAGCTCCGCCTCGGCGGGATCACCCGGCCGGGCGAGCCAGGCCGCCAGCTCGCGGCCCGCGGCACCGCCGCGTTGGACCGCGAAGGTCACCGGCAGCGACTTCTTGCGGGACCGCAGGTCCGACAGCACCGGCTTCCCGGTCACCGCCGGGTCGCCCCAGATCCCCAGCAGGTCGTCGACCAGCTGGAACGCCATCCCGACGGCCATCCCGTAGGCCTGCAGGCCGCGCACGGTCGGCTCCGGCGCGCCCGCGAGGACCGCCCCGATCGCCGCGCTCGTGGCCAGCAGCGACCCGGTCTTGCCTGCGGCCATCGAGAGGCACTCGTCGACCCCGACGTCCGTGCGGCGCTCGAACGCGACGTCCTCGGTCTGGCCCCGGATCAGCTCCCGGGTGGTGACGGCGAGGAGCCGGGCCGCTGCGGCGGCGTGCGGCGACGGGTCCTCCAGCAGCGTCTCCACGGCCAGCGCCAGCATCGCGTCGCCGCACAGGATCGCGCTCGGCTCACCCCAGCGGGCCCACACGGTGGGGCGGTGGCGGCGTTCGCGGTCGCCGTCCATGAGGTCGTCGTGCAGCAGGGAGAAGTTGTGCACCAGCTCGACGGCGACCCCGCCCGCCACACCGGTCGACTCTGGGGCCCCCGCGGCGCGGGCCGAGAGCAACGCCAGCGCGGGCCGCACCGCCTTGCCGCCGCCCGGGCCGGGCGAGCCGTCGAGCTCGACCCAGCCGAGGTGGTACTCGGCCTGTTCGCGGCTGGCGGTGTCCAGCCGGGCGACGGCGGCCCGCAGCGCGGGGGTGACCGCGTCGCGGCAGCCCCGGAGCAGGGCGGGCACGTCCGAGGGACGTCCGAGGGTGGCGGTCACGCGGCCACCTCCGCGGGCACCCGGTCCGCCAGCAACGCCCGGGCGGCGGCCTCGCCGGAGCGCACCGCGCCCTCCATCGTCGCGGGCCAGCCGGTGTCCGTCCACGCCCCGGCCAGGTAGAGGCCCGGCAGGGCGGTGCGCGGGCCGGGCCGCAGCGCGGCCTGGCCGGGGGCGCCCCGGAAGGTGGCGTGCGGCTCGCGGGTCACGAAGCAGTCCAGGACCGCGGCGTCGCGGGCGGCGGGCAGCAGCGCCGCCAGCGCGGGCAGGAACCGGTCCTGCAGCTCCCGGGCGGGCAGGCCGACCAGGTCGTCCGCCGCGGAGAGCGAGACGGCCAGGTACTGGGCGTGCGGCCCGTACACCGCGGCCGCGCCGGACTGCGGGGTCCGGTCGAACACCCACTGCACCGGGGAGTCGACGCCCGCCGCGAACGGCCCGGCGAGCACGGCCCGGTCGTAGACCACGTGGACGTTGACGATCGGGGTGCTGCCCAGCGCGCCGACGTCCTGGGGGACGGCGCCCGGCGGCACCAGCCGCGCCGCCGCACCCGGGGGGACGGCACTGACGATCCGGTCGACCACGAGCTCCTCCTCTGCCTCCGTTCCCAGGGACACGCGCCAGCCGGTGCCCTCCTGCACGAGCGCCCGCACCTTCGCGGACCGCCGGACCTCCACCCCCGCGGCCCCGAGGGCCCTCCGGGCCGCGGTGTCGTGGAGGTCGCCGAGCGGCACGGTGGCCCACCCGATGTCGCCCGCGGCGGCGTCGGCCAGCAGGCCGAGCTGGAACACCGTGGCGGCGAGGGCGAGCGAGGCGTCCCCGGCGCGGGCGTTGAGGGTGGCGATGCCCACGACGTCCCACAGCACGTCGACGGCCCGGTCGCCCTGGCCGTGCGCGGCGAGCCAGTCGCCGAAGGACCGGTCGTCCGCCGCGGCGCGGTCGACGCGACCCAGCGCGATCGCCGCGCGGGCCAGGCCGAGCCGGGCCCGCAGCGGCAGGTGCCGGTAGCGCAGCAGCGCGCCCGCGAGGTGCAGGGGCGCCGGGAGCCCGGTCCGCCGCAGCCGCGCGGGCGGGGCGGTGGGGGAGAGGACCGGGATGTCCAGCCGCTCCTGCAGCGTGACGGAGCCGGTGGCGCCGAGCCGCTCGACGAACCCGCGGTAGGCGGTGCAGCAGCGCAGGAACACGTGTTGGCCGGTGTCCACCGCGAGCTCGCCGCGCCGGAACGAACCGGCGACCCCGCCGAGCCTCGAGCGGGACTCGAGGAGGGTGACCGCGACCCCGGCGTCCGCGAGCCGCAGCGCCGCGGCGGTCCCCGCCAGCCCGCCGCCGACCACCGCGGTCCTCATGCCGGTCGCCCGGCCAGCGCCCGGGCCGCGACCACGAGCTTCTGCCCGCCGGTGAGCGAGCGGCGCCGGTCGTAGACCGACGCGGGCTCGGCGGCGATGTCCTCCAGCAGCCTGCGGTAGATGCCCGCCATCGCCCCCGCGCAGGCGGCGCTGCGCCGGTCCAGCAGCGGGAGCAGCTTCAGGCCCTCGGCGTACCAGCCCCGCGCCCGCTCCGCGGCGAAGCGGATGTAGGCCGCCAGGGCGCCGTCCGGGTCCTGGAGCACGCCCCGGTCGTCCAGCTTCAGCTCAGCGCCGAACCGGGCCAGCTCGTCGGTGGGCAGGTAGACGCGGCCGTTGCGGAGGTCCTCGCGGATGTCACGCAGGATGTTGGTCTGCTGCAGGGCGATGCCGAGCCGGTCCGCGTACTCCGAGGCCGCGGGATGGGGTCGGGAGCCGAAGATGCCCAGGCACAGCCTGCCGACCGAGCCCGCGACCTGGCGGCAGTAGACCTCGAGCTCGGCGAAGCCGGCGTGCGGGCGGGACGGTTCGCCGGTCCGCTCGGCGTCCTGGTCCATCCGGGTGTCGGCCTCGACGCCGTCGACCAGCTCGTCGAAGGCGCCCAGCGGGATCGGGTAGCGGTGCGCGGCGTCCTGCACCCCGACGAGCACCGGGTCGCCGCGGTCCGGGACGCCCGCGCGCAGCGTGGCCACCGACGCGCGGATCCCGCCCAGCGCGGCGAGCTTGTCGGCGAAGGTCTGGGCACCGGGGACGTCGCCGTCGCCGATGTCGTCGATCCGGCGGGCGAGGGCGTAGACAGCGGACAGCGCGGCCCGCTTCGGGGCGGGGAGCAGGCGGATGCCGTACGAGAAGTTCCGGGCCTCGCGTCGGGTGATGTCCTCGCAGGCGGCGTAGGCGGCGGGGACGTCGTAGGTGGTGGTGGCGGCGTCGGATCGGGGCTCGGTCACAGGCGGCTCCAGGGGGTCTCGCCCCGGTCGAGCAGCACACCGGGCAGCCGCCGCAGGATGTCACGCCTGCGGCTGTGGGTGGCCGTGCGGGAGCGGCCCAGGACGTCCCCGTCCACCCGTCGCAGCGCGGCCGCGGCCGCGTACCCGCCTGCCACGTACCCGGCGACCGCGAGCCGGGCCCACCCCCGCAGCCCGCCGACCACCGCGCGGCCCTCGGCCAGCAGCGCCTCGGCCCGGGCGGTCTCGTGCAGGACCAGCGCCCGCAGCTCGACGGTGGCGACGGGCCGGTCCAGGTCGGCCTCGGCCACCCCGAACGCGGCCAGGTCCTCCGCCGGCAGATAGACCCGCCCGCGGGCGCGGTCCTCCCGCACGTCCTGACAGTGCTCCAGGACCTGCAGCGCGGTGCACACGGCGTCCGACGCCGCCAGCAGCGCGGCGTCCGCGCGCACCCCGAACAGCGCCAGCACGATCCGGCCGATGGGGTCCGCGGACAGCGCGCAGTACCCCCGCAGGTCCGCCCAGGTCTCGTACCGGGAGACCCGCTGGTCCTGGACGTTCGCGGCGACGAGCCGGTCGAAGGGCTCCCGGGGCAGGTCCGGCGCGTCCCGGCTCAGCGCCCGCAGCACCGGGGCCGTCGGGGTGGGGGAGTGCAGGTCAGCGCGGAAGGCCTCGAGCGCGGCGATCCGGGCCGCGGGCGCCGCGTCGCCCTCGTCGCCGAGGTCGTCGATCGTGCGCACGACGCCGTAGACGGCCTGCAGCCTGCGGCGGTGCCGGGCGGGCAGGACCCGCAGCGCGACGGGGAAGTTCTCGGCCGCCTCGGCCGCCGCGAGGCGCCCGGGAGCCGGCACCGGCGTGTCCGCCCGCGCCCGGTCCGCCGCGCTGTCCCTCGTCGAGTCCTCGACCGTGTTCCCCCGACCCACATCGGTGATCGTGGCGCAGTTCCGTCTCCGCTTCTTGCCCCCGATCGTTAATTCTTCGCGGTCGGAATTGTCACTCGCGAACAAATGTGTCGCCGATCTCGCCCTGTCGGGCGTAGAACTCCGGTGTGGACGCACCCGCGGAGTCCGACGGACTGATCGACGCGCTGCTCGCACGGGTTCCGGCGGTGCTGGAGGAGGTCAGCGCGGCCCTGCTGACCGGTTGGCCCGATTACGCCCGGTTCCTCGACGCGAACCGCGCCGAGGTCGGTATCGCCGCGCACCACATGCTGGACCGGCTGGTCGCGGGGGACGACGACCGACCCCGCGAGCTCGGGCAGGACGAGCTCTTCGAGGAGATCGGCCGGATGCAGTGGCGGGAGGGCCGGGACGTCTCGACGCTGTTGTCGGCCTTCCAGCTCGGTGCGCGGGTGTTCTGGCGGCACGTCGCCGAGGTGGCCGTCGAGCTGGACCTCGGGCCGCGCCCGCTGGCCGCCCTGGCCGAGGGGGTGTTCGCGTTCGTCGACCGGCTGTCCTCCTCGGCCGCGCACGGGTTCGTGCTGGAACAGTCCGAGGCCGCCGTCGCGCGCGAGCGGCTGCGCGAGGAGCTCGTGGAGCTGCTGTTGTCGGACCGCGCCACCGAGGGAGCGGTCGCCGCCGCCGCGTCGCGGGCACAGTGGACGGTCCCGCAGCACGCCGCGGTGGTGCTGGTGCAGGACGACAGCCTGCTCGGACACGGCGTGCTCTCCCGGTTCGACCCGGGCTCGCTGATGATCAACCGGACCCGGATGGCCGGGGCCATCGTGCCCGATCCCGAGCAGGGTGGCCGACGGCAGCGGCTGGCGGCGCTGCTGCGCGGGTGCCGCGCCGTCGTCGGGCCGACGGTGCCGCCGGACCGGCTGCCCGCCAGCCTGCACATCGCCGAGGTGGCGGCCAGGCTGCAGCGCACGGGGGTGCTCCCGGTCGACCCGGTGTTCGCCGAGGAGCACCTCGACGCGATCATCGTGCACCGCGACTCGCGGCTGCTGGAGGTGCTGCGCGCCCAGGTGCTGCGCCCGCTGGAGGGCTCGGCGCCCGCCTCCCGCGAGCGGCTGTGCGAGACGCTCTCGTCCTGGCTGCGGCATCTGGGTGACCGCCAGGCCGTGGCCGCCGAGCTGCACGTCCACCCACAGACGGTGCGTTACCGCCTGGCGAGGCTGCACGAGCTCTTCGGCCCCCAGCTCGACGACCCGGAGACCCGTTCCCGGCTCCTGCTGGCGTTGGCCTGGGGCGCCCCGAGGCCGCCGGAGGGCGACCCGCAGCGGTGAGGGGTCGGGCACGGGCGGTGACCGACGTCTCGCCCGGCGTGATCGATTGCACGGTCGAATGGGTCTCACCCGCGTTGCCGACCCGCGCGGACAGGCGCACGGTGGGGGTACCGCCGATGAGAGGAACCCGACGTGCGCTCCCCTTGGCCGGGTGAACCGGACCGTCCCGATCAGGCTCCGCCCCCCGGGGCGCCCCCCGTCGACGCCTTCCCGCGCCGCTTCACCGACCGGATCGAGCGCGCCACCTCCCGGCTCCTCGGGCTCGGCGTGCTCGTCGTCGTGGTGCTGGCGGTGCTCGTCTCGCTGAACCTGCACCGCACCGGCATGGAGCAGGCCTCGCGGGACCTCACCGACCGCGACCAGGTCCTCGCGACCCTCGCCGTCGGCGTGGCCATGCCGGTCGGGCTGGACGTGGCGGCGGCCGCCGGGGCGGGCACGGCCCCGGCCACCTGGGTCACCTCGGACGGCACCCGGCACACCGGCGTCGTCCCCGTGCTCGGCGCGCGCGCCGCAGGCGACACGGTGCCGGTCTGGGTCGACCGCTCGGGGGCACTCGCCGCGCCGCCGGTGAACGCGCTGCAGGCGAACGTCACGGCCGTCGTCGGGGGTCTGCTGGTGGCGCTCGGCGGCGCCCTGCTGCTGTTCGGGATCCGGGCCGCGGTCCGCGCCCACTGCGCCGTGGTGAACCACCGCGCCTGGGCCCGGGACTGGGCCTTCCACGAGCCCCTCTGGTCGGGGCGCTAGGAGCGCGCTCCTAGCTGGTGAGGACGCCGTCGAGGTAGAGCCAGGCGCCGTTCTCCCGCACGAAGCGGCTGTGCTCGTGCAGCACGCCGGACGACGAGTGGGCCCGGAACTCCACCGACCCCTCCCGATCGAGCAGGCCCCCGCCCGCGAGGGCGAGCACGTCCAGCCGGGTCCAGCGCTGGTCCGGGTCGAGCAGCACCCGCCGCGGCCGCGTCCTCGGATGCCAGGTCCGGCGCAGGTAGGGCACGTCGCCGACGACGAACGCGCTGTACCGGCTGCGCATCAGCAGCTCGGCGGTCGGCGCGGGATCGCCCGCGTGGAACCGCCCGCAGCACGCCGCGTACGGCTCGCCACGCCCGCAGGGGCACTCCTCCAACGCGCTCATGCCCGCCCCGCCCCGGCCGAGGCGACGGCGGTGAACGCCACCGGCGGCTCCCAGCCCCGTTCCGCGTACGCCGCGGCCACGGCCTCGCCGACACGCTCGGTCTCACCCGCCTCGACGAGCGCGATCACGCAACCACCGAAGCCGCCGCCGGTCATCCGCGCCCCATGGGCGCCTGCCGCCAGGGCGGTCTCCGCAGCGACGTCGACGTGCGGCACCGTGATCGCGAAGTCGTCCCGCATGGACTCGTGCGACGCGGTGAGCAGCGGGCCGATCGCCCGGGGGTCCTTGCCCGCCCTGAGTCGCTCGACCACCTCGAGCACCCGGTCGTTCTCGGTGACCACGTGCCGGGCGCGGCGGCGCAGCCGCTCGTCCGTGAGCTCCTCGACGGCGTCGAGGCGGGCCTCGCGCAGGGACGGCACCCCGAGCAGCGCGGCGGCGTCGGCGCAGTCGCGGCGGCGTTCGCCGTACTGGCCGTCGACGAGCTGGTGCGGGGCCTTGGTGTCGATGACGAGCAGGGCGAGGTCGTGGGCGGCGAGGTCGAACGGGACGAGCTCCACCTGCTCGGAGCGGGTGTCGAGGAACACCAGCCTGCCGGGGGCGCCGTGCATGGCGGCCATCTGGTCCATGCCGCCGGTGGGGGCGCCGACGAACTCGTTCTCCGCCCGTCTGGCGAGGCGGGCCAGGACGGTGGGCTCCGCGGAGGTGTCGGTGAGGTCGGCGAGGGCGATCGCGACGGCGCACTCCAGTGACGCCGACGAGGACAGCCCGGCGCCGACCGGGACGTCGCCCTGCACGAGCAGGTCCAGGTCCGGGACGGGACGTCCGGCCTCGCGGAAGGCCCACACCACACCGGCGACGTAGGCGGCCCAGCCCTCGACGTCGCCGGGGGAGACCGTGGCGGCGGCGAAGGTGACCGGGTCGGCCTCGCGGCTGGAACGGACGGTGGTGTGGGAAGCCCTGTCGACCCTGTCGATGCGGGCCGCGGTGACCACGGTGCGGCGGTCGAGGGCCAGGGGCAGGACGAAGCCGTCGTTGTAGTCGGTGTGTTCACCGATCAGGTTGACCCGCCCCGGGGCGGCCCACGCCCCGTCGGGCTCGCGGCCGAAGGCCTGGGTGAACGCCTGGGTGAAGTCGGTCATCCCAGGTCCCGCAGCCGTGCGGCGACGTCCTCGGGGGTGGTGTCGTTGATGAACACCCCCATCGCGGACTCCGACCCCGCCAGATACTTGATCTTGTCGGGGGTGCGGAGGATGGAGAACAGCTCCAGGTGCAGCCGCGCCAGCTGCCGGTCCTGGCGGACCGGGGCCTGGTGCCAGGCCGCGATGTAGGGCAGCGGGCGCCGGTGGAACAGCTCCAGGCGGGCCAGCACGTCGAGCCACATCTCGGCCAGGTCCGCGCGTTCGGCGGCGGTCAGCTCGGGGAGGTCCTTGACGTCACGGTGCGGATAGAGGTGCACCTCGATCGGCCAGCGCGCCGCCTGCGGGACGAACGCGGTCCAGTGCGCGGTCTCGGCCACGACGCGGTCGCCGTCGCTACGTTCACGGTCGAGCAGGTCGGCGTAGAGGTCCCCGCGCGTGCGGACCCGGTAGCGGCGCGCGGACTCCAACTGGAGCCGGGTGCGGGGGGTCACGAAGGGATAGCCGTAGATCTGTCCGTGCGGGTGGGCCAGGGTCACCCCGATCTCCGCGCCGCGGTTCTCGAACGGGAACACCTGCTCCACCCCGGGCAGTGCGCTGAGCTCGGTGGTGCGGTCGGCGAGGGTGTCGATCACCAAGCGGACCCGCTCGGACGGCAGGGCGCCGAAGCGGCCGTCGTGGTCGCTGGTGAAGCACACGACCTCGCAGCGCCCGACCCCGCCGGAGAACGAGGGGAAGCGGTTCTCGAACACCACCACCTCGTAGTCGGGGGTGGGTACCTCGGTCGTCCGGCCGGGGACGGTGGGGCACAACGGACAGTGGTCCGCGCCGCCGCTCGGCTGGAAGGTGCGGGTCTGACGGTGCGAGGCGATCGCCACCCACTCGTCGAGCAGCTCGTCGTACCGGATCTCCGAGACCGTGTGGACCTGCGGCAGGCCCCGCTCGTCGACCCCGGCGACCCGCCCCGGCACGCTGTCGTACCAGGCGATCTCCCGACCGTCGGAGAGCCTGCCCACCGTCCGATGGGCGGTCGAGCGGGGCGGTGCCTGGGTCATGGAGGGGCTCCGAGAGGTCGTGCCGGGGATAACCCGCGGGACGCTACTCCAAGCCTGGGGCAGGATGACCGTGTGGCCGACCCGCTCGAGAACCCCGTCCACAGCGCCCTGACCGGACCGCACCGCGCGCTCGCCGAGACCCGCGGTCGGGCGGCGCGCTACCTGCCGGACGTGGCGCCCTTCTGTGCCCTCCCGCTCGAGCCCGCTCCCGCGGACTGGGCGGACCTCGCGGCGCTCGCGGGGCCGGGTGGGCAGGTGCTGCTCGCCGGGCCGCCGCGGGCGGCCCCGGAGGGCTGGCAGACCACGATGGACCTCCCCGGCGTGCAGATGACCGGCGACGCGTTCCGCGGCGAGGTCGACCCGGAGGTGGCGCGGCTCGGCCCCGCCGACGTGCCCGAGATGCTGGACCTGGTCGCCCGCACGCGGCCGGGCCCGTTCCTGCAGCGGACCATCGAGCTCGGGGCCTACGTCGGCATCCGTCGCGAGGGCGCGCTGGTGGCGATGGCCGGGGAGCGGATGCGGGTGCCCGGCCGCACCGAGATCTCGGCGGTCTGCACCGACCCGGCGCTACGCGGGCAGGGGTTGGCGGCGCGGGTGATGCGGGCCGTCGCGGCAGGCATCCGGGAGCGCGGCGACGAGCCCTTCCTGCACGCCGCGGCGAGCAACACCGGCGCGATCCGGCTCTACGAACACCTGGGCTTCACCCTGTCCCGCGAGCTCGTGTTCGCCGCGCACACGGTCCCCGAGCGCGCTCAGTCGGCCGCCTGAGACCGCAGGTCCGCGTGGGCCAGGATGTCGTCGACCGAGCCGGGGGAGAGCACCTGGTCCAGGACCAGGATCGCGCAGCCGGTCACCCCGCTGCGTCCGACGAGCGCGCCGGGCTCCACCCGTAGGCTCTGCGTCGCCGTGGCCACCGCCCGCTTGAACACCGACTCCCGGATCCCCGCGACCAGCGGCTCGTAGGCCCCGACGAGGTCGCCGCCGACGGTGATCACCGACGGGTTGAGCAGGTTGACCGCCCCCGCCAGCACCTCGCCGATCCGCCGCCCGGCCTCGCGGACGAGGGTGACCGCCTCGGCGTCGCCCGCCCGCACCAGGTCGACCACGCCGGAGACGGTGTCGACGGACTTTCCGCGCACCGTGAGGTCCCGGATCAGGGCGGTGCCGCTCGCGAGGACCTCCAGGCAGTCGATGTTGCCGCAGTGGCACGGCATCCCGGGGCCCGCGGACACCTGGGTGTGCCCGATCTCGCCCGCCGAGCCGCGTGCCCCGCGCTGCAGGGTGCCCCCGCTGACCACGGCGGCCCCGATCCCGGTGGAGACCTTGAGCACTAGCAGGTCGTCGATGCCGGGGTGGGCGTGCTGCTCGGCGATGGCCATGACGTTCACGTCGTTGTCCACCCGGACGGGTACCGGGAAGTGTCCGGCCAGCAGCGGCGGCAGCTTCACCTCGGCCCAGCCCGGGAGGACCGGGACGCCGATGCTGCAGCCCGCGACCGAGTCGACGGTCCCCGGGATGGACAGCCCGATGCCGCGCACCGCGGCCGGGTCGACGCCCGCGGCCCCGATCAGGGCCGCCAGCCGGTCCGCGACGGCGGTCATCACCGACTCCGGCCCGGAGCGCGTCCGGATCCGCAGCGAGTCCTGGGCCAGCACGTTCCCGGCGAGGTCGCAGACGGCCAGTGACGTTCGGCTGACCCCCACCGACGCGGCCAGCACCGTGCCGCCCGCCGCGTGGAAGGCGAGCCGGGCCGCGGGCCTGCCGCCCGTGACGGCGCCGCCCTGCACCTCGGTGATCAGTCCCTCGGCCAACAGCCGGTCCACGCGGGCGGCCACGGCCGTGCGGGACAGTCCGGTGGCCCGGCCGATCTCGGTCCGGGTCGCCACGGCCCCCTGGCGGACGAGGGCGAAGATCTCTCCTGCGGTGGCGGGTGCGGCCGTGGGCCGCCGCCCGCGCGTCGGTGCGCTCACGACATGCCTCCCTGCCTGGCGTTGTACCGAAGATGCCACATTTTCGTCTTTCGTGTGCACAAGACGTGCCGTAGGGTCGGATCCGGTGTGCCGGGAAGTCTGGTCGGCGAGTCGGTCCGACCTGTCCTGGAGGAGCACGTGACCCATCTCTTCGCCCGTGGTTCCTGGCCCGAGGCGCGTCGGATCACCGCACTGCTGCGGACCGAGACCGTAGGCGGCGTGCTGCTCGTGGTCGCGGCCGCCGTCGCGCTGATCTGGGCGAACTCGCCGTGGCGGGAGTCCTACGCGGCGCTCGGTGCGCTCACCGTGGGCCCCGCCGCGCTGCACCTGGACCTCTCGCTCGCCACCTGGGCGGCGGACGGCCTGCTCGCGGTGTTCTTCTTCGTGGCGGGCCTGGAGCTCAAGCGGGAGTTCGTCGCCGGCGACCTGCGCGACCCGCGGCGCGCCGCGCTGCCGATCGCCGCGGCCGTCGGGGGGATGGCGGTGCCCGCCCTGGTCTTCGTGCTGGTCAACGCGGGCGCGCCGACGGTCGTCGGCTGGGCGATCCCGACGGCGACCGACATCGCCTTCGCCCTCGCCGTGCTCGCGGTGATCGGTACCCACCTGCCCGCGGCGCTGCGCACCTTCCTGCTGACCCTCGCGGTGGTCGACGACCTGCTGGCGATCACGATCATCGCGCTCTTCTACACCGACGAGCTGCAGGTGGTGCCGCTGCTGCTGGCGCTGGTCCCGCTGGCTCTGTTCACGCTGCTGGTGCAGCGACGGGTCCGGTCGTGGTGGCTCCTGCTGCCGCTCGCCGCGCTGACCTGGGGCCTGATGCACGCCTCGGGGGTGCACGCCACCGTCGCGGGGGTGCTGCTGGGGTTCGCGGTGCCGGTCGTGCGGCGCGCCTCGGGGCCGGGTCCGGGGCTGGCGGAGCACTTCGAGCACCGCTTCCGCCCGCTGTCGGCCGGGATCGCCGTGCCCGTCTTCGCGTTCTTCGCCGCAGGCGTCTCCGTGGTCGACGCGGGCGGCGCGGCCTTCCTCCAGCCCGTCACCGTGGGCGTGGCGGCGGGCCTGGTCGTCGGGAAGACCATCGGGATCACCGGCGCGACCTGGCTGGTGCAGCGCTTCACCCGGGCCCGGCTCGCCGAGGGCCTGAGCTGGTGGGACGTCCTCGGGCTCGCGCTGCTCGGCGGCATCGGGTTCACCGTGTCGCTGCTGATCGGCGAGCTCGCCTTCGGCACCGGCAGCGCGCTCGACGCCGAGGTCAAGATCGGCGTGCTCGGCGGGTCGCTGGTCGCCGCGCTGCTCGCGACGGTCGTGCTGCGCGTCCGCAACGCCCACTACCGCACGCTCGCCGCGCAGGAGTCCGTCGACGCGGACGCCGACGGGGTGCCGGACGTCTACCAGGACCCTTCGGATCGTCCGTAGTCGGATCACCAGTCGGATCACCAGTCGAATCGCTCGCCCTCGCGAGAGGAACGGCGGAGCCGACGCCGATCGATGCGGCAGTGACCAGCCCGCCGACCAGCCCGCCGACCACCCCGCCGACGACCCCGCGGAGCAGCAGGCCCGACCCGCTCCCCTCCGCAGCCGCGCGGACGGTGGCCCCGGGCTGCTCGTCGTCGCGATCCTGCTGCTCGCGCTGAACCTGCTGCTCGCGCTGAACCGGCGCGGCCCGATCGTCGCCGTATCGCCGGTCACCGAGACGGTCGCGGGGGACCTGGGTGTCTCGGTGGCGACCGTCGGGCTGCCGGCGACCGAGGTCGAGGAGGCGGTGCTGGGGGAATGCGGGCTGGCCGCGCCAGTCGCCACCGCGGACGAGGTGTGCGGGGCGATCGCGCTGGTCGTCCCGAGCGCGGACCGGCCCCTTCTCCCGTCCGCCCTCCGCCAGACCGCCCGCGCGATCAGCCGCGAGCTGGGCGCGAGCACCTGGCCCCGACCGGCGAGGACGAGCCCGCGAGCGCCTGAACACGCGCCCCGGCCGCTGATCAGCACACCCTCACGCAGGATCGAGGGTGCGAGATCCTGCGCGTGGGTGTGGTGATCATGCCCGTTGGAGATCAGCACACCCTCACCCAGGTTCGGGGGCGCGAGATCCTGCGCGTGGGTGTGGTGATCACGCCCGCTCAAGATCAGCACACCCTCACGCAGGACCGGGGACGCGAGAACCTGCGGGAGGGTGTGGTGATCATGCCCGTCGGAGATCAGCACGCCCCCTGGCAGGTTCGGAGGTGCGAGAACCTGCGGGAGGGTGTGGTGATCATGCCCGTTGGAGATCAGCACACCCTCACGCAGGTTCGGGGGCGCGAGATCCTGGGTGAGGGTGTGGTGATCATGCCCCTTGGAGGTCAGCACACCGTCTGGCTGGTTCGGGGGTGCGAGATCCTGGGTGAGGGTGTGGTGATCATGCCCGTTGGAGGTCAGCACACCCTCACGCAGGTTCGGGGGCGCGAGATCCTGGGTGAGGGTGTGGTGATCATGCCCCTTGGAGGTCAGCACACCGTCTGGCGGGTTCGGGTACGCGAAACCTGCGGGAGGGTGTGGTGATCATGCCCGTTGGAGGTCAGCACACCCTCACGCAGGTTCGGGGATCCGAGATTCTGCGTGAGGGTGTGGTGATCATGCCCCTTGGAGGTCAGCACACCGTCTGGCGGGTTCGGGTACGCGAAACCTGCGGGAGGGTGTGGTGATCATGCCCGTTGGAGATCAGCACACCCTCACCCAGGATCGGGGGCGCGAGATCCTGCGGGAGGGTGTGGTGATCAGCCGGAAGGCTCAGCGCTGGGTGCGGCGCTCCGCGCGGTTTTGCGGGGGCCCGCGCGGGGCGCCCTCGGAGCGGGGCGGTTCTGCTGCTCGGCGTCGAACCGCGCGTAGGCGTCCACGATCTCGCCGACCAGGCGGTGGCGCACCACGTCCGGGCTGAGCTCGTCGGTGTTCCAGATCGCGGCGGTGGTGGGCGCGTTCGGCGTGCCCGCGCTGCTGCGGGTCCGCCACTCCCCGTGCGTCGTGGTGTTGCTCGTGTGGGCCGCGCTGCCCGTCGGGCTGCTGGTGGTCCCGTCGGGCCGGGTCGTGGGATGCGGGCTCGGCGGCGCCGCGCAGGGCGGCGGGATCACGGTGATCTTCTCGATGGTCGTGCGGGACCCGAGAACCGGCGGGTGTCCGCGCTGGTCCAGGGCGGGGGCTACACGGCCGCGGGCCCGGCCGTCGGGGCCGTGCACGAGGTCACCGCGGGCTGGACGGCGCCGCTGCCGGCCGTTGGCACCGCGGTCCTGGTGTCAGCCGTGTCGGGGACGCGCGCGCGGCGCGGCCGCGTCTGCTTGCTCGGTGGCGCC
>Ga0070671_100002330_pt1 | contig 14661 bp, 10 predicted proteins | sample KBSS73metaG_FD_65341 | JGI IMG/M metagenome (GOLD analysis project Ga0070671, IMG submission 65341) | Switchgrass rhizosphere microbial communities from Kellogg Biological Station, Michigan, USA - KBS S7-3 metaG | ecosystem: Host-associated > Plants > Roots > Rhizosphere > Soil ...
GCGCATCCGCGCCGGGGTGCTCGAGGCCGGCACGGTCGCGCTGTTGCGCGAGGTCGGGCTCGGCGCGCGCATGGATCGGGACGGCCATCCGCACGACGGTTCGGCGATCGCCTGGGAAGGCCGGCCGCGCTTCTTCATCGACACCAACAAATTCACCGGCAAGCGCATGATGGCCTACGGCCAGACGGCGATCACCGAGGATCTCTACGCGGCGCGCGACGCAGCCGGCGCAGAGGTGATCGACGAAGCCGCGCGTGTCGAGTTGCACGCGCTCACGTCGCGCCGGCCGCATGTGACTTATGAGAAGGACGGAGTAAGCCGCCGGATCGATTGCGACTACGTCGCTGGTTGCGACGGCTTTCACGGCGTGAGCCGCGCCGCGATTCCCGCGTCCGTGCTGAAAACCTACGAGAAGAGCTATCCGTTTGGCTGGCTCGGCGTTCTCTCGGAGACGCCGCCCTATCCGGACCTCTGCTATTGCTACCACAGCCGCGGCTTCGCGCTCGCGTCGATGCGCAACCCGATGCTTAGCCGGTACTACATCCAGTGCGATCTCGACGCCAAGCTGGAGGACTGGCCGGATGACCGCTTCTGGGCGGAATTCAAGGCACGATGTTCGCCGGAGATGGCCGCGAGCATCGTGACCGGCCCGTCGATCGAAAAGTCGATCGCGCCGCTGCGCAGCTTTGTCGCCGAACCGATGCGATTTGGAGCGCTGTTCCTCGCCGGCGACGCCGCTCACATCGTGCCGCCGACCGGCGCCAAAGGCCTCAACCTCGCCGTCTCGGATGTATTCTATCTGTCGCGCGCGCTGACCGAGGCGTGCCGTGGCGGAAACACCCACTATCTCGAGCGCTATTCCAACATGGCCTTGCGCCGCGTGTGGGCATCGGTCCGCGTATCCTGGTGGCTGACGATGCTGCTCCATCGCTTCCCCGACGAGACGCCGTTCGAGGAACGGATGCGGTTCGATCAGTTCGATTATCTGTGCAGCTCCGAGCACGCCCAGGCATCGCTGGCGGAGCAATATGCCGGTCTGCCGTTCGAGGCGTGACGGCGTTCGCCGGCGCGCGCGGTCACTGCTACCTCGTCCCGCCCCGACCATCCGGCCGGGCGGGCGCCGCCCAGGCAAGAACGCCGAGGCCGCCGCCTCAGGATACTGCCGGGACTCGATCCCGATTTCGCCAAGGCGCAATCCCGGCTACGGTGGCCGGCATTGCCGACCTCGCCGGATCGAAGCGCATGCCACATTCCTATCGAACGGTTCTTCTGGAGCGCCATCCCGCCGGCTACGCGGTGCTCACGCTCAATCGGCCGGAGAAGCTCAACGCGCTGTCGATGGAATTGCGCCGCGAGCTGGTATCGGCGCTTGAAGAATTGCGTCGCGACCCGGCCGTGCGCGTCCTCATTCTCACCGGCGCCGGCCGCGCATTCTGTGCCGGGCTCGATCTGAATGAGCTAAGCCAACCCACCTCTGCCAATTCGGCACGCGCCTTCGAGCTCGACCCGGTCGCCGCGCTGCTGCAATTCGAAGCGCCGGTGATCGGCGCGATCAACGGCGTAGCGGCGACCGGCGGCTTCGAACTCGCCATGGTCTGCGACATTCTCCTCGCCTCCACGCACGCGCAGTTTGCCGACACGCATGCCAAGGTCGGCCTGCTGCCCGGCTGGGGCCTCTCCGTTCGCCTGCCCCGTCGCATCGGCCTCCATCGGGCCAAGGAACTCGCCTTCACCGCCCGCTTCCTGTCAGCCGCCGAAGCGGAGGCCTGGGGTCTGGTCAATCGCGTCGTGCCGCCAGGCGAGTTGCTGGACGCGGCGCGCGCCATGGCCGAAGAGATGCTTGCGGTCGTGCCGGAGGTGCTGGTGAATTACAAGAAACTCCTCGATTAGAGTTTCAGCCACCCGGCCGGAGCGGCTCTGGTCAGCGAACGCGCTACGGCGACCGACGCCAATGCACACGTCGATCGTGCGGCGATTCCCGGCCGCTGGCGCGCGCCGGCACGGAAGTGAGTTAGGCCCACTGCGAATGTGCGACACTGCGCACAGGACGCTTCCGGCTGCGACGGAAAACGCCTAACATTCGCGCCAATTCTCGGGTTCATCACGGCGCGACAGGATCAACGATCAATATCGGCGTCGATCGGTCGCGGCTGACGACGTCGATGTCGTCGCCGCGCGGGTGCGCTGAACAGAACGAGCAGAAGATCGGGAGGAACAAATGCAAAGAGCGCAAGCGGCAGCACGTGGGTTTTGTTTGGCGGTATTGTCTGTGATCGCGTTTGCATCCACCGCCGGCGCGCAAGACACCGTGCGCGTCCGCGGTACCATCGATCGCGTGGAGGGTCCCATCTACGTCGTCAAAGCGCGCGACGGCACGGAGATGAAAGTAGCGCTCGCCGAGAACGGGCTCGTGGTCGCGCTGGTGAAGGCCTCGCTCGCCGACATCAAGCAAGGCTCGTTCGTGGGCGCCACCGGAATGCCACAGCCGGACGGCAGCCAGAAAGCGATCGAGGTTCACATCTTCCCGGAGGCGATGCGCGGCACCGGAGAGGGACACTATCCCTGGGATCTGCGCGCAGACAGCACCATGACCAACGCCAACGTCGAACAAAGCGACACCAGTGTCGACGGCCAGACGTTGACCCTGAAGTACAAGAACGGGGAGAAGAAGGTCATCGTGACGCCCGAGACGGTGGTCGTCACTTACAACCCGAGCGACAAGAGCGAGCTCAAGCCGGGAGCAAAGATCTTCATCGGCGCCGCGAAGAAGCAGGCGGACGGCACCTTGCTGGCGCCGCGCATCAACTACGGTAAAGACGGCCTCACACCGCCGATGTAAAAACTTTGCCGTGCGCTATCTGCGGTTGTCCGCGACGTCATGGAACTACCGTGCCGGTTACCCTCTGTTTACGCCCGCGGCAAACGGCGCGAGCGCGACCGCGGGGCGGTTCACCTATCGGCGACGTACGGCATTGTATAATCTGGCCGCGAATAGATCGCGCCAGTGGAACCGCGCACAGGCGTCATGGACAGACGGCAGATGCAACCCTTTCCTTTCGGCAAGCCCGGCGTCTCGGCCGCCATCCGCATCCTGCAAGTCTCGAAACAGCTGCGCCAGCAGCCGGTGCTCGGCTACGCCGCCGCTTTCATCAGCATCGGCCTGGCCTCCGGCATCCAGTGGCTGGCACAGGACCAATATGCCGGCTCCCCGTTCCTGACCATCTATCCGGCGGTGATCCTGACCACTTTGGTCGGCGGGACCGGCGCCGGATTTCTCGCGGCAGCGCTCGCCGGTGCGTCGCAATGGGGCCTCTTCATCCCGACGTTCCACTGGTTCGCGTTCCTCTCCTATGCGTTCGACGCAACCGTGTGCGTCATGCTCATCGATTTCATCAACAGGACCTTGGACATCCTGCTGATCGACATCGACCGCGAGAAGCAGGCGAAGCAACATCAGTACCTGCTGGCCAAGGAATTGCACCATCGCATTCAGAATCTGTTTACCGTGATCCAGGCGGTCATCCGCTTCAGCCTTCCGGGCGAGGGAATGGTCCTGGAATCCGCGGTCAAGCAGCGCCTCATGGATCGGCTGCAATCCATGTCGACCACCAACCGTGCGATCACCGATTCGATGGGCGATGGCGTTCGCCTCAAGGATCTCATCAGCAGCGAGATTCAGGGTTTCGAGTCGCGGTTCGAGATCAGCGGCGCCCCCGGCATCGTGCTCGGCCCGCAAATGACGCAGAACATGTCGCTGATTTTGCACGAGCTGCTGACCAACGCGCTCAAATACGGCGCGCTGTCGCTGCCGCAGGGCCGGGTCAGCTTGCGGCTCGATTGGACGTCGTGGGTATTGACCTTCGTCTGGCAGGAACGCGGCGGGCCGTCGGTGGTGGCGCCGGACAGCGCGGGCTTCGGCAGCCGGATTCTCGGAGCCTTCGCCAAGAGCTTTTGCCAGAACGTCGACATCTCCTACGCCCCTGGCGGGCTGCGCTACATGCTGCAGATCCACTCCGACCAGAACAGCTGCGTCGAACCGACGCTGGTTGGCACCATGTCACCTGATCCGGCGGCCTTGGCGTCTGAAAAAATCGGCGCGGCTCCCGCACCTTCGCTCTTGCTCGACCGCGAAGCGGATTTCGAGGAACAGAAGAAGGTCGTGCTGCACGATTGGCAGCTCTATCACGCGGGCAAGGAAGGGTAGAGCAGTTTCGATCGGCTGCTCTCGCAGCCGATCATTCTTTCACGAAAGCGGAATCCCGTCACTCCGGAGCCGAGCCAACGGGTCCGGCCCGAAGTGGCCGGCCCGATGACAGGCTCCGCGAGGAGCCCGGAAGCCATATCCACGATTTATGAGTATGGATACCGGGCTCGCGGCCTACAGCCGCGCGGCGGAATGATGCGAAGATACCCGCCGCGCCAACGCGAGGGCCAGGGTTATGTCCACGACCACGTCTGCGACCGTCATCGATTCCGCGGTGTTCCGCGACATCTTCTCGACCGCAGCAATGCGCAGCGTGTTCTCGGACGCAAACCGCGTGCAGAAGTATCTCGATTTCGAAGCGGCGCTGGCGCGCGCACAGGCACCGCTCGGCATCATCCCGCGCGAGGCCGCAGAGGAAATCGTTCGCCATTGCCAGGCCGGCGAGTTCGATTTCGCTAAGCTGAAACAAGACACCGAGCGCGTCGGCTACCCGGTGCTGCCGGTGGTGGAACAGCTGGTGGCACTCTGTCGCGGCGGACTGGGCGAATGGTGCCATTGGGGCGCCACCACCCAGGACATCACAGACAGCGCCACGGTGCTGCAGATTCGCGAGGCGCTCGCGCTCGTCGAAGCCGACATCGACGCGATCGGCGACGCGCTGGCCGGCCTCGCACGCCGCTATCGCGACACGCCGATGGCCGGACGCAGCAATCTGCAGCAGGCCGTGCCGATCACCTTCGGCTACAAGATGGCGACGCTGGTCGCGGCGTTCGATCGCCACAAGCAGCGCCTTAACGAGCTGCGGGCCCGGGCGCTGGTCGGCGAATTCGGCGGCGCCGCCGGCACGCTCGCTTCGCTCGGCGGCCGCGGGCTCGAAGTGCAGACCGAGTTGATGCGCGAGCTTGGACTCGGCGTGCCGGCGATCGCGTGGCACACCGTGCGCGACACCGTTGCCGAGGTCGGATGCTTTCTCGGCCTCGTCTCCGGCACCTGCGCCAAGATCGCTTTCGACGTGAAACTCTTGATGCAGACCGAAGTGGAAGAGGTGTTCGAGCCTTTCCATCAAGGCCGCGGCGCGTCGAGCACCATGCCGCAGAAGCGCAACCCGATCGCGTCGGTCTACATCACCGCGCTCAATTCCGTCGTGCGCCAGCACGTCGCCGCCCTGCTCGACGCCATGGTCGAGGATCACGAGCGCTCAACCGGCCCATGGGAGATCGAATGGATCGTGCTCCCGGAAATCTTCTGCCTTACCGCCGGCGTGCTGGCGCAGACACGCGCGGTAGTGGCCGGCCTGCAAGTCGACGAGAAGCGGATGCGTGCCAATCTCGATATCACGCGCGGCCTCATCGTCTCCGAGGCGGTGATGATGGAGCTCGGCCGCCACCTCGGCCGCCAATACGCGCACGACCTCGTCTATGATATCTGCCGCCAAGTCGTTGCCAGCGGCCGGCCGCTCGCGGAGCTGCTCGCAGAGAATACAGAAGTCAGCAAGCATCTCGACCGCACCGCGCTCACTCGACTGTGCGACCCGGCCAACTATCTGGGCGAGGCCGGCACGATGGTCGATCGGGTGTTGGCGAGGCGAGCGCCCACACTGCTGCGCGCGACGACTGCATAGCCGCAGTACAATTCGACACCCTTCGCCAAACGGAAGAGGTAACGGCAAATGATCAGGCCCAAGCTGCACCACGTTACATTCAAAACAACCCGGCTCGACGAGATGGTCGCCTGGTATGAGACGGTGATCGGCGCCAAGGTTCAGTTCAGAGACCGCAGCGCCGCCTGGACGACCAACGACGCGGCCAACCACCGCATTGCGTTTCTCGCCGTCCCGGGCCTGTCCGACGACGAGCAGAAGACGCGGCACAACGGCATGCATCATTGTGCGTTCGAATATGACAGCTTTGATGATTTGATGGCGTCATTTGATCGGCTGCGCAAAACGAACATCGAGCCGGCATTCTGCCTCGATCATGGGATGACGATTTCGTTGTACTACAAGGATCCGGAAGGAAACTTCGTCGAGTTGCAGAGTGACGTCTTCGGCGATTGGGCGAAATCCGGCGATTTCATGCGCTCTTCCCCAGATTTCGCCGCCAATCCGATCGGGACCTTCTTCGATCCCGCGCGCGTCTACGAGGCGCTGAAATCGGGTGGCGATTTCAAAGCGCTGCAAAAGTCCATGCGCGCGGGTGCCTACCAGCCGGACAAGCTTCCAGATATCGGGCTACCGGCGGCGTGAAGGATACGGTGCCGCGTCGGAATCTGTCTTTCCATCTCGATGGCGTTGTCATAAGCTGTTCAAGTCGGGTAGCGCATCATCGTGAGTTGTCAGTGATGCGATGGGTGAGGGCGAGGTTGGGGGTTGGCTCGCGCCTGGCGCTGTTCGCGCTGGCGCTGCAGATCGTCCTCTCGTTCGGCCACGTCCACCTCGGCGACTTCAAGCATGGCGGCCGCGGCCTTGCTGTCGCAGGAACGCCGGCCGGCCCTTCGGCGCCGACCCAGCAACCCCAGCAACCCGTCAGTGACGCGGACAATTACTGCGCGATCTGCGCCACGATTCATCTCGCCGCGACTTCGCTGTTGCCGCAAGCGCCGCAACTGCCGGAGCCGTTCGCAGCGGGGCCGGTGAAGCACGCCAATTTCATTGCAACAAGCTCTTTCTCGACCCGGCGTGCGCCTTTCCAGTCGCGCGCGCCTCCGCTCGCCTGACGTTCGGTCGTCGCTGATCTTCGCCATGACCGCGCTTCGGCGCCGGCCATGCGTGCAGGATTGAAACGCGCGGCTACGTCGCGTTCGACGATGCCCGCCACAGCACGACCGCCGTGCACCGGCCGTTCCGGCCATTTGTTGCACCCAACATCTCAGGCGGGCGTCAATGTCTGTTCGTGTCCTCCGCGCGATTTCCTTGCGCATCTTTCGCACATGGGTCCTGCGCATATGGGCCCTCCGCAGCTCGGCGGCACTTGCTTTGATTTGCGGGATTGGCGTAGCCGCCGCACAAATGCAGCTCCCCGAGCTTGTGGTGCGCGCCGCAAAGCCGAAGCCCAAGCCAGCCGCGCCGGCGCGGGCTCGCGCCGCACCCGCGCCGACGGCGCGCGTGAGGCCGACGCCGGCTAAGGAACTCGCAACCAGGACAGCCGCCCTCAACCAGGGCCTTAGCACCGTCTACGCGCCGACCGGGACGGCGCCGAGCACGATCAGCCACAACGCGATCGAAGCACTGCCCCAAGGCACGAGCGCCACGGTCGAGACGATCGTGCTCCGGCTTCCCGGCGTTACGCAGGATTCGGCCCCTGGCGGCAACTATCACGTGCGCAACGAGCACGCCAACGTGCAGTTCCGCATCAACGGCATCATGCTCCCGGACGGCGTCAGCGGCTTCGGCACGTTCCTCGACACTGCACTGATCGGCAATGTCTCGCTGATCACCGGCGCGCTACCGCCGCAATATGGCCTGCGCACGTCCGGCGTGCTCGACATCTGGACTCGCAGCGACGCCTTCAACAACACCGGCAGCGTCGGCGTCTACGGCGGCAGCCGCGGCACGTTCACCCCGAGCTTCGAATACGGCGGCACCGCCGGACAGACGCAATACTTCATCAGCGGACGCTTCTTCGAGAGCGATATCGGGCTGCAAAATACGACGCCGAACTGGAACGCGATTCACGACCACACCACGCAAGAGCGCGGCTTCGGCTACGTCTCGTCGCTGCTTGACCCCTACACGCGGTTCACTTTCATCACCGGCGCCGCGTACGGCCGCTACCAGATACCCAACACCCCGGGCCAGATGCCGAACTTCACCGCCTACGGCATCTCCAGCTTCAATTCCGCGGCGCTTAACGAAAACCAGTTCGAGCAGACCTACTTTGGGGTCGCCGCGCTGCAACGCTCGATCAACGGCGCCGACGTGCAGGTTTCCTACTTCACGCGCTACAGCAGCGTCCACTTCGTCCCCGACGCGATCGGCGACATCATCTTCAACGGTGTGGCCTCGGACGTCTTCCGCTCCGATATAGCCAACGGAGTCTCCACCGACGCCGCCTATCGCCTCAACGAGGCGCATACGCTGCGCGGTGGGTTCCTGGTGCGCACCGATCTAACCGATGTCGCCAACACCAATACGCCGTTGCCGGTCGTTGCCGGCGCTCCGGTCGATGCGCCGTTCACGGTCCTCGATGCCAGCAAGAAGCTTGGCTACACCATGAGCTTCTACGTCCAGGACGAGTGGCGAATTACCAACTGGCTCATTCTCAGCAGCGGCCTGCGTTACGATCAGTACTGGGCCTACGTCAGCGAGAACCAGTTCAGTCCACGCTTCAGCCTCACCTGGAAGCCATTCGACACGACGACCTTCCATGCCGGCTATGCCCGGACCTTCACGCCGCCCGAGCAGGTGCTGGCCGGACCGACCAACCTGGCGCTCGTGCAAAACACCACGCAGCAACCGAGCGTACCATTTGGTGGTCCCGTGTTGGCGGAGCGCGCCGACGTCTACGACGTCGGCGCGGTGCAGCAAGTGCTGCCGGGATTGGAGGTCGGCGTCGACGCCTACTACAAGAAGTCCACCAACCTGATCGACGACGGCCAGTTCGGCGCGGCCTACGTCTTGACCGCCTTCAACTATGCCAGGGGCGAGAATGTCGGCGTCGAGCTGTCCGCCAAGTACAAGCAAGGCAGCTTTCTGGCGTACGCCAATCTGGCCTGGGCGCAGCAAAAAGCCACTAACCCCGTTTCCAACCAGTTCCTATTCGACAATTCCACGCCGCTCGCCGATCTCGGCGGCTTGACCGAGTTCCAGTATCTGCAGACCCACTGGGTCTATACCGACCATTCACAGTTTTGGACCGGCTCGGCGGGCCTCGCCTACCAGTCCTGCGGCCGGCCGGCGCGTACGGACGAGTTGTTTGCGTGGCCTACGGCTGCCGTGACCGCGCCAGGGGGCGGCTCGTGGTGCGGCATCCGCGTTTCCAGCGACATGATCGCCGGCAGCGGGCTGCGCGACGGCGACGCCAATATCAGCACAGTCGCGCCCTACGCTCAGATCAACGTCGGCATCGCTCGCGAGTTCTTGCTTCCAGATGATCCGAAACCGATGACCGTGCGCTTCGATGTCGTCAATCTGTTCGACTCGATCTACTTGATCAGGGACGGCAGCGGCATCGGCGTGTTCGCCCCGCAATACGGCCCGCGCCGCGGCTACTTTGTCGGCGCCTCGAAGAAATTCTGAGGCGCGAAACCGCGTTCTCGGTCAGGCAACGAACTCAAGCACAACGCCCATGGCGTCGTCAGGACCCACGACGATTCCATCATCGCTCGCGATTGCCGGGCGAATGCCGGCGCGCGCCAGCACCTCGGCGGCGGCATTCAGCGAGCGGGTACGCACGCCCAGCCCAACCACGCCAGCCCTCGGCTCGGCCCGGAGCACCGGCGCCAAAGATCGGCGCACGGCGTCTTGGGTCAGAAAGCGCATGCTCACGCCGCCGGCCTCGATCTCGAACCCTCCCTCAATCGGACGCCGCGCCTCGACGCCGATGAGCGGGGCGAAGGCGTCGCACGCGCGCGTCGGGTCCGGAACTGCCAGCAACAGATACGCGATGCCCATGGCGCCGTTGTCATGGCTTTGCCATTCGCGCCGCCAGACGAGCTGCGGCGTCAGATGTTGGCAAAAGAAGATATGGACGCCCTCGACCGGAGACTGGTTCACGCCGACGACCCTGAACTTGGCGTCAAATGTCCCTTCGGGGAGCTTCACCGGGCGCGAAAATTCCTCGGGTGGAGACGCGGGCTGCCGGTTTTCGGTCAAACGGCGGTACAGCGCATCGGCATCGTGCATCTTGAAGGCCAGCGCCTGAATACCGATCGCGTTCGCGACAATGCCCCAGGCGGGGGCTGGTCTGCCCGCTTCGACGCCGAGCAATTCCAAATAGTCCTGCTGGAAGACCGAGAGATGATTGCTCGTACCCAGCGTGTGGTGTCCCCGTTCAGTGAGACTGAATCCGAGATTACGGTAAGCGGCAGCGCCGGCGTCGAGCCGTGTCTGAACGTTGATCACGATGTGATCGAGAATGGCGCCGTCGCCCTGAGCGAGTTTCATAGAAGACGACTCGGCTACTTTCACCCGCTCATCCCCGCGAAAGCGGGGACCCAGTGAGCGTATACCAAGTTCACAGAGCGCTCGCTCTAGATTCCCGCTTGCGCGGGAATGAGCGGCAATTCGATACGGAGAAACGAGGAAGCTACTCCGCCGCGGCGACCTTCGCCGCCGCCTGCTCGCGCACGAGCTTCTGGATCGTCTGCAGGTCGGGCTTGCCGGAGCCGAGCAGCGGCAGCTTGTCGAGCACGATGACCTCCGAAGGAAACATCAGCTCGGAGGCGTGCTTGCTGCGTGCATAGGCCTGGAAGTCGGCGCGCGTCGCGCTGTGCTTGTCGGTGACCAGGACGAGACGCTCGCCCTTGCGGGCGTCGGGCATGGCGACGACCGCCGAGTTGTAACTTGGCCACAGTTCCGCGGCGAGCATCTCGACCGCGGCGAGTGAGATCATCTCGCCGCCGATCTTGGCGAAACGCTTGGCGCGCCCTTTGATGGCGACATAACCCTGCTCGTCGATGGCGACGATGTCGCCGGTGTCGTACCAGCCCTCAGGTGGTTTTTCGAGCACGCCGGGTTTGTCGGCGCGCAGATAGCCGAGCATGATATTCGGGCCGCGAACATAGAGCCGCCCGCCCGTCTCCACGCCTTCGACCTTCTCCAGCCGCGCCTCGATGCCCGGCAGCAGGCGGCCGACGGTGCCGAACTTGTTGAACATCGGCGTGTTGACGGCGAGCGTCGGCGCCGCCTCGGTCACGCCATAGCCTTCGAGGATGCGGAGACCGAACTTTTCCAGATAGGTGCGCCGGGTCGATTCCTTGATCGGCTCGGCGCCGGCGACGATGTAGCGCAACGAGCGGAAGTCGTAGGCATGCGCCATGCGTGCATAGCCGGCGAGGAACGTGTCGGTGCCGAAGAGGTAGGTCGCGCAGATCCCGTAGACCAGTTCGGGCACCGTTCGGTAATGCAGCGGCGAGGGATAGAAGTAGGTGGGCACGCCGGAAATCAGCGGCAGCACGATGCCGCCGGTGAAGCCGAAGGAATGGAACGCCGGCAGCGCCATGAACAGCTTGTCCTCGCGGCCGAAGTCGATCCGCGCCTCGGCCTGCGCCACGTTCGTCAGCACGTTGCGGTGCGAGAGCACGACGCCCTTGGGCACGCCTTCGGTGCCGGAGGTGAACAGGATCACCGCCCAGTCGTCGGGCTTGCGCTCGACGAGCGGTTTTTTCGCGTGCAGCGCGCCGCGCAGCTTGTCGCCGAAGGTCACCGTTTGGCGCACGTCTTCCAGGTAGACGATGCGCACGTCCTTCTCGATCTGGGCGATGAGCTTTTCGAGCCGCGCCCTCTCGATAAACGCGCGCGCGGTGACGATGGTGTCGATCTCGGCGGCGCGGCAGGCGCCGAGGATGTTGGCCGCGCCCGAGGTGAAGTTGAGCATCGCCGGCACCCGGCCGGCCGACTGCAGCGCCAGCAGCGTGATCACGGCGCCGTTCGAGGTCGGCAGCATGACGCCGACGGCGCGGCCTTCGAGCGCCAGCGGCATTAGCTTGGTGCCGAGGATCGCGGTCGCCTGCAGCAGCCGCTTGTAGGTCAGGCGGCCGCTGACCGGGTCCTCGATGATGTGCCATTTGCCGCCGTGCACCGCCGCGGCCGCGATGACGGCTTCGACGACCGTGCGGTCCGTTGGCGTGGTGCGGTACATGAGGTCCGACATCACGTCGTAAAGCGCCGCACCGGCGGCTAGGCGTCGCTTGCGCCCCTTCAACTCCGGATCGACGGAAAGCTTCACCGGTTCGAGCAGCGTCACGGTGATCTTCGGGAACAGACGGCGGTGCACCTGCGTGTCCTTGAGCCGGCTGAAGATCGTCACCTCCGGTCCGTCGATGCGCACCGGCACCACCATGGCGTCCGACTTGTCGGCGATCATCGCGGCGCCGTCGTAGATCTTCATCAGGCTGCCGGTGATGGTGATGCGGCCTTCGGGGAAGATCACCAGCATGTTGCCGTCGCGCACAGCGTTGATGATGGTGCGCAGCGCCATCGGCTTGAGCGGATCGAGCGCCATCGTGCGCACGAACTTGAGGAACGGCTGGATCCACCACTGCTTCGACATTGCAACGTCGATGGCGAATACCGGCTTCTTGGGCAGAAGCGCCATCGCGATCGGCGGATCGAGGAAGCTCACATGGTTGAGGGCGATGATGGCGTTGTCTCCCGCCTTGGCGACGTTCTCCAGCCCCTTGACCTCGAGGCGGAAGAAGGCGCGGAAGACGATGGAGAGAAGATCATTCATCCAACTCGTTGGCATGGTGAAACCGATGAAGATTGCGATGATGAGATTGGCGACGCCGATCAGCGCGAACAGCGCCGCCACGCTCCAGCCGAGCTTTTGCAGGAGCGCAATCAGCAACGCGCCGACGACCATGAAGGCCGCATTGAGCACGTTGACGGCGGCGATGACGCGGGCGCGGTGGTCGGCGCCGGCCCAGGCCTGCACTGCGGCGAACGTCGGCACGATGAACAGCCCGCCGGCGATGGCGAGACCGGCGAGATCGATGGCGAGGTGGATGCTGTAGCGCGATGCGAAATATTCGCCGATCCCGATCGGATGCGCGGCGGGCACGATCGCCGATGCCGTCCAGCCTAGATCGAGGGCGAACAGGCCGAGCAGCACAGCGCCGCACAAGGTCGGCAGCAGCACGATGCGCCCGGCGGCTAGCCAGGCGGCAAGCCCGGAGCCGACCGCAACCGCAACTGAGAAGATGGTGAGAAAGAGGGTGACGACACCCTCGGTGCCGCCGATCCGGAAGGTCACGAGCGGCGGCAGCAGCGAAAGCACGATGGCGCCGACGAGCCAGAACCAGCTCACGACCATCGCACCCCACCATAGCCGTGGTTCGGCCCACACATATTTGACGAGACCGATCGTGGAAGCGGCGATGTTGGGATTGACCTTGAGCTGCGGTGCGCCCTCGCCGGTCGGCAGAATGAGCAGGCTCGCGCCCCAGGCCGCCAGCGCCGTCACCATCATCAGCCAGGCGAAGTGGATCGGATCGCCACCGCCCCTGGCGGCGATGCCGGCGACGATGGTGCCGAGCAGGATGGCGAGGAAGGTGCCGCCTTCGACGAGCGCGTTGCCGGTAGTCAACTCGGCGCGGCTCAGATGGTCCGGCAGGATCCCGTATTTGATGGGGCCGAACAGCGAGGCAATGGTGCCGAACAGGAACACCGCGAAGAACAAAAGAATCAACGAATGGAAGGCGAACCCGGCGACGGCGATCGCGGCGACGGCGATCTCGGCGAGCTTGAGCCGTTGCGCCATCATGGCCTTGTCGTAGCGATCGGCGAGTTCGCCTCCGAGCCCGGAGAGAAAGAAGAACGGCGCGATCAGCGTCGCCCCGGCGAGCGTGATCAAGGCCTCGGAATCGGCGCCCGCGATCTGATACAGGATGACGAAGACCAGCGACGTCTTGAGAAAATTGTCGCCGAATGCCGCGAAGAATTGGCACCAGAACACGGGCGCAAAACGTCGCGCGGTCATCAGGGACGTGAACATGGCTCTTCCCGCTTACTTCCCCGGGCAACTGCTTCCCAGGGAACCTTCGCCCGCCACAGTGTAGTCGGCGGCACGGGCCTTGGCGACGCGGAATCGAAACCGGCGCCCGTCCAGCCGCGAGTCGATTGCAGGATCAAGGGGATACGACAGGCATGGCGGCCCAGCGTGGGCGCATCGCAGAATAGCGTCTGCGCCTTTCGCGCGACCGAACTGGGCGCTGCTACCGCGGCGGCAATATGGCGACGGCTTCAACCTCGTAGAGAGCACCGTCGATCGCGAGCTTGCTCACTTCCAGCGTGGTCGAGGCCGGTGGATTGGCGGTGGCGACGTAGCTGTCGCGCACATCGCGATAGATCGGCAACTGTGCGCGGATGTCGGTCAGATAATTGTTGAGCTTCACCACGTGTTCAAAGCCGGCGCCGACGGCGGCAAGTGCATTCTTCAAGTTTTCGAACGCCTGGGTGGCTTGGGCGCGAAAATCGCCGGGCGGCGCGGCGAGCTTGCCCTCGAGGGTGAGCCCGAGCTGTCCGGCGATGTAGACGATGCGGCCGGGGCCGGTCGCCTCGATCACATGGGTGTAGCCGGGCGGCTTGGACATGGTCGACGGGTTGATGAAGCGCAGATTGGGTGAAGCTGCCATGTAGATCTCCCAAGAGGTCTCGTGTGTCGAATTGATGGTACGTCCGGCGCGAGAGTCGATCGAATAACTTGCCGGCGCGCGCTCTTAGCAAAACGTGGCGGTGCGGCAAAGCTCATCTAGGTCCGACCACGGCGTCATTGCGAGCAAAGCGAAGCAATCCAGGA
>Ga0070671_100002333_pt1 | contig 14655 bp, 6 predicted proteins | sample KBSS73metaG_FD_65341 | JGI IMG/M metagenome (GOLD analysis project Ga0070671, IMG submission 65341) | Switchgrass rhizosphere microbial communities from Kellogg Biological Station, Michigan, USA - KBS S7-3 metaG | ecosystem: Host-associated > Plants > Roots > Rhizosphere > Soil ...
CAAATCTGCCGGGCAATGCGAACAACTTCCGCTTCAATAACCTGATGGTCAACAAACAGAACCAATATGACGTCCGTGTTGACTATGTAATCTCGCCAAAAGACAGCATGTTTGCTCAGTTTACGAGCGGGACCGCCGACGTGACCTTTCCAAACACTCCGGTGAAGATTAACGGAGTCTTTAATCCCCTGGCCTTTGCGTCCGGCACCGGAGTCGGGGCGAACCGCATCAACCATGCACCAAGCCTGCAGGCGACATTGCAGGAGACGCATGTATTCTCCCCATCGCTGGTGAATGAACTGGCCTTGGGATATACACGGTTCGATCTGCGTGTAAACCCACTGGACCAGGGGTACAACACGGCTCAAGCACTCGGTCTTCAGGGTGCCAATACAGCTTCGAACACGGATGGCTCCGGCATGTCGAGTCTGACTATCACTGGTTTCACCGGATACAGTGCGAGCTTTCAACCCGAAATTGTTCCTCAGAATACGATCCAGGTCTCCGATGGTGCTATGTATAACCACGGTGCCCATGCCATCCGTTTCGGTTTTAGCTGGGTGCACAACAACTTCGGCTTCAACCAACTCTCCGCCCCCTCCGGCGCCCTTAGTTTTAGCGGGACCTTCACCAACAACGGCACATCCTCCGGCGGATCCGGATTTGCCGACTTTCTGCTTGGCGTGCCAGTCAGCTCAACCAAGTCCATTCTTCCGCAAGGCATGCCCTACGTCAGCTACACGGACTTCGGAACCTACGCCCAGGATACCTGGCGCATTACACCGCGACTCACTGCGGTGTTCGGTCTCCGCTACGATCTGTTCACGTCGCCTATCGACCGTAAGAACCGCATCTCGAACTTTGTGCCGGATGGAGGAACGATCTCTCAGACTGCTGGCGCCACAGGTCAGGTTGTGATCGCCGATCAGGGCAAATATAGCCGCGCCATCATCGAGACCCGTAAGCTCAATGTCACCCCAAGGGTCAGCGTGGCTTATAAGATTGGCAACAAGACGGTCGTGCGCAGCGCCTTCGGAGCCTACTTCTTCAATGAGCAGGGGACTGGATCTTCGGCGCGTCTCTTCCTGAACTATCCGTTTGCCCAGACGTTCAGCACAACCTGCTCATCGACTGTTACCTGCCTCAGCACGTCCACCGGTATCCCACTGTCGCCTTCAGCGAGTAACGTGCCGGTCGTCGTCTACTTTCCACTGCAAAACCCAACTCCCTACGTCAATCAATGGAACCTCACTCTTGAGCATCAGGTTACGAACTCTCTTGTTGTACGCGGTTCGTACGTTGGATCGAAGGGGACGCACCTCGGCATAGCTCTCAACGAGAACGTCCCGATTCCCGGTCCTGGAAGCCCCCAGGCCAATTCACCGTATCCGGCTTACTCGACGATCCAGTCCTGGGAAAATCGTGGCGTTTCCAGCTACAACGCTCTCCAGCTTTCTGCAGAGCAGCGCGCATGGCATGGCCTGCAGTATCTCGCTGCATACACCTGGAGCCGCAGTATCGACCAAGGCTCTGGAGGCAACTCATCATCCAGTGAATCGCGTATCAACATCCAGAACCCGCGCAACCTGGCCGCCGACTACGGTCTGTCTGACTTCGACCATCGCCACCGTTTTACCTTCAGCCCTGTCTACCAGCTTCCCTTCGGCCGCGGGCGGCAGTATGGCGGAAGCGTGAATGCGGTCGTCGACGGTCTGATTGGCGGTTGGGACCTGACTGGCATCGTGACACTGCAGAGCGGTGCACCATTCTCCGTCTCTATGTCCTCCAATGCCTCGCTCAACACCGGCACATTCCTTCGGCCTAACCGCGTCTGCAATGGCAATAAGTCTGGCGATCAAAGAACGCTGACTGCTTACTACGACATCAGCTGCTTCGTGAACCCGCCGCAGTACACCTTTGGCAATACCGGACGCAACATTCTCATCGGGCCAAGCTATCAGACGATTGACGCCGGCCTGCACAAAGACTTCCATATCCACGAGGCACTTGGTATGCAGTTCCGCGCCGAGTTCTTCAACCTATTCAATACTGCAAACTTCGGCTTCCCCAACAACAGCATCGGTTCGGCCGCTGCGGGAAGAATCTCGGCATTGGCCACCGGAGCAACGGCACGTCAGATGCAGTTTGCCCTGCGGTTCCACTGGTAAACGCTCCTAGGAGAAAGAAAGATGAAGCGTAGAACATTTCTGCGTGGGACGGCGGCTTCTGTCGCTGTTTCCTGCATGGGCCGTGGCATGCTGCATGCGCTCGACGCCGGCCTAACGGATCTTAATCACTGCACTATCGTCATTCCTTCGTCTCCTTCAAAGCGCGAGACCGTCGCCGCTGAAATGGTTGTTGACGAGATCATGAAGCGTTGCGGCGTCTCATGGGCGCAGGGAAGCACCAGCGCCGGAGCAGTGAAGATCTACCTCGGCACTCGGTCAAACTGGCACGGCCTCGGCTCTGCGGTGTCAGCTGTTGCTGCCAAAGCAGCGAAGCTGCCCGCTGAATCGTATGCCATCGCGTCCGGCGGCGAAAGCAGCGGTGCGTGGATCGCCGTTTGCGGTAGCGACGAGCGCGGCCTGATCTTCGGTGCCGGACGCATGCTACGTATGCTGCGTCTCAATCGTCGCTCTGTGAATGCCGATCTCAAGGCGATGAATCTCACCAGTTCACCGCAATATGCCGTGCGCGGCCATCAGCTCGGCTACCGACCCAAGACCAATGCGTACGATGCGATGACCGTTGAGATGTGGGACCAGTACATCCGTGAACTTGCGATCTTCGGCACGAACACCATCGAACTGCTGCCACCCATCTCCGACGATCTCTCCGACAGCCCGCACTTTCCCATCCCGCCGCAGCAGATGATGATCGAGATGTCACGTATCTGCGACAAGTATGATCTCGATGTCTCTGTCTGGTATCCCGCCATGGCCAAGGACTACGGCGACGCTAAGACCGTCGATGACGAAATTCGTGACTGGGCCGCCGTGTTGCACGATCTGCCGCGTGTCGATATTGTCTTTGTTCCTGGCGGTGACCCGGGCCACACCGACCCGAAGAATATGCTGCCCCTGCTCGAAAAGCAAAGGGCTAGCCTGCGCAAGACACACCCAAAGCTACAGATGTGGATGTCTCCACAGTCATTCAACGCCGACTGGACAGCCGAATTCCTCAAAATGGCTGCTGATCCACATACGCAGTCGTGGCTCGATGGCATCGTCTTTGGTCCGCAGAATCGCCTGTCTATTAGCGAGTTGCGCAAGGCGCTGCCTCCAAAGTATCCCATCCGCTTCTACCCGGATATCACGCACAGCATCCAATCGCAATACTCCATGAACAACTGGGACCTCGCGTATGCTCTCACCGAAGGCCGCGAGATCATCAATCCGCGTCCTGAGGCCGAGGCTGCCATCCTGCGTTCGGAGCTTAAGGGCACCGTCGGCTTCGTCAGCTACTCCGAAGGCGTCAATGACGACGTTAACAAGTTCGTCTGGAGCCTCATCTCCTGGGATCCGCAGACCCCCGTTTCCGTCGCTCTGCGAGACTTCGGCAACTACATCGTCGGAGCGCATGACGGCTCGTCCTACGCCCAGGGGCTGCTCGATCTCGAGCACAACTGGGAGGGCCCGCTTGCAGCCAACGAACTCGTCGATATCACGTTGTCGAAGTTTCTCTCCATCGAGCGAAATGCGTCGCCCTTTGTTCTCGAGAACTGGCGTTGGCAACAGGCCATGTTCCGAGCCTGCTGCGACGCTTATGTACGTAAGCGTCTACTCTTTGAGTCTGGTGAGCTTGCTCGCGCGCAAAGCGTCCTCGGTCGCATCGAGGACTTCGGCTTCGCCTCCGTGCCTTGGGGCATTGGAGCCAAACCCGCGCAGGAGCCGGCCAACGGCATTGATCCGCAAAACCTCATCGACGAAGCCACCGAGATTCTGCGCAAGTGCTCCGTTACGCAGGTTGCTCCTGCTATCCGTACACGCATCAGCGAGCTCGGCTATGCTTTGCTGCAGAGTATTCGCCAGCAGCTCGCCGTTGAACGGTTCCAGGGCGAAGCCGTCGACCGCGGATCCCCGCTCGACACCATCGACCACCCCGTCACAGAGGGTCCCTACTTCCTCAAGCAACTCCGCAAGATAAGCTCTATCGAAGATCAGGAAGATAAGATAGACGCCATCCGTACTTTGCTCAATCGCACCAACCCCGGCCCCGGTGGTTTCTACGACGAGCTGGGCAACGTTACCAACCGCCCGCACCTCGTCATCGAAAACGCCGATGGCGACTTCGATTTCCGCCGATCGCCTCACGTCGGCACCAGCTATCCCGACCACTACGGCGCCAACGCGCCGATGGCGTGGAAGCACTGGGCCGAGAGCCTCTATGAGGCCCCGTTGAAGATGCACTACACCGGCCTCGATCCCAACGCGGACTACAGCCTTCAGGTGGTCATCTCCGGTGACTCGCGCGGCGTCAAAACCCGACTCGTCGCAAACGACTCGACCGAGATTCATCCGTTGCAGATGCGCCCTTGGCCGCCTGCGCCGCAGACCTTCACCCTGCCGCGTGCCGCTACATCATCGGGTGAGCTTCGTCTTACATGGACGCGCGAGGCAGGCCTCGGCGGAAACGGGCGCGGCTGTCAGGTCGCCGAAGTGATGCTCAAACCTGTCGTCAAGAAGGAGGCGTAGCACGATGCCGGAAGAGTACACTGCCGACCGGCATCCCTCCTCGCCGGATACCTGGAGCGTCGTCCGCGAGCGTCTCAAGGCAGGAGACTATGTCATCGGCATGACCGTAACCTCGAATAACGTCGAGACCGGGGCATATGCTTCTACGCTGGGCTTTCACTTTCTCTGGTGCGAGATGGAGCATTCCTCACTCTCGCTCGAATCTCTGCGCACTCTTGTGCTTGCCACCCGGGGACTGCCCGCGCCTGTCTTTGCACGTGTCCCGTGGGCCGAGCTCTGGCTGGCCAAGCGCGCACTCGACCAGGGGGTGCAAGGCGTCATCTTCCCCTTCGTCTCTACCGTAGAACGCGCCCGCATCGCCGCGCAGGGATGTCACTATCCCCCGTTCGGTCGTCGTGGCTCCGGCGCAGGACTTGCCGTCACGGCCTGGCCCGCCCCCGGTAACTATTACGACTCTGCCGATGCCAATGTTCTCGTCGTCTGCGTAATCGAAGAGGCTACCGGCGTCGACCAAATTGAAGTGATCGCCGCGACCCCCGGCATCGACGTTCTCTTTATCGGCGTCAGCGACCTCTCCTTCTCGCTTGGTCTACGAGGTCGACAGGACGACCACGTGCTCGACGAAGCCATCGCAAAAATCGTCTCCGCCGCTAAACGGCACGGCAAATGGCTCGGCCGTCCCGCAGGCAGCGCCGAAGAAGTCCAACGCTTCCACGCGCAGGGCTTCCAGTTCTTTCAATCAGTCACCGAACTCGGCCTCATGAAGCTTGGCGCAAAGTCACTGCTCGAGCCCTTAGGCATCAAAGAGAAGCCACGCGAGCAAAGCACCTTCTACTAAAATTCAGCCAAAGCAACAGCCTCTCCCATCGGAACTCCCACGGAACTCGCACGGGAGACGCATCAGGATACCCTCATGACAATCGTCGTGCTCGATGGATTTACTCTCAACCCTGGAGACAATCCCTGGACTCCACTCGAAGAACTGGGAGACTTGCGCGTCTACGATCGCTCTACTCCTGCCGAGGTTCGCGAACGAGCCGCTGAAGCCGACATCCTGCTCACCAATAAAACCCCTCTGCCTCAGGACATCATCCAGGCCGCGCCGCGCCTCAAATTTATCTCCGTGCTCGCCACCGGCTATAACATCGTCGATATCGCCGCAGCGCAGCAGCGTGGCATCGTTGTCTCCAACGTGCCGGACTATGGGACAAACACCGTCGCACAGTTCGTCATGGGTCTCCTGCTTGAGCTCTGCCATCACATCGGCGACCACTCCAACGCGGTGCGCGTAGGTACCTGGGCAACCTCGAAAGACTGGTCCTTCTGGAACTCTTCACAGATAGAGCTCTACGACAAAACCATGGGTATCGTCGGCTTTGGCCGCATCGGCCGTCGTGTCGCAGCGCTGGCAGAGAGCTTCGGCATGCGCATCATCTACAACACCCGCACGCCGCGGCCCGACTCATCCCAGCAGTACTGTACGCTCCAGCAGCTCTTCGCAGAAGCCGACGTCGTGTCGCTCCACTGCGCCCTCACACCGGAGAACACCGGTATCGTCAACCGCACACTCCTTGAAACAATGAAGCCTTCTGCTTTCCTCATCAACACGGCACGCGGTGCGCTCGTCAACGAAGGCGACCTCGCAGCTGCTCTCAACAGCGGCAAGATTGCCGGCGCCGCGCTAGACGTTCTCTCCAGTGAACCGCCTTCTAAAGACAATTCTCTGCTCACCGCGCGCAATTGCATCATCACGCCGCACATGGCGTGGGCCGCGCTCGAAGCACGAAAGCGCATCATGAAGACCACCGTCCGCAACGTCAGCTCCTTCCTCGGTGGAACTCCCGTCAACGTCGTCTCCTAATGCTCATGCAGGGACACTCTTCATCTGGGCCGCTTACGCTGAGCTACTTGCAGCTGCGTGCCTATCGGGAATGGCTCCGTGCGTCCGGTGGCTGCAAAGTGGGGTACCTTCTAAGACAGGTATCCATGAGGTTGATCAACTCGATGCGTACGATATTTTGTTTGCCTGCAGCTATCGCCTTCGTAGCACCATTACTCGCCCAATCCGATGCTGTCCGTCCCTATCAGTTTTCCGAGCAGGCCCAGGCGGTTGTCGAACGCCTTGCCACCCTCAACGCGATCGAGGCGCAAGATTGGCAATATCACGAAGGGCCGGTCGAACACGGGGAAAGCCCCGATCTAAAAACGGCTGACTGGAAAGTCGTACACATCCCGTTTTACGCGTCTCGTGAGGAGATATGGCTTCGTCGCTGGGTTGAGATACCGAAGACCTTGAATGGTTATGACCTGACCGGGGCCCGCATCTCGTTCCAGATTGATGTCGGGGGCGAGGGGCCGGGTCGCGGGTATCTCTACGAGACGATCTATTTCAACGGCGATCGGATTCTCGAAGGAACGCATCTAGACAAGCACACTCTGCTGGCCAGCGCGAAGCCGGGCGACAAAGTATTGATCGCTGTGAAGATGCCGGCAACGGAGACTAAACACTTTGAACGCGCAATCGTTCAGGTTCATTTTCTGGCGAATCGCCCTGACCCTGAGGTTTTGAAAACGGAGTTGGTCGCGGCTGCGCAGTTGCTACCAGTAATCACAAAAGATCCCGCCGAGCTTGCTTCGCAGGAAAAGATATTGGACTCTGCGGCGAGGTCAGTCAACCTTGCGGCGCTCGACGAGAATGATCAAACGGCCTTTGATGCCTCGCTGAAAAAGGCACAAGCGGACCTCGAGCCGCTGCGGCCCGTCCTGCAGAAATGTTTCGCGCAAATAACCGGCAATGCGCATATCGATGCGGCCTGGCTCTGGACCGCGTCGGAAGCGGTCGATCAGGTCCATTTCACTTTTTCGAGTGCGCTACAGTTGATGCGCGAATATCCCGAGTACACGTTTTCTCAATCCAGCGCACAATATTACGAATGGATGGAAGATAAATTCCCCAGCTTGTTCGCGGAGATACAGAAGCGGGTCAAAGAGGGGCGCTGGGAGTTAGTGGGCGGCATGTGGGTCGAACCAGATCTCAACATGCCGGACGGGGAATCCCAAGTCAGGCAGCTTCTGCTCGGCAAGCGTTACTTCCAAAACAAATTCGATGTCGACGTCAAAATCGGATGGAACGTCGACTCCTTCGGATACGACTGGCAGCTTCCGCAGATCTACAAGAAGTCCGGCATTGACTACTTCATCACGCAGAAGCTGCGCTACAACGACACGAATCAGCTCCCGCTGAAGCTGTTCTGGTGGCAGTCGCCCGACGGCAGCCGCGTGCTCTCTTACTTTCCGCACGATATTGTGCAAAGTACCGAGGCCGACGAGATCGCACGCGACCTTGCCGTGGCCATCAAACTGAATCCAGGCCAAAACGCGTTGATGCATGTCTACGGTCCGAGCCTCGGCCGTCTCAACATTTCTGGTGCGCGCGAGTCCATCGAGAACGGCCTCAACTGGCTAAAGCCCACCACCGTCTATCCGAAGGTTGAGTTCAGAACATCGCAATCTTTCTTCAACGAGATGAGTGGGCGCGTTGCAACATCCGGAATGCCCGTCTGGAACTACAAAACATTTGCCGCAGGGGATACGCAGCTGCCTGCTCCTCTTCCAGGGAAGATCAGCTTGCCTGTATGGAATGACGAGATATATCTCGAACACCACCGCGGCACGTATACCAGCCAGGCGATTCAAAAATCCAATATGCGCCGCAGCGAAGAGTGGCTGCTCAATGCCGAAAAATATTCCTCGCTCGCCTGGCTTGGAGGTTTGCCCTACCCCGGCAGTCAACTAACTGATGCATGGAAGAAGAAAGCTTTCAACGAATTCCACGATGTTGCAGCAGGAACCGCGATTGCACCGGTCTACAAAGATGCGCAAAAGGACTACGATGCCGCTCGTTGGACGGCGAACGAAGCAACCGGCAACGCGCTCAAGGAGCTTAATAGCCACATCAATACCGCTTCCCGACCAGGCGTTCCGATCATCGTATGGAACCCTCTGAGCTGGAGCCGGACCGACATAGTAAGCGTGAGCGTACAGATGCCGCAGTCACAGCCGAATGGCATCAGCGTGCTCGATGACAACAATCAGCCTGTCCTCATGCAGCTCTTGTCGAAAGATGAGGAGACGAACACCTATCACCTGCTGCTGAAACCAAAGAATGTGCCTTCCGTCGGCTATACGGTGCTGCATGCTGTTCCCGGTCAGCGAACGATCTACAGTGACCTGACTCTGAATGGCACCACGATGGAAAACTCCCTGGTGCGAGTTGTACTGAATCCAAAGACCGGCTGCATCACGAGCCTCTACCAGAAGGCAGCTCAGTTCGAAAGCATCGTCCCGGGCGAATGCGGAAATATGCTGCAGGCCTTCGTCGATAACGCACGCAGCATGACCGAAGTAAACCTCGATAGCATCCGAGTCGAAGACGCCTGGAACATCGACAAAGACTACGACAAGCAGGGTACGAATCTTACGATGTTGACCAGCATTCAGACGGTTGAACGCGGGCCCCTCCGTGAAGTTATTCGTATCACTCGTAACTGGAGCAAATCCAAATTCGTACAGGACATTACGCTCTACGCTGAAGTTGCACGCGTGGACGTAGTAAACGACTTCGACTGGCACGAGACTCACGTTCTATTGAAGGCCAGCCTCCCGCTGACGGCAACGAGCCCTGTAGCTACCTACGAAATTCCATATGGAAGCATCGAGCGACGCACCTCACGCGAGGATAGTATCGATGCCGCTAGGTTTGAGGTTTCAGCTTTGCGCTGGGCTGATCTGGGTAACAGCGAACACGGATTGAGCCTAATCAATGACTCGAAGTACGGTTACGATTCCAAAGGAAACATCCTCAGACTTTCTCTGCTGCGGGCTCCTCTCTATCCGGATCCGACCTCCGATCGCGGGCGTCAACAGTTCAGCTACTCCCTTTACCCGCACGCTGGTTCCTGGAAACAGGCAGACACCGTCTTGCGAGCTTATGAATTCAATTACAAGCTTTTCGCGTCGCACGTTGAATCTCATCGGGGGAACCTGCCGGCAACGCATTCTCTGGTCGAGGTGAACCCGCATAACCTTGTACTGACAGCCATGAAGAAGAGCGAGGATGGGAATAGCCTGATCCTTCGATTTTATGAGTGGGCCGGAAAAGCTACGCACGCAAAGATAACGGTGCCGGCGGGTGTTTCCGAGGCCGTTGAGACCAACTTGCTGGAGCAAGATCTCAAAAACGGTGACGCACAAGTATCAGTCCGTGGAGACGAAGTTGGGCTCGACGTAACACCTTTTTCGATTAATACAGTGCGCATCGGCTACCCGAAGCGAGGCGATGGTTTTTGGCAAGCTCGAAGAAGTAAATAGTCGACTCGATACGACCTGTCATAAACTGCATCACCGTCTACGTATGCCGGCGATGCATCTTCATCGAATGAAGTCGGTTCACTGTTCACATTTATAGGTTGTGCTTGCAACAGCCGTACGCAGCGATTTCAGCGGAGGATGGCATCGCGACAGATGGACTCTGCTTCCTCGGGCTCATTGAGACGGCGGCAGTGATTCTCCTTTGCGATGGGCTCGAGATGCACGCCGGTGAGATACTTCAGCTCGTATATTATCGTGGCTTCCTTTACAACTAAGCCTTTCAGCATCCCCTCAAAGAACGATGGCGTTGTCTCGGTGATGTCGATATCTTCGGGGCATACACAAAAGACTTTTGCAAATCAGAAATTTGCAACTCTCGACCCAGATTGTCCCGACGACACTGCCATGTACACCAGGTGAATCCCACGTGCCAAGCAGGGAGCGCTAATAAGAGGCTAAGTCTCTTCGCTCGACTTCAAATAGAGAAGTGACACAAACGTCTTGTATTCATAGCCAGCCTGCCGTAGTAATGACGTTAGATCCGTTATCTCGCGAGCAACCAGTGATGCGTCTTCTAAAATAGGAGGATCTGAGGCCGCTATCTCCAAAAGTTTCGATAACCCGAAGCAGCGCAACAACTCCTCAAATCTCTCTAGGTTGATATATTCGATGCCCGACGCGTTGTTCACACCAGCTAACCAGCGGACTTCTGGGTCCCGCCAAAACGTTTCAGTGCGAAGAACGCGCAGGAGATCATCTTTGTTGCCGAACTTCAGCAGCGCACTCACCTCGGCTGCCGACTTCCAAGCGGATTCTCCTTCTAATCCCACGGACGAGAACGTTTCGGCGAGTGCCCATCGCAGATTCAGCTTTTCAAATACCTCAAGTGGATCGTAAAGAGGTGGAAGCGTCTGGAAAACTAACCATGCCAGGACTGGAGCCCAAGTCTGAGTATCACAATCTTTTTGATCAAGGCTTGGGGGTAAATGGCTGCCCACACGTTCTAAATTTTCAAGGGCTGCAACGACTACGGGAAGACGCAAGGAAGCTATCAGTAGGGAGCTCAGATCCGGTTTTGGAATTCTCGCATGTTTCTCGGCCCCGAAGTGTTGAAGGACGGTGGTTGACTCCAACTTTCGTAGGGCATATTGAGACTGTCCGCGATCCAGTTCTGAAAGCTCCACTACCCGTTCCTTGAACAATTTCGCATGATCTAGAAAGTCGCTTAAGCGGAGATCCAAAGGCGTGACGTCCTTCCGTCCTTCGTTCGCAATCAAATGAACTTGCCTGACCGATTCCTTGATTGTCAACGGTGAATCGCCGTCAGGTTTTGGGGGCGGCACTCGCTTTACAGGTTTACGTTCAAGACGCGCCCTTTCTCGCGAAAGAGCTGCATAGATGTCAATGTTCGTAGCGGACACTGCTTGACTCAACGCTTCCAGAACTGGACGAATCTGGAGTTTCGATAATGCCTCTTCAATGCTGTAAACGCCGGAGCCATGAAGTGCGTCACAGAGACGATCCCATGGGTGTGTCGCAGTCGACCGAAGCTCGCGCCACTTTAGCAGCGCGACATGCTGATAACCTCTTAGGCCCAGTGCCAAGCCATGATCGCGAATATCATTTACGCGCCGCAGGTATTCGAGGCCAAGGACATTGTCTCGATAAGCAATCACGAGCGAATCATCATTTGGCAGGTCGAGTCCGAAGGCTAGACTTTTCTGCTGCATTGCCCCCGAACTTTTCTCAAGAAACCCGACTGAGAAATGAATTGTGCCATGGGTGGACTGGTAGCTGTTGTTGTAGAGAATAAGTGCCCGCTCGTTGCCATGACGATTCGAATAAGCGAAGACATTTTCGTCAACTGTGCCGTGATCATTCCAGAAATCGAAGAGAAGGAAGTGCTCACTGCCTGCAAAAAGATGACGGGACTTAAGCAAAGGGGCGATTAGGTGCTGATGCCGAGCAACGAGGTCTTCGTTCGGATGCTCTTCGAGCATCGCTTGTTTGAAGTCCATGCCGTATCGCTCAGTAAACCCCTCGATCTGACCGTGACCGAACATGGGGAGGCCTGGCAACGTCGCAAGTAACACAGAAACACCAAAGTATTTGTCGCCCGAACCGAACTGATCGATGGCAGTACGCTCGTCCGGATTGCTCATGAAGTTGACGTAACGCTTGAGAATGTCCGGATCAAACTCGACAGTTTTTTTCAAATATGAACGATACTTGGCGTTTTCTTCGTCGCGCAACATGTTCATAAAGGCGCTGTTGTAGACGCGATGCATTCCCAACGTCCGCACAAAATATCCCTCAAGAAGCCAAAAGGCTTCCGCCAGAAGAAGCGTTCCCGGTACTTCTACTGCTACCCGATCGACCACTTCGCGCCAGAATTCGTTTGGCATCAGGGCATCGAAGGCTTCTTGCGACATCGCATACTCTGCTCTCGAGGGGATGGAGCCGCCAGTACCGGGCAATGGAAACCAAAGGCGCTGAACATGCCGCTTTGCCAAGACCATCGCAGCATCGAAGCGGATAATAGGGAAGCGCCTGGCAACGTCGAGGATGACCTGAATCACATTTTCCCGAACCGCGGCCTTCGAATAGTCCAACTGTGCAGTATCGTTCCATGCGAATGTCGTCCCATCATTGCCGTGATACATATATCGAGTTGCGCCATTGCTGTGATGCCGGAGTCGAAAGACTACGGCAGCGTCTGAATGGTCGTAGTAATGGTCTTCAATCTTTATTTCCACGCGACTATCGATAGAGATGTCGGGCCCTTCGAATCGGTAGACAGGGAAGGGACTTTCCCAATTGGATAGGAACCATTCTGGATGTTCAACTACCCAATCAGAATCAATGCCCATATGGTTCGGAACCATATCGCTTGCGAGCCTTAGGCCTGCTGAGGCCGCATGTTCACGGAGGTGCATGTATGCCGCCTCGCCGCCCAGGTCCTGAGCAATCGTGTAGTTTTTCAGAGAATAGGCGGACGCGACAGCGTCGCTATTGCCTCGCAGCCGCTTGATAATTCTAGAGGCCGTGCTGCGCTCCCAAAGGCCGATCAACCAAAGTCCCGTGATTCCTCGAGTCGCTAACAGCTGCAGTTCTTCATCTGGAATTTGGTCGAGGCGGTGAATGTGACGCCGATACTTTTTCGACAGTTGTTCTAGCCACACATAGGTGTTCTTAGCAATTAGCACCACCGTTGGCATCCAAGCTTGGTCCGCACTGAAGGCCTCATACTCGTTCAAAGGAGCCTGATAGTCCTCCGCATATCGACGACGCCTGGTGCCGTCCGCAAGCGTGATGAACTCGTCGTCGAAGCCAACAAACTCGTTACCGACGAAACCTTCGTCTGATCTTCCGTGGTCTGAGTGTCTATGCCACACTGGTCCTGCGGGATGAAATCTCATCCAAATTGCAATATCCTCTTCGCGCAAAACATCGATTGCCAGTAAGACACGACTCAGGTCTTCGCCGAGGATCTGAGCCCAATGGTCACGGATATAGTCCAACTGACCGGTGAGTGAGTCTGGTGAAGCTAGCATGGGCGCTTTCAATACGTCTAACAGCGTTCCCAACGCTGGCTCCACGGGCGGGCGGGTTGCAAAGTAATTCGGTAGACAGGACGTTGCCACAGAATAATCGCTCTTACTCCGCAACGCTTCATCTCCAAAAAGGAGACTGAACGAAGCAAAAGCGGGATTCGTGTTCGCTAGCCAAAGCAGAAGCATCTCTTCGAATGCCGCCTCGTGGTTCGGCAAACCCTCTGTTTCTCCTTTTAGCCATTGCTCCGCCGTTACTTCGTTACGGAAGACTGCGACATTCGGGAATTGCTGAGTAAAAATGAGAAGGAGATTTTCCAGTTGCTGTTTGCCAATCCCCCGAGCCAGGAAATCTAGACAGTCCTTTAGAACCCGAGGGTCCGTGCTTTTTCGGTACTTCGCTACAAGCGCGTGACTCAACTCATCGATGAGGCCCATGGCAAATAGCTCTGACCCCCTGATAGGTCTTACAGAAGGGCTTTTTGCGCGGTTGAGAGCATCGAGGCGTTCGGCGAGCCTTCGGCTCGCAATAACATTGGCGAAAATGACGTTTCCCGAGTAGCTAAACAGCAAGTCGTCTAGATCGATCTGCTCACGTATAGATCGCGCAATATGGAACTCCATCTGATGCTCCCTTAGTTGCTCTTTGGCTCTCAAAACAATCAAGCTGTCATTTCAATAGAGTCATGTTAGTGTGCGGCTCAATCAATTCATCTTGAAACGAAACGTATTCAGCTGATGGCTGCAGTTTCAATTTGTGCATTAACGCCCTCGCTGAAGTGTGCTGCGATCGCAAGGGTGGGCTTCTGAAAAGAAACTTCTCCGAAACTAAATGCGGGGCGTCTTTTTATTAAGAATGGCTCTGTTCTGACCCCTTCTTGCAACTTCAACAGAAGTGGCGTGCTGATCTTCTCTGTACACATCAACGGTATCCCTCCAATTGCCATTTCGATCGGCTCGCAAACCATCGCCAATTGTTTATATTCCAATCAGATGCTCATTGACACCCCCTAGTAATCGGGCTTGACATGAAGTGCAGA
>Ga0070671_100002336_pt1 | contig 14646 bp, 10 predicted proteins | sample KBSS73metaG_FD_65341 | JGI IMG/M metagenome (GOLD analysis project Ga0070671, IMG submission 65341) | Switchgrass rhizosphere microbial communities from Kellogg Biological Station, Michigan, USA - KBS S7-3 metaG | ecosystem: Host-associated > Plants > Roots > Rhizosphere > Soil ...
GGGTATCAACCCGGACGGTTTTTCCCGAAGAATGCCTGAACGGCGCTCTTGAATTCGGCCGAGCCGAGCCGCTCCTGGAAGGCCTGCAGCTCCTCCTCGATGCGAGCGCTCATTCCCGTCTCACTCTTGAGCAGCTGCTTTGTCGCGCGTAACGCGCCAGCCGGTTGTTCGGCCACACTGCGTGCCAGAGTACGTGCCTCCTCCAACAGCACATCGTCCTCGACTACGCGATTGACGAGTCCGAGGTTGAGTGCGGTGGCCGCGTCGATCGGCACACCCAGGAGTAACAGCTCTGAGGCCCGTTGATGCCCAATGAGCCGCGGCAGAAGCAGAGAGCTCGCAGCCTCCGGTACCAGACCCAACTTGACGAACGGCATCGACAGGCGCGTGCTGCGCGCTGCGAGTACCAGGTCGCAATGAAGCAGCATCGTGACGCCGATGCCGACAGTCGAGCCGTGAACGGCTGCAATCAGGACCTTGTGGATTTTGGGCAGCAAGCGAAGGAATCGCACCGGGCCGTGATCGCCGGTCTGCGGGTGGCTCACAAAGTCGTGGAGGTCATTTCCGGCGGTGAAGCCCGCACCGGCCCCGCTGAGCAGAATGGCGCGCACCGAATCATCGGCTTCAGCGCGCACAAATGCGTCCCATAGCGCGTCGTACATCGCAAGAGTGATTGCGTTGCGCTTGTCGGGCCGGTTGAGGCGCAGCTCGCACACGCCATCAGCCTGAGAGACGAGGACATGTTCCGTCATGCGGGTATTATATATCCCCCATGGCCCGCACCGTCGCACACCTCAGCCGGCTCGCCGTTGAACGGGCGCTGTCCAGCCACGACCAGATCGCGGCGATCCTGGGAACGGAGATCCTCAAGGGCATCCACGCCCCCGGCGCGAACATGCCGCCCGAGGCTGAGCTCATAGAACGCTTCCAGATCTCGCGCACGGTCATGCGCGAAGTCATGAAGACACTGACCGCCAAGGGCTTCGTGGCCTCGAAGACCCGGATCGGCACTCGCGTGCTCGATCCTGTCAACTGGGACTACTTCGACGCGGACGTGCTGGCGTGGCGGGTCAGAATGGGCCTCGACGATGAATTCCGGCAGAGCCTCACCGAGGTCCGCCGCGCGATCGAGCCGGTTGCCGCAGGCCTCGCGGCGCGGCGCCGCACATCCGCCCACATAGTCGCGCTACGCGATCACGTTGCATTGATGGGACGCTCAGGCCATACGCGCCAGAGCTTCGCGGAAGCGGATCTGGAGTTTCACCTGACCATCGGGGTCGCATCAGGCAATCCCCTGATGCGCTCGGTCGCCGGTGTCATCGAGGCTGCCCTGGTCGCCTCGTTCTCCCAAAGCTCACCCGTGGATGACGCGAGTGATCACGAGAACACGGTCAATACGCACGCCGCGATTGTGGATGCCGTGGAAGCGCGCGACGAGCAGGCGGCCGCCACTGCGATGCTGGAAGCCATCGATATCGGCTACCGGCGGATCAACGATTCAACGCGCAAGCGCAAGCTGAATCGCTGATCGCCCTGAGGTGTGCCGCGCTCAGCCCCACACGTAGGCAGTCTTGACCTGCGTATAGAACTCGACGGCCGCGAAGCCCTGTTCACGCGCACCGTAACTCGAACGCCGCGTGCCGCCGAAGGGTACGTGATAGTCAACACCCGCGGTCGGCAGATTCACCATCACCATTCCAGCGCGTACGTTGCGCTGAAAGTGGCGAGCGTACTTCAGCGAAGTCGTGACGATACCGGCTGACAGCCCGAATTCGCCGCTGTTCGCAACCTGCAGAGCTTCTTCATAGTCGCTGACGCGCACAGTGCTCGCCACAGGGCCGAAGATCTCTTCGCGGTTCACCCGCATGGATTGCGAGGTGTCAGCAATCACTGCCGGGCTGACATACCAGCCTGGCTTGTCCAACTCCAATCGCTGGCCGCCGGTCACCAGGCGGCCACCTTCGCGGGTTGCGATGTCGACATACGACAGTGTGGTCTGCATCTGGTCGCGGCTGACGAGCGGGCCCATCTGGGTGGCTGAATCGAGAGCGTCGCCCACCTTGAGCGCAGCCGCTTTTGCAGCGAGCGCTTCGACGAACCGGTCGTGGATCCCACGCGTCACGATGAGACGGCTGGACGCAGTACAGCGTTGCCCGGTTGCGAAGAAAGAGCCATCCAACGCACACAGCACTGCGCGATCGAGATCAGCATCGTCGAGGATGACCAGCGGGTTCTTGCCGCCCATCTCCAACTGCACGCGCGCCTGACGGGCCATTGCCGCAGCACCTACTTTTGCGCCCGTCGTCTGCGAACCGGTGAACGAGATGCCATCCACACCTGGATGCTTGACGATCGCATCGCCAACCCCTCCACGGCCAAACACCATGTTGAAGACGCCTGCGGGCACGCCAGCCTCGAAGACGATATCGGCCAATGCCGCGGCCGTCGCCGGTGTTGGTCCGGCAGGTTTCACGACCACGGTGTTGCCGAATGCCAGGGCGGGGGCCGATTTCCACGCGGGAATGGCGATAGGGAAATTCCAGGGCGTGATCAGACCGAACACGCCCACTGCCTCGCGCGACGTGCTGACATCGACCCCGGGGCGGGTCGAGGCCAGGTTCTGCCCGTGGCGGCGCAGGGCTTCACCGGCGAAATACTTGAAAATCCGTCCGGCCCGTGCCACCTCGCCGATGCCTTCCGGAAGCGTCTTGCCCTCCTCGCGTGACAGCAACCGTCCGAGCTCTTCGCGGCGCTTCAGTATGGTATCGCCAATGCGGTCCAGGAAATCCGAGCGCACTTCCGGAGAGGCGTCCGACCATGCCGGGAAAGCCTTGCGAGCCGCAGCGACGGCAGCGTCCACCTCGGAAGTCGATCCATCGGGAAATCGGGCGACAATGTCACGAGTATCGGACGGATTTTCGCTCGCGTGCTCGGCCGGGGCCGCGACACGCTCGCCGTTGATGAAGTGCGCCAGAGTTTGTGTAGTCATGAATGCGGATGGCTCGGGGCCACGGTAGCACCCGCCGTTGCAGGCTTACCCCACAGATCCTGGATGGCCTCCAGACTGCGGCCCTTGGTCTCCGGTACATACCGGAGCACGAATAATGCAGCTAACACGCTCATGCCTCCGTAAATCCAATAGGCAAATCCATGATTGAACAGTGCGTTCAACACGGAGTTGCCGTCCAGCACCTTGAAGGATGCCGAAACCAGCAGATTGGCAATCCATTGCGCCGCCACCGCGATGCCCATCGCCTTGCCCTTGATGGCATTCGGAAACATCTCCGACAGCATCACCCAGGCGACCGGCCCCCACGATAGCGCAAAGCCCGCAATGTAGACCACCACGGCGACCAGCGCGGCGAGGCCAACGATCTTCGCATTAAACAGACACCCGAGCGCGATCATTGCTACCGCCATGATTATGGCTCCGGTAACCAGCAGCGGCTTGCGGCCCCACTTGTCCACCGTGACGATGGCGATAACCGTGAAGATGACATTGGCTCCGCCGACGACGACGGTCTGCAACAGCGCCGTATCAGTCGAGGCACCCATGTTCTGGAACATGAGCGGCGCGTAATACAGCACCGCGTTGATACCGACGAACTGCTGGAAGACCGAGATCATGATGCCGATGAGGATGACGGGCAGGCCGAATGTCAGTAGCTTGTGAGAGGTTCGGACCATCGTCCGTTCGATATCCGCGAGGATTTCGCGCGCATCACGCTCGCTCATCAAGCGGCGCAGCTGCGTCAGCGCTTCGGGGCTCCGTCCGCGCAGGACCAGCCAGCGCGGAGTATCGGGCACGAACATCAGGAGAATCAAAAGTATGGCGGAAGGAATGGCTTCCGAGGCCAACATGTAGCGCCAGCCGGTGGACTTCACCCACGCATCATCGCCCTGTGACGCCACGAACCAGTTGACAAAGTAGACGAGCAGAATGCCGCCGACGATCGCGAGCTGATTGAAGGACACCAGCCGCCCGCGAATCGCGCTCGGCGAGATCTCTGCAATGTAAAGTGGCGACAGCATCGAAGCGATACCGACGCCGACGCCGCCCAGGATCCGATAGGCGATGAACGGCCGCAGGGCGTCCGGACCCATGTGGCCGATCGGGCCAAAACCAAACTCCGGCCAGGCGGAGCCGACCGATCCGAGAAGGAACATCAGTCCGGCGACCATCAGGCCGCCACGACGTCCGAGCGCGGTGGACACCCACCCCGCAACCATTGCGCCGATGATGCAGCCCAGGAGCGCACTGGAGATCGTCCAGCCCGACAAGCTGCTGCGCGCAGTCTCGGACAACCCGAGTGGATCGATGAAGTAGGCATCGATCGAGGTCACGGCTCCTGAGATCACCGCGGTGTCGTATCCGAACAATAGGCCACCGAGCGTCGCCACGAATGTCAGCCCGATCACGAGCGACGTATTGACCTCGGCGGCTGGCGCGCCCCGTTCAGTCCCGCTTTTTTCAACGTTCATCAAACCCCCTCGAGTGCGTTCGGCGGTGCGCAGCGAGCCTATCATTCCCGGCCGGCCCCGTAGTGGCGGCCTGCGGGTGTCCCGCTGCTTTTGGTAGCGCTAACATACTGGAATGTGGACCAAGACCTGTCAAGTCATGACCGCAACGTTCCGGCCAGCCGCCCTTGCCTGCTGTACGCCTTATGATTCGCCCCCCGTCCACTGGCGAGAGATTTTTCATGAGCGAGTCCCACGGATCCCGCGGCGTTTCACGACGTGTAGTCCTGAAAGGTGCTGGCGCCGCCGCGGTATCGAGGCTTACGGCGGCGAGCCTTACGGCGAGCCTTTCGTCGGTGGCGCGGAGTGCGCCCTCCTCACGCCCGGTGACTGCCACGACCGAGTCGGGAAAGGTACGCGGCCTGGTGACCCAGGGAGTACACATTTTCAAAGGCGTCCGTTACGGGGCCGACACCGGGCCGCGCCGCTTCATGCCTCCCCTCGCACCAACGCCTTGGAAAAACGTCTTGGATGCGACCGTGTACGGCGCCGGCTCCCCGCAGACGGGTAAGGAAGAGGCAGCCACCAGCGAGGATTGCCTTTTTCTGAATATCTGGACACCGGGGCTGCGCGATGGCGCCAAGCGTCCTGTCATGTTCTACATCCATGGAGGCGCGTATTCGCACGGCTCGGGCTCGAGCCCCTTGTATGACGGGACCCGGCTGTGTCACCGCGGTGATGTTGTTGTCATCACTGTCAACCATCGGCTGAATGCGTTCGGCTATCTGTACCTGGCGCGGCTCGGGGGTCCGCGGTTCGCCGATTCCGGCAATGCCGGCATGTTGGACCTGGTGCAGGCGCTGCGCTGGGTCCGGAACAACATAGCGGAATTTGGCGGCGATCCGGACCGGGTGATGCTGTTCGGTCAGTCAGGCGGCGGTGCGAAGATCGCGACTCTGATGGGAATGCCGGTGGCCCGTGGGCTGTTCCAGCGGGCGGCGACGATGAGCGGCCAACAGGTGACTGCCTCGGGCCCTCTCAATGCCACGAGCCGCGCCCGCGCGCTGCTGGATGCATTGCAGTTGCCCCCGCAGCGGGTGGACGAAATTGCCACTGTGTCCACGCAGAGGCTGCTCGAGGCAATGGCCGCGACGGACCCTGTCATAGGCAAGGGCTCGCTGTACTTCGGGCCGGTGCTGGACGAGCGGACGCTGCAGCAGCATCCTTTTTATCCGGACGCGCCCCTGATCTCGGCGCAAATCCCGATGATCATCGGCAACACGCACGACGAGACGCGCCTGCTCATCGGCGGCTCGGATCCAGGAACGTTTGCGCTCGATTGGGAGCAGCTGCCGGCCAGGCTCGCCGCTCACATGCGCGTGGATATCACTCCTGAAACAGTGGTTGCCGCGTATCGCCAGATGTATCCGCAATACTCACCCAGCGATGTGTTCTTCGCGGCCACCACCGCCGCGCGCTCCTGGCGCGGTGCGCTCATCGAAGTTGAATTGCGCGCCGCCCAGGGTGCCCCCGCCTACGCCTACGAGCTCGACTGGAAGTCCCCGCTCGATGGCGGCAAATGGGGCGCCCCGCATACCCTGGACATCCCGCTCGTCTTCGACAACATCGAGAAACCGGGCTCCCTCACCGGCACATCCCCCGCCGCCCAGCAAGTCGCCGACCAGATGAGCGAAGCCTTCATCGCCTTCGCGAAAACCGGCAACCCCAACACCAACGCCATCCCAAAATGGGACCCCTACCAACTCCCCCGCCGCCAAACCCTGGTATTCGACACCCAATCCCGCCTCGCCGACGACCCCCGCCGCAAAGAGCGCGAGCTGTTCGCCAAGGTGCCGTGGATACAACAGGGAACTTAGACCGGCCCCAACGCCGTTTCGCGGATCAAAAAATCAACAACCGCCTGCAGCGCCTCCCGCTCGCTGGCCCCAGCCGCGCGCGCCGCATCGTACCGCTGAATCTGCCGATGCGCGCTGGTCCCCCGCTCCAGGATCGTGCGGATGTATTCCACCTCGCGCACACAACCCAGCGCCTCCGCATCCTGCCGCACGAGCGCGATCAACTCCTCCGCCATCTGCGCGAATGGCACGAGCTCCCCGCGCGCGAGATCCAACAACTTCTCATCGAAGCTGTACCGCATGGCACGCCACCGATTCTCGGCAATCAGCACATTCTTGTACCAACGCCAGCTCTGATTATTGCGCCTCAACCGATACAACATCCGGCACAGACACACGACCAACGCTGCCAGACACACCGCATCGTCGATACTGGTGCAACAGTCCATCACCCGCATCTCGAGCGTCGGATAGCGGGGGTTGGGCCTGATGTCCCACCACATCTTCGAGGTGTTTTCAATGAGACCGTTGCGGATCAGCATGTCGAGGTGCCGCCGCAGCTCGCTATAGCTGGAGAAACGTTCAGGCAGCCCCGTTCGCGGCAACGAGCTGAAGACATTCAGCCGGAACGACATCAGCCCCGTGCGCTCGCCTTCCCAGAAGGGCGAGGAGCACGACAGCGCCAACAGATGCGGCACGAAGTACGACAGCTGATTCATCAGATCGACGCGCAGGTCATCATCGTCGATCCCAACGTGCACGTGCATTCCGCAGACCATCAACCGCCGCGCGGCAGCCTGCATTTCGCGCGCCATGGCGAAGAACTGCTCCTTCTCCGTGGGCATCTGGCGGGTGGAGCGGGCGAAGGGGTGTGTAGAGGCTGCGACGGGCGCAAGCCCATGGCCGCGCGCCGTCTCCACAATGATCCCGCGCAGGCGGACCAGTTCATCGCGCATCTCGGCGATCGAGTGGCAAACCCGTGTGCTCACCTCGAGCTGTGAGCGCAGGAATTCGGGGTTGATGTGTCCGCCCCCGCGCTCGGTGCAGGCCTGCAGCAGCTTGGCGGGCGGATTCTCATTGACGTCGCGCGTCGCGAGGTCAACGAGCAAATACTCCTCCTCCACACCCACCGTAAACGGCGGCTCTGTATTTCCCATGGCCTGCGGCCCCCTCCTTCTGCGCAGGCCTTCGCCTGCTCGTCGCGTCGGTCCGGGGCATTCCTCGCGGAATGCCCGCTCGTCGCATGCGACGAGCCCCCTCGGGGATCGCGCCGCGCGACCCCGACCATGTAACGGCGCGCAAGGCGCGCCAACCCGGAGCCCGACGGCTCCGACCTCTAAGTGGTCAGTTGTGCAATCGGCAACGGTGCGGCAACAAAAAACCCTTGCGCGAAATCCACCCCAATGCGCTTCAACTCTTCCAGTACCGCTTCGGACTCGACGCATTCCGCGACGGTCAAGATACCGAGTGCGCGGCCTATCTTGCTGATGGCCTCGACCATGCTCCGGTCCACCGCGTCTGTGGCGATGTGGCTGATGAACTGGCCATCAATCTTTAGAAAGTCCACGGGCAGCGTCTTCAGGTACATGAACGACGACAGTCCGCTGCCGAAATCATCCAGCGAGAACTTGCAGCCGCGGCCCTTCAGCTCGCGCATGAAATAAATCGCGTTGGACAGGCTCGTCACCGCGGCCGTCTCGGTGATTTCAAAGCAGAGCGCCCCCGCAATCGAAGACTCGCCCACATTCTGCAGCACGAACTCGGCGAACGACTGCTCGTTGAGTGAAGTGCCGGACAAATTCACCGCGAGCAGCGGCAGAGGCACCCCGTTTTGTTGGCGCTCCTTGAGAAGCTCCACCGCCCGCATCACGACCCAGCGGTCAATGATCGACATGACGTTGTAGCGCTCGGCAGCTGGAATGAACTCACTGGGTGGTACGAGATGGCCGTCATCGTCGCGCAAACGTACGGTCAACTCATGGAAGGTCGGCTGCTTGCCCGCACCCGCCGCGGTGGCCCCGATCGGAGCGATTGGTTGGAAGAAGAGCTCGAGGCGATTCTCCTCGACGGCGCGAGTGACGCGGGCGACCCAGTGCATCTCGCGGTGGCGGTGGGAGACCCCATCCTGCTCGTAGACGTGGATACGGTTACGCCCTTCGTCCTTCGCGGCGTAGCAGGCAATGTCCGCGGCACTCATGATGCTCGCGACGTTCTCAGTCTCCGCCTTGATCTGCACCACACCCACGCTTGCGCCGACAGACAAGGTGCTCGCGCCCCACATGAATCGATAGTCACGGATAGCCTGGCGCACACCTTCGGCAATTCGCGTCGCCTGCTCGAGCGTGCAACCTTCAAGCAACACACCGAACTCATCGCCACCCAGACGCGCGATGGTGTCGGAGGCGCGTACCCTGGTCTGCAGCAAGCCCGTCACGTCACGCAACAGCCGATCGCCTGCCTGGTGACCACACGTGTCGTTGACTACCTTGAATTGGTCCAGGTCAATGTACAGCAACGCATATGAGCCCTCCCCGCGCTGCGCGCTGAGGACGGCCGCATGAAGGCGATTGTCGAATTCCCGGCGATTGATCAGACCAGTCAGCGCATCGTGGCTGGCTTGGTAGGACAGCGCGCGCTTGAGCCGCCGCTCTTTCGTGACGTCATGGAACACGATCACCGCGCCGATGACGCGGCCCTGCCGGTCGCAGATCGGGGCAGCCGATTCCTGGATGGCAACTTCCTGGCCGGCGCGCGTGATCAGGACCGAATGATCGGCAGGCGTGCCCGTCTCGCTGCGGCCGAGAGCACACATCAGCGGGTTTTCGATCGGCTCGCGTGTGATCTCGTTGACGAGGTTCAACACGTCTCCGATGGGTCGGCCGCGAGCCTCGTCGAGACTCCACGCGGTCAAAGTCTCGGCCACCGGATTGATGTATTCGATACGGCCATCCGCATCGGTACTGATCACGGCGTCACCGATCGATTGCAGCGTCACTTGTGCACGCTCCTTCTCAGCGAACACAGCCTGCTCGGCGCGTTTGCGTTCAGTGATATCCGCAATCGTACCCTCATACCCCACGATCCTGTTACCAGCATCGCGCACGGCGCGCGCATTCTCGAGGATCACGACCTGTTGCCCGTCCCTTCTGCGCATCCGGAACTCAGCACTGCGAATCTCGTCTTCCGATTCCACTCGCCGCATAAACTCCGCCCGATCGGCGGGGTTCCAATAGAGCATGGCAACGCTTGGCAATGCGTAGAGTTCCTCAGCGCTACCGTAGCCGAGGATGGAAACGAACGCAGGGTTTACCGATACCAAGCGTCCATCCCGCCCGCTTTGATAAACGCCTTCCGCGATACTCTCAAAAAGGCCGCGAAACTTGGCCTCGCTGGAACGTAGTGCTTTCTCGGCCAGGCGCCGTTGAATGGCGATGCCGGCGAGTTGCGCCGCGTGAGCCATGATCTCCGACTCACGTAGCGTTGGCAGCCCCGGTTCCCTGCGATAGACACCAAGCGAGCCCAGAAGCTTGCCACTCGCGGCCTTGAGCGGAGTGGACCAAGCGGCGCGCAGGCCCGCCTCGAGAGCGGCCTCTCGCCGCTGCTGCCAGAAGGGGTCTTTGGCGATATCCGCTACCAGCACCTGCCGGCCCAGATATACGGCGGCGGCGCAGGAGCCATTGCGTATGTCGACGGCGGATTTTTCCAGAACCGCGCGCAATTTGTCTTCCAGGCGCGGAGCGACCATGTACAGGAACGTCAACCCGTCATCCGCAAGCATGCTGACGGAGCACACGGTTCCCACGCCGACAGACTCGATGAGCCGCGTTATGGACGCGAGGACTTCCTGCAGGGGGGAGTTGCTGGTGAGCTGTTCGAAAACCTCACGCTCTGCAGCCGCGACACGCTCGGTTCTCTTGCGCTCGGAGATATCGGCGATGCTGCCACGCACCAAGCGCCGGCTGCCGCTGGGCATGCGTACCAGCCGCACTTCGCAGATGAGGTCCTTGCCGAAGGAGTCTCGATGCATCCACTCGAACACCTGCGGTTCGCCGTCCAGGGCTCGCTGAACATATTCACGAGACCGGTCAGCCGAGGGGGTGCCGTCGGGCTGCAGCGGCGGACTCAGATTGATGGGCCCCACCTCCAACAGGCGCGCCCGGTCCAGCCCATAGAAGCGCTCTGCGTTTTCGTTCGCATCAACAAACCGTTCGGCGTCGACATCGAGCACCACGATAGCCTCGGGAGCGTGATTCACCAGAAGGCGATACCGGGCTTCGCTTTCTCGCATCGCCTGTTCGGATTCGCGGCGATCGGTGATGTCGCGCAGACAAAGTACGAAGACCTCGCGCCGCGACAGCCTCGCCTTGCTCACGGCAATCTCGGCAGGAAAGAACTCCCCGTCCTTGCGCTGACCCCACGACTCGCGCGAGGCGAGATCGAGAGCCGTGTCCCCGGTGCTCGCCGCCAGGCGAAACAGAGCCTGCGTGATGGTCTCGTGCGTGGCGATCTTCGGAATCAACAGGTCGATGCGCTGACCAACAACCTCGGCCTCTGCGTGGCCGAAAACCCGCTCGCCGGTCGGATTGAATGTCTGGATGACGCCGTCTTCGTCCACCGTGAGCACGACGTCTTTGATGTGATCGAGAATAACCTGCAGATGCTCTGAGCTCTGCTCGCGAGCCTCGAGCGCCAGCGCCCGCGCCTCGTCCGCCATGAGCCTCATCGACTGAACGATGCCGCGGCGTTCTTCATCGATGGCTTCGTAATGTGCGCTGACCAGCCGCAGCAGCATCGCGAGATCAGGAGCAGCAGACTCGGTCCGCAGCCGCAGCTCTTTCAGCTGCGTGCGCAACTGGGGATGCAGGTCTGGACTGTCCTCTCCGCAAAGACTGTCGTCGGCGCGCACCAACGTCGTCGTGCCGCCCGGATTGGCCTCAGCGCTGTCGACGACGGCGCGAATCTTTGGATTTGACATAAAAAAAGGTGAACCCACCCTCACGCGACCGTGCGGCGAGCCCTTACGGCGCGCTCGTCGCAACCTGCTCGGGCAGGCCCTCCCCGGCAATCACTGGGATAGAGAACGTGCGCGTCCAATCCTGGTTCGACTCGGAGAACGAAACGACCGCCGTGAGGGCAAAGATCCCATCTCTCTTCGGAAGGATCCTCACTACGTGGCGTATCGGCGTACCGTCCACGAGCTTGTCGACGCGCTCGAGCTGCGACCCGTCGACGATATCGAGGCCCTCAGCAACCTGAAACGAAACCGAGAGACTCTCGGGAACCGGGTCCCGCGGCACCACGGCCACATCCAGGTCCATCACCTGTCCCACTTCGGGGCGGCTTGGCAGCGCAAATTTCAGCTCCACGGGGCCGGCTTTTCCCGAGCTGACCGCGGCAACCATGTCGGCGAGAGCTGCCTCGCCCGTCTTCGCGGGAGCCGGCTTCGATTGCGCGTGAGCCTTGGGGCCCCCGGCGCGAGCAGGCCCGGCCGGCGGGTTGTCGCCTGAACCGCAGCCCGCAACGCTCGCGGCAAGGCAGGCGGCGATGACCGCCAGGCAGCCGGCACGGAAGAAAACCTCAGGTTTTCGCATAGCTTTGGTGCACTTCTTCGTGTGGCTCCTGCGGTTCCAACCTCGAAATGTACCGCGTCCGGGCGCCACAAAGCACGCGGAAATGCCTGTTCTGTGGAACGTGGCTGAAATTGCCCGGCCTGCCCCGGCTGACGGCGCCTGCGGCGCTTTGGCGGCGCGTTTGCCGGCAATCAGGCGCCCAGCGGCGGGTCGTCGAGCGTCTCCAATTGCTCGCGCAGGTCCCCCAGATAGCCTTCCCAGTAGCGATGCTCGCCAAACCAGGGAAAGGCGCGGGGAAAGGCCGGGTCGAGCCAGCGATGCGATACCCAGGCCGCATGGTGCAGCATGCGCAGCGACCGCAAGGGCTCGATGAGCGCGACTTCGCGGAAGTCAAAGTCCGCGAACTGCATATAACCCTCCAACAACTCCGCCCACTGCCGCCGCTGGTCCGACCGCGATCCGGCCAGCAGCATCCACAGGTCCTGGACGCGCGGGCCGGTCGCACAGTCATCGAGATCCACAAAGGCCGGGCCCTGCTCGTTCCACAGCAGATTGCCCAGATGACAGTCGCCGTGAATGCGTATCTCCCGCAGTGGGCCCGCTCGCTCGAATGCCTGGTCGATACGTTCCAGCAATGCTTCACTCGTCTGGATGTAGCGATCGCGCAAGACATCCGGCAGCAGCGAGCCGGCCAGCACCTGGTTGCACGCATCGATGCCCAGACGCTGGATACCAAGCCGCGGGCGGCTCCGGAAGGGGCGCAAGGCACCAATCTGATGCACACGCGCGAGACTCCTTCCGAGTAGCTGCCGCGCATCGGTGGCGTCGAGCTCAGGCGCGCGGCCCTTCATCCAGGGAAATGCCGCGAAGCGGAAATCGCTGTACGTGAAAAGTGTGCGGCCTTCCACCACCACAGGAGCCGCCACGGGAAGCTCGGCAGCGGCCATCTCCGCCGTGAACTGGTGCTCTTCGCCGATCTGCTCATCAGACCAGCGCTCCGGCCGATAGAATTTCAGCACCAGGCTGCCCCGCGGGCTACCCAATTGGTAGACCCGATTTTCGTAGCTGTTCAGCGCAAAAAGCCGGCCATCCACATCGAGGCCAACCGAGGTGGCCGCATCGAGCACCACGTCGGGCGACAGCCCGGTGAAGGGCTTCACATCCGACACATCGCTTTTGTTTATCATCACCGACTTAAGTTACCTGAACGGACCGTCACTCATGAATCGCTCATCGATTTTAGTTACCGGCGGAGCTGGCTACATCGGAAGCCACGTGGTGCTCCAGCTACGTGCGCGCGGGGAGCAAGTGGTGGTGCTCGACGATCTTTCCACGGGGTTCAGGCAGGCAGTCCTCGACACCCCGCTCGTCGTCGGGAAAGTGGGCGATCGGGACCTCGTGATGGAAGTACTCCGAACTCATGCAGTTGACACCGTCATGCATTTCGCTGCTCACACCATCGTTCCTGAGTCGGTGTCCAACCCGCTCAAGTACTACGGAAATAACACCTGCTCGACGCGCAACCTGCTGGAATGCTGCATCGAGACGGGTGTCCGGCACTTCGTCTTCTCCTCCACGGCAGCCGTGTACGGCATACCGACAGACAGTCTCGCCGCCGAGACTTCGCCGACAGCGCCCATCAACGCGTACGGCACCTCCAAGCTCATGTCCGAATGGATGTTGCGCGATGTGGCGGCCTCTTCGCCTCTACGATATGTCGCCTTGCGCTACTTCAACGTCGCAGGGTCGGACTCGGCCGGCCGCATTGGCCAAGCGACCGCCAAGGCCACTCTGCTGATCAAGGTGGCCTGCGAGGCAGCCGTGGGAAAGCGGCCGCATGTCTCCGTCTACGGTAGCGATTACCCGACGCCCGATGGAACGGGTGTTCGCGACTATATCCACGTCGAAGACCTGGCGACGGCGCATCTCGATGCTCTCACCTACCTGCGAAAGGGTGGCGCACCCCAGGTACTGAACGTGGGATATGGCCACGGCTACAGCGTGCGCGAAGTACTGAAAAGCGTAGAGCGCGTGGCGGGCCACTCTCTGACCATTCGCGAAGAACCGCGTCGCGCCGGGGATCCTCCCTTTCTCGTGGCGCGCGCCGACCGAGTTCGATCCGAACTGGGCTGGCAGCCGCGTCTCGATGACCTGGACACCATCGTGAAGACCTCGCTGCAATGGGAGCAACGGCTCCAGCGTGAGCCGTGGTAAACACGGTAAGCGCACTGCTCAGCTCTTCCGGCTAGAATACCGCGATGCACTGGGCTCGCCCCAAGTCATTGAGCGGATTGATGCTCCTCGGCCTGGCACTTATCGCCGTGCCGCTCCTCATCGCAGTGCTGACCGCAGCGCTGCAAATCCGCGCGCTCGCCGATACTGGGCAGAAGATCGTCGTCGAAGGCGTAACAGCCGCACGCGCGAGCCAGGAGCTGTTCAGCCAGATCTCCTCACTGGAGCGCACAGCACGCCTCTACGACGTGCTCAACGACTCAAACCTCCTCGAACTGTATCGCCGGCAGGATGCGCGGCTGACGGCCACGCGAATTCAACTCGAGCGCCGCGATCAGTCCCCGACTTCACGTAAGACGTTAGGCGAACTTGGGGAACTGCAACGGAACATTGGGCTGTCTGTCATGTCCATGCAGGCAGGAAAAGGAACGGCCAACCCCACGGGGATGTCGCGCCGTTTCAGCGACCTCGGGGAGCTGGCCGACAAAGTAGCCGCGCAGAGCAACGCGCAGATCGATACCGAGGTCGCG
>Ga0070671_100002337_pt1 | contig 14646 bp, 11 predicted proteins | sample KBSS73metaG_FD_65341 | JGI IMG/M metagenome (GOLD analysis project Ga0070671, IMG submission 65341) | Switchgrass rhizosphere microbial communities from Kellogg Biological Station, Michigan, USA - KBS S7-3 metaG | ecosystem: Host-associated > Plants > Roots > Rhizosphere > Soil ...
ATCGGCTACGTGGTGTCGGACAAGATGCAGAAGACCATCGTGGTCGAGCTGGAAGACCGTAAGAGCCATCCGCTCTACGGCAAGATCATCCGCACCACCTCGAAGGTCAAGGCACACGACGAGAACGGTGACGCCGGTGTCGGCGACCGCGTTTCGCTGATGGAGACCCGACCGCTGTCGGCGACCAAGCGCTGGCGCCTCGTCGAGGTGCTCGAGAAGGCCAAGTAGTCTGTTAGCGCGACAAAGCCCCCGGTCTAACCGGGGGCTTTGTCGTTAGGCGTCTTGCGATTCGTCGCTCCGATGCGTTGACCGGGCGGCGCGCGGCCGCGCATAGGTGTCCTGCCCCATGGCGAGCGAGATGAAAATGAGAGCGGCCAATCCGCCGAGCAAAACCACGCGCATGGTCATGTCGATACTCACTGGCACCTCCACAATTTGTTGTACGGGAAATTGAATCGGTAGTGCCAGTCGCTCCAGGGTCGATGGTCACCCGTATTAGGGCCAAAGGTCCCTAGCCCGGAGGGCTTTTGGCATAGTCAGCCAACTTTGCTAATTGACGCGACCGTTGATTGCTATACGATCGCAGGATGCGAAATATTGCGCTGTCGTCAATTTATAGTGCGGCAATTGTCGCGACGGCGCTCTCTTTCGGTGCGCTGGGCGAATTTACATCGGTTGCCGCGGCGACTCCGGGCGAAGACATGTTGTCCCCGGATCCGACGGTGACGGCCCTGAAGTCGATGGGGATGGACAACAGCCTCGCCCTCTACGGATTGCAAGGCACGCAAGCGCTGACCATGCCGGTACCTCCGGGACTCACCCCGTCGACGTTGGACGCGCTCGTTGAATTACCCGTCGGGGTGCGTGCCGGAACAATCACCGTCACACAGGACGAACGCACCCTTGCGCGGGTGCCGTTGCCGACCGATTTCGGCGCGCCGCTGTCGATTCCGCTGGCCGGTGCCGCGGTTGTCGACAACGCAGTGACTTTCACCCTGCACAGCTATCTCGACCCATTCGAGGGCTATTGCCTTTACGACCCGACGGTGCCCCTTCGCCTCGACAACGCATCCGCCTCCTTCGCGGGCGCCGAGACCGTACCAACGACCATCGCCGACTTCCTGCCGCCGATCCTGAAAGAACTGCAATTGTTCGTTCCGGCATCGCCGTCGCGGGCGGAGTCGGATGCTGCGATACGGGTCGCCACGACTGTCGTTGCGCACTACGGCAAGCAGAACACCGTCGTCACGCTGACGCCGCTTCAGGACGGACAGGTCGCGCCTGCGCAACCGGCACTCCCACTGCAGCGTCAAATCGTGATCCGGCAGGGACCTGGTAGGGGCCTCGAACTCGAGGGTCGTGATGAGGGGATCCCTTCGCTGCTGATCGGCGGACCGCCCGATGAACTGGTCAATCAAGCTCGCGCGTTGTCAGGGGACATCGGCAGACTCGCACTGAGCTCGAAAGCCGTTGCGGGGCCGTTGAAGCCGGTTGCGCAACTGGCACCGAACGCGACCACCATGCGACAACTCGGCCAACCCGGTGTCAACGCCACGGCGTTATCGCCCCAAGTGTCGATCGCCTTGGATCAGACGCGGCTCGGCAGGCCCTCGCACGATATCCGCGTTCACTTGCGCGGGTCGTATACGCCGCTTCCGTCATCGGTTGGCGGCCAAGTCGTGGTTTCGATCGGCGGTGAGACCATCGACCGCTGGTCGGTTGACGGCACCGGCAACATCGATCGCTGGATCGACGTTCCTGATCGACTCCTGCAGCGCTTTACCAGCCTTGGTGTCGCCGTGAACATCACCGGCAACACGGGACGATGTGGCGAATTTCAGCCGATCACGTTGACGATCGACGGCGACAGTCCCGTGGAGAGTGTCGCTGCCAAACCGCCTGTGCCGGGCGGCTTTCAGTCTCTACCCCAGGCGCTCATGCCAAGAGTGCAGATCGGCATGGAGAACACGTTCGACGACACCCGGCGGGCGCTTACCATTCTCGTCGGACTGCAGCGCCTCAGCGCGCTGCCCATTGATACCGCGGTCACGAGTCTCGACGAGGCGATAACCTCGCCCCTGCCTGCCGTCCTGATCAGCGCCGAGCAACTGACGGACCAGCGAATCAACCTGCCGGTCACCGCGCATTCGGACAGCGAAATCACCGTTACCGACGCAGACGGAACAGGCCAAGAAGGCAAGCTCAAGCTCGACCCGTCATTGCGCTTCGGTTCATTGCAAACGACTTTCGACGGCAACAGGACGGTCGTCATCGCCACGTCCAACAAGGCTGCAGATCAGCTGGATGAACTTCTGGGATGGCTCGATTCGGACGTCGAGCACTGGTCACGATTGACCGGCGATGCGCTCATCGCGGCACCGGGACATGCGCCGGTGATGGTCGGGACCGCACGCTCAGCGCCGCCGCAGGTTGTGGAGTCCAAGAATCTTTCCGTGCCGTGGTGGAGTGTCGGCGCCGGCACCGCCATCGTGGTTGTCTTGGCCGCCGGGCTCATCATCCTGCGCGGCAGGCGGTCTCGAGCGACACCGTGACGGTGCCCACGGTACCGGTTGCTGATCGCGCACCGCACCCTCCGACGGAGGACCGAGTTCATCCGACCCTTCGCCTGGTCCTGCGGTGGGCGTTGATAGCGGTATTGACCGGTATTGCGTTCCACGAGAGCCTTTACAGCATCGGTTTGACCGCACACGTTGGCGGCCTCGGTGGCTTCGCCTGGACCGTGCCGACCGTGGCCGTCCTGGTGGCGGTAGGGGTGGCCCGCCGTCACCGTACGGAGCTTCCGATACATGACCGGCAAGTCGACATCATCGTAGGAACGATGGGCTTGGTGCTGGCGCTACTCATGAATAACGTGCTACTGCACCGATACTCGCTGTACTTCCATCTGCTCCGGCTGGATCTGCTCGCCATGTGGCTCTTTGTGCTCAGTAGCTGCATCGTGTTGTTCGGATTGCGGCCGGTCAGCAGGTTCGCCTGGGTGTGGGCCATGATGTTCCTGATCTTCCCGCTGCCCTATTTCCTACTTGTGATCTTTCTCGGCGGCAGCTCCTACGCCGCAGGTGCTGCGACGTTGCTCAACGCCGGAGTCGGCAGCGGAATCGCGGTCGGCCGCACTATGCGGCGCGGAATCGTGGGATCGTTGCTTGCCTGGGCGGTCGGGTTCGCGATACTGACAGCGATCTGGGTGTTTCTGCCCGACACGCCGCTCTGGATGTATCAATACGTGCCGACGGTCGGCGCCGTCGCGGTCGTGGGTATCGTCATGTACCTGGTGGCCCGTCGCGGCCAGCCCAAGCGCCTGCTTGATCGCAAGGTGGAACCGCTTGCGGCCAGGCAGGTTTGGTCGAGCGTACCGCTCGTCATTGCCGTCGGGGTCGCGCTGGCCCTGGTTCATATTCCGACAGATCCCACCACTGCACCGATCGACAGGCCGAGTCCTGGTCCGCTCGTTGCCGGAGAGCCGCTCATCGCTCCGCCGGGTTGGGCGACCGTTCAGATCCAGGACTATCGCGACGTCGAACGGTTGTATGGCGATTCGCTGTTGGTACGGCAGTGGATGACTGCGACGGCTCCGGATCCTCGGTTCGACAAACTCTCCCGTCCGCGAACGCTGGTGGTGGACAGCCTCGTCAGCCATCGGCCGTTCTCGTTCGGGGTTTACCCGGCGCGTGTGCTGTACGGATTGACCGGTGCCAGGTTCAGCGCACCACGGCAAATCGATCTCGGCATGGGCGTTACCGCAAGCATGCTGTCGGTCGTCGACGACGATCTGCTCGTCACGTGGAACTCGATTCAATTCGCTTGGGGCGATCGTAGAGTCGCCCAGCGGATCACCGTCTTCGCTGTTGACAACCATGACCCGAACGCGCCGTTTCCTGAACCATCGGGTGACATGGTCGGAACGGTTCGATCGCTGATCACACTGTTGTTTCGGGGCAACTCCGTGCTCGAGTCCAGGTGGGCGGCATTCAAGGATGCCGACTTGCTCACCGAATTCGGTCGCGGCTTGGTCAGCGCGCAATTCCGGCGGACGGGGGACGGCGGATGAGCATCGAAATCAGGCGGTGGGACCCCGACACGATTAGCGACGAGGAACAGCAGTTCGCTCTGTGGCGGGCAGTCGACGGCTTGCGAGAGGACGATCCCGTCAGCTCCGCATCCGTGCCGGTTGTCAGGTGGCAGCGATGGACATTGTGGTCATTGTTGGCCCTCGTGGTGGGATGTGTGATCTGGCAGCCAGGGGTTACCGCGGTCGTCCTCGTCGGCATCAGCACGGTCGGCTATCTGCTGACCATGGTCGACCGGCTGCTGATCTTTCGCGACGGTCTGGCCGCGCAGGCCATCGTCATCACCGACGAGGAAGCCCTGGGGATCTGCGATGCGGACCTCCCGCCGTACACGATCCTGGTTCCTGCCTACAACGAACCCGAGGTGGTCGGGGAACTCATCGGCGCGATGGCTGCGCTGCAATACCCGGCGGACAAGCTTCAGGTGTTGCTGTTGCTCGAAGCCGACGACGACGTAACCATTGCCGCGGCAACGAATTCCGCGGAATCAGACGCGATCACCATCCTGCTTGTCCCGCCGGCCGAGCCTCGGACCAAGCCAAAGGCCTGCAACTACGGTTTACACTTCGCAACAGGTGACATCGTCACCATCTACGACGCCGAGGATCTGCCTGAGCCGCTGCAACTACGCCGGGTGGTGGCCGCGTTCCGGCAGCTTCCGGACACCGTCGCGTGCGTGCAGGCCAAACTGGTCTACCACAACGGGCATCAGAACATGCTGACCGCGTGGTTCACTGCGGAGTACCGGCTGTGGTTCGGATATCTGCTGCCGGGGATGATGCGAAGCAGCTCACCAATTCCATTGGGCGGCACATCGAATCACCTCCGCCGTGCAGTTCTCGATGAGATCGGGGCGTGGGATCCATTCAACGTCACAGAAGACGCCGACCTGGGGCTGCGCATAGCTTCGCGCGGGTACCACACGGCCGTCATCGATTCGAGCACCCTCGAGGAAGCCAATAGCGATGCGATCAACTGGATTCGGCAACGCTCCCGTTGGTACAAAGGCTACCTGCAGACCTGGCTGGTGCAGATCCGGCGTCCCGTCCGACTGTTTCGAACGATCGGCTGGCGCAGCTTCATCCGATTCAACCTCGTCCTTGGCGGTACTCCGATCATCGCGGTACTCAACCTCGTGTTCTGGTTGATCACGTTGGTGTGGTTCCTCGGCCAGCCCGCGGCGATCGAAGCCGTATTCCCTTGGTACATATACTTTCCCGCGCTGATCGCGCTCGTGTTGGGCAATGCCGCGACGCTGTACATGAATCTGATCACGTTGCGCGAAGACGACAGGGCCGATCTGCTCGCAGCCGCGCTGACCGTACCCGTGTTCTGGTTGATGATGAGCGTGGCCGCCGCCAAGGGCTGCTACCAGTTGATCCGCAATCCCTCCTACTGGGAGAAGACCTTCCATGGGTTGGCCGAACGGCCAGAGAACGCGGATACATCGTGACCGTACGGGCATCTGCGAACCGCAGGCTGATGGTGACCGCATACTTCATCTCGCTCGCGGTCTACCTGATGGTCGGATATTGGTTGCAGGTGCAACACGGGTTCATCCTCGGTGATGCGCTGTCGAGAGTTTCTGCGGCACAGTCGGTGTTGTTCAGCCGCGACCCGCATCTGGCCGCCATCGGATTCATCTTCACGCCTCTTGCATCGATGGTTCAGATCCCAGCCGTCGCCCTCAGCGCTTTGTGGCCCGACATGGCTGCCCGAGCGTTTTCGGGAACGATCATGTCGGCCGTTTTCATGGCGGGCGCGGTGGTGCAGATCCTCAACATGGGAACTGACCGCGGGTTGCCGCGGTCGTATTCGATCGCGATCACGACGCTGTTTGCGCTCAACCCGATGATCGTCTTCTACGGCGCCAACGGCATGAGTGAGGCGCCCTTCGTCTTCTTCATGTCGTGGGCCGTCCGCAGGCTCATCCTGTGGATGACCGACGACGATGTACATCACCTGATCGTCGCCGGCGGCATTGCGATGGGAATGGCCTATCTGACCCGTTATGACGCTGTGGCATGTATTGGAGCAGCAGGCTTGCTGGTCGGCGCGACCACCTACTTACGGGCCAGGGCCGCCCCACGGGTCCGCCGGGCCGTGCTGGACATGATCATGGTCAGCGGTCCTGGGTTTGCCACCTTCGTCGGCTGGGCGGTGATCAGCTGGTTGATCACCGGAGAAGGTTTCGCGCAATTCACGTCGCAGTACGGAAACTCGGCCATCCTTGCGCAGTCCGGCCAGACGAAACCGGGATTCGGTGACGGTGCGTCGTTCGCCGCAGTGTGTGTCCTGCTGCTCGCACCGACCCTGGTGCCGATCGCCGCGTGGGCGGCGGCGCAGCGGTGGCGACGACGGCGCTGGCACGTGCTGCTGGTGCCGATCGTGATATACGGTGCGGCGCTGGCGTTTCAGACGTTGAGCTATGCGACGGGATCGACATTCCCGTTTTTGCGTTTCTACATCGTGGCCATTCCGCTCGCGGCATGCCTGGCCATGCTCGCTGTGCCCGACGGCCAATTGGTGGTTGCCAAACGACGCGGAAAGTATGCGCCGGCATCGCCGCCACCGACACACCGGCGGCACTCGCTTCCTGCCTACCTTCCCGTCGCAGCGGCGATGGCGATCGCCCTGCCGGTCACCGCGTGGGGGATGGGTCAGCCGAAGTATGCGCCGCAGGAGTACGCCCTTGGCGCTGTGCTCGCACCAGATCCCGGCAGCACCAGCGAACGGAAGGCTATCGAGCACCGGATCGCGGCCAGCTTTTCCACCGAACGACAGATCGCCCGCTACCTCGAGAAGCTCGATCTGCCGGAAAGCTCTGTGATAACCGACACGGTGTACGGATTCGCTGTGCTTGCCGCTTCTCGGCATCCGAAAGTCTTTGTGGTGCCGTCAGATCCGGACTTCACGGACTTGCTGAACGCGCCGATCGAGAACGGGATCAAGTACTTGCTTGCGGTGCCGCCGGTCGGTCGCGGGGCCGCTGACGCACTCAACCTGAGGTATCCCACCCTGTATGAGACGGGCGCGGACATCGCGACGCTGGAACTCGAAGTCGCCAATGACGGTGACAGCCAGCCGAAGTGGCGCCTGTATCGGGTCAACGAACCGGTGAAGCAGAGCTAGTGGTTGTCGTTCTTGGCTTCTCGCCACGCGCGCTCGAACGGTAGCCGCCACGCGTGCGGTGCGATCAGCTGATGAATCGCGTTGGGTCCCCACGTGCCCTGCGCGTAGGACTTGGCCGACGGCGGATCGGCGAGCAAGTCCTCCGATCGCTCCCACAGCGATTCGATGCCCTCGGCCGTCGTGAACAGAGTGTGGTCGCCGCGCATCGCGTCGAGCATCAACCGTTCGTAGGCTTCCAGCACGTCGGTGACGGAATCGACCTCCTGGGTGGAGAACTGCATCGACAGCTTGTCCAGCTTCATGCCGGGGCCCGGCCGCTTGCCGTAGAACGACAGCGACACCTTAGAGTTGTCGGCGAGGTCGAACGTCAAGTGATCCGGCCCTTGGGCGCCGACACCCGAGCCGTGCTGAAACATCGTGCGCGGCGCCTCCTTGAACGCGATCGAGATGATGCGCATGCCCTCGGCCATCCGTTTGCCCGTGCGCAAGTAGATCGGCACGCCCGCCCACCGCCAGTTGTCGATACCGACCTTGAGAGCGACGAACGTCTCGGTGTCGGAATCCTTTGCCACACCGTCCAATTCGCGATAGCCGGCGAACTGGCCACGGACCACGTGAGCCGGGTTGACGGGCAGCATCGATCTGAATACCTTGTTCTTCTCCTCGCTGATGGCGCGCGGCTCCAGTGCAGTGGGAGGCTCCATCACGACGAACGCCATCACCTGGAACAGATGGGTGACCACCATGTCCTTGTACGCGCCGGTGCTCTCGTAGAAGTTCGCGCGCTCGTCGAGGCCGAGGGTTTCGGGGATGTCGATCTGGATGTGGTCGATGAAGTTGCGATTCCAAATCGGCTCGAACAAACCGTTCGCGAAGCGGAACGCCAGGATGTTCAGCGCCGCCTCTTTGCCGAGGAAGTGGTCGATGCGAAAGATCTGCTCTTCGCTGAACGTCTCGTGCACAAAGTCGTTGAGCGCCACGGCGCTGGCCAGGTCGGTGCCGAATGGCTTCTCCATCACGACGCGGGAGCGGTCCACCAGGTTGGCCTCTCGCAGTGTGTCGATCACAGCTCGCGCAGCCTTCGGCGGTACCGACAGATAGTGCAGACGGCGGACTCCCTTGCCGAGCTTCTCCTCAGCGGTGGCGACGGCGGTGGCGAGCGCTTCGGGTCCTGCGCTCTGCGGCACGTAGCTCACCGATTTGGCGAAGCGGCCCCATTGGTCCGTGTTGAGCTTGTGCGTCCCGAAGTCCTCGATGGCTTCTTTGGCCACCTTCAGGAACTCGTCGGTGGACATGTCCTCCAGCGAGGTGGCGACGATCTCGATGTGGGGCGCCAGCTCGGACTGGTCGAGGTAGGCGAGGCCAGGAATCAGCTTGCGCCGAGCCAGGTCTCCCGTGGCGCCGAAGAGCACAACAACGTGAGGGTCGACCGCGACTTCATCCTGTCGGTACGGGCGCGAGCCCACTGCCGGATAAGAGATCGTCTGCGGGTTGCTGGTCGTCACTCTCGGCATACTTCCACCGCCCCACGGTTTTTGCAGGCTGCCAAACCATTGGCCACCGCGACATCACGGACCGGACAGCCCCTCTTAACTTTGCACGAAAGGCCGCAACCTAAACACCGGGTGGTGGCGGGCCGGTCTCGGCAATTGACACTTTTGATAATTTGTCACTAGAGTCCCCCGCAACCCGCGGAGGTGCGACTAACCCATGGCCGTCAGCCCGACTGAAACGATCAGCTACACCGGCGCAACCGAGCTATGGGAGAACTACGACGAGTTGCTGCTCAAGCTCGCGGCCGAGGCGCAGTCCGTTGCGGAGTTGGGTGGCGGCGCCAACCCGATTCTGGCGGCCGAACAGTGGCGAACTGTTCTCGAGCGTGTGGTGATCGACGTCTCGGCGCACGAACTCTCGCTGGGCGTAGGCGATTTCGACACGCGCGTCGCTGATCTCTGCCAGCCCATCCGCGACGGCCTGGAACGCTACGATCTCGTCTTCTCCAAGATGCTTTGCGAGCACCTGCCCGACGCGCGGACGTTCCACGAGAACTGCCTTCGGCTGCTGAAACCTGGTGGGCGGGCGGTGCATTTCTTCCCAACGCTTTTCACGCTCCCGTTCGTTGCGAACCTGCTCATTCCGGAGGAGTTCGCCCGCGCGGTGCTGCGCAGAATCCAACCGGGACGCATCGACGACCCCAAACACGAGAAGTTCCCCGCTTACTACCGCTGGTGCACTGGTCCAACGCGGCGGGCACTCGCGCGGTACCAGAGTGTGGGCTTCACCGTGGAGTCGTTCACTGCGGCGTTCGGGCATCGTTACTACGCAATGCTGCCGCCGCTTGAAGCCGCTGAGCAGGCGAAGACGCGATGGCTGCTGCGACACCCTGTGCCGTGGTGGACAAGCTTCGCCACTGTGGTGCTGAGGAAACCGCTCACCGGGGGTTAGCCGAGTTGGTAGGCGTCCCGCGACACCTGGAAGAAATGACCGGTGCCGGAGTCGGTGCATGTCACACCCGATGGCGCACTCTCGCACGTGATCGTGCCGACCGTGTGTGACTGTCCGTAGCCGAGCGCCGCGGGCGCGTATTCGCCTGTGAAGAAGATCTGACTCATCACGAAGCCCAGACACGGCGCACTACCCTGACTGAGCTGCAAGTCCTCACCGCCCGGTTCCCCGATGGCTCCGGGCAGGTGGCCGGCCTCGCAGTAGCCGCTGACCGGTGCTGCCCAGGCATGATCTTGGACCTTGCACCAGGCGTATCCGGTGCCGTCGGCGCGATCGTCCATGTGGCACGCGATGTTTCCCGACGGGCTCAAGAACTGGAACATGTCGCTCGGCTCGGCTTGTGCTGCTGCCGGGAAGACGATGGGCGCCGCGAGCGTCATTGACGCCCACAACGTGACCGTTGCGGCTTTGAGCGTGTTCGTATGCGACATGGGACAAGTGAACAGGGCCGGCGCTGCTACCGATCCCAATTCAGCGAGGCTCGACCTTTGCGGCGATGCCGTCGAGCAGCTGACCCAGACCGGAGCGGAATTCGGCAAGGTGGTCGTTGTCGGCGTCGTCGAAGACTCCGGCCTGCAGCGCGGCGGCCAGCGCCGGAAACCGGCCTCCGTCCAACAGGCGCCGAAGCAGGGCCGGATAGTCAGGACCTTGGCTCGCGGCCTCGATGCTCAATGCCGCAGCGCCGCGGACGTAATGCAGTACCGCCATGACGGCCGCCAGCTTGTCGCGCTCCGTCAACGTCGTTTCGGCCAGCGCGGCCAGGCCGGCGTCCAGCCACGCCAACTGTCCTGGATCCAGCGGCGGACCCGCCGCAGCGGTCTGCAGCACCCATGGATGCCGGTGATAGACGTCCCACAGCCCGCAAGCCCAATCACTAAGCGCACCACGCCAATTCGATGGATCGGCAGGTGTGGGCGGCGGGTCCGGTGCCGTCGACAACATGAATGTCAACAACTCGTCCTTGTTGGCGACGTGGCGGTACAGCGACATGGTGCCGCAGCCGAGCCGATCGGCCAGCCGCGCCATGGACAGCGCGCCCAGCCCTTCCGCCTCGACCAGCTCGATCGCGACCGCGACGATGCGTTCGCGGCTCAGCCCGCGCTTGCGCCGCTCCGGCGGCGCGTCCCGCCAGAGGATCGCCAGCGCTCGCGGCAGCGGCTCGTCGGACGTCATCACGCATCAGCCTAATCGGTGGACCTTCGGTAAGCGTATGTCGTACGCTATTGCGTATGTCATACGCACAGCCCGGCCGCCGTCGGAACTGGCTCTTTTTCGCCCTCGCCGTTGTCGTCGTCGCGTTCCTGGGCTATTCATTGCCGCCCTACTTCACCGGTGGCACGCGCGTGCCCGCGACGTTCGCACTGCACTACCCGCTGCTGGTCGGTCACGTGCTGCTTGCCAGCGTCGCGATGGTGACGGCGGTCGCGCAGCTCTGGCCGGGGCTGCGGGCAAGGCGACCTGTTCTGCACCGAAGGGTCGGGCGGGTGTATGTGTTCACGGCGATCCCCGCCGCGGTGTGCGCCATGGTGATCGGAGCGGCGACACCGTTCGGCCCGTTCCTGGCCGTCAGTAACGTGTTGCTCGCAACGCTGTGGCTGTGGTTCACGATCAACGGCTACCTCGCCGCGCGGCAGCGGCGATTTGTGAAGCATCGGCGACACATGGTCCTCAGTGCGACGCTTGCGTTGTCCATCATCACGAACCGGATCTGGACCCCGATATTGGTAGTCGCGTTCCTGCCGTTGCAGGACAGCATGTTTGGGGGAAATCAGGAGCACTTCGTCTGGTTCGTGGCCGGCATCGGCGCGTGGTTGGGCTGGTCGATTCCGTTCTTCTCGGTGCGGCGATGGTTGAACCGAGAAACTGTAATGCCGCGGTCGTCAATTTCTCAGCTAAGCGATACGCAGCCGGTGTAGGTTCGGTGCGGTCGTCGAAGACACGGCGATCAGAACCCGGGACGAGGCTCTCATGGCGAAGGAATTCAACGGCAAGATCGAGCTGGACATCCGGGATTCCGAACCCGACTGGGGACCGTACGCTGCGCCGACCGCGCAACAGGATGCGCCCAACGTCTTGTATCTCGTGTGGGACGACACCGGCATCGCGACGTGGGACTGCTTCGGCGGCTTGGTCGAAATGCCGACCATGAGTCGTATCGCCGAACGCGGGGTGCGGCTGTCGCAGTTCCACACGACCGCGCTGTGCTCACCGACGCGGGCCTCACTGCTTACGGGCCGCAACCCGACCACTGTCGGGATGGCCACGATCGAGGAGTTCACCGACGGCTTTCCTGGCTGCAACGGGCGGATCCCCGACGACACCGCGCTGCTGTCGGAGGTCCTGGTCGAGAACGGCTACAACACCTATTGCGTCGGCAAATGGCACCTCACGCCGCTGGAAGAGTCGAATCTGGCTGCCACCAAACGACATTGGCCACTGGCGCGGGGATTCGAGCGGTTCTACGGCTTCATGGGCGGTGAGACCGACCAGTGGTATCCCGAACTCGTCTACGACAACCACCCCATCGCGCCGCCGGGTACACCGGAGGACGGCTACCACCTGTCGAAGGACATCGCCGACAGGACAATCGAATTCATCCGCGACGCCAAGGTGATCGCGCCCGACAAGCCGTGGTTCTCCTACGTTTGCCCCGGCGCAGGCCATGCGCCGCATCACGTATTCAAGGAATGGGCCGACAAGTACGCGGGCCGCTTCGACATGGGCTACGAGCGCTACCGCGAAATCGTGCTGGAGAACCAGAAGAAGCTCGGCATCGTCCCGCCGGACACCGAACTGTCGCCGATCAACCCGTACCTGGATGTCAAGGGGCCCAACGGTGAGCCGTGGCCGCCGCAGGACACCGTGCGGCCGTGGGAGTCGCTTGGCGATGACGAGAAGCGGTTGTTCGCAAGGATGGCCGAGGTATTCGCCGGCTTCCTGTCCTACACCGACGCCCAAATCGGCCGCATTCTCGACTATTTGGATGAGTCCGGCCAGCTCGACAACACCATCATCGTGGTCATCTCCGACAATGGTGCCAGTGGCGAAGGTGGTCCGAACGGATCGGTCAACGAGGTCAAATTCTTCAACGGGTACATCGACAGTGTCGAGGAAAGCCTGCGGGTGATGGACAACCTCGGCGGCCCTGAGACGTACAACCATTATCCAATCGGATGGGCGATGGCATTCAACACGCCCTACAAGCTGTTCAAGCGCTACGCCTCACACGAAGGCGGCATCGCGGACACCGCAATCATCAGTTGGCCCAAGGGAATCAAAGCCCACGGGGAAGTGCGCGACAACTACGTCAACGTCTGCGACATCACCCCGACGGTGTACGACCTGCTGGACATCACTCCACCCGCGACGGTTCGCGGCGTTCCGCAGAAACCTCTCGATGGTGTGAGTATCAAAGTGGCCCTTGATAATCCGCATGCGCCTACCGGCAAGGAGACGCAGTTCTACGCGATGCTCGGCACCCGCGGCATCTGGGACAAGGGCTGGTTCGCCAACACCGTGCACGCCGCATCGCCTGCAGGCTGGTCCCACTTCGACAAGGACCGCTGGGAGCTGTTCCACATCGAGGCCGACCGCAGCCAATGCCACGATCTGGCCGCCGAGAATCCCGAGAAGCTCGAAGAACTCAAGAAGCTGTGGTTCAGAGAGGCCGGCAAATACAACGGCCTGCCGCTGGCCGACTTGAACATCCTCGAGACGATGATGCGTTATCGGCCCTACCTCACAGGCACCCGCGAGTCGTACACCTATTACCCCGGCACCGCCGATGTCGGCATGGGCGCTGCCGTTGAGATCCAGGGCCGATCGTTCGCGATGATCGCCGAAGTGACGATCGACAGCGGCGCCGAGGGCGTGATCATCAAACACGGCGGCGCACACGGCGGGCACGTGCTCTTCATCCAGGACGGCCGGTTGCACTACATCTACAACTTCCTCGGCGAGCAGGAGCAGAAGCTGTCGTCGGATGCCGTGCCGTTGGGCAAGCACACTTTCGGAGTCGCCTTTGTGCGGACCGGAACGGTGGAGGGCAGCCACACCCCTGTCGGCGATACGGCGCTCTACATCGACGACGCCGAGGTGGCATCGCTGTCCGGCATGAAGATCCACCCCGGCACGTTCGGGCTCGCGGGGGCCAGCCTCAGTGTCGGGCAGAACACCGGATCGCCGGTTTCGCGGACGTACAAGGCGCCGTTCCCGTTCACAGGTGGCACCATCGCAATGGTGAACGTTGACGTGTCAGGCAAGCCGTACGTGGATTTGGAACGAGAGTTCGCGCGCGCTTTCGCGAAAGACTGATGAAGCGGGTCGGTTTGGCGACGCTCGCGCTGGCCTGCCTGCTGGCCGCGTGCGTGCGAACCAGCGAAGGGCTGCCCGTGGCCGGCGAGGGTCTGACCGTCGCGGCCACCCCGTCGCCCTCGGCAACAACCGCGCCATCACAGCAGCCGGAGCCGTCGACGTTCGGTGTCCTTCCGACGACGCGCGCGCCCGTGCCTGCGAACAGCGTCGTGTGCTCGCAGGCGATCACACCGAGTGTGCGGCTGGCGGCCGAGGTCGCTGACCCGCAGGCGCCGAGGGTCACTGTCGGCGTCCCTGACAAGTGGTCGATGACCGCGGGCACCGGCGACGTGGGCGGCAAGCTGGACGGACCCGATGGGATGGCGGCGACCGTCACGATCGCGGCGACGAAATTGGATCCTGCGGCCGCTTTTCGGAAGTACTCCGATGATCTGATGGCGAAATCGCCCGTCAGCTCCGTCAGCGTTCTGCCTGGCGAGCTGTGCGGTTACAGCGGGCAGAAGCTGATGGGTGCGTGGTCGGACACACCGCAGAACGCCGTCCAATACGAGGACCGCATCGTTCACATCTGGACCGACAGCGGCCCCGACTATCTCGTCGCAGTCCA